>Ga0335078_10000167_pt1 | contig 111487 bp, 172 predicted proteins | sample Lox_Sample_32_FD_206711 | JGI IMG/M metagenome (GOLD analysis project Ga0335078, IMG submission 206711) | Soil microbial communities from Loxahatchee National Wildlife Refuge, Florida, United States - Lox_Sample_3.2 | ecosystem: Environmental > Terrestrial > Soil > Wetlands | place: USA... | reverse complement strand
GGCCCCGGGGGGCGCCAGGCCCCCCCCCCCCCGGGCGGACCTCGGGCTGGGTTAGGGCGTTAACGGCCTTGCGTGGCGGGGGCGGCGCCGCCCGCCCCACGCCTCCGCGCTGCTCGACGACTACCTGCGCCGGCTCGCCATCGGCGTCCCGGCCGACGCCGGCGAGCAGATCGCGATCCACATGCTCCGCGACATGCTGGAGCGGCTCGAGGTGATCCTCGCCGACAAGCGCGTCGACCCGGCCGCCGCGCACGAGATCCTGCGGGAGCTGATCATCGGGGCGCTGCCGCACCGCGCCGAGACCGAGATGCGGCTGATGGCCGTCGACATGGCTGCCGGCTACGCCGCCCGCGCCGCCGTGCCCGGCTTCAGCGCTCAGCCCGGCCACGGCGGCGGGGGCCGCAGCGGATGACCGCGATGAGCCAGCCTCAGTACGTCGCCTCGGCCGCGCGGCCGCTCGCCGACCTGCATATTCCCGACGGCGCGGTGACCCGCTGCGGCGAGCTCATGGACGCCGATGACTTGTGGATGCCCGTCGAACGCCGGCCCGGCGACCGGGTGTGCGCCGGCTGCGAGGGGCGGCCCGAGCCGGCCCAGGCGGCGCTGCTGTGAAAGGCCACCCGCCGGGTGTGGGGATTCCCGTGGAATGGTCACCTGCCGGGTGGGGAACCCCGTGAATGGTCACCCGCCGGGTGGGGAACCCCGTGGAAGGCCACCCGCTCAGTGGGGAAACCCGTGAATGTCAACGCCGGATCCGGGCCGCACCACCCGCCCGGCTGGGTCGACGTCGACATCGACCCGGCCGGCGGCCCGCATGTCCTGGCTGACGTCGCCGCCCTGCCGTTCCCGGCCGGGTCGGCGGACCGGATCTATGCCAGCCACTTGCTGGAGCACCTGGACTACTGGACGGAGATGCCCGCCGCGCTGGCCGAGTTCCGCCGCATCCTGGCGCCGGCCGGCGTCCTGGTGGTCATCTGCCCCGACATCGAGCGGGCCATCCTGTGCGGCGAGCCGCGGCAGCTCCTGGAGGCGGTCATCGCCTGGCCCGGCGAGTGGAACATCGCCAAGTGGCCGGTCAAGACGCCGCCGCGCGGCCACGCATGGACGGCGACCGCCGCGTTCGTCGCGGCCGCGCTGGACCGGGCCGGGTTCGGAGAGCGTGCCGACATGTCGGGCCGGCTCGGCGTCCTGGCCGCGCGCGGCTGGCCGGTCGTCGATCTCGGCGACTGGCAGTGCGGGTTCGCCGTCGGACGCGGCGGGCCGCCCGGCTAGGATCAGGGTCCTTCCCCGCCAGCGTTCCCCTGCCCCGCCACCGGGCGCCGTCCTGCTTTCGGCGCTGGGTAAATCCTGGTCGCTGCGTCAGCACCAGTCCCGGCGCGAACCCTACTGCGGCGCGAGCCAGGCCAGGCGGCTACCGCCGGGCGCGGACAGGCCCCGGCGGGGCAGGGGACGACGACCGGGAGGGGCCTTTGCCGAGCGCGTGGGGCATCCATGACTGGGACGGCAAGACCGCTGCCCCGTCCGGGTGCGGCTACTACCGGATCATCCAGCCGCTCGCCGAGCTCGGCAAGAATGGGTGGCAGACCGGGTGGCGGCAGGGCAACCCGCCGCCCGGCCCGCACGACGTGATCGCCGGGCAGCGCCTCGACCGGCACGACGGGCTCGGCATGTGGCGCCGGCTGTCCCTCGCCTCGGCGCTGGTCTACGACATCGACGACGACCTGTGGAACATCCGCCGGTCGAACTGGAACGCCTACCAGACGTTCCAGGCGCCGAACCGGGACGCGGTCGCCGCCTACGCCACCTACGCGGCCCTCGTCACGGTCACCACCGAGCCGCTCGCCGACATCATGCGCCGCCACAACCGCAACGTCGCCGTCCTGCCGAACCAGGTGCCCGGCTGGCTCCTCGACCATGACCGGCCGCGCCGGGACGGCAGGGTGGTGATCGGCTGGGCGGGAGGCGCCAGCCACGGCGAGGACCTGGCGATGATCGCCCGGCCGCTGCGCGCCGTCCTGGCCGACTGCCCCGACGCCGAGGTCCACATCATCGGGTGCGACTTCCGGGCCACCATCGGCGCCGACCCGGCGCAGATGCGCTACTCCGACTGGCTGCCCATCGGCCTGGACGGCGACTACTACCGGATGATCGACTTCGACATCGCGCTCGCCCCGCTCACCGGCACGATCTTCGACGAGTCCAAGTCGGCGATCAAGGCGCTCGAGGCGATGGCGCTCGGCATCCCGGTGATCGCGTCGGCGTGCACCGCGTACCGCGGCGTCGTCGTCGACGGGGTGACCGGCTACGCCGCGGCCAGCCGGTCGGAGTGGAAGCGCCGGCTGCGCGAGCTGGTGAACGACGGCGCGGCGCGCGCCGAGATGGGCGCCAAGGCGCGAGAGGCCGCCCGCGGCCACGTCATCGACGCCGGCTGGCGGCTGTGGGCGGACGCCTACCGGGCGCTGCTCTGAGACGGGAAGGGAAACCCCTGGCAATGGCGAGAACGGTGAGAATGATGGTGTCGATCTCAGGCGGCCGCGGCGACGGCACCGACTGGCCCGACGCCGGCGGGTACCTGACCTGCGGCGACGCCGAGGCCGACGAGCTGATCGCCTTCCACTCGGCGGTCCTCGCCCCGCCCGAGATGCAGCCGAAGCCGCCGGACCCGCGGCGCAACCCGGAGCCCGCCGAGACCGCCGTCGCCCCGGCGCCCGAGCCCGAGCACGCCGCCATCCCGGCGCCGCCCGCCGAGACGGCGACCGCGCCGGCGCTGCCATCCGAGCCGGTCGCCACGGCGGCGCTCCGCCCGGCAGCCAGGCCGCGCGCCAAGCCCGCCGCCAAGTAGCGCGCATGCCCGCCTGGGCCGCGGCACCCGGGGAATGCGTCGTCCGGCAGCTGCTCGACGACGCCGGCGCGGTCACCGGCCTGGAAGTGCTGCGCGCCGCCCCGGTCGTCCTGATCTCCCCCGAGCTGCTCGACCAGCTCGTCGACCCGCCATCGCCGGGCTGGGGCGCCTTCGCGTCCTTCGACGGCGACGTGCTCAGGATCCGCGCCGTCAACCGCACCGTGGTCTACCGCGTGATCGGCTGGCACCCGGCCGGCGAGCGGCCGCCCGGGCCCGGCGTCGAAGTGCCGTCCCTGACCGGCTACTGGCCCGACTAGCCGCCCGGTGCGCGGCGCCGGCCTGTTCGCCTGGCTGACCCGGCCGATCTGCGTCGACCCGTACTGCGCGGCCGCCGGGTCCTGCTCGGCCGGAAGCCGGATCGACCCCGGCCGCAAGCGTGCCTGCCGGCGCCGTCCCGGCGGGAGAGGGACGGCCCGGCAGGCACATCATCCCGGCAGGCCCGGCACGGGCCACCAGCAAGGAGGCAGCATGGCAGCGACGGTAACCCGCTACGTGTTCGACCCGGCGCACGGGCTCGGCCACGGCCAGGCCCACGCCGGCGACGCCGACCTGGCCGCCCGCCCGGCGCAGCCGCCCGACGTGGCGGCCGGGCTGCGCGCGTTCCTGGCGGCCGTGCCCGACCTGACCGACGTCCAGCAGGCGGCGATCAGCGCCGTCCTGGACCGGACGATGGCCGACCTGGACCTGGCGCCCGGGACCGAGGTCGAGGTCGTGCCCAACCCGGAGGCCAACGGCTGGGTGCTGATCGCCTGGACCGACAAGCACGGCGACGCCCGGTGCACCTCGATCGCCGAGGCCGAGTTCGCCGCCCACTTCGCGCCCCAGGAGGCATGACCGATGGCATTGAGCGCCGGGCAGTTCATGGAGTACGCCGAGAAGAAGGCGCTCCTCGCCGTCACCGGGCAGGCCCTGTCGACGGTCACCACCCTGTACATGGCGCTGCTCACCGCCGCGCCCGCCGCCGGCACCGACGCGACGATGGCCGCCGAGTCCGAGTACAGCGTGACCCCGCCGGCGTGGGGCTACGCCCGGCAGTCGCTGACCGTGGCGTCGGCGTTCAACGCGCCCACGTCCGCCTCGCCGTCGGTGATCTCCAACTCCGGGTCGATCACCTGGGGTCCGCTGACCACCGGCGCGACGGGCACGATGACGTGGGGGATGCTGGTCGACGCGCAGACCGGCACGTCGGCGAACCTGTGGGTGGCGTACCTGCTGACCACGGCGCGGACCCCGCTGGTCGGCGACTCGGTGCAGGCGGCGGCGTCGGCGTTCACCTGCCAGGTCTGAGCCTGTGGCGATCCTGGAGATCACCCCGCAGTGGGTCGATGCGAAGGTGCCCCGCGCCCGGCCGTGCCAGGCGGGCGGCATCGGCGCGCACGCGCAGGTGTGCGGCGCCACCCCGGCGAGCCTGTGGGAGCGGTCATGCGCGAACGGCCACGTCCGCGAGGTATGGCTGTGCGGGTCGCATGCGGTCCTGATCGCCAAGCACCTCGGCCAGTGCCGTGAGTGCGCCGACCGGGGCGTGACGTGCGCGGCGGTGATCAGGCCGCTTGACCTGATCCTGCTCGGCCACGCGGGGGCCGCCGGGAGGTAAGCCGTGTCGGTCACGCAGGTCGGCACGCCGGCCACCCCCGGCCTGACGACCACCGTCACCAGCGGCAGCGCCGGGCTGACCGGCGCCAGCACGGCGAACACCTGGGGATCCGGGCAGGCCCGGACCAACGGGGACTACCTGCTGGCGTTCGTCACCGCCTACGCATCGACGTCGGTGGCGGCCAGCGCGCAGAACACGGGCACGTCCGGGTGGGTGAAGCTCGCCGAGTCCGGCGCGGGCACGCACACGCTGGCCGCCATCTGGGGCAAGGCGATCACGTCATCGACCGGCACCGAGCCCATCCCGGTGTTCTCGATGGTGTGCACCGGCACCGCGAGCCACACCCGGATCTCGTGCGAGCTGGTCGAGCTGACCGGCCAGGACGCGACCACCCCGGTTGACCTGACGTATGGCGTCGGCTCGGCCGCTGTGGGCAATGTCACGTCGCTGACGGTCGCGACGGTCGGCTATGTGGCGGCGAACGGCTGGGCGGCGACCGCCTGCGCCGAGGGCTACTCGTCCACCGGCACCAAGACGTGGAGCCGGGGCGGCTCGTGGACCTCGATCAATACCGACAACGCCAGCACCTACGGCCACTCGTCATGGGACTACCAGGCTAATCCGGCGACCGGCGCGCAGGTCTCCAACGCGATCGGCTGGGGATCCGGCACGATCACGTCGGCGTCGGCGGTCATCGTCGTCGTCAACGCCTCGGGCTGGTCGCAGCCGACCGAGCCGGTCGTGCCGATCCAGTCGGCCGAGAACACGGCGTCGAGCGGCAACGTCTCGGTCACCTACCCGAACAACGTCCAGTCGGGCACCACGCTGATCTGCGCCGTGTCGCTGTCCGACCTCTCGGGCGTCTTCGACGTGGTGAGCGTCAAGGACGCCGCCGGCAACGCGATGACGCTGATCAAGTCGGTGATCGGGGCCGGCAACAACCAGATCGGCCTGTTCGCGATGAACACGCCGTCAGGTGATGTCGGCACGAAGCCGGTCTTGACGGTGACGACGCAGGGCACCAACTACGGCGTCACCGCCCTGTGCCAGGAGGTTCCCGGCCTGGCGGCCGGGACGACGGTGGCGGCGCTGTGCGACGGCACGCCCGCGTCCGCGTCCGGGGCATCGTCAGGCCCGGCGACCACCGGGTACTACTCGTCCGGCGCCTCGGGCGAGTACCTGGTGTGCGTCTACGGCGACCCCGGCAACAGCGATACGCTCACCACGCCGGGCGGGTGGACAGCCGACCCGCACAACCTGGCAGCCAGCTCGACCGCGAACTGCGCGATCTTCTACAAGCCGTCCGGGCACACGTCCGAATCCGCGTCAATCTCGCTGAGCACGCTAGCGGACTGGGCCACGATCCTGGTCGCGTTCAAGCTTGCCAGCGGGCCGACGACGTGGCCTGCGGCCGGGACGGCGCCTGCCGCCTCGGCCGCGTCGGGCACGGCCGGCCTGGTCCCTGCGGCGGCGGCCGGCTCAGCTGCCGGCACGTCGGCGGCGTCCGGCGGGTTCAGCCCGGCTGCGCTGGCGGCCACGGCCACTCAGCAGGGCTCGGCATGGTCGGTGACGCCGACCGGCTCGCCGGTGACCGACAGCTACTTCATCCTGGCGTCGTCGGGCGCGGCGATCTGCTACCCGGGTGACACGTTCTCGATCCCGGCGCTCGGCGGCGGCCCCTACACGGTGACGGCGATCGGCGCGCCGTTCGCCGGGTTCGTCAACGTCAGCTTCACCCCGGCCGCGCCGTCGCCGGTCAACTCGAATACGTGCACCGCCATCACGGTGATGGCGACCCGCACCTACGGCGGCGGCCTGGCGCTGGTGCCGGCCGCCGTCGCCGGGACGGCTGCCGGGGCATCGGGCGCGTCGGGCACGGCGGGCCTGGTCCCGTCGGCGATCGCGGCGACGGCGGCCGGATCGCCGGCGGCGTCGGGCACGACCGGCCTGGTCCCTGCGGCGGTCGCCGCGACGGCGGCCGGGGCATCTTCGGCGTCCGGCCAGTTCGCCGCCGCTGCGCTGGCCGCCACGGCAGCGGGGACATCGAGCGCGTCGGCCGCCCTGAACCTGGCGCCGGCTGCCGTGGCGGCCAGCGCGACCGGGGCATCGGCCGCGTCGGGCGCGATCACCAACGGGCCAGCCGGGACGGTCTGGTCCGCCGTCGGCACCTCCGCTGGCGCCTCCGCCGGGTCAGGCACCCTGGCCGCCACCCTGGCGGCTGCCGGGACTGCCCCGTCCGCGTCGGCGGCCTCGGCTGGCCTGTCTCTCACGCCGGCGGCCGTTGCCGGGACGGCGCCGGTCACATCGGCGACGTCGGCGGCGCTGCTCGCCGCGCTGGCCGCTGCCGGAACCGCGCCGGTCACGTCGACGGGCTCGGGATCGTTCGTCGCGGCGGCCGAGGCGGGCACGGCCGGCGGGTCTTCGGCCGGATCGGGCGCCCTGAATCTGGCGCCCGCTGCCATGGCGGGGACGGCAGCGGGAACGTCGTCGGCGGGCGGCGCCCTGCTGTTCGCGCCGTCGGCGGTCGCGGCCACGGCGCCGGCGGCCAGCAGCGCATCGGCCGCGATCACATTCAGCGGCCCGACGATCACGGTCGTCCAGCACGTCATCGGGACGATCACCGGCTTCTCGTCGGGCACGTCGGGCACGGTGGCGGCGTCGTTCGGGTCGAACGTGACGCCGGGCAACACGGTCATCGTGATCATCGGCGGCGACCAGGAGACCGGCACCACGTCGATCACCAGCGTGACGATCGGCGGGAACGCCGAGAACTTCGGCGCGGTGATCGGCACCGACTGGGGCGGCTCGGCGCACATCTGGGCTGACCCGGATTCGCCCGGCGGGCAGAAAGCTGTCTCCGCGACGGTGGCGTTCGGCGGCACGATCTCGTCACCGAGGACCGCGCAGTACTACCTGGAAATCTTCGAGGTAGCGGGCCTGGCCGGGACGTCCGTCGCGACGGCCGTGGACCAGTCGGCCAGCGCCGATACCACCGACGGGACCACGTTCAGCAGCGGCGCGACCGCCGCCACGACGGTGCCCGCCGACTTCGTGCTCGGGTACGTGGTCGCCGAGGTGTACGTCGGCGGAACCGGGCCGCCGACGCTGACCGGGCCGGGCAGCCCGTGGACGCTGACCGCGCAGCAGTCGGGCGGAACGGTCGGCGGCTCGGGCACCACGTTCGACTGGAACGCCCTGGCCGGCTACCAGATCAGCAGCGCCATCGGCACGTTCACGTACTCCGGGTCGATCGCGGCCGCGGCGGACTGCCCGGCGCTGATCGTCGCGTTCCTGGGCGCTGCGGCCCCGACGGTCTGGACTGCTGCCGGGACGGCAGCCGGCACGTCGTCCGCGTCCGGCCAGTTCGCGCCGGCGGCCCTGGCCGGCTCGGCTGCCGGCGCGTCGGCGGCGTCCGCCGGATCCCTGCCGCTGATCGCCGCCGCGGCGGGGACCGCTGCGGGCGCCTCGGCCGGCTCGGCTGCGCTTGCCCTGGCATCTGCCGCCGCCGCGTCGTCGGCCGCGTCATCGGCCGCTTCGGGCAGCTTCGCGCCTGCGGCCCTGGCCGGCTCGGCAGCGGGCGCGTCCGCCGGCTCGGGCGCGGTCAGCTTCGCGCCTGCGGCCCTGGCCGGCTCGGCGGCTGCCGTGCCCGGCGCCGCCGGATCCCTGCAGCTGACCGCCGCCGCGGCGGCCACGGCATCGGATGCCTCGGCCGGCTCGGCCGCGCTGGCCCTGACCGCGGCGGCCGCCGGCGCCGCGTCGAATGCCTCCGCCGGGTCGGGCAGCTTCGCGGCGGCGGCCGAGGCCGGGACCGCGAAGGCCATGTCCGCCGCATCCGGGACCGCCGCGCTGTCTGTCACCGCGGTCGCCGCGACGGCTGCCGGCGCCAGCGCCGCGTCGGGCGCGGCGGCGCTGCGCGCCGCGGTGGCGGCCACGGCGGCTGGCGTCTCGGCCGGGTCGGGCGCGCTGATCCTGGCCGTCACGGCGGTCGCGGCCACGGCGGCCGCGGCGTCGTCCGGATCCGGCCAGTTCGCGCCTGCGGCCCTTGCCGGGACGGCCAGCGGCACGTCGGCGGCCAGCGGCACGGTCCTGTGGATGGCGGCGGCCACGGCCGCCGCCGCGTCGGCCGGGTCCGGTGCCCTGATAGCGGTCGAGGCTGCCGCCGCCGCCGCCGCGGGCACGTCGGCTGCGTCCGGCACGGCGGGACTGGCTCCGTCCGCGATCGCGGCCGCGGCCACGATCGGCTCGGCGGCGTCCGGCCAGTTCCTGCCCGCCCTGCTCGCCGCCGGCTCGGCGGCCACGTCGGGCGGCTCGGGCGCGCTCATCCTGACCATCGCCGTCGGCGCGTCGGCGCCGTCCATGTCGGGCGGCTCGGGCGCCCTGCTGCTGACCGCCGCCATCACCGCCGGCGCGGCGGCCGTGGCGGCAGCTTCCGGGGCATTCGCCGCGATCGCTGAGGCGGGCTCGGCATCGGGCGCCTGCGCCGCGTCGGGCGCGGTCGTGCTGCTGATGGCCGTCGCCGGCGCCTCGGTCACCTGGTCGGCCACGACGGCGGTGTTCGAGCCGGTGCCGGGCGGGGCGACGGCGGAGGCCGTCTCGGGCGCGTCCGTCATGGTCACGCTGTCGCCGGCGGCCGCCTCGGGCGCAGCGGCCACGGGCGCGGCCGCGTCGGGCCAACTCATCCTGGCCATGACCATGTCCGGCGCCGCCGAGCCGGTTGCTTCCGCCGCGGCGACGGTAACGGCGACCGCGGTCACCGCCGGCACCGCCGTCGTCCAGGCGTCCGCCGGCGGATGGTTCCTGCCCGCCCCCGAGTCCGGCACCGCCGCCACGGCGGACCAGGCCTGGGGCGCCGTGACCGTCGCCATCAGCCTGACCGGCTCCGCCGACAGCAGCCGGTCGGCCGGGGCCGCCGGCGGCCTGGTCGCCATCGTCCTGCGGCCGTCCGGCCCGTCCTACCCGGCCGTCCTCCAGCCCGCCGGGTCCGCGCCCGCCGTCACCCGCCCGAACCTGGCCGGCCCGGCCGTCGCCGGCGGCGTCACCGCCGGGCCGGCCGTCATCCGCCCGGCCGTCGGCGCCGGCGGCGTCACCAAGCCCGGCGCGTCGGCCGCTGCCGTCACGAACGGCTGAAGAACCCTGAGGGAGGGCTGCTTGCCGTGAGCTCCACGCTGTTCTGGTCCGACGCCAACCAGGTCGCCCTGGTCACCAACCAGTTCACCGTCAACGGCGTGGCCGCAGACCCGACGACGGTCACCCTGATCGTCACCGACCCGACCAACGTGGTGACCACCTACACCTATGGCGGCGCGGGCACGATCGACCGCACCTCCATAGGCGCCTACCAGCAGTCCGTCGCCTGCGGCCCGAACCTGCCCGGCCTGTGGTCCTATGAGTGGGTCGGCACCGGCGCCGACAACGACGCCGCCGCCGGCACGTGGACTGTCCTGCCGCTGACCGTCGGCCGCTGGTACTGCTCGCTGGAGGAGGTCAAGTCCCGGCTCGGCAAGACCGCCACCGACCGGGACTTCGAGATCCAGCTGGCCGTGCAGGCCGCCGCCCTCGACATCGAGGGGTTCTGCGGCCGGTACTTCTGGCAGGCCCCCGACGTCCGCACCTACGTGCCCGAGGACCTGTGGGTGCAGACCACCGACGACATCGTCTCGGTCACCAGCCTGATGCTCGACACGACCGGCGACGGCATCTACGACACCACCTGGACGGCGGGCACCGACTACGTCCTGGAGGTCTCCGAGCAGGACTACAACCAGGCAGCGTCCGGCGAGGCCCGCCCGTTCTCCCAGATCCGGTCCGTCGGCGGCAAGTGGTTCCCGTTCATCTGGCCGTACGTGCACCAGAACCGCATCCAGGTCACCGGCGTCTTCGGCTGGCCCGCCGTCCCGGTGCCGGTCAAGAACGCGGCCCTGATGATCGCCACCGACTTCTTCAAGGCCGGCGAGGCGCCGTTCGGGCAGGCCGGGTTCGCCGAGTACGGCGTGTCGAAGTCGACCAGCGAGCCGATGGTCGCCGACATGCTGCGCCGCTATATCAAGAGCCGCCGCAAGGTCGGCATCTGATGTCGACGATCGCCGCGATCCGCGACGCCATCGGCGCAGCCCTCGCCCCGATCGGCCTGGAGATCCACACCTACACCCGGGGCACGGTCAACCCGCCCGCCGCGGTGATCCTGCCCGCGCCCGGCACGTTCCTGGAGTACCACCAGACGCTGGACTCCGCCGAGGGGCTGCTGTACCACATGCGGGTCGTGCTGCTCGTCGCCTTCGCCGACGCCGAGACCGGCACCGACGCGCTCGACGCCTACCTCGAGCCATCCGGCCCGCAGTCGGTGTCCGCGGCGATCGAGGCCGACCCGACGCTCGGCGGCGCCGTGTCGTTCGCGGTGCCCGAGACGGCCGGCCGGTACGGCACCCTCGCCTACGGCGGCATGGACTACCTGGGGTGCGAGCTGATCGTGGCGGTGGGCGCGCCATGAGCGTCAAGGCGCACCGCAGGGTCGTGCACCACCGGACGCACCGGCACCGGAAGCAGTCGTCGATGTCCACATTCACGATGGCGGGGAGGAAGAAGGGCACCACCGCGGACGGGCGCGCGCACCGCAAGGTGGTTCACCGCCGCAGGGCCCGCAAGGTCTCCCTCGCCCGGCCCGATAAATACATAGCGGATATATATGATTCCCGGCTGCCCGTCCTGCCCGAGGGCATGTCGCGGATCATGCCGTGGGTGGCCGGCGGCAACGACCGGTGGCCGGTCTGCGGCGCCGCCGCCGCGGCGAACTCGCTGCTGATCGCCTCGGGGCATGCCGTGCCCGCCGCGGCCGTCCTGGCGCTGCACGACCGGGCCCGCGGCGACCGGGTCGGCGCGGACATGGCCGACGTGCTGGACGCGCTGCTCGCCGGCGGGCTGGCCGGCATCCGGCCTCGCGCCGTCGCCCTCCTGGCAGGCGGCGGCGCGCTCCTGCCCGGCGACCTGGTGATCGTCCGGCTCGGCGCCGAGGCGCACGCCGCCGCCGTCGGCCCGGCCGGCTGGTGGGTCACGTGGGGCGAGCTGGCCGCGCCGCTCGGCGCCGTGGAGGATGCATGGCGGATCACCTGGTGAGCCATCCTGCTGTAACCACCGGGGTGACAGCGGAACGAGCGGCGGCGCCGGGCCCGGCCGATCATGCCGGGCAGCCGCCCCGGGAGCTCCCGGATGGCTGGGAGTACGCGCTGCCGCCGCCGCCGGACATCCCGTGGGATGACATCGACCCGGACATCGCGCCGGCGCTGCATGCCCTTGCCGACTACGGCATTGACACGTTCAGCTCCTGCCAGGGCGGCCCGGGCCACGGCGGCGGCATGGCGTCGATCATGTTCCACGGTGACGAGCATGCCGGCCTGTGGGCGGTATGGCTGTTGGAAGCCCAGGGCTTCCGCGTGCAGGCGCTATCGCGGACCTGGGACCTGGATTTCGGGCAGCCCCGCAGCCCCTTCTGGGAGGTGACCCTGCGCTGCCTGGAGCCATCCGGGCCGCGCCCCGGGACATGCCTGGTGCGCGAGACGGCCGCCGGGCCGGGCAGCCGCTGATGCGCTGGCTCGTCGGCCACCCGGGCCCGAACTTCTCCGTGCACGACGTGTGGCAGGGCTGGGTCGACGCGCTCACCGACCTCGGCGAGCAGGTCGCCATCTTCAACCTCGACTCCCGGCTGTCGTTCTACGGCCAGGTGATGATCGAGACCGGCACCCGCGACGCGGAGGGCCGGCCGGAGTGCCGCCGCGCGCTCACCGACGACCAGGCGGTCACCCTCGCCGCCAACGGCCTGATGTCCGCCTGCTACCAGTGGTGGCCCGACGTCGTCCTGCTCATCTCCGCGTTCTTCACCCCGCCGGTCATGCTCGACGTGATGCGCCACCGCGGCCACAAGGTGGTGCTGCTGCACACCGAGGCGCCCTACCAGGACGCCGAGCAGCTCGCCCGCGCCGAGCACGCCGACCTGTCGCTGGTCAACGACCGCGCCACCCTGGACGCCTACCGGCAGGTCGGGCCGGCCGAGTACATGCCGCACGCCTACCGCCCGTCGGTGCACTGCCCCGGACCGGCCGACCCGGACCTGGACTGCGACCTGGCGTTCGCCGGCACCGGCTTCGCGTCCCGGATCGAGTTCCTCGAGCAGATGGACCTGTCCGGCCTGGTGGTCCGCCTGGCGGGCAACTGGGCGCAGCTGCCCGCCGCGTCGCCGCTGCGCCGCTACCTGACCCACGCCGACGGCGAGTGCATCGACAACGCCGAGGCCGTCCGGCTGTACCGCTCCGCGGCCTGCGGCCTCAACCTGTACCGCCGCGAGGGCGAGCCCGGCGCCGCGCCCGGCTGGGCGATGGGGCCGCGCGAGGTCGAGATGGCCGCGACGGGCCTGTACTTCCTGCGCGACCGGCGAGGCGAGGGCGACGAGGTGCTGCCGATGCTGCCCGCCTTCGACGACCCGGCCGGCGCCGCCGACGCGCTGCGGTGGGCGCTGGCCCACCCCGAGCAGCGCGCCGAGGCCGCCGCGAAGGCCCGGGCCGCCATAGCCGACCGCACGTTCGACAACAACGCCCGGCAGCTGCTCCGGCTGCTGGACCGCTAAGGGAGGACAACCAGTGGCACGCATCCACGGCCGCAACGGCACCATCTACCTCGGCACGACGAACGGCGCGGCGGCGTCACCGCTGTCCTTCGCCGCGGACTGGTCGCTGAACTTCGCCGTCGCCAAGGCGGACGTGACCTGCCTGGGCGACACCAACCTGATCTACGTCGCCGGCCTGCCCGATGCCTCCGGCGACATGTCCGGCTTCTACGACGACGCGACGCGGCAGACCTACGACGCGGCGAACGACGGCCTGAACCGGAACTTCTACCTGTACCCGAACAAGAACACGCTGACCCAGTACTTCTTCGGGCTGATCCTGCCGGACTTCTCCATCGCCGGCGGCGTCGCCGCGGCCGTGTCATTCAAGTCGACGTGGAACGCCAACTCCCCGATCGTCAAGGCCGGGTAGCCGCCGGTGCGGGTCGAGGTCGACGAGTTCGCCGTCGAGGCATTCACCCGCGACCCGCTGCTGTCCATGGAGATCACCGCCCGCGCCGGCCCGAGCCTGGTCGAGCAGGCCCGCGGCCAGGCGCCGGTGCTGACCGGCGCGCTGCGGTCGTCGATCGGCTTCACCGAGGACCCCGAGGGCGGCCTGGACCTGTACGCCATCTGGTACGACATCTTCCTGGAGATCCCGGCCGTCCAGATGCACCAGGCGGTCCGCACCCTCGGCGACGCGCTGGACCACGTCTCCCCCATCCTGTGACCACGGAAGGACCCCTCCATGCCGCCACGCGCCACCGCCGCAACCCGGACCCGGACCCGCGCCAACGGCGCCGGCAAGGCAGACCCGGCCCGGATCGCCGCCCTCGAGGCCGAGCTCGCCGTGCCGCTCGAGGACCAGATCGAGGCCGAGGTCGCCGCCACCCAGGCCCGCCTGGCCGGCCACCCGCCCGGCCGCGTCATCACGTTCTACGGCGCCGAGTATCGGCTCGCGCCGAAGATCCCCATCATGGCGCTGATCGACTTCGGCGCCGAGGCGGCCAAGGGCACCAGCACCGAGGACCCGTCCGCGCTGGCCGCGATGCGCGACATCCTGCGCCGCTGCTTCCAGCTCGCCCCGCCGTGCCGGCGCATCTGCGCGGCCCGCTGCCCGGACGAGTGCGCCCGGCACTGCGCCGCATGCACCGCCGCCGGGCCGGTCGCCGCCGAGGTCCCCGGCTGCGCCCAGTACGACCCGGGCGACTGGCCGCTGTTCCACACCATGGCGCTGGACCGGTGCGCCGGCGTCGACGAGCTGTTCGACGTGGTGAACGACGTCATCGCCCTGGAGACGGCGCGCCCTACCACGTAGCCGCCCGGCTGATCGGGTGGCTGGCGGACAACTTCGGCGAGGTCGACGGGCACCTGCTGCTCGCCGGCGGCCCGGGCCTGGGCTGGCTGTCGCCGCGGCAGGCGTGCAACCTCGCGTTCGCCATGCTGACCCGGAACCTCGACGCCGACCAGCGCTTTCAGTTCATGGCCGAGCTCGACGCGCCCGCCGACCCGTGGGACGCCGCGGAACTGGTCTGGCAGCAGATGCGACTCCCGAAGGCGGGTGACTGATGGCGCGACCGCTCGCGACCGCGTTCGTCCGCCTGGTGCCCGACCCCGGCGGGTTCGGGGCCGCGATGAAGGCCGAGCTCGCCGGGTCCGGCAAGGACGCCGAGGCGGCCGGCGCGAACGTCGGCGACAGCTACGCCAGCGGCCTCAAGTCGAAGATGGTCAAGATCTCCAACGCGATCAGCCTCGGGCTGGCCGCCGCCGGGGTCGGCCTGGCCGTCAACGGCGTCCGGATGGCGTCGACCTTCCAGTCCGACATGGAGACCCTCGTCACCCAGGCCGGCGTCGCGCAGGGCAAGATCAAGGGCCTGTCCGCCGGGGTGCTGTCCCTGGCCGGGCAGGTCGGGTTCGCGCCCGACTCCCTCGCCGACGCCCTGTACCACATCGAGTCGGCGTTCGGCACCGTCGGCATCACCGGCGCCAAGGCGATGTCACTGCTGCGCATCGCCGCGGAGGGCGCCGCCACCGGCCACGCCAACCTGACCGACGTGACCAACGCCCTCGACGCGGCCATCGTCGCCGGGGTCAAGGGGACCGGCGATTTCGCCCACGCGATGGGCGTTCTGAACTCGATCGTCGGCGTCGGCGACATGAAGATGCAGGACCTGGCCCTCGCCTTCGGCACCGGCGTCCTCGCCTCGATCAAGGGGTTCGGGGTCACCCTCGACGACGCCGGCGCCGCCCTCGCCACCTTCGGCGACAACAACATCCGCGGCGCCAAGGCGGGCACCGAGCTGCGCATGGCCGTGCAGGCGCTGGCCGCGCCGACCTCGGCCGGCATCCCGATCCTGGCCAAGCTCGGCATCACCGCGAACCAGCTCGCCGTCGACATGCAGAAGGGCGGCCTGAAGCTCGCCATCGAGGACCTCGTCGACCACATGAAGAAGATGGGGCTCGCCACCAACCAGCAGGGCCAGATCCTGACCGAGGTGTTCGGCAAGAAGGCCGGCGTCGGCATCCAGATTCTGACCGGCCAGGTCGACCGGTTCCTGTCCAAGTACCCGGCGCTCGACAAGGGCGCGTCCGGGTTCGGCACCGCCTGGGACCACACCCAGTCGACCGTCACCCAGCAGGTCCACGAGATGGGCGCCGCCTTCGACGCCGTCGAGGTCCGGATCGGCGAGAAGCTCATCCCCGTCGTCGTCTCCCTGTTCACCTTCGTCAAGTCCCACATCGACGTCGTCCTCGCCCTGGCCGGCGTGATCGGCGGGCTGGCGCTGACCATCTCGACCGTGTCCTTCGCGATGAAGGCGTGGAAGACCGCCCAGGAGCTGTGGACCGGCGCGACGAAGGTCGCCACCGGGGCGATGGGCTTGTTCGCCAGCGCGACCGAGGCGACCACCGACGCATCGGGCGAGGCCGTCGCCGCGCAGGAGGCGGGCGCCGGCCGGATCGCCGCCGGCTGGGTCGCGTCGGCTGCCAAGGCCGTGTGGTCCGGGGCCGTCCAGGTCGGCCAGTGGATCGCGACCGCCGCCAAGGCCGTGTGGTCCGCCGGCGTGCAGGTCGCCTCCTGGGTCGCCACCGCCGCCGCGGCGACCGCCGCGTTCATCGCCGAGAACGCCGCCATGCTCGGCATCGGCCTGGCCATCGCCGCGCTCGTCGCCGCCGTCGTCTTCCTGGTCACCCACTGGCGGCAGGCCTGGGCCTGGATCAAGTCGGCCGCCGAGGACGTGTGGGACTGGATCAAGGACAACTGGCCGTACCTGACGGCCATCCTGACCGGCCCGGTCGGCCTGGCGGTCGGGTTCATCGTCAAGCACTGGACTGAGGTCAAGTCGACGTTCGAGGCCCTGTGGAACTACATCTGGACCGATTTCGGGCAGAAAATCGCCAACTTCTTCACGAAGACGCTGCCGGGCTGGCTGCACACCAGCCTGGGCGACATCAACACGGCGTACGTCCAGCCGGTCGAGCACATCTTCGAGGACCTGTATCAGTGGGTCTGGACTGATTTCGGCGCCAAGGTCGAGGCCTTCTTCGTGCACATGCTGCCCGGCTGGTTCATGGACGGGGTCCACAACATCGGCGCCGCCTTCGACAAGATCGAGGACGTCCTGAAGGTCCCGGTCAACTGGGTGCTGCAGTACATCTACGACGACGGCATCCGCGCCATGTGGGACTTCGTCGCCGGGATCGTCGGCCTGCCGAAGCTGCCGATGGTCCAGCCGCTGGCCGCCGGCGGCCGGATGCCCGGCTACGGCGGCGGCGACAGCATCCTGGCGCTGCTCGAGCCCGGCGAGACCGTCGTCCCCAAGAACCTGACCCCCGAGATCGCCGCGTGGGCGAAGTCCAAGGGCATCCCGGGGTTCGCCAGCGGCGGCATCATCGGCGGCATCGGCGACACGGTCAAGATCATCGCGGCGCTGGCGTCGGGCAACGCGGTCGCCCTCGAGCACGCGTTCACCGACCTGTTCGGCAAGCCGCCCGGCGTCGCCGGGCAGATGGCCGCCGCCGTCGTCGGCCTGCCGGCCATCATCGTCAAGGACCTGGTCGCCAAGGCGATCAAGGCCTTCGCCACCTCGGGCCAAGCCATCGTCGAGTACGCCGAGTCGTTCGTCGGCAAGGTGCCCTACCTGTGGGGCCACGACACCCCGGCCGGGTGGGACTGCTCCGGCATGACCGAGTACATATACCAGCACTTCGGGTACTCGACGATCCCGCGGACCGCCGCCGAGCAGCAGCAGTGGGTGCAGTCCACCAAGGCGCCGGTGCCCGGCGGGCTGGCGTTCTTCGCCGGCGCGGACGGCACCGCCGCCGCCGCCGGCCACGTCGGCATCATCGTCGGCGCCAACAAGATGGTCGACGCGTACGGCACCGGCTACGGGACCAGGTACAACGACATCTACGGCGACTCCGGCGCGGTCGGCGGGTTCGGCATCCCGCCCGGCGGGTTCGGGAACCGGACGTCGATCCCAGCGCTCGGCCACGACACCGGCGGGTGGCTGCCGCCCGGCCTGTCCCTGGCGATCAACAACACCGGCCAGCCCGAGCAGGTCCTGCCCCCCGGCGCGGGCATCGCCGGGGACGACGACCTGTACGACCTGCTGTCCGACCTGCCGGACCGGATCGCGACCTCCCTGGCCAACGCCCTCAACGGCGTGGCGCGGACGGCCACCTACCGGGCCATGTACTCGGCGCGGTGACCGGTGACCGACAGCCTGATCATCGCCGAGCAGATCGAGCTGATCGGCGCGCCCGGCGGCGTCGCGTCGACTAACCCGCTCTGCCCCGGCGCGAAGTTCCGGCTGATGCCCGGCTACGACCAGTCCGCGCCGCAGCCGACCACCGACATCGTCGGGTCGCTGCTGCTGGACGGCGAGCGGCCGTTCGGCCGCCGCGCGTCGAACCGCACCATCAGCCTGCCGATCATGATCTGGGCGCCGAACTTCTACGTCCTCGCCCAGGCCCGCGAGGTCCTGCTCGCCGCGGTGAACGCCCAGACGTGGACGCTGCGCTGGACGCGGGACACGGCCGGCCCGCTGGCCGGCATGACCACGTCGATGCCGCTGATCTTCGACTGCTTCCGCGCCCAGCCGACCGTCGTCAAGTACGGCGGCCCCGACCAGTTCAACCGCAACCCGATCAGCCTGATCACGCTGACCTTCCAGGCGCTGCCCTACGGCCGGTCCTCGGACCCGGTCGTCGTCGACTTCCAGGCGCCGATCGCCGGCAAGTCCGTCCCGCCGTCGCCCGTGCCCATCGACGCGTTCACGTCGGTATCCGGCACGAACTGGTCGGCGTCGCTGCTCGGCCCGACCGGCAACTCGGCGTACTGGACGACCGGCAGCACCGGGAAGGGCGCCGGCCCGGCGACCTACACCCGGTCCGGGCTGGGCCCGCTGAACCTGGCCGGCCTGTCCGCCATCACGTTCTGGGCCGGGTTCGGCTCCACCAACTACTTCCCGCGCTGGGGGCTGAAGCTCGCCGGCCCGGTCCAGTTCGGCCTGACCCTGACTGACGGCACCAACACCCTGTCGATGGCGGTCAGCGTCACCGTCCGGATGAGCAACAACTCCCTGGCGCCGGTGTGGCAGCAGATCGGCCTGCAGATCCCGACCACCCTCGGGCCGATCAACATGGCGGCCATCACCGGGTACACGCTGACGGTCTCCAACCGGCAGTCCGGCGACCTGAACTACACCGAGCTGTACGTCGCCGGGCTGACCGCCGGGCCGCCGTCGAACGCGCCGCAGGTGCAGCCGGTCGCCGGCGCGGTCTACAGCATGGCCGGCCTGGTCGGGTCCGCGCGGACGCCGGTCTCGCTCCAGCTGCAGCAGCAGGTCCCGACGACCGCCCAGGTGGTGCAGCACCTGACGGTCACCGGCGCCGGGAATTGGACGGCGCCGCCGGCCCTGGTCGGGACGACGATCCGCTGCCAGGTGGTCGCCGCCGGCGGCAAGGGGTCGACTGACTCGGGGTTCACCGGGCGCGGCGGCGGCGGCGCCGCCGAATACGCCGAGGAGCCGAGCCTGGCCGTGACGCCCGGCCGGTCCTACAGCTACTACATCCCGGCCGGCGGCAGCACGGCGTCGGGCGCCCCGCCGCAGGCGACATTCGCCGGCGACTCGGTGACCGTGGTCGCCAACTCGGGGCAGAACAACCCGAACAACACCACCACCGGCGCGGCCGCCGGCACCGGGTCGGCGAACACGATCCACCACCCCGGCGGCGCCGGCGGCGCCGGGTCATCGTCATGCGGCGGAGGCGGCGGCGGGGCGGGCGGCCCGACCGGCGCCGGCTCGGCCGGCACGGCCGGCTCATCCGGCGGCGCCGGCGGCGCGCCCGGATCCGGATCCGGCCCCGGCGGCACCGGCGGCCAGGGCCGGGCCGGGAGCGGCGGCCAGGGGCAGCTCGCGGGAGGCGGCGGCGCCGGCGGCTGCTACGACCAGCCCGGCGGCAACGGAGCGCCCGGCGAGATCATCCTGACCTACACCGTCACGCAGGGATTCAAGACCCTCGTCGTGCACCGGCCGAACCCTGACGCGCCGACCACCCTCACCCCGTTCGTCTCCCCGTCGGTCAACGACACGCCGAACGGCGCGATCCAGTACCCGGTGGTCAGCCAGGTGCCCAACGTCAACGCCCGGTTCGGCAGCACGTACACGATCGTCCTGGTCAACTACTCGTGGAACAACCCGACCGCCTCGCGGACCCTGACCGTGACGGTCAACCAGTACGAGCAGGCCGGCGGCGTCTGCTACTCCGAATCGGTCAGCCTGGCGGTCACGCCGAGCGCCCTCGCCGGCCCGCTGGTCGACCTCGGCGAGCTCACCCTGCCGATCCAGCAGATGCCGGTCGACAACCTGAACGGCTACTTCACCATCACCGTCGCCTCGACCAACACCGCCGACCGGTTCCAGGACGTGCTGTTCCTCGACACCATGGGCCAGACGATCATGGTCCAGTCGCCGACCGCCTACTACCAGTACTTCATCGACGAGCCGCCCACCAACATGGACCTGGGGAACATCATGGGATCGATGTTCGACCGGGCCGACGCCGTCTCGGTGCTGGCCTACGCGACCGTGTCCGGCCCGACGCCCTACGCCGACCCGTTCAACAACCAGCTGCTCATGGTGTACGCCGCCGAGGGCGCGCCGAGCTGCGAGATGACCTACTACCCGCGGTGGTGGATCGACCGGGTGGTCGCGTGAGCCGCGGCGACACCCCCAAGACCTACCAGACCAAGGCGCGGGTCGACGCGCTCGTCGGCCGGGTCGGCACCGCCGAGACCACGCTGACCACGCATACCTCTCAGATCAGCACGCTCAACAGCCAGGTCAGCACGATCAACGGCCAGGTGGACGGCCTCACGTCCGCCCTCGTGGAATACCTCTCGATCCTTCAGAGCAACCTGTCTGAGTCGTGGATCGAGAGCATGAACTGGGAGATGCTGTCGGCCGTCGGCAAGATGGGCCACATCAACCAGGTGAGCGGCAGCGCGACCCTGGCCACCCTGATAACGGCGTTCAACAACCTGCTCACCGAGCTGCAGAACCAGAACCTGATGGACACCTAGCCGGGGGGCTCGCCGATGCTCGAGCCGGGCCGCGGGATGGTCCAGACCCTGGACCCCGACGGGGTGTCCAACCCGCTGTGGCTCGGCGCGCTCGGCCACGTCAACCAGCTGACCTGGTCGTACACGCTGCCGGGCGGCCCCGACCAGATGCAGTGCACCCTGCAGCAGGAGGCGACGTTCCGCACCCTCGCCATGAACCCCGGCCGGGTCGTCAAGGTGCACTGCGGCGGGCAGGTCGTCTGGGTCGGCATCCTCGACGAGCCCGCCCCGTCCGCGGCCGGGTGGACGGTCACCGCGCACGGCGCCGGCACGTGGGGCGCCGACTACGCGGCGATCTGGACCACGTGGACCGACCAGAACGACGCGATCAACCAGGCCATCGCCCGCGGCCTGCAGTGGATCAACCCGGGCGTCCCGTCGGACGTGTGGCTCGGCCAGTCGGTCGACTCCGGGTCGCAGACGATCACCGACCTGCTCAACCTGTTCTGCACCAACGGCGGCCTGACCTGGGCCGTGGAGGTCACCCCGGCCGGCAACATCCTGAACGTCTTTGACCTGCCGACCGTCCCGGACCGGATCCTGGTCTGCGGGTCGCCGGTGCCGCGCACCCTCGGCGGCGACATCGACGTGATCTGGGTCAACTACCAGGTGTCCGACGACTCCGGCTCCGACGCCGCCACGACCGCGCTGGTCGCGGCGGAGACGGCCGCCGAGATCCCGATCCACGGCCGCATGGAGACCTACCTGGACCTGTCGTCGGCGGGGACCATGTCCGCGGGCGCCGCGCAGGCCGTCGGGCAGGCGATCCTGCAGCAGTACCAGCGGGCCAGCTTCGCCGGGCCGTTCACCGTCCGGTACGGCGAGCTGCTGAACATCGGCGGCGCGCCGGTCGACCTGGCGATGGAGCAGGCCGGCCACGTGTGCAAGGTGATCCTCACCGACTACGGGTACGGCGGCGAGATCGTGCCGGGCCCGGTCACGTTCCTGGTCGGCGGCTACCAGTACGACGACACCGGCGAGTTCGCGACGGTCACCCCGTTCCAGTCCCTCGACACGTCGATGTCCGGGCTGCTGTCGGCCATGTCGACGACGATCCAGCCGGCGCCGGGCCTGTCCGGGTCGAACCCGCTGTCGCCCGTGGCGGGCTCCGGCACCACCACCAGCACGGCGAAGAAGAAGAAGAAGAAGATCATGACGATGAAGTCGACCCCCCATCAGCCGCCGTCGCCGCCGCGGAGGGTGGTCCGCCACCACCGCCACCACGGCCACGTCCCCGGAAGCCCTCCCCCCAACTGATGGCGCTGCCCTCGCTGTCGTCGCTGGACCGGCACAAGGCGGGCCCGTTCCCGCCCGGCTACCCGGCCGGCGTGCGCACCTTCTTCGCGCCCGTCGACGACGTGCACGGCGTGCTGTGCGACCTGCTCGGCTCCGCCGTCTCGTCGCTGGTGATCGCCATGTACGGGTTCGCCGACGAGGACCTCGCTGACCTGGTCAAGGCGAAGATGGCCGACCCCGCCTGCTTCGTGTCCCTGACCCTCGACTCGTCGCAGGCCGCCGGCGCGCACGAGCGCGGCATCCTCGCCGACCGCGGCTACCCGGCGACGTCGGTCGCGGTCGGCCGGTCCGAGGGGCACGCGATCATGCACCTGAAGATGACGATCATCGACGGCGTCGACGCCGTCACCGGGTCGACGAACTGGTCGGCCGGCGGCGAGGCCCGGCAGGACAACCAGCTGACCGTGATCCGCGACCCGCTCGTCGCCGCCGAGGCACGGGCCCGGATCGACGCGATCCACGCGAACATGCTCGCCGCCGCGCGGTGACGCCGCCCCTGTGGCATGCTGGCCCGGTCAAGGCCGGCGACCCGAGGAGGCAGGCCCAGTGGATGACGGCGAGGCGCCGTGGGAGAAGAGCTCCCACAGCTTCTGCAACAGCAACTGCGTGGAGGTCCAGCGCCGGCCCGACGGGTCGGTGGGCGTCCGCGACAGCAAGGACCGCGGCGGGCCGGCGCTGGCGTTCACCGGCGCCGAGTGGGACGCGTTCCTCGCCGGCGCCCGCGCCGGCGAGTTCGACCGCTAGTATCCAGGCAAGGCCCCCGGGCAGCAGGCAGCATGCCCGGGGGCCTTTCGCTGTCTCCGGGGGCGGAACCCGGTAGGGTCAGCCCGGTAGGAAGCGTGCGCGGGCCGATGGAGGCAGGGAGCCGGAAGCCCTTATCCGGGCGGCAGACCGGGGGCCCTCCCCCCGCTGTCGCCGCCCGGCCACGCCTCCACCCGGGAGAGAAGAGGCGGGCAATTGGGCTGGCGGACGCTCTGGCGGCGAGGCCGCCTTAACCTGCCCGGCCCGCAGCCGCGGGGCAGCACGGACCGGGGCGCCGGGTGGGCGTCCGGCACGTGCGGCGCCGTCCCGCGCCCCGGCGCCCTGTGGGACGCCGGCGACGCGCCGGAGCCGCCCCCGCCGCCGCCGCCCCTGCCGGTGCCGCCCGAGGGCGGCCGCCCGATCGGCGGCGCCCGGTGACCCGCGTCCCGCTGCCGCTGAAGGTCAACCCGGGCACGGGCCGCCTCACCGGGCAGGCCAGCATCGCCTACAACGACCCGTGGCCGTGCCCGAACGGCGCGTGGGGGTCGGGCGCGATGATGGGCGTCGTCATGCACACGATGCTCGGGAACCTGCCCGGCACCATCGGCTGGTTCAATGACCCGGCCGCCCAGGCCAGCGCGCACTTCGGCATCGACCAGCAGGGCGGCGTCCACCAGTTCGGGCCGATCGGCAAGGGCTGGATCTCCTGGGCCCAGATGGCCGGGAACCTGGCCTGGTACTCGATCGAGCACGCCGATGACGGCAACCAGGAGAACCCGCTGACCGCCGAGCAGATCGCGGCGTCCGCGCAGGTCGTCGAGTGCCTGGCCGGGTTCGCCGGGTTCCCGCTGCAGGTCACCGACTCGCCCGGAATCCAGGGGTACGGGACGCACGTGATGGGCGGCGCCGCGTGGGGCGGCCACAGCTGCCCGGGGCCCGGCCCGCGCGCCGGGCAGCGCGCCGACATCCTCGCGCTGGCCAGGGCGATCCGCGCCCCCGCGCCGCTGCCGCCGCCGAGCGTGCCGCTCAAGGTGACCGCCGACGGCCTGGACTCGCTGGCCAGCCTCGCCGCCGGGTACAGCCTGGGCGAGCTCGACGTGCTGTGGCAGACCGCGGCGCGGCAGCCCGCCGGGTGGGGGCCGCTGCAGGCCCGGTACGCCGGGGCGGGCGACTGGCACGCGCCGCTGCCCGACGGGTCGCTGTGGTGGGTCGGCAAGGCCGGGCAGCCATGACGGGCGCCGAGCCGACGCGGAACACGGTGCCAGGCTGGGAGGGCTCGGTCGGGCCGTTCAGGGCCGACTACGGCAAGCCGCACGTCTACGCGCGGAGCGTCCACTCGGGTGCCGGGAACTGCGTGTGCGGCGCCGATCTCGGCGACGCCCGCCACGTGCAGGCCGCGCCGGGCGTGCCGGTGCCCGACGCGCTGCGGCATCCGTGACCGCCCTGCCGCCGCCGGCGTGCGGCGCCTGCGGCGAGCCCGCCACCTGCGCCTACGACTACGGGCAGGGCACGCAGCTGGCCTGCCCGGCGCACGACCCGACCAGGCAGCCCGGCTGGGCCGCCGCGGCCCAGCCGCCCGGGTTCGCCTACCGGACCCTCGCCCCGCCGCCCGCGAGCCCGCCGTGGCCGCCGCCCGCCGAGAACCGCTAGGCCTGGCCGGACAGCTCCGCCAGCTCGGCGTCGATCGCCGCGTCGCCGGCCGCCCACAGCTCGGTGAGGGTCTCGGCCATGCGCCGGCCCAGCTCGGCGACGTAGTCGCCGCGGTTCAGGCCCAGGCCCTTCGGCGCCGACCAGCCCCTCGGGTCCCGGTACGACCACTTCGACCCGTCGAGCACGCCGCCCGGCAGCGTCGTCTTGACCCGGACCCGGCCGCAGTTCCGGCAGGTCACCTCCACCTGGTAGCAGCCGTCGACCTGCCGGTGCGCGCGGATGCCGCGGCCCAGCTTCCGGCCGGGGCGCAGCACCGGCCAGTCGTGGTGGTCGCCGCGGCACGCGATCCTGTTGTCGTCCAGGCCGTGCAGCCAGTCGGCCTGTTTCTGCTCCTGCGTCCGGTCGTCGACGACCCGGATGATCGTGGCCATGCGGTTCCTGCTCTCGGGTTTTCCGGCATGCCGCGCGCCGCGCGGCCTGGCAAGCAGCTAGCATGCCACCTGGAGGCACCCCCCCTCCTTGAAAAGTCGCCGGGTTCTGGCCATTCCCGGCGCGCCCCCTAAGCCGCCCGGTCACCGTCCCCCCGGTGCCGGGCGGCTTTCCGCTTGCCCGGGGGGCTGAGCGGTCGCCGTCAGCCGCGCCGCAGTTCGGCGCGGATCTCCGCGGCCTTCGCCTCGCCCGCCTCGGTCAGGCGCCAGCCGAGCACCCGGCGCCCGTGCTCGACCGTCGATGTCCGCTCGACCAGGCCGCGCCGGGCCAGGCTCGGCATGGAGCTCAGCGTCCACCGGTAGGTGCCCGGCAGCATCACCAGCGCGTGGCGCTGCCTGATGGTCAGCGGCCGCTCGGTCATGGCCGCCGCCGGGCCGGCGCCGCGGGGGGCCCGGCTGGCTTCCCCGGCCAGCCGGGCCCCTTGCCCGAGAGTGGCAGGATCACCCTAGCTGCGCCGCGCGGAGCTCCGCCAGCGACGGCACGCGCCGGTTGCCGGCCTTCGGGTAGGACAGGCCGGCGGCGCGGGCATGCAGGTCGGCGACCTGCCCGGCGATGCGGCGGGTGATCCGGTTCGCGCCGCTGCCGCCGCCGTAGTGAAACACGCTGGTCTGGTAGCCGAGCTCGCGGGCGACCCAGCTGGTGCCGAGCCCGCGCGCGGCCAGGTCGTCGAGCAGCGCCTGGGTGGGGGCGGCGTCGATGCGCTCCCCGCCGACCGTGGTGACCCGGCCGCGGCTGCCGACCCGGGTCGGCACGGCCGCGATGGCCGCGTCGGTGAGGGCGAGGATCCGCGCCTCGTGCTCCCGGCGGATCACGTCCGTCTTGCCGTCGGCGACGCTGCGGATGACGCCGAGGGGGACGCCGGACGCCTCGGCGAGCAGCCCGCGCCGGCGGCCGGCGGCCTCGAAGCGGGCCAGGCGCGCGGCGGCGCGGCCGGCCGGGACGGGGTCGGGGATCTGCTCGGCGCGGCGGCGGCGGCCGTACTCGGCGTCGTAAGCGCGCCGAGCCGGCAGGCACTTGTCGCACTTGCACCCGGCCTGGATGGCCTTGGCGCGGCCGTGCCACTTCGGGTCGCCCAGGTCGAGGGGCTCGCCGAACTCCTCGCGGCGGCCGGGCGGCTCCCACTCCCAGCCGGGGATCTTCTCCAGCCACCGGGCGTGCGCCGGGTCGAGGTCGCCGCGGCGGCGCTTGAACCGCTGCAGCGCCGCCCACTGGTAGACGGCGACATCTGCGCCGTCCACCTGCTCGACGTGCCCGGCGGGCAGGCCGACGGCGGTGCCGGTGCGGCGGGCGTAGGCGCGCAGCGCCGAGCAGCCGAGCCGCCACTGCGTCTCGGCGTGCTCCCACTGCCAGGTCGGCTCGCCGCGGGCGGTGCGCGGGGTGGCGGCGGCGATCTCCTCGGCGAGCGCCGGGTGCAGCCGGCCGGTGAGGCGGCGGCGGCGGACCTGCCATGCCCACCGGCCGAGCGGCAGCCCGTTCTCGAGGTGCGCCTCCGGGACGTTCGGGTGGTGCTCGAACTCGCAGAACAGGCGCAGCGCCTGGATCATGGCGACGTCGTCGCCGGGCAGCCCGCCGGCCCAGTCCCAGCCGGGGATCTTCTCCAGCCGGTCGGCGCGGTCGTCGGCCAGCATGTCGTCGCGCCACAGCTGCCGCTGCTCGGCGGCCCAGTGGCCGAGCGGCAGGTTCAGCGCGTCCTTCCAGCCGTCGAACACCGACGGGCCGTCCGGGGCCTGGGCGAGCCCGGCGGGCCCGGCGGCCGCGGCGGCGCGCTCGGCCTGCTCGGCGGACCGCTGCCAGATGCCCTCGGACGGGTCCCACGCCCAGCCGGGCAGCTCCTCCAGCCGGGCGATCCGGGACGGTGCGAGCAAGCCGTCGCGGCGGGCATACCGCTGGTGCGCGGCCCAGTCGCCGATCTTGGCGCCCTGCCAGGTCACCGAGCTCTTGGTCATCGCGGTGCCGTGGGCGGCGGCGTAGGCGGCGAGCAGGGCATAGAACCGCTCCCAGGCGGCGCCGGTGGCCTCGATCAGCCGGGTCTGCACGGCATGCTCGTCGAGGTCCATCGGCAGCATGAACCGGACGCGGCGGGTCAGCCTGCCGCGGCGGCGGCCGGCGGCGTGGTCGGCGAGCGCCTCGTCGAGCTCGGCGGCGAACCGCTCATCGTGGGCGCGCAGCGCGCGCAGGACCGCCCACACCGGGGCGAACGCGGAGGCGATGAGCTCGCTGTCGTCATCGCCGCCGTCGGGCAGGGCGACGGGGATCAGGATGGTCGCCTGGGTCTTGCCGGGCGCGGGGCGCAGCGCCCGGCCGGTGGCCTGGATGACGGACACGGCGGACTTGCGGGGGTTGGCGAAGATGATGCCGTCGACGGCGGGCACGTCGATGCCCTCGGTCAGGCACCGGGCGGAGGCGATCAGGCGCAGCTGGTGGCCATCGGTGTCCGCGGCGAGCCACGCCAGGTTGTGAGCGCGGACCGCGGCCGGGGACATGCCGGAGATGTGCCGGCCGGCGATCATGCGGCCGTTGGGCAGGCGGCGGCCGGACATGGCGCCGGCGAATGCGGCGGCGTCGGAGACCAGGGTGTGGAAGGACAGCACGGACCGCAGGTGGTGCCGGCTGGCCGCGTCGAGCAGCGCCGCCGGCACGACCGGGTCGTCGCGGTGGTCGGGCCTGCGGCCGCCGGCGCGCTCGGCGATGACGATGACCTGGTAGTCGGCGAGCCGCCCGTCGGCGATCGCCTGCCTGAACGTGACCTTGTGGGCGACCGGGCCGAACAGGTGCCGGTCGTCCATCGACAGGACCTCGGCGCCCTCGTGGATGGTCGGCGTCGCGGTCATGAACAGCCGCTTGCGGGCCGGGATGGCGCGGGCGTCGAGGACGGCGCGGAATCCCTCGCGGGGCCGGCCGGCGAGGTGGTGCGCCTCATCGGCGATCACCAGGTCGAACATGGCGCCGGTGGCGGCGGCGGCCTGGGCGACGACGGGCGCCGAGTGGTAGGTGGAGAACACGGCGAGCGTCCGGCCGGCGCGGGCGGCGCGGCGGATCGACGCGGCGGCCCGGGCCGGGTCGGTGGTGACGGACGCGGCGGCGCGGGCCCAGAACAGCCGGTCGACGTCAGCGCCGTCGTCGTCGGCCCGCTCAGCCGCGCCGGCGGCGGTGGTCGGGTCGGAGCAGACGATCAGGGCGTCGAACGGCCAGCCGCGGCCGGCGCGCCGCCACTCGCCGAGGATCTGGGCGACCAGGCCGAGGGACGGCGCGAACACGGCGGTCAGGCCGGCGCCGGCGGCCTGGGCGTGCCACCGGCCGATGAGGGTCTTGCCGGTGCCGCAGGGCATGATGACCTGGGCGCGGTCGTGGACGGCGAAGGCGCGCATCAGGTCGGCCAGGGCGGCGACCTGCTCCGGGCGCGGGTGCAGGCCGGGCGCGGGAGCCGGGCCGGTGGTGGTCGCGTCGGGCATCATGGCGGTCATGTCAGGCGGGCTCCTCGGCCGGGATCAGGGCGGTCCGCTGCGGATGCGGGCGGTTCATGGGCTGCTGGCCGGGGCGGATCGCCCGGCAGGCGTCCGGCCGCGGGGTGTGGCATCTGGGGCAGGTGCGGGTGGCGACGGCGAGCTGCTCCCGCTCGGCCAGGGTGCGGGTCCTGGGCCGGGGCGGCGGCGGGGTGAGGTCGAAGCCGGCGAGCGGCGCCCAGGCGGGCTGGTAGAGCGGGTGAACGGGCTGCCCGCCCGCGGTCAGGCCCAGGCACCGGACCGGCCACGGGGAGGCGGCGAGCAGCGCCCGGACCTGGCCGATGCGGCCGCGCAGCGCGGCCCGGTCCGGGAACGCGCCCCACCCGCAGATGATGATCCGCGGGGTGCGTCCGTTGACGGCGGCCGCGATCGCGGCGTCGTTCAGCGGCCCGGCCGGGGACGGGTCGGCGAGCAGCGCGGCGGGGTCGGCGGAGCAGAGGGCGAACAGGTTGACGACCGCCATCGACCCGGCGCCCTCGCGGCGGCTGAACGCGGCGAGCCGGCGGACCGTCGGGTCATCGGCGTCCGCGCCGGCGGTCGACGGGTTGAGCAGCACCCAGGCCGCCTCGAGCGGCGCGTCGCCGAGGCGGCGGCGCAGCAGGTACCGGTAACGGCCGTCGTCGCTGAAGATCGCCCCGCCGGCGAGGTCGCCGGTGACCTGCCAGGCGGGGCGGATGATCTTCACTGCGGCGCCGTTTCGGCCGGCTCGGTGGCCACCGGCACGAGCATCTCGGCGGTGCCGCGCCGGAACGTCACGCCGTGGCCGGTCCTGGCCAGGTGCGCGGCGGCGCGGTCGCGGACGGCCCCGCCGTCGTCGCCGGGCTCGCGGTGCGCCTCGCCGTCGCCGGCGGGGCACCGCGTGCAACTCCACGACGCGACGGTCAGCGGCCCGTACGGGCTTGATACCAGGTAGGTCATGCCGCCATCTCCCTCTGCTGCTGCTGTTCTCGCTGCCTGCGTATTCTGGCCCGCCACCGGGTGATGGTCCGGGTGGTGACGCCCATCCGCTCGGCGGCCAGCCGGCCCGGCATCGTCCACCCGCCGATGAACAGGTAGTCGGCGATGTCGGCCTCGACGCGGGCCTGGACGGCGGCGTGGCCGCGGGCGCTCGCCTCCGCCGTGCTCAGGGGCATGGCTCGCCTCCGTCCTCCTTCGTGGCCGCGTCAGATGCGTCGGCGGCTGCGGCGTCGGCGCAGGCCGGGCAGGTGACGCGGGCCCGGTCGGTCGTCGAGTTGATCACGGGGTTCTCGCGGTCAGCGAGCGCGTGGCAGGCCGGCTCGTCCTGGTCGCCGTCGAGCGGCAGGTAGTGCACCAGGCCGGCCTCGGCGCCGGGGTCATCCGGCTCTGCCGCGGCCGCGGGGGCAGCCGGGTCGCCGAAGTCGAGGATCATCCGCTCGACGTCGGACAGGTCGTACCCCCAGCCGGCGAGGGCGGCCAGGTAGCGGTACTCGGAGCGGCTCTCCTTCGGCCCGAACAGCCGCTCCTGCTGCCGCGGCGAGTAGGGGCGCCACGTCTCGACGCCCATCTGCCCCTCCATGGCGGCCAGGACCAGGCCGAGCCCGAGCATGACGGCCCGCTTGTCGCTGGCCGCGCGGAGGGCCAGGGCGAGGTCGCTGCGGTCCGGGCTATCGGTGGCCGCGCTCCATCGCGCGGGTCAGCGCCGGGTTGCCGGCGGCGAGCTCGGCCAGGATCAGCCGGAGCGCGTCGGCGGGCGGCGCCCGGCGGGCGAGCAGGGCGGCGACCCATTCCTGGCGGACGGTGGCCGCTGACCGCCATGCCCGGTTGAGTTGGCGGACCTCGGCCGCGGCGGCCCGGGCGGCGTCGCCGGCGGCGTCGCCGTCGGCCGGGCCATCCGGCGCGCCGCGGCGGGCCAGCGCGTCGCGGGTCTGGGCCACCGCCGGGCCGGGCTGGTGGCCGTGCCCGTCGGGGTCGTCGCAGACCGCCCGGACGCGCACCGTGTCGTCGACGTGGTTCCAGCCGACGACCAGCTGGTGGCCGGGGCAGGCAGCGTGGGACTCGGCGGTGAACGGCTGCCCGTCGCCGTCGAGCCACTCGCCGGCGTAGGACATCCACGACGCCGGCGGGTCGGCGATGACGGCGCCCTCGCCCATCAGCCGGGCGGCCTCGGCGTCGACGGCGGCGGCGCGCTTGTCGTCGTCGCGCCACCGCTGCGCGATGTGGCTGAGGGACCAGCCGTTGTCGATCGCCTCCAGGATGTGCGCGACCCGGCTCGGGGTGCCGTCGAACTCGGCGAGCAGGCCGGCCTCGGGCAGGGTCAGCTGCCGGCCGCCGGCCAGGGCCTCGCGGGCGACGTCGGAGCCGGCGGCGCGCCGCGCGGCGGTGACCTGGCTGCGGGACAGGGCGAGCCGCTTGCCGACCTGGCCGGCGGGCACGTGCAGGTCGAACAGCCGGCCGACGGCGGCGACCTGGTCGGCGACGGTCAGCGGCTCGCTGGTCGTGTTCTCGGCCCACTGCTCGACGATGCGGCGGACCTCGTCGTCGCCGGCGTCGGTGATCAGGACGTCGATCTCGTCCAGGCCGGCCTCGATCGCGGCGAGGGTGCGGCGGGCGCCCATCCGGACGACGATGCCGTCCTCGGTGGCGCGGGCGACGACGGGCTGCAGCAGCCCGCCGAGGTCGCGGATCGAGTCGATGAGCCCCTGGGATGGGACGGGGCGGGTGCGGATGTTCTCGCCCTCGGGCAGGAGCAGGTCGCGGGGGTTGATCCTTTGGAGTGATAGCTGCGGCATGCGATGATTCCTTTCAGGATGAGATTGCGCAGGGTCCCGGCGAACTGGGCGCCGGGGGCCAGGTCTCTCGCGGCGCCGGCGTCCCGTCCGGGAACTCCGGGGCGCCGGCGCCGCGAGCGGCTACTTCTTGAACCCCCAGGACGCGCGGTCGCCGGGGAGGCCTGAGCGCAGGCCGACCGGCTTCCCGTCGCCGGTGGAGACCAGGAACAGCGGCGCGCCGGCGCGGCCGGTCGCCCAGATGTCGTAGTACGCCGGGCCGGGCAGGCCGGCGACCGTGGCCTGCACCCACGCCGAGCCGTGCGTGAGCCCGCATGGCTGCAGGGTGACGGCGGTCACGGTGAGCGCGGCGAAGCAGGCGCCGGCGGTGTCCTGCATCTGGACGATCTGCTGCCCGGCGAGCGCGGCATCGAACGACGGCTTGGGGAACGGGCAGTTGGCGGTGTCGCCGTCGTAGCCTTTCGACTGGACGTAGTCGGATGGCGTGGCCCGGTGCGAGCACAGGTACAGGCCGGATATGCCGACGAGTTGCCCGGTGGTCGGCGCCGAGTACTTCTCGGCGACCACCTTCGTGCCGCGCGCGCCGGCGGCGTACCAGCACAGCAGCGGGCCCTTGAGGTTGCAGTACCGGCCGAGGACCTCGGACGGCGCGGCGGATGCGGGCGCCGCGGCGGCGGCGATGGCGGCGGCGCATGCCGCGCCCAGGATGATTCTGATCGGGGTTCTCACTTTTTGGTTCCTTGCCTTTCTCGGGTTTCCCTACTGGGCGGGTGGCTTTTCACGGGTTTCCCCACTGAGCGGGTGGCCTTTCCACGGGATCCCCACCCGGCGGGTGGGCTTTCCACGGATTCCCCACCGAGGAGGTGGCCTTTCACGGGGTTTCCCACCGGGCGGGTGGCCTTTCGGGCTGGCCGCCGGGGAACGGCACCCAGCCGGGGCACTCGGGGCGGCAGCCCGCGCCGCGCATCGCGGCGGGACCGGGCTCGGCGGGCATCGGATGGTCGTGCAGGCGCTGCCAGGACGCGATGTCGGCCAGCGCCGCGGCGAGCCGGTCAGAGTGGTCGACGACGCGGCGCGGGACGATCGCAGCGACCGGCCCGGCGCCGTCGGTCAGCCAGGTGATCCGCCCGGCGTCGCGGGCGGCGGCGACCGCGTCGAGGATCGCCGGGCCGGCCAGGTCGCCGACCGGGATGGACGGGTGGCCGGCGGCGGCGCTGGCCGCGGCCACGGCGATGCACCCGGGGCAGTCCACCTGGTAGTAGCCGTACGGGTTCGGGGTGATGGCCTGGTGCAGCGGCGCGTCCGCGCCGCACCGGGTGGTCCAGATCGCGGGCCGGGCGGTCCGGTCGATCCACACCAGCTCGTGCAGCTCGGTGCCGGGCTCGGGGATGCCGCACCGGGCGGGCGAGCAGTCGGCCTGGTCATGGCCGGCGGGCTCGCCGGGCGGGTAGTGGCGGACCGAGACGGCCCAGCCGGCGCTCACAGGCCGTGCACCAGGGCGTGCAGGCCGAGCCCGATCAGCAGGCCGGCGCCGATGGCCAGCGCCGCCCAGGCGGCGGTGAGGGCGATGCGGCGCGCGCGGCCGCGCCGGCGACCCGGCGCCGCGGCGTCCTTCCCGCCGTCCGGCGCGGGCGGCCACGGGCCGCGGAGCACTGATGGCGGCTCGGCGGGCGCCGGGCCCTGCTGCGGCCGGGGCAGCGGGTCGGGGGCATGGTAGGCGGTCGGTCCGGTCATCGCGGTTCCCTCCTGGTGAGCAGGCCTGCGGTGAGCAGCGCCCGGAGCAGGTCATCCTGGCTGATCTCGCCGGCGTAGGTGACGGTGCGGCCGTCCGGCTCGGTGAACGCGAAGGTCACCCGGTAGCCGTGCCGGTCGGCGATGGTCCCGGGCTCGGCGGGCGTCAGGCCGGTCAGGGTCGGCCGCCGGTACCACGGGCCGGAGCGGCCGGGGCGGCGCTCGACGGCGGGGCCGTCGAGCAGCATGGCGCGCAGCAGCGCGATCTCGGTCACAGGCCGGCCTCCGGCGTCCACGGCTGATGCTGGTTCGCCTGCCGCCAGAACCCGGCCTCGTCGCCCCGCATGAGAAGCAGGTGGGCGATCACGTCGTCGGACGGCGTCATGCACCCCGCCCACGTGTCCCGGTAGAAGCCGACCGGGTGCAGGCACAGCACCGCCAGGCAGCGCATCGCGTCGCGGGCCGGGTCGCGGTGCCGGGAGGTGAGCGCCACCGTCGGCCGCAGCCGGCGGAACAGGTACGTCACCCGGCTGCGCGGGCTGCTCTCCAGGAAACTGCCGGTCAGCAGGTACTGGCGGACCTGATGGCCGCTGAGCAGGCCGAACAGCTTGGCCATCGCCCTCGCCTCGGCGTCCAGCGACCACGCCGGCGTCGCGCCGAGCGTGCTCAGCGCGAACGTCAGCCGCGCCATGCTCTGATCAGGCGAGACCGGCTCGGTGACCGCGCGCGTCCGCCCGGTCGCCAGGTCGCGCAGCAGGTACACCTGCGCGTGCCGGGCGTGGGAGAACCACTGGTTGACCACGACCATCCGGCCCTCGTCATCGCCGTGGCAGGCCAGGGCTGCCGCGTCGGGCGGGTACAGGATCCGCTCGGCCTCGGCGACCTTCGCGGCCAGCGGGTGACCTGGCCATAGCTGGATCCGCAGGGTCTCCACCGGGACCGGCACGCCCTGCCACTCGCTGATCCGGCCGGCGTAGGCGGCCATCAGCGCCCGCACCGGGTCGCTGTCACCCACCGGCTGTCCGCCCGATCGCCGTCGTCCTGCTGCCCGCGACGGGCACGGTGCGCGGCTTCCGGCCGCGCTTGGGCGCCGGGCTGGTGGCCGGCTGCTCCGGGGCGCTGGCCAGCGCGGCCAGGTCGCCGGCCCGGTCCTGGTCCTCCCGGTCCTGGGCCGGCCTGGGCGGGTCCGGCTCGGGCACCACGTCGGGCGTGCCGGCCACGACGTAGGCCATCTCGTCAGGCAGGAACCTGGTCACCCTCAGCGGCCCGTCGTCGGTCTCGACGAGCAGGGTGTAGCCCTTGCGCAGCATCTCCTCGATCAGGTGCTGCGCGTCGGCGCGGTCCTTCCTGCTGTCGCCGATCTCGATCTTCAGGTCGCCCTCGCCGATGCTGAGAACCTCCAGCGCGCCGACGCAGCGGACCTCGAACGTCGCGGCGCGGCGCCTCCGCTTGAGTGTGCTTTTCCGGCCCATCAGTGCCGCCCCTCGGTCATGGTCGTTTCCTTTCCTCGGCGTAGGCGTCCATCTCGGCGAGCATCGCGCGCGGGCCGCGCAGGACCAGCGTCCCGAAGCAGCCGTTTAGGAAGCAGATGAACCGCCAGCGCGAGATGCCGTAGGCGGTGGCGCCGGCGTCGATCACGATGAAGGCGACGGCGGCGAACGCGATCAGCGCGCCGATGGCGGGCGAGCTCATGATGTCCTGCCTCCTTTCACCGGCTGAGCCGGTACATCACCGCGCGGCTGGCCCTCAGCGGCCGGTCATCCGGGCCGCGGACGTGGGGGCGCACCCACCTGACCCGCGCCCGGCACCTGATGCACAGCCGGTCGTGGTCGCCGATCGCCTCATGGAAGCGGCCGACCGTCCCGTAGCCGTCGATGTGGCGCCAGAAGCCGCGGACGAGCCACCGGCATGACCAGTCGACGTCCCGCTGCCCGCCTGGGCTGCCGTCGCCGCGGGCGGCGCGGCGCAGGGTGATGACCGACACGTCGCCTCGGGCGAGGGTGCGCAGCGCGCGGCGGCGGGCCTGCCGGATCACGGCGCCGGGGGCGGACGCGGCGAGCTCGGTGCCCATCAGCAGCCACAGCGCCTGCACGTAGTGCAGCGGCGTCGGCACCTGGCCGGCTTCCTCGCCGGAGCTCGCGGCGCCGAACGGGATGACGCAGGTGAACCCCATCGTCAGCGGGCCGAGCGCCCGGCGCGCCTTCTCGTCGAGCGTCGCCCACTCGCGCGCCGCGGCGGGGTCGGCGCCCCAGTCCGACCAGACGGTGATCCGGACGCCGTCCTCGGCGCAGTCATGCCCGTCCCAGCGGGTTGACTGCAGGCCCCACGTGACGGCGCGGATCTGGTAGGAGCGGCCGGCGGCATCGGTGCGCCGCCAGGGCTTGTCGAGCCACAGGAACCCGGACTCAGACGGCAGGTCGGCGAACCCGATGCGGCTGTCCTGGGCAGCGGTCTGCTCGTAGACGGCGCCGGCGAGATCGCACATCGGCGCGGTCACCTGGTACGTGTCGGCGGCGGCGAGGTCGCGGGCGATGCCGGCCAGGAACTGCGCCGCCCAGCCGTCCGGCTCGCGCCCGGCCATGCGGTATGGCCAGAACATGAACCGGGACAGCCATGACTGGTCAGGCCGCTGGTCGGACCAGCGGCCGAACTGCTCGGCGATCGACAGGACCGCGCGGTTGGGGCTGGCGAGCAGGTCGCGCAGCTGGGCGTGCTGGTCGAGTACCTGGCTGGCGGTGGCCGCCGACGGAGCGGCTTCGGCGCCGGGCGCCAGGGTCGTGTACATGCCGCCCGCGGATACCGGCGTGGCGGTCAGCGGCAGGACGAGGTCGCTCATGGCGGATCCTTCCGGCGGGGGGCGCCGCCGCGAGCGCACTGGATGAGCCAGACGACGGCGGCCAGGATGGCGGTCGCGATGGCGGCGGCGATCATCACGACGGCGAGCGCGTCGAGCGCGGCGATGCGGCCGGTCACCGGGGCGCCTTCCGCCAGTCGGACTCGAGGGCGAGCCAGAACCATGCGGGGACGCCGGTGCCGGCGGCCAGGACGGCGGCGTGCCGGGCGGCGAGCGGCCTGCGGGCGCGGACGTCATGCAGGCAGGGCAGCGCGGCCGCGAAGCTGCCGGCGGCCGCGGCGCGGGCGGCCAGGTCCGCCATGCCGAGATCGTGGTCGGCGAGCCACCGGGCGAGGATCTCGGCCGGGGCGGGCGCGCCGGCCGGCGGCTGCCCGGCGTGGGCGCGGCACCGGCCGGCCGGCGCGGGGTTCCGGCAGGCGCGGCCGCCGGCGGTGACCTGCCGGCAGCCATGCCGCCAGCAGTGCCACCAGGACAGGGCGTACCGGCCGCCGGGCGTCGCCGTGGCGACGGGCTGGCAGTCGTGGCAGCCGCGGAAGCCGCGCTCGCGCCATGCCTCCAGCACGATGACGCCGTCGCCGGTCAGCGGCGCCGCGCCGTCCCGGCGGACCGGGGGGACGGCCAGCGCCGGCGCTGGCCTCATCCGGGCGCTCATCGCATCTGCTCGCCGGTCGGCGGGCGGCGCCGGTCACCGAGGTACGGCCCGGTGGGCGCCGACGGGTTCCGCGGCTGCTGCTCGCCGGCGGTTGACCGGGCGATCAGGGTCCGGGCGATCATCTGCAGCGTCACCGCCTGCTCGGCGTGGATGGCCAGCAGCGGGGTCATGAAGGCGGCGATGACATCAGCCGCCGGCCACGCGGCCAGGTCGCCGCCGTGCAGGCGGCGGGTGAGCTCGGCGATGGCCTCCTCGGCATTGCCCGACGCCACGTCCAGGTCGGCGCGCATCAGGTCGGCCTGATCGGGGGTGAGGTCAGCCACCGGACTTTCCGTTCTTCGCGGCGGGCCGGCGGCTGTCGACGATGACGTGGCCGCCGACGTCGAGCACCAGCCACTTGCCCGGGTCGTCGTACTCGCCGGCGATGGCCGCCCAGTCCCGCATGTCCGAGGCCGTCTGCCACAGCTGCCAGCCGCCGGTGCGGGTGCACTGGACCTGAAGCCCGTACGGGAGGTCGAAGAGGCGCGCGCGGGGGATGGCCGCCGTGGTGACGTGCAGGTCATGGTAGCTGGGATGATGCCCGGGGCCCGCGGCGAGCGGGCCGGCGCGCTGCGCGGCCACAGTGTCGACCCACAGCGCGTACCGGCGGGCCCGGTCCAGGTGCCTCGCGGCGCGGGCCCGCTCAGCCTCGATCGACTCCACCGACGCGTGCGCCGCCCACCACGGGCGGTCCTTCGGCCCGATCATGATCTCTCCGTCCGGTCATAGCGGTGATCCTGGCCAGGATGCCCGGCCGGCCCCTCGGTGCACATGAACGCCGCGCCGCCGGCGCGGGCGACGACGACGGGCAGGGCGCCGGGCGAAGGCCCGCGCCGACCTGCCCGTCGCGCCATGCCGCCGCCGCGGTCACCGCGGCGACCATCTCGGCGGGGTCGACGGCAGCCTGCCCGTCAGGGACGGCGATGACGATCCGCAGGCCCCGGTCGACGGCGACGGCGACCCGGGCGCCGACCCGGATCACGTGGAGGTTGGCGGCCATTCTCGGGCCCCTTTCCTGTGGAGGGGGGAAAACTGGCCGGGAGGCGCCGGGCACCGGGGAAGCATGCCGGGCGCCTCCCGGCGGCATCAGGCCTTGGCCGCGTCGAGCGCCAGGGTCATCGCCTTGCGCTTGGCGGGCTCGGGGCTCAGCAGGGTGCGGCGCAGCCTGGTCTCCCAGGACTGCGACCGGCGCACGTGGTCGAGGTACTCGCCGGCGGCCTGAACGAGGCCATAGGCGGTGTTCTCGATCTCGGCGCCGGTGATCGTCGGCCCGGCGATCAGGTCGCGGATCTGCTGCCGGGCCCGCTCCACGTTGCCGAGCACCCTGGCCGACGCGAGGCCGGCGGGCGGGGCGGGGATGAACTCGGCGATGAACAGTTCCCGCTGCGGCGCGGTGACCGGAACGCCGAGCAGGTGCTCGGCCATGTCGCGGTAGGCGCGCATCTCGGCGCGGGCGCCGGTGATGGCGTCGCGGGCGTCGTCGATCCGGGCCCGCCAGTCGCCGACGTGGGTGAACCGGTAGGTCAAGCCGGTGACGTCGCCCTCGAGCTCGGCCATCTTGAACGTGTTGCCGCAGACGATGCGGACGGCGGTGGCGCGCAGGACGGCCGCGCCGGTCGCGTCGTGCCGGCTGGTCAGGCCGAGGAACGGCATGGTGACCGTCTTGTCGGCGGGCAGCAGGATCGGCTCGTCCAGCTGGATCAGCATCCAGACGTGCCGGCCGCCGTCGAGGCACCCGCCGGTGACCGGCTTGAGCGCGTCCTTGTCGACGGCGAGGATCGCCTCGAAGATGTCACCGAAATCGCTGTTGCGGATCAGCGGGTAGGAGTCGCGGGGCAGCGCGAGGGTGGCGCGCGTGTCGGACCGGACGACCCGCTTGAACTCGGGCAGCTCGATCAGCGCATCGCGCATGGCGGCGGTGAGCAGGCCGGGCAGCTGCTCCGGCGCGATGCTCCCGTCGTAGACGATGCTGGCGAACCGGGCGGCGATCTGCTCGTCGGTCAAGTCGAGGCCGTAGGCGGCGGCCTCCTCCGGGTCCCAGTCCAGGCCGGCCCTGACGCGAGCCTCGGCCCAGGTGCGCGGGAAGTCGGCCATGACCTCAGCCTGGCCGGTGGCCAGGGTCTTCTCGGCGTGCCAGGGCATCTCCCTGACGGAGAACATCTTCTCGATGTCGGTGTAGCCCATCGCGATCCCCCTCTCTGCTTTCGCGGGAGGCCGGGCGGCGCGGTCAGGCGTGTGGGCCCCGGCCGATTCCTTCCCCGGCTCTTCCCTAAACTGTCTTACACTGATAACTGTATCGTCTGCCGGCGACAACCGGCAGCGCCGGGCCCCATCGAGAGGAAGTGTCCTACGGTGACTTACGTTGGACCCATGGCACTCACGGAAGCACAGCGCGAGCAGCGCGCCGCGCCCCGTCCCGGGCGGCGCGTCGACATCGACCCGGCCAAGCTCACCGCCGCCCGCGAGAGGGCGATGCTCAGCAGGTCGGAGCTCGCCGAGAAGGCAGGCGTGTCCAAGTCGCTGGTCTACGCCATCGAGGACGGCAAGTCGGGCGGCTCCGCGGCGACCTGCCGCAAGCTCGCCCGGGCCCTGCGCGTCCCGGCTGCCCAGCTGCTCGCCCAGCACCCCGCGCCGCCGGCCGGCGCGGGCGGCGAGGCCGGGTAGCCGGCGATGCCTCCCCGGCGGCCCTGCGGGCTCCCGTGGGCTCGCCGGGCCGCGACCCGGCATGAACGCCGCCGCGCGGCCGGCGCCGAGTTCCGCCGCTACCGTCACGGTGACAGCGGAACTCCCGGCGCCGGCCGGCCTTACTGATCACCCGCGCCCGCCCGCCGCCAGCCCACGGGGCCCCCCAGGGCCGCCGGGGCCGGCATCCCGCCCCACACCGGGAAGGACCCCCGAGATGGCCAGACCGACCGCCTGCGTCGACCGCCGGCATGACACCGTCCTGCGCCGCCGCCCGCCGCTGATCGGCCGCCGCGCCGTGATCTGCCGGCGGTGCGGCGCGACCGCCCTGATGCCGCTGCCCGCCGGCGCCGTGCTCGCCGCCCGGTTCCGCTGCCGGTGGCGGCAGCTCTCCGCGTGGGGGCAGTTCCTCTGCCTGTTCTGGGCCGCCGTGGCCGGGCTCGGCCTGCTCGCCGGGCTGGCCCAACTCATCCTGGCGATGGGCGGCCACTGATGCTCGGCCGCGACCATGCCCTGTCCGGGGCGACCGCGTGGGCCGGCCTGTGCGCCGCCGGCGCGGTCACCCACCCGCTGGCCCAGCTCGGCGGGGGCGTCGCCTGCGCCGCGGCGGCGCTGCTCCCCGACCTGGACTCGGTCGGGTCGACCGCCGCCCGGTCGATGGGCGGACTGTCCCGCGGCGTCGCCTACGTGGTGCGCGGCTGCTCGGGCGGCCACCGGCACGGCACGCACTCGCTGCTCGGCGGCGCGGTCTTCCCCGCCGCCGCCGCGGCGGTCACGCTGTGGCTGGCGCCCCGGTTCCCGGTGCCGCTGGTCCTGGCCGTCGCGGTCGGCGTGGCCTGCCACATCGCCGGCGACATGCTGACCGACCACGGGTGCCCGCTGGGCTGGCCGTTCACGCTGCGGTGCTTCTGGCTGCTGCCCCGCCCGCTGCGGATCACCACCGGCCGGGCCGGCGAGGTCGCCGTCCGGGTGCTGCTGATCGCCGCCCTGGCGGGGATCCTCGCGCTGCACTTCGGCGCGGCCCGGCGGCTGTGACCGTCACGATCCTGCGCGCCGACGCGCGCGCGCTGCCGCTCGCCGCCGCGTCCGTCGACCTGGTGCTGACCTCGCCGCCGTACTGGCAGCTGCGCGACTACCGCGACGCGCCCGGCCGATCGCTGGCCGGCCAGCTCGGCGCCGAGCCGGACCCGGCCGGCTACGTCGCCGCGCTGCTCGAGTGCACCGCCGAGTGGGTGCGGGTGCTCAAGCCGTCCGGGACGCTGGCGGTCAACCTCGGCGACAAGTACGGCGAGCGGACCTCCGGGCAGGCGAGGCGCGGGTACGTGCGCCGCGGGCCGCAGGCCGGGCGGCTGCCGGACCGGCGCGGCCCGCGCGAGAAGTCGCTGCTCGGCCTGCCGTGGCGGTACGCCCTCGCCGTCATGGACGAGCTCGGCCTGATCCTGCGCGCCGAGATCATCTGGCGCAAGGGCAACTCGATCCCGTCGTCGGCCGCCGACCGGCCGCGCCGCGAGCACGAGCAGCTGTTCCTGTTCACCGCCCGCCCGTCGTACTACTCGGCGTGGGACGTGGTCCGCGAGCCGCACCAGCCGCAGTCCGTCGCCCGCGCCGGCCGGGCCAGGCTCGCGGCGGACCGGGCGCCGCGCACCGCCCGGTACGTGCCGCAGACCCTCGACCCGGCCCAGGGCCTGCACCCGCTCGGCCGGATGATCGGCACGGTATGGCACGTCGACACGGTGCCGCTGATCCTGCCGCCGCAGCTGGCGCACGCCGCCTGCTGCCAGGGCCGGGACCCGGGGTGCGCCGGGCTGGGCCACCACGCCGCGTTCCCGCCCGACCTGGCCCGCACCGTCATCGCCGCCCTGTCCCCGCCGGCGGTGTGCGCCGCGTGCGGGCAGGGCCGGTTCCCGGTGACCGTCCTGGACGGCGAGCCGGGGCGGCGCCCGGCGGGCAGCGGCACGTACCGGTCGATGCGGCCGGCCGGCGCGAAGGACACCAACCTCGCCGACGCCGCGCTGCGGCCGCGCGCCATCGCCGGCTGGGCGTGCGCGTGCACCCCGTCGACCAGCCTCGGCCGGCCGCGCCGGTCGCGGCCCGCGCCGGCGCCCGCCATGTGGGACGGCGCCCCGGTGGCCGGCGGCGGGTTCAGCGGCCAGGCCCGGGACGCCGAGCTGCTGCCGCCGGCCCGGGTCTGGCACCTGGACGGGTGGGAGCCGCCGCCGTCCCGCCCGGCCGTCGTCCTCGACCCGCTCGGCGGGACCGGCACCACCGCGCTGGTCGCCGACATCCTCGGCCGGCACGGCGTCACGTCCGACCTGTCCGCCGGGTACGCCGGCATCGCCGCGTGGCGCACCGCCGACCCCGGCGAGCGGGCCCGCGCCATGCACGTCGCCCGGCCGCCGGCCGAGGCCGCCGGGCAGGGCGCGCTGTTCGACCGCGCCGACCTGGGCTGAAGGGACCTCGGGCCGGGACCTTCGGGCACACATCGGCTGTAACCAGATTGGTGACGCGCCGGGGCTCCCATTGCGCTCCCACTGTCTTATAATGGAATTGAGGGCAAGGGGATGAGCAAGATGAAGAACACCACCAGGGCCATCGAGACCAGGCAGCACCTGCTCGAAGCCCACCAGATGCCAGGCCTGCTGTACGCCGGCCTCGACCCCGACATCGTGCACGCGCACATCGACCACGCGCACATCGACCACGCGCACATCGCGCCCGCCGCCCAGGCAGCCGCCCACCAGGCGCTCACCGCCGCGCTCGACGCGCAGCGGTTCGAGGCCACCAGGCAGGCGCTCAGCAGGCGGTACCACGGCGCGATGGACCCGATCAGCGACGAAGCCGTCCAGGCCGTCCTCGACGGGCTCGAAGGGACTGAGTGACATGACCACCCCGACGTTCGCCGAGCAGGCCGTCCACAACCTGGCCGTCCGCGGCCGGCACCACGAGGCCGGCGTCGACGGCCGCGAGGTCGCGCTCCTGGTCGCCAGCCACGGCGGCCCGGTCCTCGCCCAACTCGCCTACGAGGCCGAGATCGCCGGCTCGCCCGACGCCCCGCTGTTCGCCGCCGCCGCGTCCGCCGCCTACCGGGCGGCCCGCGGCGCCGAAGGGGCTGAGTGACATGGCCAACATCCACGACGGCCTGAGGGGCGCCACGATCCGCACCCTGGCCACCGCGAGCCGCCGCTACCCGGCGGACTTCCCCGGCTGGGGCACCCCCGGCGCCGCGGCAAGCCTCCTGCCGATCCCGCCCGGCATGACCGGCCTGATCCGGAGCGTCAACTCCCACGGCATGGCCCCGTACACCCGCTACTCGGTTCTCTTCCCGGACGGCACCCACGCCGCCGACCTGATCCTCGGCGCCGACTTCATCATCGAAGGGACTGAGACCCCATGACCGACATGACCTACCAGATCGCGACCTGCTCGGCCGGGTGCGCGTTCCACACCACCCTCGCCGAGATCACCGCGTGCGGGGCATGCGGCGCGCCGATGGCGCCGCCGGTGACGGTCGACAGGGCGGGCGCGCTGGACATCCTGCGGCACGAGTCCGACGGCCGGTACGCGGCAGGCAAGGCCGCGACGCTGGAATGGCTCGCCCGCCAGGGCATGCCCAGCGAGCCCGACTTCTGCCCCGGGTGCGGCCAGGACGTCGACCACGACGAGGACGAGTGCCCCGGGCTGCTCGCCGCCGGCGTCGCCGCCGGCTACGCCGAGCGCCTCGACGCGGTCCTCGCCCGGATCGACGCCTACCACCCCGACTGCGAGCGCCGGTGGGCGACCGACGAGTACCACGACGCGGCGCGCTGCCTGCGCCAGTCCGCCGGCTGGCTCGCCGGCGACAATGACCGGTCCTGGGCCGGCCAGCTCGGCACCCTCGCCGCGTTCCGCGTCCACTACGCCCGCGACGCGCTGCGCGAAGCGCTGCACCACCTGGTGTGGGCCGAGCGGTACGCCGGCTTGCGCGACGAGGAGTCGGCATCTTCGATGACCCAGCCGCCGCCAACGCCGCCATGCGCGGCCTCGCCGACGCCCTGATCACCAGGGCCGAGGCCATCGAAGGGACTGAGACACCATGACCGCCACCGACCCGGCCGGCGACCTCGCCGGCCTCTACTCCGACATCGAGGCCAGCCTCACCGGCATCTTCACCCAGATGGACATCGCCGAGGACGAGATCGAGAAGGCAGCCAAGCAGCACCCCGACCACGGCGACCTGCTGTACCACGCCTTCGCGCTCCTCACCCCGACCCACCCGCTGATGGCGACCGAGTTCGTGTACCGGTCGCACTGCGCCGAGCTGCTCGCCCGCGCCGTCGCCGGGCAGGACACCCGCCCCGGCACCGCCGCGGAGATCTGCTGCGCCTGCTCCGAGGCCAGCCAGGTCGCGCCGATGCGCACCTCCGCCGCCGGCCTCTACGCCCGGATGTGGGCGCGGGCGTTCCCCGACCAGCCGGTCATGCTCGAGGACCAGCGCGAGCACTACGAGGCGCTCGAGGGCGCCGAGATCGACCGGCTCGCCGCCGAGTCCGCGCGCCGGCTGTCCCGCCCCGACCGGACCCTCAAGGGCACCACGTGCGCCGGCCGCCACCACGGCGACGACGTCCACTACCGGTACGCGCCGGCCCAGCCGGCGCTGTTCTAAGGAGACGAGTATGCAGGCCGAAGTCAAGGGCTCGACGACGCCGATCCTGGAGGTCTCGCTGCTGAACGGCGAGGCCGTGGTGACGCCGCACGGCGAGCTCGCGTGGATGACCACGAGCATCAGGATGTCCCAGCCCGCCGGCGGCCGTGGCAGGACGGCCGGCGGGCCGCCGCTGACCCGCTACGAGGGCCCGGGCTCGATCACGTTCGCCGCCAAGGCGCCCGGCCACATCGTGCCGGTCGACATCACCGCCGGCCGCCCGTACCTGGTGCACCGGCACGGCTGGCTGTGCGGCACGCCGGGCATCACCTCGAGCGTCGGCCTGCAGCAGATGTTCCGCGGCGGCGCCTGGGGCGGCGACGGCTTCATCCTGCATAAGTTGGACGGCGACGGCCGGGCCTGGGTGGAGCTCGGCGGCGAAGTGACTTCCTATGACCTGCCGGCCGGCCAAACCGTGCTGGCGCACCCCGGCCACGTCGGCATGCTCCAGGGCTCCGTGCATCTCTCGGTCACCCGCGTGCCCGGGGTCACCAACGCGCTGTTCGGCGCCGACGGCTTCCACCTGGTGGCGCTGACCGGGCCCGGCCGGGTCTGGCTGCAGTCCATGCCGCTGCCGCTGCTGGCCGGCGCGCTCGCGCCGTACCTCACGCGGGCCGCGTCACCCGAGCCGCGCAGTCGACCTGTTCATCGGCCGGTTCAACCCGGCGCCGGCGTCCCACGCAGCTGAGAGCGTTGCCCTCCGGGCACGGCGAAGGCCCGGCCCCCGGTGTCCGCCCCCGGGGCCGGGCCTTCGCTTTGTGGGTAGCCCGAGCGCGGACGGTGGTCTTCCCGCGCCCTGCTGCGGCCAGGCTACTACGTGGTGGTCTCGCCCGCGTAGACGCTGAGCGCGGACGGCGCCGGCCCGGCGGTCGGGTTCAGCGTGTAGTCCGGCGCGACCGTCGCCGCGTTCACGGCGAGCCCGCCGGCGGTGGTCACGACCTGCGTGGTCTCGGGCGCGAACGCGAGCCCGAACCCGGGCAGGCCGAGGCCGTGCCCGTCGGTGAACACCTCGGCGAAGCTGGCCACCAGCGTGCACGCGCCCGAGCTGGCCGGGCCGTAGCCGGCGGGCGGCAGCGAGTACCCGGTGGGCGTCAGGCCGCTCGTCGGCGACACCGGCGCGGTCGGCACCGCGACGCCGATCCCGGCGGTGGGCGTGCACGCGGACAGCCCGGTCGTGTCCTGCTCGACGCCGACGCCGGCCTCGGTCAGGTTCCAGTCGGGGGCCGTGTTGATGTTCGCGGAGTACACCTCGAAGCCGCTGGTCAGGTCGATGGCCTGGAACTTGGCGCGGCCCTGCCACCGGCGGTGGCACCGGCGGTGGTGCTTGACGCTCTTGCACTCCCAGACGCGGACGTTGTGGAACGACCAGAAGACCTGCACGTCGTCGCCGACCGGGATGCCGGTGAGGTTGGCGTTCAGGACATGCGGGCCGGCGAGCAGCGGGTTGCCGACGCAGTGGTCCGCCGCCGCGCCCTGGAGGATGCCGGTGGCGTACTCCACGGTGAACGCCGAGCCGTCTGACGTCTCGCCGACCTGGAGGCCGAAGCCGGTGTTCGGGTCGCAGCCCTGGATGCCGATGCCGCCGATCCCGACGCCGCCGATGTCGAGCCCGGCGGGCGCGGTGATCACGTTGGCGCCCATGTTGTCGAACGCGTTGCCGAACGCAGCCGAGTAGCCGGCTGCGCCGTTGGATATGACGTGGACCTGGGGCAGGACGGCGGCGCTGGCGGGCGCCGAGCTCACCGCGCCCAGGCCGCCCGCGAGCGGCAGCGCCGCGGCGGCGGCCAGGGCGAGTAGTCGCCTGGTGCGCATGGGAAACCTCCGGTGGGAACTGGTGCCTAGTGTCGCCGGACATCATGGCAGACGCCGGCCGGCGACGCGCAACACCGCCCGGAGGTTTACGCGGCCGGCCGGCGAGATGCCCGAAGGTCCCCGCCGCCCCGGGACCTTCGGGCACACCCCCGTCTGTAACCAGATTGGTGACGCCCGGGGGCTCCGTTCCACCCCTCACTGTCTTATAATGGAAGTGAGGGCAAGGGGATGAGCAAGATGAAGAACACCGAGACCAGGCAGCAGGACCGGATCGGGCACTGCAACGGCTGGGCGTATGACCCGGCCGAGCAGGCCTGGACCGCCAAGGTCGGGCCCGCCCGGTGGCTGATCGTCGCCGGCGACCTGGATGACCCGCCCACGTGGCGCCCCACCACCCCGGAAGCCGACGCGCTGATGGCCAGGGTCGAGGCCCACGTCAACCAGTTCGCGCCCGCCGACCCGTTCGACGCGATCCCCGAGGGGATCTGACCGGCATGGCGAACTACGACATCCCGACCCGCCGCACCCGGCTCATCGAGACCCTGCACGGCGTCGACGACAACGGCGACGTGATCACCTGCAAGATCTTCGAGCACACCCGCGACGGCCACCAGGACCCCGAGTTCTACGTCCTGCAGTACCGCGAGCGCAACCGGCGCATGGACCGGGCCACCCGCTGGACCACCCGCCTATCCGGCGCCGGCGCCCCCGACCGGCTCGCCCGCCAGATGGCCGACACCCGCCGCATGTTCGCCGACTCGCTCGCCACCGCCGCATGGCGGTTCGCGCCAGCCACCGAAGGGACTGAGTGACATGACCAGCCAGATCCGCATCCCAGCCGGCTTCACCGGCACCGTCACCGGCCCGGCCACGCCGACCGGCCGCCTCGACGAGCGGTGCGTCGCCGTCGACGCCTACGTCACCATCATCCCGGCCTCGCCGGCCTGCCCGACCTGCGGCGGGCTGCTCGAGGACGCCGGCCCGTTCGACGGCCGCGAGGCCTCATCGGGCGTCACCTGCGGGCACCAGGGATTCGGCCAGACCTGGGAGTGCTTCGCCACCCCCGGCGAGTGCCACTGGTTCGCCGAGATCCTCGGCGCGCTCGTCCCGCCGGCCCGCATCCTGACCGTCGTCGACGACGGCCCCGAGTGCTGCGCCCACTGCGGGCTGCCCGTCCACGTCGCCGACGACGGCCGGATCGTCACCGACCGCGCCGGCGACGATCACTGCGCCGGCGACCCGCACGGCGGCTTCCACTCCTACCCGGCCGCGTGACCGGGGGGAACCAAAAGCCCGAAGGGACTGAGATCCATGAGCAACACCCTGCAGATCACCTGGCGCACCCGGACCGACTACCGCGCCGACTTCGACGCCGCCATGGTCCGCGCCTGGGTCCAGGCCGGCCCGGCCACCGCCGACCGCGCCCGGTGGGCGCTCGCCCTGCTCGACGACCTCGAGGCCGGCGCGCTGACCGAAGCCGATGACCGCGCCGCGCTGAACGAGATCCTCACCGAGGCGATCGAGGCCGAGCTCGCCGGCCACGAGATCCAGCTCAACCGCGACGAGCCCACCGGCGACGCCGAGATCACCGGCCTGACCGTGATCAAGCCCGCGCTCGTGAGCGACCCGGCCGGGCCGCCGGTCATCGGCATCCCCTACGCGTGGACCGACCCGGGCACCGGGGAGCGCGTCTGCCCGGCCTGCTCCAAGCGGATCGCCGAGCAGTACGACGCCGACGGCGAGGCGCTCACCGTCAACTACGCCGCGCACTATGAGGCCGAGCACGCCTGGCAGGCCGGCATGACCGCCGGCGAGCAGCGGGCGCTCGCGTTCGACCGGACGCGCACCCACAGCCTGCCCGCCCCCGCCGGCGCGTCGGCCAACTACGCCGCCGGCTGGCGCGTCGGCTTCGCCAACGTGCGGAACCTGCTCGTCAACAGCGACCGCCCCGACGACCCCGCCAGCGTCGCCCAGGCCACCTGGATGCGCGCGCAGATCACCGCCCGCCAGATCACCGCCGCCGCCGCCGCCGCGGCAACCCCCGAGAGGACCGAGAAGCCATGACCACCTACCTGTACCGCCTGCCCGACGGCAGCGACGACACCCCGACCCCGGACGGCAGGCACACCAAGACCGCCGGCGTCCTGCACTCCGCCGCCCAGTACGCCCGCTTCCCCGGGTGCGAGGAATGCCGGGGCATCCACGAGTACGAGACGAACCCGCCGCCGCCGCGCCCCCAGCCGCGCGTGCTCACCGCCGCCGACCTCGTCGACGGCGCCGGCGCCGCCCTCGCCGCGCTGCGCGCCGACTGCGCCGCCTACCACGCCTGCTGGCCGCAGTACGCCGGCTGGGCCGACGACACGGCCCTCGGCATCGTCACCCGCCGGATCGGCGGCGGCCGCACCTACGTCCGCGCCGAGGTCGGCGACCTCGTCCTGATCAAGCCGCCGGCTCCGCCCGCCGAGCCCGGCGACATCACCGCGTGGTGCCCGCGCGTCGCCAGCGCCGTCCGCACCGACGCCCGCCACGTCGGATCGGACCGCCGGCCATGACCGGCCGGCTGGCGCGGGCATGCCGCCGCGCCAGCGCCGCGGCGATCATCCTGCTCGCCGGCTCGGCCGGCGACCGGCGGCTCGTCGGCTCGCTGATCGCGGGCCGGCTCGACAGCGACACCGCAGCCGAAGTCCGCGCCGGCCTCGACCGGATCGCGGCGGAAATGAGGAAGCCATGACCGACGACACCGACATCCTCGCCGGGCTGAACGCGACCCGCACCGTCCGCCAGCTCGTCGAGATCGCCCGCGCCGGCGGGCTGCGCCCCGGCGCCGACCCGGCGCTGCGCCGCCGCATGTACCGCGTCTACCTCGACGCCGGCGGCACCGACGGCCTGTTCGGCACCCTGTACGTGTCCGCGGCGCGCGGCGTGCTGGTGCGCGCCGTCCTGATGCGCGGCAACGACGACGCCGGCACGCGGTACGAGGGCGCCGGCGCCGCCGCCCGGGTCCGCGCCGTCCTGACCGAATGGAAGAAGGCCCGCGATGGACAAGCACCTGAGGCATGACGCCGAGACCGGCGAGCTGCGCCTGGTCTACGAGGACCTGTGGCGCGGCCAGCACGAGCGCACCGAGTACCGCGTCGTCAGCGACCGCGCCGGCGGCCACGTGGTGCGCAACCGCCCGGACCTCGACGGGCGGCCGGTCATCGGCAGCGCGCCCAGCTTGTACATGCGCATCCAGCGCGCGCCGTGGGACGTGCCGGTCTGGGCGCAGGAAACGCCCGTCGCGCCCACCGTCCGTCAAGACGCCGTGCCCCCGCGCGGCGAACCCGCGCCGCAAGTGCCCGCTGCGCCTGACGGCCCCGAGAGCGGACGCGCCGAACTCGCGTCCGCTCGACCGGGCACTCAGACACGACGGCCCCCGCCCGAGGCCACAGCGAAGGAAAGAAGGAACCAAAGCAATGAGCGCAATCATCCTGACGCTCGACGTCAACGTCGACGAGGGCGAGGAACTGGCCACGGTGCTCAACGAGCTCGTCGACCAGACCGGCATCACCTGGGAGATCGCCAACGCGCACGGCCCCGCCGGCGGCTGCCCGGTCATCCGGTTCACCGCGCCGGACGCCATGCAGGCCGAGCTCCTGGCGTGGCGGTACATGGCGGGCGATGACCAGGCCGACGAGGTTCGCCACATGGTGAGCGCCGCCATCCCGGCCTGACCCGGCCTCCCGCGCGCCGGCCCGGATGCCGCGGGGCCGGCGCGCGGAACTGACCCGCCCCGAGAGGATCAGCCATCATGGCCACCATCCCCCGCAGCCACACCGCCCGGATCGGGCAGCTGCGCCGCGCGCTCACCGCGTGCCGCGTCTACTCCCTCGCCGACGACTTCGCCGGCAAGGCCGTCGACCCCGGCCACGCCTGGAACGCGCTGCTCGACCACCGCGGCGCCCGGCTCACCGATGACGGCGACGGCCGGTACACGGTCAGCGTCCACGCGAACCTGTGGTACGAGCTCGCCGCCGACGGCTGCCTGCCGGCCGGCCGGGGGCGCCGGCGCCCCGCCGTCGTCGCCGACCTGCCCGACGCCCGGCGCCGCAACAAGCCGTGGCTGCCCGCCGACGACCGGGACGTGACCAACGGCCTCGTGGTCGCCGATGCCTTCGGCAAGCCCGCGTGCGCCCGGCACGGCGCCATGAACCGCGTCGACCCCGAGCAGCTGATCTACCGGTGCCAGGAGATGTACTGCGGCGTCGGCGCGCGGGTGATCACATGACCGGGCAGCAGGCGGCCCTGTTCGACGAGCCTCCGGGCCGCGCCGGGCTGTACCAGACGCAGTCCTGGGACGCCTCCGCTGCCTGCACCTGCGGGACGCAGCCGCCCGGCGCCGGCCACCGCCGCAGGTGCCCGTACCCGGCGGCCACGCGCTCGTGGGTGCCGATGGAGAACGGCGCCGCGCCGGCGCGCTGGCGGCCGGTCAGCGACCCGCGCGCCGCGGTCGCCCGCGCCGCGGCATGGTCCGGCGCCGTCTACGGCCTCGGGATCCCCGCCATGCAAGTCGTCGAGCTCGGCGCCGGCCGCGTCATCTGGCGCTCATCGGAGCGGTACCCGGCAGCCGGGGAGCCCGTCGCCCCGCCGTGGCAGAACGCCGTCTACGCCGAGATCCGGCGCGGCCATGCCCGGTGAGCCCGGCCGGCCGCTCGGGCCGGTCACCGCGCCGCACCCGATCGACGCCTGCTACGGCAGCCCGAACCACTGCTGGTCGCATCACGTCGACGAGCCGTGGGACGCCTCCTGCTGCCGGTCCTGCCTCGAGTGCGGGCACGTGTTCCGCGACGCCGCCGAGCTGCTGGCCGCCCACAACGCCATCCTCGCCGAGCTGGGCGAGCCGCCGGAGACCGACCCGGCGCGGGTGTTCTGCTGCCCGCACTGCATCCACGACTTCTGACCGGGCCAACTCCAAGCGAACTCCAAATTCGGCTTGGTTCTGGAGGAACGCGAGCAGGTGACCTTCGGCCCGCTCCCCGCCGCCCTCTCACTGTCTTATAATGGAATCGAGGGAAGGGGACATCATGAACACCATCCAGACGCCGGAACCCGGAGCCCAGCCAGACGCCGGACTGTGGGTAACCCCGGCCGCGCAGCAGCCAGACGCCGCCGCGCCCGCCGCCAAGGTCAGCCACTACGCCGACATGATCATCGCCGCCATCCGCGGCGACATGGCCGCCGGCCTTATCCCACTCGCCGCCGGCTCGTTCGCCGAGCTCCACGACCACGTCGACGCCAACGAGTACGTCATTGACGCCTTCGGCGACGACTACGCCGACCCGGCCCGCCCGCCGTGCGGCCGGTGCGGCGCCAGCCAGTGGAGCGCCCGCGCGGGCGACGAGCTCGAATGCGGCCAGTGCGGGCAGACCATCACCCTGACCGCCGCCGAGATGACGGCCGCCGACGCCGAGACCGCGATGGCCAACGCCGTCACCGACGAGGCCGACAGCCGGATCAAGGGCGGCGCGCTCCGCCACTGCGACACCTGCGGCGGCGACATCAGCCCGGACGGCCGCCGCTGCTCCTGCTGGTGCATGGTCGCCGACGCGCTGCAGCGCTACCTCGGCCGCGACTTCGACGACTCCGCCGACGAGGCCGCCCGGCTGTGGGATGGCCTGGACCACGCCGAGCAGTGGCGGGTCTGGACCGCCGAGTACGCCGACGACCACGATGTGCCCACCTACCCGTGGCGCCCGTCCCGGCCGGAGCCGCTGCCGGCGGTCGCCGCCCCGAGCGACCCCGCGGTCGACCTGATCGCCGCCGGGCTGCGCATGGTCCGCGATGACCAGGAGGACCACGGCGACGCCGAGGACCTGCCGCTGATCAGCGGGGTCGCCATCACCGGCGCCGGCGACCGCCTGCGCGTCGACCTGCTCGGCGGCGGCAGCGTCACGGTCGTCGTCACCCGCCCGGAAGGAGCGTCAGCGTCATGATCACCATCATCGCCGGCATGACCGGCCGCCAGTTCACCGCCCGGATGAAGGCCGAGCTCGGCATCGCCGACGCCGAGCTGGAGGATCTCGGCGCCGGCTACCTGATGCCGACCGGCCACCTGGCCGACGGCTCCGGCGTCGCCGTGTCCAGCTACGACGGGTACCTGCCCGACCCGGACCTGCCGATGGACAGCGGCCGCGACCGGTCGGAGTCCGCGGAGTACGGGCCCGCCGCCGTCAACCCCGACTGTGACTACCGGCGGGTCTCGCCCGTCCGGTACGAGTCCGCCGCCTACAACGCCCGGTCCTGGCCCGACGGCGACGGCCTCGATTTCAACGATCCGCTCGACATCGGCCCGTTCGGCACCCCCGCCGCCGCCTTCGACCTCGTCGCCTGGTGGCAGACCGAGGCGGTCGCCGGGCAGGTGTTCCGGATCTGGTGCGAGGCCGGCAGCCCGGACAGCAGGGAGCGCTCCCGGCTCGCCGCGGCGGCCGTCGCCCGCCGGATCGACGCCCTGTCCGTCCCCGCCGGGCTGCTCGCCGCGGCGGCCCGGACAGCAGCCGCCCGCGGCCATGAGGTCTGCGCGCCCGAGTGGCATTCCTTCGATCCCGGCGACACCCACTACGAGGGGGCGCTCACCGAGCGCGGCTGGCTCGCCTGCAATGACTGCGGCCGGCGCGTGTTCCACTGCGCCGCCGACGGCGGCTACCACCATCTCGGCGCCGACGCCGAGCCGTGCTTCCTGGTCGGCGACCGCGGCTGGGATGTCGCCGCGCCCGGCACCGACCCGCGGCACCCCTACGAGGGGCCGCGCGCCCCCGAGGTCTGCCCGTACGACGGGGACAAGGTCCGGTACGGCCGGTGCCGCGGCTTCGAGTCGGCGCTGGGCCCATCCGCCCGGCGCGCCGAGCCGCTGCCCGGCGAGCCCGAGTACATCAGGGTCACGCCGAGCCCGGAGATGCGCGCTGCCGTCCTGGCCGCTGCGAGACTCGGCGACGAGGCGGGCGGCATCAGCGCGCAGACCCGAGACCCGGAGCCGGCTGACCTGCCGGGCAGCATCGAGTGGTGCATCTGGTGGGGCGGCGAGGATCCGAATGACTGCGCCGGGTTCCTGACTTACGACGATGAAGCCGAGTGCATCGAGATGGCGCAGTGGATCAAGGCCGGCCGAGTGGCCCGCCGGGCAGTGACACGCGGACCATGGCAAGAGGCTGCGCTGGGCGGCCAGCGTGAGCGTGACGATGGCGTCGCCGGCGACGCCATCGGCCAGATCGCCGAGCTGCTCGACGGCCGCGAGTGGGATGCCGGCACCGCTGCCCAGATCGCCGACATCATCCGGCGCACCGGCCGGCAGGTCCGCGACCCCGCCGGCACCGATACCCCGAGACAAGAAAGCAGGTGAGTCCGATGAGGACCACCAGGAAGATCAAGGCCATCGCGGCGCTCGCCGCGGCGGCTACCGCGATCGGCATAGCCGCCTGCGGGTCGAGCGCCCCGGCGCCCAGCCCGCCCCCGCCCAGCCCTCCTGCCGGGCAGACGGTGCCCGCGCCGCCCACGTTCGCCCAGGGCCCGCTCAAGTTCACCGTCGTCACCTGCGGGAAGCTGATCCCGGCCGAGCAGGCCCAGGCCGGCACCGGCGACAACTACGGCGTCGTCATCGCCGTCACCAACGACGGCGCCCAGACGGTCCTGCCGCAGTTCACCATCGAGTTCCTCGACGGCGCCACGGTCGACGGCCAGAACTACACGCCCGACGACGCGCCGCCGCTCGCGCCCGGCCAGTCCGAGACCCTGGAGGCCGACATCGTCCCGAGCGCCGGCGCCGGCCGGCCGGGCGACACCTGCACGGTCACCAAGTACCAGCTGTTCACGCCCGATCTCGCGGCCATAGGCACCTATGTCAAGTAGGCCCGGCATGGCCGCGAACGACGCCGGGGGGTGGGCCGCCGAGCGGTGGATCTACGCCGGGGTCAGGGTGAACCTGGCCGGCGCCAAGATGACCGCCTGGATCGACGCGCCCGCCCCTGACGGCCGCAAGCCCCTGCACTACAAGCCCGTCAGAGGCGCCGGGCATCTCGCCATCGGCGGGATCTACCCCGTCGAGACCCGCCGTGACGGCGACCGGGTCACCCGCCGGTTCCCCGGCGCCGCCCCGGAGCTCGACGGCCGGTGGGACGGCCCCGAGGCCGCCGAGTGGGCCGCCGCCGACAAGGTCGCCCGGATCGCGCTCGCCCGCGCCGCGCTCGAGCGGTCCGCTGCCCGCCTCAACCCGCTCGACCAGGCCCTCGCGCCCGTCCTGAGGGCCTGCGCCCAGTTCGCCACCCCCGACAGCCAGGACGCCGCGATCGCCTACATCAGCGGCCGCATCCGCCGCGCCTGGGCGACCCAGCGCCACCAGCGAGAGAACTAGGAGACCGCAATGGCCGACACCGAGTGGAGCGCCGCCGGGCAGCAGGTCACCTGCCGGTCCTGCGGCCGCACGTGGACCTGCGCCGCCGAGGACGACTACTACGGCGACCCGGGCCAGCCCGCCCCCGCCGGGCCGGATCAGGGCCGCTGCTTCGACTGCCTGTGCCGCGGCGCCGGCCTCGACCCCGCCAGGGCCATCCAGGCCGCCGTCGAGTTCATCGACCATATCGCCGCCGCGCGGCGGCCCGTCTGTGACGGCGGGTTCGACCTCGCCGGCCCCCGCGTCCACGCCGGCGGGTCGCGGTGCTTCCACGCCCCCGGCGACTGCCGGTGCGCCAAGACCATCAGCCCGCACTCTCCGGCCTGGCACGCCGGCGGCGCGGCCGCGCCGCCGTTCGTCGCCCCGCTGGACATCACCATCGAGCAGCGCCCCGGCCGCGGGTGGTGCGTGGTGCTGCGCTGCCCCGGCGGCAGCTGCCGCTGCGGCCGCGAGAGCATCATCGGCGGCTTCCCCTGCGAGGATGCCGCGCACGAGCTCGCCGGCCGCATGCAGCGCGGCTGGCAGGCCAGCCGGCAGGCCTGGCTGATCCGTGCCGAGAACGCCGCGCAGAGCTGAGGGACCTTCGTCCCGACTTCCGGCTGTAACCAGATTGGTGACGTCCCGGGGTGCCGTTCCGCCTCTCACTGTCTTATAATGGAAGTGAGGGAAGGAAATGAGATGGCCAGCAAGAGCAAGAACCCCCGCCGCAAGGACGAGATCGAGTTCGACGCCTTCGTCCGCCGCGCCATCCGCGCCTACGCCCGCCGCGCCCAGGACCCCGACACGCTCGCCTCGCTGGTCACGCTCCGCGCGACCGTCGAGCAGGCCATCGCCGACACCGTCGTCGCCCAGCACCAGGCCGGATTCTCCTGGACCGAGATCGCCGTCGCGCTGAACATGCCACGCCAGCACGCGTGGCGCAAGTGGGGGCCCGCCGTCCGCGCCGCCGAGCAGGCAGCCTGCAACGGCGCCCCCGAAGGGACTGAGACATCATGACCGCCGCCACCGCCCGCACCTGGTACGAGCCGATGAAGGCCGGCGACCTGCCCGGCCCGATCGGCTGCCTGACCGCCGCCGCCGCCCCGTACCTGAACGACCGGCACGCCGCCGAGCCCAAGCTCGACGGCAACCGCGTTCAGTGGATGATCGGCGCCGAGCGGTCCGTGGTCCGCACCGCCCGCGGCGCCGACATCTCTGCCAACCTGCCGCACCTGCAGGCCGTCGCGATCCCCGGCCTCGCCGGCATGATCCTCGACGGCGAGCTCGTCGCCGCCGGCACCGGCACCGACCAGATGCTGACCACCACCAGCCAGATCACCGGCTCCAGCCCGCGGCACGCCCGCGAGATCCAGATGATCGCCGGCCCGGCCCGGCTGTACCTGTTCGACGTCCTGGCCGCCGACCCCGGCCTGCTCGACGGCGACCTCGCCGGCCGGGCCGAGCCGGTCACCGCCCTGACCTACCGGCAGCGCCGGCAGCGCCTCGAAGTGCTGCACGGCATCCTGACCCGGATGCTGCCCGCCTCCGCCGGCTGGCTCCACCTGGTCCCGCAGTGGGACGCCACCCCGGCGTCGATCGCCCGCGCGCTGGCCGCCGGCTACGAGGGGCTCATCCTGAAGGCCTGGGACAGCCCGTACCTCGGCGGCGAGGCCAACCGCGGCAAGGGCTGGATCAAGGTCAAGGCCGCCTGCCCGGCCAGCGGCGTCGTCACCGGCTGGAAGCCCGGCAAGGGCTCCAACGCCGGCCTCGTCGGATCACTGGAGGTCTCGCTGATCGACGACGCCGGGGCGCTGGTCCCGGTCGGCCACGTCGGCAACATGACCCTCCGGTTCCGCCGCCAGATCACCGTCGGCGGCGCGCTCGACCCGGCGTGGCTCGATGGCCGGCACGTCATCGAGTTCATCGGACAGGGCATCACCGGCGGCACCAAGATCCGGCACTGCCGGATGGTCCGCGTCCGCCCCGACCAGGCGCTCGCCGACTGCCGGCTCACCCAGCTCGACGCGTTCCCGAGGGTGTGACCGGCCATGCGGATACCGAACAGGCAGGCCGCGCTGCGGCGGGTCGCCGCCCACGCGGCGGCGCTCCTCGAGTCCGGCGACCTGGAGGAGGCCGCCGGCGTCCTGGCCGACGACATGACCCCCGCCGAGATCGCGCGGCTCGAGGACGCCGTCGACGAGGTCATCCGCCGGCTCCGCGCCATGGGGGAGCCGCGGCGGGGCGGCGAGCAGCCATGACCGCCCGCCGCCGCCCCGCGTCCGCCCAGCCCGCCACCCCGGGCCAGATCGGCGCCATCACCGCGCTGCTGCCCGGCGCGTGGCTGACGCCCCGGATCGCCGCCCGGCTCGGCCAGATCACCGCCGGCCAGATCGCCGTCAGCCGGGTCACCGCCGCCGACATCGCCGCGTGGCTCGCCTACCCGCCGCCCATCATGACCCGCACCACCACCACCGCCACCGCCGCCGGCCCGCCGGCGCTCACCCGAGGGACTGAGACACCATGACCGAACCAGCGAACAGCAGCAGCACCGCGGGAACCAGCCGGCTCCCCGAAGGCACGCACCTCGCCTACGTCGTCGCCCACGAGGCGTGGTACCGCAAGGTCGTCGACCAGCCCGCGATCCAGGTCGCCGCCGCCGCGGACGGCGGCCAGGCATGGGGGTTCACCGTCGACGAGTACAGCTTCGGCGCGATCCACGTCGGCGTCTTCGAGGACGCCTTCGCCGCGTTCGCGCAGATCCCCGAGTTCTTCGCCGCCCTCGCGTCCGAGGGCGCCGCGACGCTCGACGACGTGCGCCGCATCCTCGACGCGATGGGCGCCGCGGACGAGACCGACCGGACCCGCCGGGACCTCGGCGCGCCCGAACGCGCCGAGGACATCATCGCGGAGGCCATCCGCCGGGCCGGGGTCATGCAGGGCGGCGTCGCCGTCGTGGACCCCTCCAAGGCCGCCGCCGCCGTGGCGAAGGCACTGAGCGCAGCCGAGGGGACTGAGACGCCATGACCGACTTCGACACGCCGCAAGGCTGGCTCCAGACGCTGCCCGCCCGCTCGGGCGATGACCCGCCCGAGTCCGCGCAGCTCACCGTGTTCGGCGACGGCGGCTGGATCGCCGGCTACATCCGCGAGCCCGCCGCATCGCCCACCGGCACCTATGACGCGTGGACCGCGGGCTGTGAGCTGATCGGCTCCGCGGCCGACGAGGCCGGCGCCGTGCGCCTCATCGCCCATGACATCCACACGGCCGCCGGGCCGGACGGGTGCGGCTGGTGCGCGGCCATCCGCCGCATCGCAAGCATGGGGCAGGCGGTCTGACGATGGGCATCCTGCACGCCATCGGCGTCGGCCGGCCCGCCGAGAAGATCCCGCCCAGGCCCGAGACGCACCCGGTGATCTTCCGCTCGCTGCACCTGATCCCGTGGCCCGGCTTCTCCGAGGCCATCGTCCCGCGCCGGATGCGGTTCGGCTGGGCGCTCGGCTGGGACGGCCCGTGGTACCACTACGCGGTCGGCCTCGCCGGCCCGGCGTGGGACAACGGCGACTGGCTCGGCGGCATGTCATGGCGCCGGCGCGGGCCGCTGGTGATCTGCCGCTGGCGCCGCCGCGGGTCATGGCGGAGCGACCGCCGCGCGGCGCGGCATGCGCGAGAGGGGTGACCCGGGGCAATGGGAACGCTGTCGTTCAGCTACGGCAAGCCCTACGGCCATAAGGGCCGAGCGGGCACCTGCCGGTGGTGCGGCGACCCGCTGCGGCCGGAGAACCCCGGCGGGAACGGCGGCTACCGGGACAACGGGCTGTTCTGCACCCTGCGGTGCGGCTACCAGTGGGCAGTCCGCGCCGCCCTGCGCGCGGCGCCCAGCGCGCCCGTGAGCGCCCAGCCGGCGCCGCGCGAGCCGACAACCGCGCCGCGGCGCGCCGGCCAATCTCCTGTCACGCCCGTGGTGACGGAAAACCCGCCCGGCAGCCGGGCCGCACCAGCCGTGACCTGCGGCGATGCCGCCGCCCCAGGCGTGCCCGCAGCCGCGGGCGCGCAGCCCACCGAGAGAAGGCACCCATGAACGCCAACCCCAGCCCCAACCTTGACTCCGACCCCGACGGCCGCGGGCCGATGCTCCGCATCGGCGAGTGCAGGCAGGAGCTCCGCGACGCCGTCCTCACCGCCCTCATGGCCAGGCGTGCCGACGCGGTGGTCGCCGCATGGCGGGACGTCGACGACTGCGCCGCCGTGCTGGCCAGCGCGCGCGCCGCCGCCGACGACCAGGCCCGGCAGGCCGCCCTGAACGCGATGCCCGCCGGGGACCTCCGGGACCTGCCGGCCTGCCCGCTGCCCGCCCTGCCCGGCAGCTGGTACGGCCGGCCGGTGTCCGGCGCCGGCCGGTGCCTGCCCTGGCCGGACGGGTGCGGCGAGCAGACCCGGTTCGCCGCCGACCACACCGCCATCCTGAAGCACCGCCGCGGATGCCCCGCCAAGGCCGACGACGAGGCCGACCGCGCCGACCGCATCGAGCGGGAGCTGGCCGGCCTGGAGGCTAAGATCGCCATCGTCAAGTCGATCGCCGAGCAGGTCAAGGACATCGACCTCGGCGGCCGCGCGCCGGCGCTGCCGCTCGTCGACCTGATCGACGCGGTCAAGGACCTGCCCGGGTAGGGGCTCTCTCCCCTTCCCTCAAGTCTGGGTGGTTCACTCGACCCGGGCAGCGAGCGGCCCGGCCGGGAATCTCAGTCCCACGGCCGGGCCGCTCCGCATTCCCCCCGGCATCAGCTCACCGCGCGGGGTCCCCGAGCACGTAGGTGAACCGCTGGCCGTGGTCATGCTGGTGGCCGCGCGCCAGCACCGCGCCCTTATCGGTCAGCTCGACCAGCATGGGGCGCAGCACGTCCAGGCCGATGCCGGTGATCGAGGCGATCTCGTCGGATGCCAGCGGCCGGACGGCGACGGCGAGCAGGAGCAGCACCCTGGCGGCGCGCGCGCGGTCCCGCGTCACGTCAGGTCCAGGATCACGTCGGACAACTCCCGGTTGCCTTTCGCCAGGTCGGACAGCACGTCGACCAGGTCCTGGCGGCTCACGCCCTGCTGGTCGCGCCACATCGACCACAGGCCGAGGAACGCCAGCGGGTCGCCCGAGGCGATCACGCGGCCGGCCTGCGCGCGGAACGCGGCGAGCAGGGCCGGGTCGCGGGTCAGCCGCGACGCCGGCCGGGGCGCAGCAGCAGCCACATCGCCGCCCACAGGCCCATCGCCGCCCAGAACAGGGTCGCCGCCAGCATCAGGCTCGCCCTCGCCACCACCGCGCCGGCCAGCATCAGGCCCAGCCCGACGCCCAGGATCCACCTCGTGATCACCCCGCATTGCCCGCCTTCCTCCGCCGCCGCCTGACGACCTTGCCGTCGACCGCGGCGCCGGGGGCGGCCTCCACCGACTTGACCAGCGTCACGGCGGGCGGCGCGAACTCGTCCGGGTGCTCGCCGGCGGCCGTGGCCACCATCGCCGCGGTCTGCCCCGGCGCGTGCTCGGCCATCGTCCGCGCCAGCCATGCCTGGCCGGCGTCGCGGGCGTTCGCCGCCCATGCCTCGTGGCCGTCCACGACGGTCCGCTCCTCGGCAGCGGGCAGGTCGAGGTCGGCCGGGCGGGACATCAGCTCGGCGGCGAGCTCGGCCAGGCCGGGGGCGCCGCGGATGAGCTCGCCGCGGGTCTCGGCGGGCGGCCGGGACGGGATGAACCGGGCGCCGGGCTGCACCTCGGCCACGGCGGGGGTGAGCCCGACCGCGGCGGCGGCCTGCCGGCCGATCGCGTCCATCTCGGCCGTCAGGTCCGCCAGGTCCGCCCAGGTGGGCTCCGGGCCCGGGTCCGCCCGGTGCCGGCCGGCGAGGCCGAGCTCATGGTCGGCAGCCGGGTGCGGGGGCAGGTCATCGCCCCAGACGTCGGCGAACGTCGGGGCGGCGGCGGGCGCGGGCGGCCGGTACAGGGCATCGAAGGCGCCCGTGTCCAGGGCGCCGCCGGCGTCGGCGTCGGGGGCGAGCTCGGGGTAGGCGACCAGCCCGCCGGTCGGCGACACCGGCGGCGGGCCGGTGCGCTCGTGCACGACGCTGCCGGGCTCGGGGATCGGCTCGGGCATGCCGGGCGGCCCGGCGGCGTCATGCTGCCGCGCGGCCTCGGCGCGGGCCCAGTCGCGGCCCTCGGCCCAGGCGCGGTCCAGCTCCGCCTCGCTGGCCTTGTCCCGGCGGCCGCGCCAGACGCGGCTGCCGGCGGCCGCGCCGAGCGCCAGGCCGAGCAGCAGCAGGCCCACGCCGCCGGCGAGCAGCGCCCACGCCGGCAGCATGATGTCGCCGGTCACTGCCCGCTGCCCGCGCCCATGACGGCGCCCTGCCCGGTGCGCATCGCCTCGGCCTTGTCCATGATCCGGGCTGCCTCCAGCGCCATGTCGCCGTCGACGGGCTCAACCTGCCAGAGCCGGATGATCGGCGTGTCCGGCCTGTTGTCGACGTCTCGCTTGGTGTAGAGGACGTCGAACTCGATGACGGCGATGCGGCGGACCTTGGGGCGGTCCAGGAGGTCGGGGACGATGTCCAGGAGGCCGTTCTTGGCGGCCGGCGGAAGGGTGCCGGCCAGGTTGACCTGGGGCGCCGGCTCGCCATCGTCATTGTTGCGGGGCATCGGGGGTTCCTTTCGGGTTGTTCCAAGGGTTTCAGAGTTTCGGGGGTCAGGGCGCCAGGAACGGGAACGTGTGCCCGGTGCCGATCCAGTAGTGCGCGATGAACCCGGTCACCACCAGGTAGGCGGCGACCACGGCCACTATGGCGTCACGGGCGCGCGCGGCCCGGATCCGCCACGCCGGCGGCCCCAGGACGGCCGCCCGGCCGGCTCGCGACTTCGCGTCGGCGATGCTGATGACCGGGGCGGGGGCCCGCTGGGAGCGCTGCCAGACGAACCGCTCGCGGACCTGCGGCGGGGCGACCGGGCGGCGCACCCACGCCGGGATCCGGCCCGTCACCTTCGACCGGGCGACGGCCTTGTCGATGTAGTGCCCCTGGATCGCCGCGCCGGCGGGCGCCCAGATGCGGTGCACGATCTGGCCGATCACCACGCCCAGGATCAGCTGCTCGGCGCTGACCTTGACCATCCAGGCCGGCTGGTGCCACCCGGCCTGGGGCAGCCCGAAGTCGATCAGCCAGATGGCGCCGGCGGCGAGGCCGACCGTCGCCGCGGCGACCAGGGCGACCCGGATGGCGACGCCGGCCGGGCCCGCCCGCTTGCCCCACGTGCGCCGCTTGGCGAGCAGCGTCTTGACGGCGATCGTGGCCAGCGCCGGCTCGCCGATGTCGCGGATGCCGTGCCGGTACAGCACCCACGACGCGGAGTGGAAGACGCCCATGCCGCCGTCCCACCAGGTTTTCAGGTCGAACGCGTGCCAGTTCACCTCCAGGAAGTTGAAGTACAGGCCGGCGACCAGCGCCGCCCCGCACGCCGCGGCGGCGACCGTCCACAGGGCCATCTGGGCGGCGCGGGACCGGATGGGCCGGCCGTTGTCGATCGCGATCGGCGGCATCTTGCGGCGGCGGGCCCGGGCCGTGGCGGCGCTCATCCCTGGGCTGCTTCCGCGGCGCAGGTGATGGCGTCGTTCTCGTCGGCGTCGAGCTTGCCGCGGCCGACGCCGTTGCGGTCGACGGCCTTGACGACGCAGGCGTGGATGGTGGCCTGAGTCGAGCCGGGCAGCGCGCACTCGAGGATCGCCGTGACCGCGCGCGCCGGGTGCAGGAGCTCGTGGGCGATGCCGACGGAGTCGGCGCACTTGGCGAGCTTGGCCTTCGCGTTCTTCTCGGCGGCCAGGACGGCGGGGTCGGTGGCCAGGGCGGAGACCCGGGCGCGGGCGCTGGCCTTGACGCCGGCCGCGGCCGGGTGGTGGCTCGCGCAGCCGGCCAGGGCGATCGCGGCGGCGGCGACCGCGGCGGCAACCGCGGCCGCGATGGTGCGTGGTGTCATGGGAGGGGGGTTCCTTTCGTCGGCCCGGCAGCCGGGCGGCTGCCGGGAGTCTTCGCTGCGGGGCGCCAGACCCACATGGTTTTCGCGCCGGCGCGGAGGTCGCCGCCGCGCTGCGGCGTCCCCCAGGTGCCGCCGCCGCCGGATCCGCGCCGGCCCGCCGCGCGCTTCCACCCGTCGAACCGGTAGATGGTGCCGTCATGGCGGCCGTCCTGGGAGTAGGCGACCGCGGCGGCGGCCGTCCAGTACGGCCAGCGGGGCAGGGCGATCTCGCGCCACAGGCGCAGCATCGGGCGGGTCGCCCAGTAGGCGCCGGGCGCCGTGCACAGCCGGCCGAGCTCGACGACCTGGTCGCGGCCGAGGTCCTCGCGCGGCTCGCCGGGGCCGCTGACCGTGACGTACTTCGACACGATGCAGTTCGACACGGCGACGGACACCGGGTCGCCGGCGACGTCCAGCACCCAGGCCTGCGCGCCGGACGGCCGGTTGACCGGGCCGAGGTAGTGGCCCCAGGCGGCGAGGAGCCGGTTGGCGTGGTGCAGCGGCGCCGGGGTCAGCCCGGCGACCGGCATCGCGAAGCCGAGTTGCACGTCCGGCAGCGCGCAGGTCATGGCGCGGCGCCCGGGTCCGGGTCGGGGCCGGGGTGCAGGGCGCGCAGCGCGGCGCGGCCCTCGGGCGACGCCGCCCACTCGTCGGACTCGGCCTTGGTGGCGTCCCACTTGCCGTCGGCGACGGCCTGGGCGAGGGCGCGCAGCAGCGGCCGGGCGGCGGCGGGCGTGTCCGGCTGCGCGGCGAGGCGGGTCAGGTCCGCGTGCAGCATGACCTCGGGGAGGTCCAGCGGCGACAGGTAGTCGTGGTAGCCGCCGTTGGCGGCGAACTCGACCATGCCGGGCGGGATGCCGGGGACGGCGGCGAGCGCGGCGGCGAGCCGGTCCTTGGTGTGGGCGCCGGCCGGGCCGGGCAGCTGCCCTCGGGCGAGGGCGGCGTCGAGCTCGCACCCGGCGGCCCACCGGGCGCCGATCTGCCGCCACCGGCACTGCCGGGCGCTGCCGGGCCCCCACGACTCGCCGGTCAGCAGCCAGCCCGCCCCGGCCTGGGCGCCGGTGGCGGTGGTGACCCCGCCGCAGTGCTGGCACTTGCCGCCGGCGAGCAGCCGGACGGCCAGGGCGCGGGCCGCCGCGGCCGGGGCGGGCTGGCCCTCGACGGTGATCGCGCCCTCCCGGTACTGCGCGGTGGCGTGCCAGGAGCCGTCGTCGCCGTGGCCGAACTCCAGGCTGGACGCGCCGGTGCGCCCGGCCAGGTCGGCGGCGGCGACGACCGCCTCGTCGTCGAGGATCGTCACCGGGCCCGCCCCGTCTCGTCGAGGTAGCACCGGTGGCACAGCCCGCCGGTGATCATGACCGGGCCGGTGATGGTCATGCCGGCGCCGCCGACGTCGACGTGGACGGGGACCTGCAGGCCGACCGGGTGCATGCCGCCGGGCTCGGCGGTCGCGCCGCAGTGATCGCAGACGCGGTCATCGGGGGTGCCGATCATGGCGCGGCAGGCATCCTCGTAGCAGGCCTGGCAGGTGAGCCGCTCGGGCCGGCCGACCATCCAGAACGTCAGCACCGGCGTGGCGCCCAGGTGCGGGCACGGCCGGGTGTCGCCGGCGATGAGCCGCCGGTCGAGCTCGGTGCGCCACTGGTCGGGGTAGCTGGCCGGGTCGCGGTCGACCCACCGGGGCGGCGGGGCGCCGGTGGCGCGGGCGAAGGCGTCAAGGAAGCGGTCGCCGGCGGCGGCGGCGTCCATGGCGGCGCCCAGGGGGCCGGGGTCTGCGGTCACGGGTCCTCGGGTTCCTTTCCGCTGTCAGGGGGTGCGGCCGGCGGCGGCGAGCGCCCGCAGGTAGGCGGCGGCCCACTCCTGCAGGAACAGGCCGAGGGCGACGTCGGGGTCGGCGCCGTCCCGCGCGGTGATCGTGCCGAGCTGGACGGGGTCGGCGGTCCCGGCCTTCAGCCACACCGGGAGGCCGGCGATCATCAGCGCGCACGTCGTCTCGTGCGAGGCGGTGCGCCAGCCGCCGGCGGTGGGCTGCTCGGAGAGCAGCCGGTACTTGCAGTCGCACCCGGCCTGCCGCGGGTCGAGGCCGTCGGGCACGTAGTCGGGCGCGGCGATCGCGTCGGCGATCGCGTCGACGCGGCGGGTCGCGGCCTCGCAGGTCGGGTCGGGCAGGTCATGGCGGGTGCGGCACCAGGACTGGTGCATCGCGGTCAGCTCGCCGGCGGGGCTGGCGGCGCCCCACCGGTGGCCGGCCGGGCACCGCCAGGTGCGCGGCCACTCGCCGTTGCCGCCCGCGTAGCGCATCGCCTGGCCGTCGGCCGGGCAGGGCCGGTCGCCGGTCACCGGGACATCTCCGCCGCGGCCGGGCACTCCCACAGGTGCAGGATCGTCGGGTAGGCGCCGGCGCCGCGCCGCCGGGCGGCCGGCTCGACGATGATGACGATGGTCGCGTCGGCGGGCAGGAACAGGTCGCGGGCGTCGGCGACCTCGTCGAACCGGGGCATCCGGCCCGGCCGCGGCGGGTTCTCGTTGGTGCGGTGCGACACCGACAGGTGCCACAGCGCCGCGCCATTGACGCCGGACGTGTCGCGCTCAAGCATGGCGGTCAGGTGCCCGTCGGCGAAATCGCGCTGCCACAGCCGGACCGGGCCCGTCATGCCCTGCTGCCGCCAGACGTCGAGCAGCGCGGCGGTCGGCGGAACTTCGTGCCACGCCGCGCGCCGCGCGTCGCGGCTGCCCGGCGGGGTCATCGCAGCCACAGCCGGCGGCGGCGCGCCGGGCCCGGCTGGCCGCGCTCCACGGCGGTGACCAGCGGCTCGTCCGCGGCCGGCGGCTGGGCGGCGGCGGGCAGGCTGCCGGCGGGCCAGTACCGGCCTGCGGTGGAGAGTTGCCACTCGTCCGCGGCGGCCCGGGCGGCGTCCCGCGGCTCGGGCTCGCCGGGCATGCCTGCCCCGCCGTGCCCGCCGTGAACGCGCTCAGGCTCGCTGGTGTCGTTGGTGGCGGTGACGAACCCGGGCGGCAGCGAGCCGCCGCGGTCGGCGGCGGGGGCGATGTACCACTCGGCCAGGTTCGGCCGGGCGGCCACGATCGCGTCCACCGCCGGCTGCTCGCCCTCGATGAGCCGCCGCCGCCACGCGCCGCCGTCCGGCCTGGGTGCCAGCCGGCCCGACGCGATGGCGTGCAGCGCGACGACCGACTCCTGCAGCTGCCAGACCTCCAGCTCCAGCGCGCCCACGGCCGTGTGGCACGGGCACTTGCATCGGCGGCGGTCGGCTGGCACGCCGACCTCGGAGCACTCGCCGTGCCAGCCGATCGAGCACTGCCGGTTGCGCCGGTGGTCGTACGGCTCGCGGCCGGTCCTGTCGGAGCCGGTCAGCCGGCCTGTGTAGGCGCCGGCGTCCTCGCCGGGCAGCATCGGCGGCATGGCCGGGAACCACCGGCCGCGGTCGGTCGGAGATGTCATGGCTGGGTCCTCTCTCGGGTTGGCGGTCACAGCATCCTCCAGATCTTGATCAGCACGCCGGGGACGTCCAGGCCCTCGCCCTCGGGGTCCTCGCCGGCGAAAAACATGCCGAGCCTGGTGTACTCGCAGAGCCGGCAGTCGTCGGCCCACACCGGGCCGGTCAGCGCGTCCTCGGTGGCGCGGAGCAGCTTGGACAGGTCTTTGCTGCCCCGGTAGTCGGGGTAGGCGGGCGCGTCGTCGCGGAGCAGGTGGGAGTACCGGCCGGTCCGGTAGTGGCCGGCGGCCCTGGCGACGGTGAAGATCATCCGGGCGGCGAGCGGGCCGTCGAGCAGCACCTTGCCGCGCATGGCGCGCGCCCCGGCCGCGGCGACCAGGCCCCGCCACCGGTCGATGCTGTCGTGGACCTGCTCCCGCATCGCGACGGGGACGAGCTCGAGGTCGCCGCAGGCCGGGCAGCGGGACTTGTAGCGCAGCGGCCGGCGGCGGCAGGCCGGGCACTGCGGGCCGGCGCGGACCGGGAACGCGGACTTCGACCCCTGCGGCGCCGGGTGGCCGGCGACGGCGATGACCAGCGGCGCGTGCCGGGCGGGCATGCCGGGCGCGTCGAACAGGGCGCCGGTCACCGCGCGCCGTCCAGGTGCAGGTCCGGGTAGCAGGCCGGGCATGACTCCCGGCGGCACGGGCTGGCCAGCGTGCAGCCGGCCGGCGCGCCGTGGGCGCGGCGCCGGGCGCCGCCGGTGGCGCGCCGCCCGGACTCGACGGCCCTGCGGTCGAATGCCGTGTACGGGTCGGGCGTGTTCGTCGGCAGCGCGTCGATCGGCACGTACCACGGGCAGGACCCGCAGTAGCAGCGCCGCGGCGCGCAGTACCCGCCGGGCGGGTGCGCCGCGTCGTAGACGCCGTCGGGCGGGGTCCGCCAGCAGGGCACGCCGGGGTGCGCCGCCTCGCAGCCCGGCGCCGGCGCGCGTCCGCCCGTCACGTCGGGCATGGGGGATCCTCCCGTCATGTCAGGGTGTCCGGCTCGGCCTCGGCGATGAACGGGAACCCGCCGGCGATGCCGGGGATCAGCGTCCGCGGCCAGCGCTGCGCCCGGTCCCGGACGCCGCGCCACCGCTTGAGCCGCATCCGCCCCGGCTCGTCGGGGTCGGCCTTGGCGTCGGGCTGCAGCGACAGGCCGACGTCCGGCCAGGCGGTCAGCGCCCGCGACCCGGCCGGGCGGGTGGGCCGGTCCCGCGGGTTCGCGCCGTGCGGGCTGTGGCACTCGATGATCGCCGCGCACGGCCCGATCGCCAGCGCCTCGTCGATCGCGTCGGTGACCTCCCGGGCGTTGCGCTCCTCGTTCAGGTCGGCGTGGGACATCTTCCACAGCGTGCCCATCATCAGGATCTCGGGCTCGTGGCCGCGGACCCGCTCGGCGAGCCAGGCGCGGCCGGCCTCGTCGGACAGGTCGATGCCGCGCGGCCGGTGCAGGATCCGGAAGTGGTCCTCGTCGAGCGGGTGGCCGAGCTCGGCGGCGCGGCGGACCAGCGGCCGGTACTCGCGGCGGGACCGGTTCTCCTGGTTCTCGAAGTCCAGGTGCATCACCCGGCGCCGCGGGATGCGGACCCCGGTGAACGGGTGCAGGCCGACGGCGGCGCACACCCCGATCTGCCGCATCAGGTGCGTCTTCCCGAGCCCCTCCAGGCCGGTGAGCATGAACTTGTCGCCCATCTCCAGCAGGTCCCCCAGCGCGAACACCAGCGGCGGGTCGACCTCGGCGACGAACTCCAGCAGCGACGGCGCCAGGTCGGGGTGCGGCTGGTCGTCGGTCCAGATCACCCGCAGCTGGGCGACGTCCAGGCCGGCCTCCAGGTGGTCGGTGACGTCCTTCCCGGCGGCGGGCTCGGCCATCTCGACGGCCGCGGCGACGCCCTGCAGGGTGGCGCACACGTGCCGGGCGTGCGCGTAGCCGGGGTCGTCCCGGTCGGCGACCACCACGACGACGGCGTCGCGGAGGACCTCGGCGAACTCGGGGCGCCACTTGCCGGCGCCCATCGGGTTGCACGTGGCGACCCGGCCGCGCGCCTCCAGCGAGTGGACGTCCTTCTCGCCCTCGACGACGTAGACGATCTGGCCCTCGGAGACGGCCTGGATGATCTTCGGCAGCCGGTACAGGACGCGCCTGGTCCCGTCGAGGCGCCACGCCCACCCGGACTTGTGGGTCGGGTCGGGGCGGCGCTGGACGAACTTCTTGCCGGGGCAGCGGACCACCTGAAACAGCCGCTCGCCGGCCTCGTCGACGTAGTCGTAGATGGCGAGCGCGTCGCCGAACGGCGTCCACTCGCCGCGGGCCCGGCCGGCCTCGTCGTCGCCGGCCGGGCCGCACAGGGTCTCCCACGTCTCGCCGATCGCGGCGAGGATGTCGGCGGTGCGGCACCCGGCGTGGCAGTTCAGGACGACGGGCTGGGTGTCGCCGGCGGAGATCGACAGGGACGCCTGGCCGTCGTCGTGGGCGGGGCAGCGGACCATCCAGTAGCCGCCCTGCTTGCGGACGCCGTCGAACTTGGGCAGCAGGCGCCGGCGGATCAGCTCCTCGCCGTCGGCGCTCACCGCGGGCCCTCGAGCCGGTCGAACACGTCGCCGGGGTCGTCGCCGAGGACGATGCGGCGGATGTCGGCGGGCATGATTCGCCGCGTCTCGGCGCGGTAGTGGGTGGACACGGCGGCCTTGGCGGCGTCGAACGGCAGGTCGCCGATGACGTCCATCCATGCCTCCGCGTCGGCCTCGCCGATGGTGCGCTGGTCGAACGCGGCGGCCTTGGCGAGCACCAGGGTGACCTGGGACCTGGTCATCATGGCTCGATCGCCGCCGGCTGCGCGCCGGCGCGCTCCTCGGCGGCGTACCGCTCGGCGAGGTTCAGGCCCTGCCGGACGCGGTCGTCGGTGGTGGACCGGCGGGTGCCGCCGTTGAGCTCGACGCGGAGCGTGTCGATGGTGACGGGCCGGTTCGCGGCGGCGAGGCGGGCCAGGGCGGCGCCGATGTCGCCGTCGTCGTGGTCGCGGTCCAGGAACCGGGTGATGATCTGCTGGACCGCGATGAACTTGATCGGGCCGCCGGCTGCCTGCTCGTAGTCGCGGGCGAGCCGGTGGGCTCGCTGGCCGGGCGTGGGCGGCTCGCCGGCCTCGCCCGCTGGCTTGTTGGCCTGTTGGTTCGTTGGCCTGTTGGCCTGTTGGCCTGTTGGCCTTTGGCCTGTTGGCCTTTGGCCTTTGGATGCGACGCGAACACTGACTGTTCCGGGATCGGGCGGCGAGTTGTCGCTGACCGTTCCTGGAAAATCGAAGAGTTCGCCCTGTCCGGGTAGTTCGTGCCGGATTTCGCAGGGGGGGCAGCGGGACGGCTGGGGCCGCTGCGGCCGCTGCCCCCATGGCGACCGCAGCTCCTTCGGCACCCGGTCGTCGCGGAACCGGTGCACGTGCAGGTACCGGCGGCTGCCGGACTCGTACCGGCAGATGAGCTCCCCGCCCGCCGCGAGCGCCGCCAGGTCGGCCTCGACGTCGGCGGCGGTGACATCGGCGAACGGGTAGATGTCGGCCTTGATCAGCCGCGCGTCGTCGGGGATCCGGCCCTCGTCGTCGACGGCGGTGAGCAGGCCGATGAACGTCAGGAAGGCGTGGGACGGCAGGTCGGCGATCTCGCGGGCGCGCCACAGCTCGGGCTTGGTCGACCGGATGCGCGCCATCAGGCCGCGCCTGCCTCGCCGCATCCTGGTGTGGCTGCTAGCATCGGCATCGGCAAGTGCCACCTTTCGTGCACGTTCGCGTCGGGCATCGAGAGGCTTGCGGGCGGGCGGCCCCTTGTGTGGGGGGGCCGCCCGCTTTCCTCGTCTCCGGTCGCCGTCGGCTGGTCGGTGTGGGTGCGTGCGGGCGACGCTACGCCGCGCGGGCGTGCCCGGTCTAGGCGCCCGCCTGCGCATACCGGGTCACGATATCGTGCAGGGCGTCGGCGACGGGGGTGCCGTCGCGCTCGCACTGCTGGGTGATCTCGGCCAGGCGCCGCTCGGCGGTCTGCGCCTGGATCAGGGTCATGTCGGCGGCCGCGAAGTCGGCGGGCGGCTGCCCGGCGGGGACGGCCAGGGTGCGGAGTATGGCGAGCCGGTCGGCCTGCCGGTCCTTGCCGTCGTAGCCGTTGCCGGTGAGCACGCCGGCGATGTAGCGCAGCGACCGGTCGCGGGCGGCCAGCCCCTCGGCGTCCAGCAGCTCGCCGCCGTTCCCGCCGGTCCCGCCGGCGAGCTGCCGCTGCTGCTGGGCCATGTCGGGCAGGGCGAGGTCCTCGGCGCGGAACGGCAGCGGCGGCGCGGACGGCGGCGCGATGGCGGCGGGCGGCGCCGAGGCGACCGCCGCGGCGGACCGGAGCATCTCGGCGACGTACTCGGCGGAGTGCGGCACGACGTCGAACAGCCCGTGGATGCCCGTCTTTTTCCACATGTCCGGCGTCCAGTCGCCCTCGGCCGGCCACTCCGGGCCCCAGAAGTCCAGGGTGCGGGCCTTGTCCCGGTGCTTGGCGACCTGGTCGCGGGTGAGCAGGACCACGTCGGACACGCCTCCGCCGATGAACGTGGCGTAGGCGTAGACGGCGTACAGCGGGCCGCGCTCGGCCTCGGTGGCCAGGCCGCCGTCGGCGACCACGTGGTGCGGGATGCGCATCATGTCGCGCTGCCAGGTGAACTGGTCGGGCTTCTCGCCGCCGCGGCGGACGACGTCGACGTGCACGGCCTCGAGCCCGGACGCGCCGGCGGCCCGGTAGATCATCTCGATCTCGCCCTTGTAGTCGACCATGCCGACGATGTCCGGGATGCCGGTCCTGGTATTCCTGAAGTACGACAGGTGGTAGGTGCGGCCGACCGTCAGGCCGAGGCTGGCGCACTCGGACAGAGCGCTCATGAACGAGCCGGGGTTCATCGCGGCGGCGGCGAGCAGACTGTCGTTCTTGCGGACGTAGCCCATGGCGAGGGCGACGAACTGGTCGGCGTTGACCTGCGGCGGGCAGACGGTGTCGAACCAGTCGCGGGCCTTGCGGATGCGGGCCTCGATCACGGCCAGCTGGGCGCCCCGGTCGGGGACGCCGACCTCGGCCCCCTGCTGCGGCTGCGGCTGGTCGGCGCCGCGGCTTCGGCCGGCGGGCCTGGCTGAGTCCCGGACGGTCCTGCGGGTGGTGGATGGCACGGTTACCTCGGTTTCCTCGTTGCGGGGGTTTCGCCGTCACGCGGTTGGTGACGGCGGATCGGGCTGGGCTGGGGGCTGCGGGCTGGGGGCCGGGCCGGCGCGGCCGGCGGGGCCTGGGGCGGCATGGCGCTGCCTCTTGACGAGCAGCTTGTCGACCTGCTTGCCGTCGACGGTGCACTCGGCGGCCACGTCGGGGTACTCGGCGCGGAGCTTGGCCAGGTCGACGCGCCTGGGGGTGTAGACCGACCGGGCGGCGATGAGATGGCCGTCGCGGTCGACGGCGGAGGTCGCCGTCCCGAGGGCGGCGCGCACGTCGTTCTGGGCCTGCCCCCACCGCCGCTCGGCGGCCTTGAGGCCGAACCAGGATGACTGGACGCGGCGGGCCAGCCTCCGGGTGATGCGCACCTGCCGGTCGTCGGCGAACCGGTACGCCCAGCGCAGCGCGTCGGTGGTGACGGGGCGCCAGTCGGGCGGCGGCGGGATGCGGGGCAGCAGGTGGTCGTCGCGGAACGCCGTGATGGCGGCGATGATCGCGTCGATGTCGGCGAGCGCCTCATCGTCGATCTCGACGACGAACACGTCGAGCTGGTAGCGGGCGCCGGTGAAGATGACCGGCACCCGCACCTCGGCCGCGCCGGCGACCCGCGCCTGCAGCAGGACCTGGACCTTGATCCGGGTCGGGATCTCGCCCCAGGGCGGCACTCCGAACCCGCGGCGGGTCTGGGACTGCTTGAACTCGATGGGGATGAGCCGCCCGTCGGCGGTCTCGGCGATCCGGTCGTAGGTGGCGCCGAGCCACGGCAACTCGTCGTCGACGCACAGCCCGCGCTGGGTGAGGGCGACCTCGGGGTGCCGCTCGGCGTACAGCTCGGCGCCGAGCTTCTCGAAGTGGTGGCCGACGCGCCACTCGATCCGCTGCTCGTCGGCGTCGGGCAGCACCTTGCGCCAGTACACCTTCGCCGGGGTGCCGAATGACTCGGGGTCGCCGTCCTCGTCGACGAGGTTCATCAGGTCGGCGGCCTCGCTGGCGGTGATCAGCTCCCGGCGCGCGGCGAGCCACGCGTCCGGGTCGGCATCGATCTGCGCCTGCGTCATGAGCTCGATCACGAGTGGGAGGCCTCCCACTCGGCGATGTAGCGGGCGGGGAGCCGGCCGCGGTCGGCGACATCGGGGTGGCGGTCCCGGATCCAGGCCCGCTGGGCGGCGCGCTGGGCGCGGCCGCGGGCGGACCGCGGGCCGACGGCATGGTGGGCGGCGGCGGGGACGCGGGCGGCGGGCCGGGCGTGCGCGGCGATGCCGGCCATCAGCTGCCGGAGCTCGGCCCGGTGGGGCGCGCACAGGTCGATCTCGCAGGCGGCGCCGGCGTACTCGAAGGCGACGGTCTCGGCGTCGGGGGCGCCGTCGATGTCGCAGGTGACCGTGACGATGGCCTGCCTCACCGGGATCCCCCCGCCCCGTTGCCGGGCTGGTTGCGGGCCCAGTCCCAGGCCTCGACCAGCGCGCGCCGGTAGCGCGGCTTGCCGAGCGCGTCGATCTCGGGCTGCGGCCCGTGGCCGCTGTGCCGCCACCGGACGATCGTGCGGGGGTGGCGCCGCACGTAGGCGGCGTACTCGTGCGGCGTCATGAACGGCGACTCTGCCTCGGCGGCCTGATTCGTCATGCGTCCCGGCCCTTCCCTGTCATTGAGTGACGTTGAGTGACACGGTAACACAGCGGTTCGCCGCACGTCGCAAGCCACATGCTGACATCCGCTGTTACAGTGTGCGGTTAAGGGGCGGCCGTGCCTGCGGCCACCGAACGGGACGGGCCCCGCCGGTAGCGAAGGCGGCGGGAACCCGGCCCTTGCCCGACCGATAGACCCGAGAGGATCGGCGGACCGTGCCACACCCTACCGACCGCGACCGGGCCGCCCGGCATGACCCGACCGGCCTGATCCCCCGCATCCGCGCCGCCGCGCTGTACGCACTCGGCGCCCTCACCGTGCTGGCCGACGCCGGCGCGTTCGCCGAGTCCGCGAACGGCGTGTTCCGGTGGGGCGTGGCCCGCGGGATGCCGCTGTGGCGCGCCCTGCTGCTGCCCGGCTTCGTCGACGTGTTCATCGCCGTCGGCGAGCTGTCCCTGTTCGCCCTGATGTTCTACGGCCACCGGTGGTGGCACCGCGCCGGCGCGTGGGTGATCACCATCACCGGCCTGGCCGCGTCGGTCGCCGCGAACGCCGGCTCGGTGTGGCCGGCCGGGTGGGCGACCCGGGTCACCTACGCCGTGCCGCCGGTCGCCGCCGCCGCGGCGCTGTACGTCGGGCTGGGCCTGCTGAAGCGGATCATCGCCATCGCCCGGCAGGGCGCCGCCCCGCCGGCCCTGACCCCCGTCCCGGCCGCCGCCGACCCGGCCGGCAGCCATAGCCCGGCCGATCCGGCCGGTCGCCGCGCGGCCGGGACGGGCCGCCCCAGCGGCCGCGCGGCCGCGCCGCGCCCCGCCGCCCCGGCCGGATCGGTCCGGGCCCTGCAGGACGCCGCCGCGATGGCCGCGATCCGCGCCGCGGTCGCCGCCGGCGGCCCGCCCCCGTCGGCCCGGTCGGTCGCCGTCGACCATCTCGGCGGCGCCGGGGCGCGGAACCGGGCGCAGCGGCTCATCGCCGCCGCCCAGGCCGAGCCGCCCGCCGCCCCGCCGGCCGGCATCGGCCTGCTCGGCGACGAGCCGTTCCGGGCCGGGCTCGCCGCGGCGGGCAACGGCCGGCACGCGGAGGTGCCGTGGTGACCATGCTGAGCGACGGCGACGTGTTCGCCGGGGTCCGCGAGCGGGACCGGTGCTGCGTGCGCTGCGCCGCGGGCGGCGCCGGCGTCCGCCTGGCGATCCACCACCGGCAGGGCCAGGACCGGTCGAACAACTCCGCGCCCAACCTGATCCTGCTCTGCGAGTACGGCCCCGACGAGCCGTGCCACCAGTGGTGCCACGGCCACGCGCGGCTGGCCCGCGCCGGCGGGTGGATCGTGTCCCGCTACGTCGCCCCCGCGCTGATCGCCGCGCAGCCGGTGCTGTACCGCCAGCCGGGCCTGGGCCGGGACGGCTGGTACCTGCTCGGCGAGGACCTGACCCTGGACGGGGGCCAGCGGTGACCCCGGCGGCCGGCATCCAGGTCGCCCCGGGCCTGCTGCTCGACGCCGACTACGTGGGCGGCGGCGCGTTCGTCATCGCGGCGAAGCGCGGCGCGGGCAAGACGTACCTGGCGCGGGTGCTGTGCGAGGAGTTCTGGCGGTGCCGGGTGCCGTTCGTCGCGCTCGACCCGATGGGCGCCATGTGGGGCCTGCGGTCCGCCGCGGACGGCGCCGGGGCTGGCCTGCCGGTGCCGATCTTCGGCGGCGACCACGGCGACGTGCCCCTCGAGCGAGGCGGCGGCGCGGTCCTGGCCGACCTGGCGGTCGCCGAGCGCATGTCGATGATCGTCGACATGTCGCGGCTCGGGTCGCGGGCCGCCGAGCGGGAGTTCGCGCACGCGTTCCTCGACCGCCTGTACCGGACGAACCGCGACCTGGTGCACGTCCTGATCGACGAGGCCGACCTGTTCGCCCCGCAGAAGCCCGCCCCCGGCGACCAGCCGCTGCTCGGCGTGACCGAGAACATCGTCCGCCGCGGCCGGAACAAGGGCATCGGCATCTCGCTGCTCACCCAGCGGCTCGCGGTGCTGAACAAGGACGTCGCGACGCAGGCGGACGGCCTGGTGCCGATGAGGATCACCGGGCTGCAGGACCGCGAGGCCATCGACGCGTGGGTGCGCGGCCACGCCGACGACGACGAGGCGCGGCCGGTCAAGGCGTCGCTCGCGTCGCTGGCCAACGGGGAGTGCTGGTGGTGGGTGCCCGAGCTCGGCATCCTGCGGCGTGCGCAGATCCGCCGGGCGCGCACGTTCGACTCGTCGCCGACCCGCCGCCGCGGCGACACCGCGGCGGCGCCGAAGACGATCGCCGACGTCGACCTCGGGGCGATCGCCGCGAAGATGGCGGCGACGATCGAGCGGGCCAAGGCCGACGACCCGCGCGAGCTGCGCCGGGTCATCGCCGGCCTGCGCGCCGACCTCGCCGCCCGTCCACCACTAGAGCAGCGAGAGCCGGCAGAAATACACGTCCCGGTGATAACCGACGACGCGCGGACGGCGCTGCTCGCCGCGGCCGGCGAGGTCGAGGGCTCGGCGGCGGTCGCCCTCGCCGCGATCGAGGAGGCAGCCGCGCAGCTGGGCAAGCTCGCCGAGCAGATCGGCGACCCGGCCCGGCCAGGCCAGCGGCCCGGGCCGAGGCTCATCGAGTACGACCGGGGCGGGCGCCGCCCGCAGGCCACGCCGCGCTCCGCGCCCGCGCCGGCCCCCGCCGCGCCGCGCCCCACCGATGATGACCCGGCGATGCGCGCCGGCGCGCGGCGCATGCTCGCCGCCGTCGCGTCGCTGCACCCGATGCCGCTGACCCGCGCCCAGACCGCCGCGCTGGCCAAGGTGAAGCGCACCGGCGGCACGTTCTCCACCTACCTCGGGGTCCTCAAGCAGGCCGGCTACATCACCGAGGCCGGCGGGATGCTGTCGATCACCGGCGCCGGGTTCGCCGCGCTCGGCACTGCGCCGCCCGCGCCGGCGACCGCCGAGGAGCTCCGCGCCATGTGGCGCGACAGGCTCCGCGCCGGCGCGGTGCGGATGCTCGACATCCTCATCGCCGCCTACCCGGCCGGCCTGACCCGTGACGAGCTCGCCGAGGCATCCGAGATCAGCCGCGGCGGCGGCACGTTCTCCACCTACCTCGGCATGCTGCGCACCGCCGGCCTGATCGCCGAGGCGGACGGCCAGGTCCGCGCCGATGACGTCCTGTTCCTCGGCGCGAAAGCGCCGTGATGAACGACAGAAGGCGAGGGAGCCCAAGATGAAGCACCGTGACTGGCTGAGCCAGATCATTCTCGGCGAGGCCCGCGCATGGGGGCGCCTGCTCGCCGCGGCCGACCACGCGCTGCTGCTGGCGGCGGTCATCCTGGCGGCGGCGCTGGCGGCGGCCGGCATCCTGGCCGCGTGCTGGATGGCCCGCGAGGTCAGGGCCGCGTACCGGGCGACCGGCGGATGGCAGCCCCGGCTGCCCGATGACCGGCCGGTGCGCCGGTGAGCGCCGGCATGACCGCCGGGATCATCCTCGGCCTGGCAGCCGGGTACGCGGCCGGCCGGATGCACAAGGCGTGGAAGGTGTGGCGGCACGGCGCCCGCAAGGTCCGCGCCGACATCCGCGAGGTCCGCCGGGGCCCGCGGTGGTGACGGGGGAGGCGCAGGCCGGATGAGGGATGACCGGATGTGGCTGTTCGTGGGCCTGGCGGGCGCATGCCTGGCGGTGCTGATCCTGGCGCGCTGGCACCCGCAGGCCGTGCTGCACCTGATCGCCCGGCTGGCAGGCTGACAGGCCGTCCGAGAGGAGTTGACAGAAAGATGACAGCACCCGCGCCGCCGGCCACGCAGCAGCAGCCGGCGCCCAGGCGCGCCCGGCGCCGGATCCGCCATGACCACGCCGCCCTCGTCCTCGCCGTGACGGCGATGGCGGTCCTGGTGCTCGTCCACGTCGTGGGCGCGGGCACCGCGCTGATCATCGCCGCCGTGATCGGCGGCCTGGTCCTGGCGGTGGCCGCCGTCCTGGTGCTGCCCAGGCTGCGGTCCGCGCGCCGCTCCCGGCTGTCCCGCCGCGGCTCGCGGCGCAGCTGGCGGCATGCCCGGCGCGGCGCGCACGGCCGTGGCGGCGCGTTCCGCCGCCACCACGGGCCGGGCCGGGCATCCGGCGGCAGCCGCCGGAGCGGCCGCGCGAGCCGCCGGGCGGGCGGCCGGGCGGCGGGCTGGCGGCGCATGCGCCGGGGCCATGCCGGGCCTCAGAGCGGGGGGCGCCGGTCGGGGCGCCTCCGGCTGCCGTTCCGCCGGCCGAAGCCTTCTCGCGGGCCCGGCCGGGGCAGCGGGGCGGCAGCGCCCGGCCGGCGGCTTCTCGCCCCCCGGACCTGGCGCCGCCGCGCGCCGTCCGGGGCTGCCGCCGGCCGGGCCACCGGCCTTCGCGCCCGCGCGGCCCGCCTGCGGGCGAGGGCCGGCCGGGCGCGCGGCCGCGCGGCCGCGTCCTGGCGGTTCCGGCGCGCCCGGGGCGTCGCCGTCCCGGCCGCCGCGCCGGCGCCGGGCCGGCGCCGGCGCATGCCGGGGCGCCTCCGCCGGATGCTGCCCGCGCGCTTCCGGCGGATCAGCCTGGCCAAGCCGCGCCCCCGCTGGCACCGCCGCGCCCTGGCCCGCCTCGCCGCGATCCGGGCCGCCCGCCGCGCATCCCGGCCGGCGTTCGCCGTCGGCGGCCCGGACGCGTTCCCCGACGCCGTCCCCGTCCCGCCGGCCGACCCGATGCCGCCGCCGCCGTCCGGCGCCCCCCAGCCGCGCCCGTCGCGGCCCGCCCCCGACGCCCGGCCGACCCGGCCATGGCTGATCACCAGGAACGGCGCCGTCCAGCGGCCGCCGTCGAGAGGAGCAGCAGTGCACCCAGCAGTCGAAGCCGTCATCGACGCGATCCACCAGCACATCGGCAGCTACCAGCCGTCATCCGGCAAGGACCTCGACGCGTGGCTCGGGTCCCACGCCGACCTGCTCCGCGAGCTCGGCGCCGCGTTCTCCAGCGCCGCGCAGCACATGGAGTCCGAGTTCATCCACCCGTCGGTGCCCGAGGCGCTGAACGAGCTCGGCGGCGTCCAGGCCGGCATCGCCGACCACGCCACCGACGTGTACCGCACCCACCTGACCGGCCACGAGCTCTGGCTGGCCGAGGACTGAGCCCCGGCCGCCGGGGCGATGATGAGGGAAGGAGGGCGGTGACCCGGTGATGGCGACCGACCACCGCGGCGCCGGGCAGCAGGGCATCCCGGTGCAGCCGCACCACTGGCGGCTCGTGCTGACCTGGTCGGCGCTGGCCGTCATCTGCGCGTGGCTGACCGCCTACGCCACCCAGGCCGCCCGCACGTCGGCGTGGACGCCGGTCGTCGCCTGGGTGATCGGCGGCGTCATCGTCACGTTCATGGTGTCGGCGATCACCGCGTCGCCGCTGCTCGGCGCGATCACCGTCGTCTGGGCGGCGACCCTGGCCGGGTGGATCGCCTACGCCCGGATCAGCGGCGCCCTGTGGCAGGCGCCCGCGACGCTCGCCCTGGCCGGCATCGCCGTGGTGATGACCTGCTGGACGCTGCTGGCCTACGCCTCGCACCACGACGCGGCCCGCCGGGCCCGCGCCGCCGAGCAGCGGCGCGCCGCCCGCGAGGCGCTCGTCACCTGGGAGCGGCTCCTGGAGGACCTCGACGTCGCCGGGGTCAAGGCCGAGCGCGTCGACGTCACCCGCGCCGGCCGGACCGTCACCTACCGGCTGCCCGAGTCCGGCAAGGTCACCATGTCGATGCTGCAGGGCCGCCGCGAGGCCATCGCCACCGCCCGGCGCCTGCCGCCCGCGTCGGTGACGTTCTCGCCCGGCCGGCACGCCGGCGAGGTGATCATGCACCTGAACGAGCGGGACGTGTTCGCCGACGACGTGCCGTTCCCGCCGGCCACCGCGGCGCCGCTGTCGATCAACGACCCGCTCGGCGTCGGCGTGTGGGACGACGGGTCGGCCGCCGAGATCCTGTTCCGCGAGGTCGCCGTCATGGTCATCGGCGTCACCGGCGCCGGCAAGAGCAACCTGCTGAACGTGCTCACCGCGCAGTTCACCCGCTGCCAGGACACGATCGTGTGGATGATCGACCTGAAGGGCGGCCGGCTCGCCGCGCCGTGGGTCCGGCCGTGGGTGCAGGGCCAGTGCGACCGGCCGGCCATCGACTGGGTCGCCACCACCCGCGAGGAGGCCGCCCTGATGCTGGACTCGCTGCGCGCGGTGATCCGCGCCCGGTCCGCGTCCCTGGCCGGCGGGTCGAAGATCACCCCGTCGCGGGCGACCCCGCAGTACATCCTGATCGGCGACGAGCTGCCCGACATCTTCGGCCTCCGGATGACCCGCGCGCCGGGCGGCCCGTCGAACGCGCAGATCGCCGAGATTGCCGGCGACATCACCCGCCAGGCCCGGTCCGAGGCCGTCATGCCGGTGTGGACGTTCCAGCGGGCCACGTCGGAGACGACCGGGCCGACGGTCCTCAAGTCGCAGTGCAAGCTCCGGTTCGCCCTCGCGGTCACGTCGGAGGCCGAGGCCCGGTCGGTGATCCCCGACGACGTGCACGCCGCGGCGCTGCTCGCCAGCCTGGTGCACCCCGGCACCGGCCTGGTCTGGCGGCCGGGCCGGGAGACCCCGCAGCCGCTGAAGTTCTGGCGCCTCGACCCGGACCTGGACCGGCCGCATGGCCGCGCCGACCTGGCCCGCATCCATGAGCTCGCCGCCGTCGCCGGCATGACCCGGCCCTGCCCCGACGACGCGGCGATCGCGGTGATGGGCGACGCGTACACCGAGCGGTGGGAGCGGTCCGGCCTGTACCGGACGATCGCCGGCGAGTCGTTCCTGGACCGCCGCGGCGGCGTCGCCGTGGCCGCGCCGCCCGCCGCGATGATGTTCCCCGGCGCGCCGCCGCCGCCGCCCGAGCCGCCCCGCACCACCTTCGACGAGCTGATCGAGGCGCCCGAGCTCGCCGACCTGGCCGCCCTGGCGCCGCCGCCGGAGGGCGGCTCGGCAGCCCGGAGCAGGATGTACGCGCTGCTCGCCGAGAAACGGATCTGGGGCCTGTCGGTCGGCGAGATCGGCACGCAGCTGCGGGCCAGCGGCCTCGGCGTCGACAAGTCCACGATCCACAAGTGGCTCCGCGAGGACATGGCGGCCGGGCGGATCCGCAAGTCGGACACGAGCCGCGGCCACCCCCGGTACCTGCTCGCCGACGAGGGCACGGGATGACGGCGACCGGCCTGGCCATCCTCGGCGCGGTCATCGCCGTGCTGGCCTGGGCCATGTACGGCGGCATCCGCGGCGGCCGCCCCCCGCGCCGCGAGCAGTGGGTCGACGGCGGCGAGGTGCCGTTCGGCGGCCACGTCGAGCACCGCGGCGGGGTGCAGTGGTGGCAGGCGCCCCCGCCGCGGCGCCGTCACCGGTGCCGGGCGCAGACGCGCGGGACGGTGGCGGGCCTGGACATCGAGCGGTGCCGGTGCGGGGCGACCCGCCTCGAGGGGGACTGGCCGTGGTTCGAGCGGAACCAGCGGCGCAAGAGGAAGGCATGATGGCGATGGACATTGGCGCGCTTCGCGAGGGCCTGGTCACGGCGATGGACCGCGGCGGCGCCTGGGGCCGCGACCTGCACGAGTCCAAGCCGGTGCTCATCGATGTCGGCGGCCAGATGTACGAGCTCGACCAGGCCGCCGTCACGTTCGCCGGCGGCCGGTTCGCGCTGGTCCTGCGGGCCGGGGCGGCTGCCCGGTGAGGGTGATCGCGTCCGACCCGGCGGCCCGCGCCGGGTTCACCAACGACCCGGCCGAGACGGCGACCTGGTGCGCGTGGCTGCGCGTCGCCGGCCTGATCGTGTACGCCTACCCGTGGCGGGTCCGCGTCTCGGGGGACTGGCTGTGACCGGGCAGGCCGCCACCGGGCAGAACGCCACCGGGCAGAATGCCATGCAGCAGATCGCCGCCAGCCGCCGCCGCGGCGTCGACGTCATCGCCGTCGCCGGCGACCTGGACATCTACACCGGGCCCGACCTGGCCGCCATCCTGGCCCGCATCGACGCGGCGGGGCGGCACCGGATCGTCATCGACCTGTCCGCGTGCGGGTTCCTCGACCCGCACGGCCTGGGCCTGATCGCCGACGCCCGCAAGCGCGCCGCCGCCGCCGGCGGCAGGCTCGAGGTCGCCGCCGGCGCGTCCGAGCCGGCGCGCCGCATGTTCCGGCTGGCCGGGCTGCTCCCCACGGTCACCCTGCACGACGACGTCGCCGCCGCGCTCGCCGCGGCGCGGACCCTGGCGAGCGCCGGGTGAGCGGCGCGGCCAAGGCCGGGTTCACCGTGTCATTCATGCGGGATGACCCGCCCGGCAGCCAGTACCCGGACGGCTACTGGTACGCAGCGACCAACGATGGCGCTTTCGACGGGTGCGGAGCGACGGCGGAGAACGCGATGGGCGACCTGATCAACCAGCTGGCGGATTACGCCGCGGCGGTGAGCGCGGAGCGGGAGGACGGCCGATGAGCGGCACGGCCATATGGATGGTGGTCATATGGGTGGTCGGCGTCAGCTACGGGCGGCGGTGGGCGCGGCCCGCGCCGCCGTGCCGATGCACGGCTCGCTGCTGGGAGCGAAGGTGTCATGACTGCGGCATGGATGAGTGCGGCGCGCTGATCCCCTGCCGCCGCTGCGCGGCTGCCCGGCGGCGGGATCACCGCGCGGCCCGCAAGGCGATGGACAGGCCGGCCACCGGCCGCGCGCGCCGGTCAGCCGAGACGGCGGCGGCATTCAGGGCGCTGCGCCGGTCGGCCGCCGAGATCGCCGCGCTGGAGCGCGAGCTGGCCGTGCCGCTCGAGGACCTGGTCGCCGACGCCGAGCGGCAGGTCGAGATCGAGGAGGCGCTGCTGCACCCGGAGCGTTACCGCTACATCGGGATCGGCGAGCTCGCCGCGCGGCCGGTTGAGCGGGCGCGGGTGATCAGGCGCGCGCCGGCGGGCGCCCTGCTCGGCCCGGCCGGCTCGCCCGTCACCGGCTCGCCGATGGCCGATGACTTCGACCGGTGGCTCGGCCCGGACGACGGCAGCATATGGGCATGATGCCGGGAGCGGCGCCGCCGGGGCCTCCGGCCGGCGAGCTGACCGCCCGGATCCACCATGACGGCGCCGAGTGGCGGTGGGACGTCGAGATCATCGGCCTGCGGTCCACCGGCGGACGGCAGGCGCTCGGCGAGGCGCTGGACGACATGATCGCGGACATCCGCCAGTTCGCCCGGTATCTGCCCGGCGCGCCTTCGGGCGAAGACGCCGGCCTGCCGCCGCCGCCGCGCTAGCCTGGGCGCGCGGCCGGGCCGGATCTCGGGTCCCGCCCGGCCGCGTCCACCGACGCCGAGTATCTAGTTTCCAGAAGCTAGAAAGCAGGAAAGGCCCCGGCATGGCGCGCGTCAGGATCCGCCCCGGCACCGCCGCCGCCGCCGAGGTCGCGCCGCGGTACGACGCGGTGCGCGCCGCCATCGCCCGCGCCATCGGCGCGGCCAGCCCGCCCGCCGAGCCCCCCCGCGGCCGCGCCGCCGCGCCGCGGATGACGCCGGCGGCGCGCGCCGGCCACTACCTGACCCAGACCGGCCGCGCGCAGCTCACCCCCGCCCAAGCCCGCCGGGTCGCCCGCAAGGCCCGCGCCGGCGCCGGCCAGCGCGACGGCGCGGTCGCCGACGCCGTCGCCGCGGCCCGCTCATCCGGCCTCGCCCCGCCGCCGCCCGGCCGCGCACCCGAGGGGCGCGATTGACCGGCCTGCCGGCATTCGCGTGGGCTGCCAACCGGACGTTCACGGCCGAGCAGTGGGCGGCGCTGACCATGCCCGCATGCCCGGTGTGCGGGGCGACGGTCCGCGTCGACCGGATCGACGTGACGGCGAACGAGGCTGACCTGGCCGCGGGCGGCCGCACCTACATGGCCGGCCTGTGGGAGTGCCCGCACGGGTGCGATCCGGTGGCGATGACGCGCCGCCACTACGGCCAGTCGGCGCGGACCAGCCCGGCGTTCGACGGCATCGAGCTGTCGTGCACCTGCGGCGACACGACGGCCGCGGGGACCGCCGCGGAGGCGGCGGCATGGCTGGACGCCCACCTGCCGCCGGACGGGCAGCGGCACATCACCCTCACGAGCCCCTGACCGGAGGCCACACCCCCGGGAAAGCCGCCCGGAACCGGCTTCGGGGGAAGCCGCCGGCGTCCTGACCTGGGCGGACCATATGGCCGCCACTGTGGCGCCATACCCGGCGCCACAGGCCGATCCCGCATCCGATCCCACAGGGCCGCCACACCGTGCAGCGAATCGCTGTACGCCTCACGCGCCGCGGGCGCGGGGCCGGGCAGCCGGTGTAAGGTGGCGCCGCCGGCGGATCGCCGGCGCCACCGGTGACGGCCTCCTGAGGGGTGACGACTGCCCATGCGCGGCGATGAGCGCGACCCGGTCCAGGCGGCCGGCATGGCCGAGTCCGGCGAGCGGAACCTGGCCGCGCTGCACGCGCGGGCGCGCGACGATCTCCTGCGCGCCTACGGTCTGAGGCCGTGGCAGGTCGGGCTCGGCATGCCGCCGTGGACGGTGCGCGCCGGGCGGCAGATCGCCCGCCGCGCGCGCATGGCGGGGGCGCGCGCGCGGCGGGGCGCGCGCATGGCGCGGCGCGGGGTGCGCGCGCGCCGGGGTGCGCGGCGGAAAGCGCGCAGCCGGCGACCGTGGCATGCTGGCGTGAAAGTCGGATGAAAGTCGGCGCGCATGGGTGACATCGGCGAGGAGATCGAGTTCGTCGAGCTGGAGCCGGTCGGCGAGCCGGCGGCCGAGCCGGCCGCGCCCGCGCCCGCGCCCGAGCCGGCGGCCGAGCCGGCGCCGCCGGACCTGATGCCCGCATGACCGACCTGCCGCACGGCTACTACCCCGGCGCCGACGGGTTCGGCGAGCAGGACCCGCCGCTGGCCCTCGGCACGGTCTCCGGCGTCCGCGTCTTCGACTTCCACCTGCCGGCCGACGCCGTCGGCCAGCACCGGCCGCCGCGCCCGTGGGGCACGCTCAGCGGTCTCGTCGGCGTCCCCTGGGCTGACGGCGAGAACGCCGCCCTGTGCCAGGACCACGCCGGCCGGCCGTCGCCGCACGTCGAAGCCGGCGAGCCGCCGCCCGGCAAGGCCTGCGGGTGCGGGTTCTGGGCGTACTGGGCGCGCCGCGACGCGCACCGCCACTTCTCGCCCCGCCGGCCGGTGCTCGCCGTCGTCGACGGGTACGGCCGGACCAGGATCGGCCGGCTCGGGTTCCGCGCCGGCCGGGCCCGCATCGCCGCCCTGAACGTCGCGTTCGGCATGACCGCCGACCCGGACATGGACCAGGCCAGCCTCGCGCTCGCCGAGGAGCGCCTCGCCGAGTTGTACCCGTCGGCCCGGATCTACGCCACCTGCCGGGCGATGCTCGCCCGGCACCCGCTGACCACCGGGTACGGGGCAGCCGACGACGACCCGCCCGCGCCGTCCCGGCCGGTGACCAACCTGGCCGCGCTGTCCGCGATGCAGTCGGCGATGCAGGCCGAGCTGGCCGAGATGGCCGACCGGACCGGCCGAGCCGCCGGGCTGGTCACCGCCCTGATGGCCGAGATGTCCGCCGTGCAGCGCTGCCCGCACTGCGGCGCGCTGGCCGACGACGGGCCGGTCTGCCGCGCCTGCCGGCCGCGGCTCTGCGGCGCCTGCCAGATGCGGATCGCCAGCGGCCCGGGGAGCACCTGCGCGGCATGCGCGCGCAGGTGGTCGACGTCGCTCGAAGCGGCGTTCAACTCGCCGATCGCGTCGCGCCGCCGCGGCGGCATCCCCTGGACGGGCCGCATCTACACATCCTGACGCGCGGCCGCGCATGGCGGGCAAGGCCGGCCTTACCGCCCGGTTACGATCAGCGGGTGGCAGCACCCCGCCGGATCGCCGACGCCGCCGCCGCGCTGACCGCCAGCCTGACCGCCGCGCAGCTGCTGATCGGCGAGCCGGACCAGCAGACGCCGGCGATGATCAGCGCCGGCGGCACGCCGGATTCGCGGCCGCCGTGGAACCCGCAGGCGGCGAACGCCATCCTGGACGCCTGGGCCGGCATCCGCGCGCTCGAGGCCGGCCTGCGCCGCCGCGTGACCGGCACGTGGCTGCCGCGCGGCGGGTCGGACGCCAACACCGGCGCGGCGCTGGACGCGATCGTCGGCCTGGCCGAGGCCGTCGACCCGCACGAGCCCCGTGACCCGGCCGACCGCGGGCCGTGCCCCTGCCCGCAGTGCCGGATCCTGCGGCTGCTGGGCCGGTGGGAGACCGCCGCCCAGGCGCTGCCCGCCATCGACGGGGTGATCCGCTGGCAGCCGGTCCGCGCCGGCCCGCGCCCGTCCTGCCCGACCTGCGCCGGCCGGCCCTGCGCCGACCACGCCCGGCCGGCTGCATGCCCGTACTGCTCGACGTTCAGCCTGCGCGCCGCGCCGGACCGGTACCTGGTGGCCTGCTTCAACGCCGACTGCGCCGACGAGGAGGGCCGGCCGCCGCTGGCCCGGCTGGACGTGTCGCGGGTCACCGGCGAGCCGATGCTGGTCTGGTCGGACGGGCGCGTCCAGTACGCGGCATGAGCGCGGTGACGTGGACGCTGGCCGAGGCAGCCGCGTGGCTCGACCCGCCGGTCACCGAGGAGCAGCTCCGCGAGCTCGTCCGCGCGCTGCGGATCGAGCCGGCCGCGCCATCCGGCGCGCCGGGGCAGCGCGGCCGGGGCAGGCCCCCGTCGCGGTACGGCGCCGTCGAGATCATGTTCCTGCACGCGGCGGTCGCGCCGTGGCTGTGGCGCAACGCCCAGCGGGATGACCGCCGGAACGACGCCGGCCTGAGCGCCGCCGCCGCCGCCGTCACCGGGGCGCGCTAGGATCAGCCCGAACGCCCCGGTCGGATAGCCCCGAAGGCGCTTCGCAGCCGGGACCCCATGAATGCACGCCACCCGTGGAGGTCCCCCCCATGTCCGGAGTAGCCGCCCGCTTCTACGTCGCCGAGGTCACCGGCACCGCCTACGGGCCGAAGGGCGGCGGCCGCGTCAAGCTGCAGGCCGTCTCCCGCGGCGACCAGAACAAGGACTGGGCGGCGGCGACGCCGTCCGGCACCATCGAGATGCAGATCAACAACCCGCCCGCGTTCCGCTGGTTCGCCGGCCTGCTGTCCGAGGACATCGACCTGACGTTCACCGCCGCGACCCGGCACGAGCCCGACGACGGGCACCCGTTCCGCGAGTCGCTGGCCGACCCGACGACCGCGTACGGGCCGCCGAACTGCGGCGACTGCGGGTGGCCCGAGGGCAAGCACGTCCAGCCCTAGGATCAGGGCATGGCTGAGCGCATGTCCCTCGACCCGCCGGATGACGACTGGCGCGAGCGCATTGCCGAGCGCATTGCCGCGCTGCCGGATGTCACGCTCGAGGTCAGCCTCAAGCCCGCGACCGACGAGGAACTCCGCAGGGCCATCGATGAGAGCCGGCAGAGGATCAGCGAGTCGAACTAGCGCGGGACCCGGCGCGCAAAGAGCGACCTCGGCGCGCCGGGCTTGACGGCGACCCTACAGGACGGTGACCGGCGGTGGACGCGATCGGGGCGCTGATCGGCAGCCTGCACCAGATGCTCGGCCACGACAAGGCCGCCGCCGTGCTCGGCGTCCCGGCCGGCGACAAGGCATGCTGCCTGCTGTGCCGGTACGAGGCGAACCCGACCGCCGCGAACCGGGGCGCCGCCGAGCGGGCGCTGACCGGGGATGATCGGCCGTGACGGGCCCGGCTGCCGGCGATCCAGCTGACCCGGTGACCCCGATGGACGCGATGGCCGCGAGCATCGTCGAGCAGTTCAATGCCTACGTCCGCGCCGGCATGCCGCCGGCCGCGGCCGCGATCATGCTGGGCACGATGCTGGGCACGATGGGCAGCCACGGGCAGCAGGGCGGCGACGGAACCTGAGGTGAAAGGCCCACCCGCTCGGTCGGGAATCCCGTCAAAGCCCACCCGCCCAGTGGGGAACCGAGCGAATGCGCGAATCATTCGGTCACCGGGCCCGGGGCTCAGCACCCGGTGCACGCCCGTCCGCCCCTCAGCCCGTGCACCGTCGGCGGCATCGGGCGGCCCATGACGCCCCTGCCGCGGTCCTGCTCCTCCCACGCCAGCACCGCGGCGCGCATCTCCGCCACGCTCATCCCGTACCGGGCGGCCACCCGCGCCCGGATCCGCTGCAGGGCCCGCGCGGCGGTGATGTCGGCGGTGGTCACCCCGTGGTCCACGGGCAGCCATCGTAACAGGCCCGGTTACGCTGCCAGATGGGTCCCTGGGCTCCGTGACGCCTGCTCGGGCAGGTGGTCAGGGTCAGATGCCTCGCGGAGCTCAGGGGCCCGCGCGCGGCCAGCGCGGATAACGAGAGCGAGCGCCCCGGCGGCCTACCCTGACCGCCGGGGCTTGTGGCTCGCGGGGCCAACGCGCCCGCGTTCCCGCCCGTTTAGCCGCGTCGGGACATCCGGGCTGATCAGGCTGAAGGTCTGCCGCCGCTCAGCCACCCGAGCTCGGCCGGCACGCGGAGCCGGCCGCCGGAATCGAACCGGCGCCTGCGGTAGTGGTCGTCAGCCCGCCGCCGCCGCGACAGGCAGGAGCGGATGAGTCTGGAAGCGATAGCACCGATGATGACCTTCGGCACCGAGGCTAATGCTCAGGCTGCGCTCCGCCGACCACGGTAGCATCCGGCGCCGTCCCCGCGTTGATCCAGGCGAACAGGGCGGCGCCGGCCTGCCGGTCGGCGATCACCGCCGAGTTCGCCTCCTCGCGGGCGCGGATCACCGCCGCGATCAGCGCGGTGATCCGGTCGCGCAGCTCGGCGGCGCGGTCCTTGTCGACCCGGCCGGACAGCTTCGTGGTGGTGCGGCGGGCGACCGGCACGTCGTCCTCGAAGACGTCGACTTGCGGCGGGTGATGCTCGTCGCCGGGGTGCCGCGTCCAGTTGACCCGCTGCCGGCGCGTCACGTCGCTGTCGTGCGGGTCGGACCGCCACACGCCGGCGCCGGACGCCGGGTCGGGGTGCCATACCTCGGCGGGGTCGAGCTGCGGCATCGCGTCGACGAGGCTGAGCATGTTCCCGAGCTCCCGCTCCAGGCACAGCAGGTAGGTGACCGGGGCGGCGCGCAGGATCACCTGCCCGCCGGGCAGCACCACGTCGGCGGTCGCCGCGGCGTTCGCGGACTCCCGGGTGAGCTCCAGGTCGAGCAGCCGCACCCACGGCTTGGCGGCGAACTCGAGCATGCCCTGCGCGGTGATCTGCACGCCATGAGTCTCGTCGGGCGGCAGCGGCTGCCGGCCGGCATCCTGCCCCTCGCCGGGGTCGGCGAGGGGGCGGTGGACGCGGATCAGGCCGCGGAGCGGCTCGTCGGCGCGGAGGTTCATCTTGGCCGCGGCGAGGGCCTGGCCGGCGGCGGCCTGCGCGCCGGCGCGCAGCGCGATGATCTGGTTGAGTCTGGTCATGGCCGCAACCGTAGCGGGGCGGCGCGGCGGGGCGCGCCCGGATTTCGCGCGCCCGGTTCGGGACCTGTGGCCCCAGTTCGCGGCCCGGTGGTGACAAGGGCGTATTTCAGCTTGTAAATTGCCTGCAGACCGCCCCTGCCCGCGTGGCGTTCGGGGCCATGCGGTCTGGGCGGATCAGCCCGGTTTGCGCCCGCCGCGCCCCCGAAGGAGCCACATGGCATCGACCGCGCCTGCCCCCGACGACGACGACAAGGACGACGACGCCGGCAGCGACAGCAGCGACAGCAGCGATAGCGGCGACGACGACGGCGACGGCGACGGCGACAGCGGCGAGACCGGCAGCAGCGGCGACGACGACGAGGCCCCCGACAAGAACACCCTCGGCGGCAAGAACACCTGACAGGCTCCCAACAGGGACGGCGCTCAGGGCTGGGCAGATCGGGCTCGCGGCGCGAGGCCCGGCGAGCGGCCGCGGCTCAGAAGGCGGCGCCCTGCCGTCCCGCAGGTAAGCGTGGCCGGCGCCCGTGCCGCGCGGGCCCCGGCCACGCGCCCGTGACGGGTGGGACGCGCGCGGCGCATCGCCCCCGATGTCCGGCGCGGCCGATAGGCTTGCCGGCATGATGTGGACCGTCTGGGCCGGCGGGGTCTGCGACCCGGCGCGGGCCGAGCAGCTGCGCGGCAAGCTCGCCGAGCTGCTCGCCGTGCCCGAGTACGGAACGGCCCTGTCGGACTGGCGCGGCGACGACGTCGACCGGCGGTCGCCCGAGCACCCGATCCACCTGCCGGCGCGGGATGCCGTCGAGGCGGCCTGCTCGGCCTGAGCGACCGCTAAAGAATGAGCAGGCCGCATGCCGCGACGAGCACCGCGACGAGCACCCCGCGCGCGGCCGGTGCGCAGCATCCGCTGGGCCACGTCCGTCCCGCCGCCGCCGACCCGGCCGCCGAAGCCCGCCGGGTGGACCACGCTGTCCGGCCGCGGCGCGGCCCACCAGAAGGAGCGCGACCGGCTGCTGGCGGCGCTCGTCGAGGGCACGCCATGCCCGTTCGGCGAGGGGTTCTGCGGCCACGCGCCGATGTACTCGTGGCAGGAGCTCGACTGCGACGAATGGCCGCCGCGGGCGCTGGCGAACGGCGGACCGCAGGTGCGCCGCCTGTCACACGCGTCGTGTAACAGGCGCGCCGGCGCCATTCTCGGCAATCAGCTCCGCAAAGGACGCCCGCGGCCGCCGCGGCAGCAGGCGAATACGCCGCGCCGTTCCCGCTGGTGATGCCATTGCCGGCATGGTCTACTGATGGGGTGTTCGTCCTCGTAGCGAAGGAGAGTTCCCCGATGCGCACCACCACTGCCCGCGTCATCGCCGCCATCATCGCCGCCGGCGCGCTCGCCGGCGGGACCGCCGCGGCCATCGCCGCTGCCGCCCCGTCCGGCACCGGCAGCCCGGCGATCTATTACCACGTGTCAGGCCCCGCGACCGGGCCGGCGATCTACTACCACGTCTGAGCTCGCGCGCTCCGCGGCCGCCGCGGTGACATGGATTCGCCGTGGCGACCGCGGGCGATGAGCAGCGCTGCGCGCTGACCGACCTGCTCGTCCGCGACTGCGGGCACTGCCGCGGCATCGCCGCCGAGCCGGACACGCCGGCCTCGGCGCGGCCGTGGACATGGCCGGACGCGGCCCTGACCGGCCCGGCGACCACGGCCCGGTTCAGCGGGTGGTGCGCCGGGTGCGATGACCCGATCGAGCCGGGGCAGCAGATCCACTCCGACGGGCACGGCGGCTGGGTCTGCGCCGGGTGCGCCGGCCCCGGCTAGCCTGGGCATCCCGGGCAGGTTACCCAAGCGGTCAAAGGGAGCGGTCTGTAAAACCGCCGGCCACCGGCCTGCGCTGGTTCGATCCCAGCACCTGCCACGCCCGACCCTGCTACGGTGGCTCAGCGTGAGACGCGCCGGTGCCGCATGGTGGCCGAACAGGATCGCCAGCCGGCTGGCCGCGATCAGCGCGCAACTGACCGAGCTTGACCGGAAGGTGACCACGATCATGTCCCAGGACGCGCAGATCCAGGCGGAGACCGCAGGCATCGAGACCGACGTCGCGGCGCTGACGGCCGCGCTGACCTCGGTTCAGGCGGTGCTCGCCCAGCTCGAGGCCGAGGTCGCGGCCGGGAACGCGTCGATCCCGCAGGCGACGATGGACGCGCTCGCCCAGGCCCGCGCCGACCTCGACGCCGTCACCGCCACGGCGACCGCCGACGCGGCAGCCGACCAGCAGCAGCCGCCATCCCCCAGCTAGCCCACAGCAGCATGGACCTGATGGTCGCGCCGCCGGGCACGCCGGTTGACGGACCCGGCTGGTACGCGCCGCCGCCGGGTGCCCGAGGTGGCCGTCAAGCGCTGCTGGCGACCGGCATTCCGCCGCGCCGGCCTTAGCATGGCCGCATGCCCGAGAACCTGACTGGACTGCCCGAACCCGGCCTGCCCGGCGCGCCCGCCGACACCATCGGCACCGCGGCTGCCGAGTACATGCCGGTTCCCGCCGGCATGGCTGACCCCGAGTACGTGCTGAGCGCCGCCGGCGGCGAGCCCGCCGCCGCCGCTGAGCGGCACCCGGCCGAGCTCGCCGGCCAGTGCGACCACCGCTTCGCCACCCACCACCACGACGGCCAGTCGATCCGGCTGTGCGCGCTGTGCGGCGAGCCCGACTGGGACCACCTGGCCGGCCAGGTCCGGGCCGGCGCCGACCGGCTGGTCGGCGAGGCCGCCAAGCACATGATGGCCAAGGCCGCGTCGGCGCGGCTGCGCTCCGACCTGGCCGACCTGATCAACCGCCGCTGCGCCGAGAACGGGTCGGACACGCCCGACTTCGTGCTGGCCGACCTCATGGTCGACGTGCTCGCCGCGTTCGACCGGGCGGTGATGGCCCGCGACCGCTGGTACGGCCACCACCACTCGCCCGGCGGCGCGGTCGAGCCGCTCGGCGAGGGACTGCCAGACGGGCATGCCCCGGTCGGCCTGTGACACCGGCCCGGCGCGGCCGCATGCTGGCGCGCCATGGGGCGACGAGCTCACCGCGGACGGCATGGGAGGCGGCGTGCACCGCCATCACCGCCGCCCGCTGCCGTGGCTGCCGGTAGACGTCGTCACCCGCTATGGCCGCGACTACCGGTGGCTGCGGCTGCACGGCCGGCTCGTCGGCGTCCAGCTGGGCCGGAAGCTGCTCATCGTCAAGCCGCTGCACGAGCGCGCCGAGGCGCGCTGCGGCCAGCACCCGACCTACCACGCGCCCTGGGAAAGCCACTGGCGGTGAGGCGCGGCCGGGTGCGCCGCGCATGGCTGCGCTGGCGGATACGCCGCAAGGGGCTGCGCAAGATCCCGCGCCACTGGAACCTGTAGCGTCGCTCGTCCGTCTGCTCGCCCGAGCCCAGACGGCCACGCGGCGGCCATGCAAGCCCACCGGCAGCCATACAAGCCACGCGGGCACGGCGCCCCGAGCCGAGCAGCCGGCTAGCGGGAGCAGCAGCCCAGCGGCCAGCCGGACCGGCTCGGACCCCCGCATGGCGCGCGCGGCCCCGAAGGCGGATATCCCGGCCCGGTGAGCAATCCCCCCCAGGGATTTCGTGCCTCGCCGGGGACATGCCGCCGGCGAGCATCTCGCACCCACAGCCGGGCCCGGAGACCATCTGGGCGATCCGTCTCGGCCCCGAGACCGCCGCGCCCAGCCCCAACCACCCCCGACCTTCCTGTGACCCCCCGCAGCCCCCGCCCATCCCCGGGTGCCCGCCTCACGCCACTCCCCCGTCCAGCCAGGCCAGCCGGCGCGCAGCGCCGGCCGCCGGCCGCCGGGGTGGGCATGTGCGCCGGCGTCGCCTGCATGATGCGCATGGCCCCGCACGAGATATGTGGGCGCGCGGCCCGGCAGGCGTCAAGCTCTTTCTTTAGCGATAGAAAGTAAATGATCTCGGTCATTTGACTTTTCCCTCCCCAATGGTTTTACGCGCTTTGCCATTCTTTTTAAGGCTTTCCTCGGCTTTTTTTCGCCTTTCCGGGCTTTCCACCGCTTCCTTGCGCTTTCCGAATTGCGGCGAGGCGCCCGGATCTGGCTCCTGGAGGACTGATGCGACACCTGGGCGCCGAGGTCGTGCCGCTGGCCGACCTTGACCTGTTCCCGGGGAACCCGCGGGTCGGCGACGTCGAGGAGATCATGGGGTCGCTGGCCCGGTTCGGCCAGTTCCGGTCGGTGGTGGTGCGGGAGGCGGGCGAGGGGCGGCGCCGGCAGGTGCTGGCCGGGAACCACACGACGATCGCGGCGTCCCGGCTGGCGGCGCTGCCGGTCGCGGAGCTGGTGGCGCGGTACGGGCCGGGCGACCCGGATGCCGGGTGGCGGCCGGCGATGTGGGCGGGCGCCACGTCGGTGCGGGCGGACGTGATCGAGTGCGACGACGGCGAGGCGCGGCGGATCAACGCGGCGGACAACCGGCTGGCCGAGTTGGGCGCCTACGACGATGACCTGCTGGCGGCGCTGCTGTCGTCGATGGGCGAGGGCGAGCTGGCGGGCACCGGGTGGACGGCCGAGGACCTGGCGGCGCTGGCGCCGTCCGGGCCGTCCGGGCCGCCGGACTTCCCGGACCTGGACCGGGACAGCACTGAGACGGACTACCGGTGCCCGGGGTGCGGGTACGAGTGGTCGGGGCAGCCGAAGCCGCAGGTCGCCGCGGGCAGGGCGGCGGCGGGGTGACGGCGCCGCGCAGGCCGTACCGCCCGGCCCGGCGCCGCAGGGCGGCCGCGCCCGCCGCCGGGAAGCCGCCGTACCGGGTGCCGTCGATGGCCGAGATCGCGGCGCTGCCGTGGAACGGCTTCACCGTCGTGTCGACGTTCGCCGGCGGCGGCGGCTCGTCGACCGGGTACCGGATGGCCGGGTTCCGGGTCGGCCTGGCGAGCGAGTTCATCCCGGCGGCGATCGCCACGTACCGGGCGAACGCCGACCCGGCCACGGTGATCGACGAGCGGGACATCCGGGCCGTCGACCCGGCCGACATCCTGGCCGCGCTGGGCATCGGCGTCGGCGAGCTCGACCTGCTCGACGGGTCACCGCCGTGCGACCCGTTCTCGACCGCCGGGAAGCGCGCCGAGCACTGGGGGACCGTCAAGGACTACATCGACGGGACCCGGCAGCGCACCGACGACCTGTTCTACGAGTACGTGCGGATGGTCGACGGGCTGAAGCCGCGGGTGTTCGTCGCCGAGAACGTGTCCGGGCTGGTCAAGGGCGTCGCGAAGGGGTACTTCCTGAACGTCCTCGCCGCGCTCGAGGGCTGCGGGTACCGGGTGCGGGCCCGGCTGCTGGACGCGTCCTGGCTGGGCGTGCCGCAGGCCAGGCAGCGGGTGATCTTCGTCGGGGTGCGGGATGACCTGCCCGCCGACCCGGCGTTCCCCGACCCGCTGCCCTACCAGTACACGGTGCGGGACGCGCTGCCGTGGATCGCCCGGGTCGGCACCGCGCCCAGCCACGCCGCGTGGGACCGGGCGGGGCGGAGCGTCGAGGCGACCATGGCCGACGCGGCCGCGTCGCCGTCGCCGGCGATCAGCGCGAACGGCGGCGGCCACGACAAGGGCCGCGGCATGGTCGAGGCGGCGGCCGGCGACATCGTCGCCTACGGCCGCGCCCGGGTCGCCGGCACCGAGATCGACAAGCTGCGGGTGCTGCCGTCCGGCGACCCGTCGCCGGCGATCCTGGCCGGCGGGATGGACCACGTCGCCATCAGCCAGGTCGGCATCATCGCGCCGGCCGCCGGGATCATCACCAAGGACGGCCCGCAGTCCGCCGACCAGCCGGCGCCGACGATCCTCAGCCACGGCCGGCCCCGCACGAACAACCAGCTCGGCGTCACCATGCCGGCCGTCATCCACGACTCCGAGGGGCAGTGGTCGCAGGGCGAGGTCACCGACCGGCCCGCGCCGACCGTCGGCGGCGGCCGGTCGCGGTCCCGCGCGCTGCGGGTCGCCGGCGACTCCGGCCCGGCCGCCGACCCGGAGACCGGCCGCGACCTGCGCCTGCCGGCGCCGGCGCTCATCCACGACACCGGCGGCCAGTGGTCGCAGGGCGAGGTCACCGACCGGCCCGCGCCGGTCATCATGACCGGCCCGCATGCCATCAACTCCCGCCACTTCCAGGTGACCGGCGCCGGGGACGGCGTCGACCGCGACCCGGAGACCGGCCGCGACATCACCCTGGAGCCGCGCGTCCTGCACCGCGCCGACGGGCACCCGAGGTACTCCCGCGGCGACATCACCGACCAGCCGGCCGCGACCGTCATGGCGTCGGGCCCGGGGGACTTCGCCGTCATCGGCGACGACGGCCCGGCCGCCGACCCGGAGACCGGCGCGCAGCTGCGCACGGTCAAGGTCGCCCGGCCCGAGCTGCGCCTCGGCGCGCACGGCGACTACAAGGGCCGCGTCGTCGACCTGGACGCCGAGCCGGCGCCCACGATCGCCGCGACCGGGTTCGGGTCCTTCGCCCACGGCCTGACCGGCGCCGGCGGACCCGCCGCCGACCCGGAGACCGGCAAGGACCTGACCGCCCCGCTGCCCCGGCTCGCCGGCGGCCTCGCCGACCCGGAGACCGGCAAGGACCTGACCATGGCCGGCGTGGCCGTCGGCCGCGAGGCCGGCCGGGTCACCCGCGGCGACGCGGTCGAGTGCCGCCGGCTCACCCTCGGCGAGCTGCGCCGGCTCGGCGGGTTCCCCGACGACTACGTGCTGTGCGGCACCTACGAGCAGCGGTGGGAGCGGATCGGCCAGTCCGTCCCGCCGGTCATGATGGCCGCGGTCGCCGCGGCGATCCGCGACCGCATCCTGGTCCCGCTGCGCGAGGCCGGGGCGATCTGAGATGCCCGCCGGCATCAGCGGCGACGAGCTGCGGGCGCTGCTCCGCGAGTGCTGCACCGTCATCGCCCCCGGCGAGGTCCTCGCGCTGCGGTTCCCCGGCCCGCTGTCCGAGGACGACTACCGGGAGATCACCGCCCGGATCGACCGGTGGAAGGCCGACAACGGCGTCGCCGCGCCGGTCCTGGTGCTCGGCGGCGACGTCGACGTGACCGCCGTCGCCTGGCCGCCGCCGTGAGCCCGTCGAGGGGGCTGCGCGCCGACGTGGCCGCCCGCCGCGAGAAGGTCATCCAGTTCCGCTCCGGCGGCATGAAGTTCGCCGACATCGCCCGCGAGCTCGGCCATGCGTCCCCGTCCGCCGCGGTCGTCGACTACCAGCGGGCCATGAAGGCCCGGCAGGCCGAGCAGGCTGCCGTCGCCGACGTGGCCGTCACCCAGGAGCTGGAGCGCCTCGACCGGTACGTCGCGTCCGCGACGACCGTCCTGGGCCGGGCGCAGCGCGCCGGCGACGACTGGATGGTCCTCCGCGCCGTCGACCGGCTGTCCCGGCTGTCCGCGCAGCGGTCGGTCCTGCTCGGCCTGTACGCCGCGGCCGAGGCGGGCGGCAACCGCGGCGAGCGACCGGAGGACGTCGTCGATGACCTCGCCGAGCGCCGACGCCGGCGCCGTGCCGCCGCGCACCGGTGACCAGCGGCCCCGCTTGTGGACCGCGCCGCCGCAGGCGTCGACCGCGGCCGGCGAGGCGATCGACCTCGCCGCCAGCTCGGGCCTGCACCTGGATGACTGGCAGCGGTGGTTCCTGTCCCACGCCCTCGGCGAGCGGGACGACGGCAAGTGGGCGGCGTTCGAGGTCTGCCTGATCGTCTCCCGGCAGAACGGCAAGGGGTCGATCCTCGAGGCGCGGGAGCTGTTCGGCCTGTTCCTGGCCGGCGAAGAGCTGATCATGCACTCGGCGCACGAGTTCAAGACGTCGTCCGAGGCGTTCCGCCGGGTCCTGTCGCTGGTCGAGGCGAACCCGTCGCTGGACCGGCAGGTGCAGAACGTGCGCACCAGCCACGGCGAGGAGGGCATCGAGCTCCGCGCCCGGCCGGCGCTGATCCTCGGCCCCGGCGCGGCGGACAACCGGCCGCCGGTCACGCCGCGGCTGCGGTTCATCGCCCGGTCGACCACGTCGGGGCGCGGGTTCACCGGCGACCTGCTGATCTACGACGAGGCGATGATCCTGGACGCCGAGGACGTCGGCGCGACCATCCCCGTCCTGTCGGCCCGCGACTACGCCACCGAGGCCGGCCCGCAGGTGTGGTACACCGGGTCGGCCGGCATCGGCGCCAAGTCGACGCAGCTCGCCGTCATCCGGCACCGGGTGTTCAACGACCGCGCCGCCCGGCTGTGCTTCGCCGAGTGGTCCGCCGACCCGCACACCCGGGAGTGCCGCCGCGACTGCGCCGACCACGCCGGCGACGACGTGTCCGCCGCCGCGACGTGGCGGAAGGCGAACCCGGCGTACGGCATCCGGATCACGCACGAGGCCATCGAGCGCGAGCGCGACGCGATCAGCGACGACCGGCAGTTCGGCATCGAGCGCCTCGGCGTCGGCGACTACCCGATGCCCAAGAACGGCTGGGTGGTCATCTCCCGCAGGCGGTGGGAGGAGACCGCGTTGACCGAGGCCGACCCGCCGCGGCCGTCCCGCCCCGCGTTCGCGATCGACACGACGCCCGGCCGGGAGGCGACCAGCATCGGCCTGGCCGGCGGCCGCGACGACGGGCTCGTCCAGGTCGAGCTCGCCGACCACCTGGCCGGCACGTCCTGGGTGGTCGACCGGGTCGTCGAGCTCGACCGCCGGTGGCGGCCGGTGACCTGGGTGATCGACCCGGCCGGCGCGGCGCGGACGTTCATCGAGGACCTCCAGGCCAAGGGCCTCAAGCTGTGGCTGCCGACGCTGCGCGACGTGGGCGCCGCCTACGGCGACTTCGTCGACGCCGTCCGGGACGACCAGCTGCGGCACTCCGCGGACCGGGACTTCGGCTTCGCGCTCGCCGGCGCGGGCAACCGCCGCGTCGGCGACCAGAAGACGTGGGACCGGAACAGCTCGGCGGTCGACATCTCGCCGATCGTCGCGGTCACCCTGGCGCTGGCCGGGCACCGCAAGTACACCCGGCGCGGCTACGACATCCTCAAGTCCGTCGCCGGGCCCAGCGGCGGAGGGGGATGGGATGACGACGACGCCCGCGGCTGGCACTGACCCGCGCCGCCGGCCTGTGGGCGCTCCTGTGGGCGGGCCTGTGGGTCACGCGGCCGGGCCTGTGGATCATGTGGGCGAACCTGTGGGCGAACCTGTGGGCGAGGCTCCTGGACATCGCGCCGTGACCGGCGCCGAGATCCTCGCCCAGGCCCGGCGCTGGATCCTGCACCCGCGCGGCCTCGTGGCCGGCGAGGTCATCAGCCGCCGCGACGAGCCGCCCCGGGCCATCCGGTGACCGGCGTCTACACCCACGTCCCGCACCCGTGGCACGAGCAGCGCCGCCAGCAGGGCCCGGTCAAGGTCCAGGACCAGATCAGGTCCGCGAGCCGGTTCCGGTGGCTGAACTGGTACGCCAGGGCCAACGCGAAGATCGCCGTCTGGGTGACCGTCGGCGTCGGCTCCATGACCTGCGCGTGGCTGTTCGCCGGGCTGGCCATCGCCGGCCTGCCGACCGCGATGAAGCCCGGCAACATCGGCCTGCTGTTCTGGATCTCGTCCGACTTCCTGCAGCTCACGCTGCTGTCGATCATCATCGTCGGCCAGAACATCCTCGCCGTCGCATCGAACAAGCGCGCCGACCAGACGTTCAGGGACGCCGAGGCGGTGCTGCACGAGGCGCTGCAGATCCAGGCGCACCTGGCCGCGCAGGACACCATCCTCGAGCGCCTGCTCCTGGCCGCCGGCCTCATCGACCCGGCCCGCCCGCCCGCGGCGGGCCCCACCGAAGCGGCGCCCGCCGCCCCGGACCCCCGGCGCCCGCCGGGGATGATCCCGCCATGAAAGGCCCGGTGAGGGCAATGCATCTCAAGCTCTACCCCGCGACGATCCTCTACGCGCTGAACGCGATCATCGCCCTGGTGGTGTCCTTCGGCTTCCTGAGCTCGGCGACCGCGCACTACGTCACGGTCGTCGCCACCGCGGTCCTCGGCCTCGTCGTCGCGTTCCTGACCAAGCCCGTCGTCGTCCCGGTCGCCGCCGCCGCGTTCGCGGCGATCCTGACCGGCATCGGCGGGTTCGGCCTGCACCTGACCGACGCGCAGGTCGCCGCGGCGACGGTCGTGTTCTCGATGCTCGCCGCGTTCTTCACCCACCAGTCCGTGATCCCCAACGCGGCATCCCGGCAGGGCGGCACGGCCGCCGAGATCGAGGCCAGGACGGGTCGCCTGGCCGGCGCCCGGTGACCGCGCCGGCGCGCCTGCCCGGCCGGCTGGGCCGCCGGCCGAACGACCCGGCGCGGCCCCGGCTGCGCCTGTCCGAGTTCGCCCGGCCCGCCCCGCCGCCGGCGTCCGCCGACTGGTACAGCGGCGTCCCGGTGTGGCCGATGTACCTGAACGACCAGCTCGGCGACTGCACGTGCGCGGAGGTCGGCCACCAGATCGAGTCGGCCAGCGTCTACGCCGGCGCCGAGATCCAGGTCACCGACTCCGACGTGCTGGCCCTGTACGAGCGGGCCGGCGGGTACGTGCCCGGCGACCCGTCGACCGATCAGGGCGCCGCCATCCAGGACGTGCTCGGCGTGTGGCGCAAGACCGGCGTCGCCGGCCACAAGTGCCTGGCCTTCGCCGAGGTCACCGTCGCCAACACCTACCAGGCGCGGCAGGCCGTCGCCGACTTCGGGTCCCTGGACCTGGGCGTCACCATCTGCGCCGGCGACCTGGCCGCGTTCTCCGATGGCCGGCCGTGGACGACCAGCTACGACGCCGGCGCCGTCGAGGGCGGCCACTCGGTGGAGATGGCCGGCTACGACGGGCTCGGCGGCTGGGCGGTCACGTGGGGCGCGCTGCAGCGGTTCACCTGGCAGTGGTGGTGGGCGCGAGTCGAGGAGGCGTGGCTGGTGATCCAGCCCGAGTGGCTGGCCGCGTCCGGCGACTCGCCGTCCGGGTTCGACCTGTACCAGCTCGGCCAGGCGATGCACGCCCTGACCGGCGACCCCAACCCGTTCCCGCCGCCGGCCCCGGCGCCGTGACCTGGCAGCCGGGCGACATCGCCGTCGTCCACCGGCCGGGCGCCGCCGGGCTGGCCGTCACCTGGATGCAGCGCGCCGCCGGCGGGCACGGCCAGTGGGATCACGCGATCGTCGGCCTGGAGCCGCCGTGGATCGTCGAGGCCGAGCCGGGCGGCGCGGTCCGGACCGAGATGCACTACGACCCGGCCGACGTCGCCTGGTCGACGGGCCGGATCCGGGTCGACGGCCCGCGGCGGGAGGCGATCTGCGCTGCCGCCGTCGGCTACGTCGGCACCCCGTACTCGTGGCTGGACTACGCGGCGATCGCCGCGCACCGGTTCAGGCTGTGGGCGCCGGGCCTGCGCGCCTACATCGCGTCGACCGGGCACATGATCTGCTCGCAGCTGGCCGACCGGTGCTGCGCCGACGCCGGGCTGCGCCTGTTCCGCGACGGCCGCTGGCCCGGCTACGTCACGCCCGATGACCTGGGGCGACGCATCGGCGCCGACCGCCGGTTCGGGGTCCCGAAGCCCCACGGCGCCCCGTAGCCTCCCCGCGCGCCGCCCCCAGCCATCCCGCAGGGGCGCCCGCCGCGGCGAGAAACGCCGTAACCATGATGGTGACAGGAGAACGAGCGATGGCCACGACCGCGGCATTCGGCCCGGGGACTCTCGACCAGATCGGCCAGCGCGCCGCCCAGGCCCGGCCGCGCCGGGTCATCCTGCTGGCCGTCGCCGCGGCGTTCTGGTTCGCCGGGTTCGCCGCCGCGAAGGCATGCCACGGCCTGTGGCAGATGGCGGCATGGTCCTTCGCCGCGGTGCGCACCGGCTGGGTCGAGGCGCACGGCCCGTCCCGGCGCGCTCAGATCAACATGCTCGAGGTGCAGGTCGCCGAGCTGACTGCGGCGCTCGCCCGGAACAGCTAAGCGGCCGGGATGCCGGGGGTGAGCGCCGGCGCGCGGCTTTGGGCATGGCTCAGGAGGCGGGCAGGCCACCGCGGCCTGGCGCTCGCCATCCTCGCGGCATTCGACCTGGCCCGCGGCGCGTACCTGCTCGCCGGGGCGCCGGAGCATACCCTGTCGTTCCCGCAGGCGTGGTGGGGCGTGATCTGGGCGGCGTGCGGGCTGTTCCTGCTGACCGGGGTGCCGGCGCGCCGGGACCGGTGGCAGTTCGCGGCGGCGGTGCTCGTCAAGACGGCATGGGCGCTGGAGTACGCCCGCGCCGCCCTCGCCAGCAGCCTGGCATATGACTGGGCGCGGACCGCGGAGTGGCTGGCCTTGGCCGCCCTGGTCATCGCCATCGCCGGGTGGCCCGAGCCGGCATGAGCTCCGGCCAGATCATCGCGACGGCCACGGTCGGCGGCGCGTCGGCGCTGTTCGCGTTCGCCTCGTTCGTCGCGGCGAACAAGGCGAATGCCCGCGCCGACGCGGCCACGTCACGGCAGGTCGACGCGGCCGCGTACGACCGGGCGCGGGAGTTGTACGAGTCGGCGATCGAGTCATCCCGGCAGGAGACCGCGGACGTGCGGTCCGAGTTGGCCAGGGTCCGCGCCGAGCTCGCCGCGGTCCGCGCCCGGCTGGCGGAGCTGGAGAGCGTGAACGCCGCGCTGGCGGCGCGGCTGCGGGACGCAGGGGCGCCGCCATGACCGCCCCGCTGATCCTGACATTTCGCTCGGCACTTCCCTAGCAGCACCCCTGAGGCGGTGAGACGCGGTTGCCTGACCTGCTCGACCGCGTCGCGTCGACCCGCAGCGCGCTCGCCGCGCCCGCCGAGGCCCGCGCGCTCGCCGGCGTCCCGTGGCGGCCGTGGGACAACCCGTACCAGAAGTTCGACACCGGCGGCCCGCTGCGCCCGTCCCGGCAGGTGCAGGGCGTCGACCGGGCGCTCAGCCTGGCCCCGGTGTACGGCGCGGCCCGGCTGCTGTCCGACGGCGTCGCGTCGCTGCCGCTCAAGCAGTACCTCGTCGACTCAGCCGGCAACCCGCAGCTGTGGTCCGGCCCGTCGTGGCTGGACAAGCCGTCGGTGGTCGGGTCCCTGTTCGACTGGCTGTGGCAGGGCACGAGCTCGGCGGTGCTGCAGGGCAACGCCCTGGCGCTGATCACCGGCTGGGACGGGTACGGCTACCCGACCGGCGCCGAGTGGCTGCCGTACGAGTACTGCAACATCATCGACCCGGTCGACCAGCTCTACAACCCGCTGCGCGCCCAGTTCTTTTTCATGGGCCGCGAGCTGCCCCGCGACCACCTGATCCACCTGCGGGCGTTCACGATCCCCGGCCGCACCGAGGGGATCAGCCCGCTCCGCGCGTTCGCGTCGCTGATCGCGTCGGGCACCAGCGCCGTCGACTACGGCACCCGCTGGTTCGAGAAGGGCGGCTTCCCGCCCGGCACGTTCCAGAACAAGGAGCTGGAGGTCGACGCGTCCGAGGCCCGCGAGGTCCGGCGGATGCTGCTGCGCACCATCCAGGCCGGCGAGCCGCTGGTGTACGGCCGCGACTGGGAGTACCACCCGGTGTCGGTGCCGCCGTCCGAGGCGCAGTTCATCGAGGCGATGCAGATGAACGCCACTCAGATCGCGGCGGTCTACGGCATCCCGCCCGAGCGGATCGGCGGCGCCCGGGGCGACAGCCTGACCTACTCCACCCAGGAGCAGGAGACCATCAGCCTGATCACCGACACGCTGCGGCCGTGGCTGGTCCGCTGGGAGGCCGTCCTCAACCCGCTGACCCCGTCGCGGCGGTACGTCAAGTTCGATGCCGACGCGATGATCCGCACCGACGTCAAGACCCGGCACGACGTGTACAAGGTGCGCCGGGACATGGGCATGGAGACCATCGACGAGATCCGCCGCCACGAGGACATGGGCCCGCTGGGCGAGGCCGGGGACGGCGCGGAGACCCTGCCGCTTGAGGTGCTGGTGGCGATGGCCCGCGGCATGAAGGCGATCCCCAAGTCGATGGAGAAGCTCGTCGACCTGTCCGCCGCCGGGCAGCCCGGCGCCGCGCCCGCCGCGCCCGGCGCCGCGCCCGCCGCGGCGCCGCCGCCCGACGACGACAGCAGCGACGGCGGCGACGACGGCGACGACAGCGATGAGGACAGCGGCGGCGCCGAGACGGCGTCGATGAACGGCCACCGGCCCGCGGTCAGCTACCGCCGGTGGAACGGCAACGGCTAGGGAGGCCGATCGGGCATGGCACAGATGAGCGCGGCAGACATGAACAACCTGCCCGACTCGGCGTTCGCGTACATCGCGCCGGGCGGCACCAAGGACAGCTCGGGCAGGACCGTCCCCCGGAACCTGCGCTACCTGCCGATCCACGACGAGGCGCACGCCCGCAACGCGCTGGCCCGGCTGCCGCAGACGGACCTGTCCCCGGCCATCCAGGCGCAGATCAAGCCGAAGATCGTCGCCGCGTGCAAGAAGTTCGGCATCCAGGTCTCCGACGACGCCGGCGGCGGCCGGTCATGGCAGGAGGAAACGATGGGCGACACGGAGCGGCGCTACACCCCCGGGCCGGTCGAGGTCCGCGCCGCGGACGGCGGCCAGCGGATCGCCGGCTACGCGTCGGTGTTCGGCAAGCTGTCCCGCAACCTCGGCGGGTTCGTCGAGCTCGTCACGCCGACCGCGTTCAACCAGGCGCGGATGCTGCAGTGGCCCGGCGTCGTCGCCCGGTACAACCACGACAGCTCGATGCTGCTCGGCACCACCGCCGGGCGGACCCTCGACCTGCGCGTCGACGAGCAGATGGGCCTGTGGTACGACGTGCTGCCGCCGCAGTCCCGCGGCGACATCCTCGAGCTCGTCGCCCGCGGCGACATCCAGCACTCGTCGTTCGCGTTCCGGGTGCCGCCCGGCGGCGACGACTGGACGATGACCGAGCAGAACTACCCGATGCGGTCGCTGCGCGAGGTCCAGCTCGTCGACGTCGCCCCGGTCCTCGAGCCCGCCTACCCCGACGCCACCGCCGGGCTGCGGTCGCTGGCGACCCGGTTCAATGCCGACCTGGACGAGGTCCGGTCGATGGCCCAGGCCGACGAGCTGCGCCGGTTCTTCATCCGCACCGACCGGTCCAGCGTCCTGACCGGCCTGGGCAAGGCCAAGCCGGTCAGCAAGGCGCCGGTCAAGGGCGCCGTCGCCATGATGGCGCTGATGGCCAAGCGCGAACCCGCCGACTGACCCGCGCCCGAATCCCCCCGTCCGACGCCGCAGGCAACGCAACCACGGCCCGACCCGCTTTCTCTCCCGCCCGCGAGCGCAGGCAACGCAACCACGCCCGCACACCCCGATGGCTCATCACGTAGGAAGGACACCCCGATGAGCGAGGTTGCGAACCGCCTCAAGGAGAGGCGGCTGAACGTGTGGAACGAGGCCCGCGGCATCGTCGAGGGCGCCGCTGAGGCCAACCGGGATATGACCCCGGAGGAGCAGGGCACCTGGGAAGCGATGATGGGCGAGCTCGACTCGATCGACGCGCGCATGAAGGGCGTCCTGGAGGCCGAGAAGCGCGCCAAGGACGCCGACGAGGCGTTCGACCGGATCGCCGGCAAGCCCGCGGCGACCACGATCCACGGCTCCGCCGGCTCGGCCGTGTCCGTCCGCGGCGGCGACGGCGGCCAGAACCAGGCGGGCATGGAGGAGCTGCGCGCGTTCCTGCGCGGCGACCAGGGCGCCCCCCGGTTCTACGACGTGGCGCCGCGCAAGGACGGGCCGATCAACTACCGGACCCTGTCCGCGCTCACCACCGGCGCCGGCGGCAACCTGATGCCGACCGACTGGTACGACCAGCTGATCGCCCACCTGATCGAGGTGTCCGGCGTGATGCAGGCCGGGCCGACGGTCCTGAACACCGCCGGCGGCGAGACGCTGCAGATCCCCAAGACCACCAGCCACTCGACCGCCGCGTCGGCTGCCGCCGCCGGCTCCATCGGCCAGTCCGACCCGGCGTTCAGCATGGCCACCCTGTCGGCCTACAAGTACGGCATCCTGGTCCAGGTCGCCCGCGAGCTCATCGACGACTCGGGCGTCGACCTGGTCGGCTACCTGGCCATGCAGTGCGGCCGGGCGATCGGCAACAAGTTCGGCTCCGACCTGGTCACCGGCACCGGCACCGCGCAGCCGACCGGCTTCCTCGGCTCCTCCAGCGTCGGCGTCACCGGCACCGTCACCGGCGTCAGCGGCGCGCCGACCTACGCCAACCTGGTCGACATGGAGTACAGCGTGATCGCGCCGTACCGCCAGTCGCGCAGCTGCTACTGGATCGCGCAGGACAAGACCATCGGGTCGTTCCGCAAGATCCTCGACGCGCAGAACCGGCCGATCTGGGAGCCGAGCATGGTGCTCGGCTCGCCTGACCTGCTGCTCGGCAAGCCGCTCGTCGCCGACCCGTACATGCCCGCCGTCGCGGCCTCGGCTTCGACCTTCCCGATCGCGTTCGGCGATTTCTCCCAGTTCTTCGTCCGCCTCGTCGGCCCGGTCCGCTTCGAGCGGTCCGACGACTTCCTGTTCGGGAGCGACCTGGTCGCGTTCCGCTGCGTCCTCCGCGGTGACGGCACCCTGGTGGACCTGACGGGCGCGATCAAGAAGTTCCAGTGCGCGGCCAGCTGACCGCATGCCAGGGCACGCGCTGACCGGCGACGAGCAGGCCGCCGCCGATCAGGAGTTCGCCGACCAGTCGCCGCCCGGCGAGTGGCCGGCGAACTCGGCCGCGGCCGACCAGGCCTACGCCGACACCGCCCCGCCCGGGGTGTCGCCGGCGGACTGGCCGGCCGCGGACCAGGCCTACGCCGCCGAGCACCTTCGCCGGCTCGCCGGCGGCTCGCCCGGCCGGTGACCGGGGAAACCGATCCGATCCAACCTGTGACAGGGAGAAACGACGATGGCTGGAGCACGCAAGGACGAGGACGTCTCGCCGCTGGGCGACGCGCCCGGCGCGGGGTCGGCGGCGCTGCCCGCCGTCCCGGACCGCAAGTCCGGGTTCATCGACGGCGACGCGACGCTGATGCCGGGCCAGTACCCGGCGTCGCTGTTCGGCGTGCCGCTGCCGCAGGCGTCATCGCCGGGCACCGGCGGCGCGCTGTCCGGCGGCGACTTCGGCGGCGCGGCCGACCCGACGACCGAGCCGGGCCAGTACCCGCCGACCGAGCCGGTGTCCGGCGTCAAGCTCGACGTGGGCGGCGCCGGCACGTTCCAGCCCGACCCGAAGGCCGGCGTGCAGCCGGGCGACGGCTCGGGCACCGCCAAGACGCTGGACATCACCGGCGTCGACCTGATGGCCAACACCACCCACGAGGTGTCGGCGACGGTCGACGGCACCGGCGACTGGACCGCGGCGCAGGGGTACTACCCCGATGACGAGCCGATCACCGGGGTCGCGCTGCCGCATGTCCTCGGCGCGGCCCGCGGCGACTACCAGCCCGCCGGCGGCAGCGTCGTGCACCCGCCGCAGCCGAACAACATGAACATCCAGGCCGGCGCCTGGGCGCCGCAGCCCGTCGGCGCCGGGGAAGCCCAGATCACCGCCGCGCCGCACCCGAACAACATGTCCGGGACGCCGCGCGGGGGCCAGGCCTGACCGGGCGGAACCCCGCAACCAGAACGAGGGCCGGGAGGCGGTCATGCAGGACCTGAGCGGCGCGTACCCGCTGAAGCTGTGCCCGACCAGCCAGGAGGGCGGCAACCTGGTCCAGGGTGACCTGGCCGAGGCGGCGATGACGGCGCCCGGCTCCCCGCCGGTCACGCCGCTGCCGCCGCCGCTGCAGCAGTCCCACCCCGACCCGCAGCCGTCCGGCCCGCAGCAGCCCGTCGGGACGCCGGCCCGCCGCAAGGCCAGCAACGACGGCCCGATCCCCTACGCCCGGCCGGCGTTCACCCAGACGCCGGCCCGGCGCGATCCGCTCGACACCGGCGGGCAGCCGCTCGCCGGCCCCAAGTGGGACACCACCTTCGCAGGAGATGACTGACCATGCCCGACACCCAGGCAGGGATCACCAGCCCGCCCGCAGTCCTCGGCCAGCCCTACGACGCGACGAGCACGGACCCGCTGGGCCCGTGGGACAAGATCGGCGACGTCATGACCGGCGGCGGCCAGGGCTCGGGGAACGACATCCCCGGCGCCGACGGGCCGTCTCCGTGGCGGCAGACCTGACCCGCGCGGTAGATTGCCGCGCATGATCGCGACGGCGCCGTGAGCAGCCGGGAGGCGCGGTCGCTGCGCGTCGCGACCGCCGCCGCCGCCGGGCTGCTGTTCGCCGTCGCCGTCATCCTGGCGGCCCTGCCCGGCCTGCCCGGCTGGGCCGCCGGCCTGCTCATCTCCGCCGCGCTGCCCGCCGCCGCCGTGGCCGGCGTGGCGACATGGCAGGCCGCCGTCACCCGGGCCAAGGCATGACCGCGGTCGGCTGGATCGGGCTGGGCCGGCTCGGCCTGCCGCTCGCCCTGGTCCTGGACGCCGCCGGGCACGCGGTCACCGGGTACGACATCGACCCGCTGCCCGGCAAGATCCTGGCCGGCCGCGCCGAGCCGCCCGCCGAGGACCGCATCGGCGCGCTGCTCGACGGCCACGACATCCGCATGGCCGGCGGCATCGGCGAGGTCGTCGACATGTCCGATGTCGTCTTCGTCGCCGTGCAGACACCGCACGCCCCCGCCTACGGCGGCGAGACCCCGGTCCCGGCGCGGCGCCGCGACTTCGAGTACGGCTACCTGGCGCAGGCCTGCCGCGACGTGTGCGCCGCCGCGGCGGCCCGCCCCGCGCCGGTCACCCTGGTCGTCGTGTCCACGGTGCTGCCCGGCACGTGCGACCGGCTGATCCGGCCGTTCCTCGGCCGGTCCGCGCAGCTGGTGTACTCGCCGGCGTTCACCGCGATGGGCACCGCGATCCCCGACTTCAGCAGCCCGGAGCTCACGCTGTGCGGGTGCGACGGCGATGACGGCGCCGAGGCCCTGGCCGGCGTGCTCGGCAAGGTCCACGACGCGCCGATGCTGCGCATGCCGGTCGCGTCGGCCGAGCTCGCCAAGGTCGCCTACAACACGTTCATCTCCATGAAGATCGTCTTCGCCAACACGATCATGGAGATGGCGCACCAGACCGGCGCCGACTGCGACGACGTGACCCGCGCTCTCGCCGCGGCGACCACCCGCGTCGTCTCCCCGATGTACCTGTCCGGCGGGATGGGCGACGGCGGCGCATGCCACCCGCGCGACCTGATCGCCATGTCCTGGCTCGCGCAGCGCGCCGGCCTGTCCTATGACCTGCCCGGCGAGCTCGCCCGCGCCCGCGAGCTGCAGGCCGGGTGGATCGCCGACCTGGCCGCCGGGTACGCCGCGCAGGCCGGGCTGCCCGTCCAGATCATGGGCCGCGCCTACCGGGCCGGCATGAACCTGACCGCCGGGTCGCCCGCCCTGCTGCTCGCCGACCTGCTCGCCGAGCAGCAGGCCGCCGTCGCCGGCCAGTGGGACCCGCACGTGGACGGCCCGGCCGGGCGGCCCGACCGCCGCGCCGTCTACGTCATCGCCACCCGGCACCCCGAGTTCGCCGCCTTCGACTACCCGCCGGGGTCGGTCGTCATCGACCCGCACGGCTACATCCCGGACCGGCACCTGGTCACCGTCATCCGGGTCGGCCGCAAGACATGATCACCCTGCTGGTCGCCACCCGCGGGCGGCCCATGATGCTGGCCTCGATGTGGGCGTCGGCCCTGGCCGCCGCCGACGACCCGGCCGGGCTGCGGCTGGTGTACCGGGTCGACGACGACGACCCGGCCGGCTACCCCGACGACCTGCCCGGTCACTGGCTGAGGGTCTCCGGACCGCGCATCGTCTTGTCACAGGCGTGGAACGAGGCCTACGCCGGGGCGGCGATCCTCGGCAACGGCCCGGATGAGATCTTCTGGCACGGCGGCGACGACAACCTGTTCCGCACCCCGGGCTGGGACGGCATGGTCCGGCAGGCCCACGCCCGCTTCCCCGACGGGATCGCGTTCGTGCACGGCCGCGACGGCATCCAGGACGCCCGCCTCGGCACCCACGGGTTCGTCACCCGCAGGTGGGTCGACGCGTCCGGGTTCTTCGTGCCGCCCTACTTCGTGTCCGACTACAACGACACGTGGCTGACCGAGGTCGCCGACGCCATCGGCCGCCGCGTCTACCTGGACGGGATGCTGATCGAGCACATGCACCCGACCGCCGGGAAAGCCGCCTGGGACCTGACCCACCAGGAGCGCCTGGCCCGCCACTCCGCCGAGGACCCCGGCGCCCTGTACGCCCGGACCGCCGGGGAGCGCGCCGACCACGCCGACCGGCTGCGCAAGGCGATGGGCGACTCGTGAGCACGGCGGTGACCGGCGCGGCCGGGTTCATCGGCCAGGCGCTGATGAAGGTCCTCGCCGACCGCGGCGCCGACCCGATCGCCCTGGACCTGCCCGGCCATGACGTCGCCAGCCCGGCGTTCGAGCTGCCCGCCGGCGCCGGCCACGTCATCCACCTGGCCGGCGTGCTCGGCACCGCCGAGCTGTTCGGCCAGGTCGACCGGGCCATCGCCGTCAACGTCGCCGGCACCGCCCACGTGCTGGAGGCGGCCCGCCGCGCCGGCGCCGGGTACACCGGGATCACCGTGCCGCCGGTGTTCCCGTCGATCTACGCGGCGACCAAGGCCGGGGCGCTCGCCCTCGAGCAGGCCTACCAGCGGGCCTACGGGATGCGGGTGTCCCGGGTCCGCGCCTACAACGTCTACGGGCCCGGCCAGAAGCACGGCCCGGGCCACCCGCAGAAGATCATCCCGACGTTCGCGTCCGCGGCGTGGGCGGGCCGGCCGCTGCCGGTGTGGGGCGACGGCCGGCAGTGGGTCGACCTGGTGCACGTCGACGACGTCGCCCGGATGCTGGCCGACGCGGCGCGGTTCGGCGACGGCGAGACCTTCGACGCCGGCACCGGCGTGCCGCTCGCCGTCAACGAGGTCGCCGCGAGGGTCATCCGCATCTGCGGGTCCGCGTCGACGGTGGTCCACCTGCCGATGCGGACCGGCGAGGTCCCCACCGAGATCTGCGCCGCCGGGGCCGGCTGGGACCGGATCGGCTGGCGCCCGCAGTTCCGCACCGACCATCTCGCCGATGCGGTCCGCTCCTACCTCGACGTCGACTCCTGATACCGTGCGGCGGTGACCCCGCGCCTGTCGGTGATGATCGCCGCGCACTCCGGCCGCGCCGCCAAGCTCGCCGAGCTGCTCGCCGTCCTGCTGCCCCAGGCTGAGGCCGCCGCCGGCCAGGTCGAGGTCATCGCCGCGTGGAACCACGGCGACCGGTACCTGGCCTGGTACCGGCAGATGCTGCTCGACGCCGCCGCCGGGCAGTACCTGGCGTTCGCCGACGACGACGACCTGGTCGACCCCGGCTACGTCGCCGCGCTGCTCGCCGCCGCCGCGTCCGGCCCGGACTGCGTCACCTTCGACATGGACGTCCCCAACGGGTGCGCGCAGGACCCGGCCGCCCACGTCCGGTCGATCACCCTGGCCCACGACGGGTGGCGCACCCGCGAGTACGACTGGACGCCGCAGTGCCCGGTCCGCGCCGACCTGGCCCGGGCCGGCGCGTGGTGGCCGTGGCAGGGCGAGTTCGGCGAGGACCAGAACTACGCCGCCCAGATCCGGCCCGGCCTGCTGACCGAGGTCCACGTCCCGCGGGTGCTCTACACCTACCGGTGGGACCCGGCCGACTCGTGCCAGACCGCGCTGCTGGCCGCCGGCCCGGACGCCCCGCCGCCGGTGGACTCGCCCGCATTCCGCTGGCTCGCCGGCGACGCGCTCACCGTGTGAGGAAGGGGATCGACCATGGCCGTGGGATGGGCCGGCGACGCCGCGCAGCTGAACGCCGATGTCGTGAACCTGTGCGGCATCCTCGCCCAGTGGGTCGCGGACGTGACCGCCCTGCAGGAGTACGTCGTCGGCGCCGGCCAGGACGGGCTGGAGGCGGACGGGTTCTCCACCGGCGACGCGCAGACGATCACCACGACCGTGTCCTACCTGAACACGGTCGCGCAGATCGCCTCGGGCGGCGCCGCGCAGCCGACCGAGTTCGACTTCCTGAACCTGCTCGTCGGCTTCGCCGGGCCGCCCGACGTGCCCGCCCCCAGCTAGCATTCCGGGAGTGGACCGGCTGCCGCTGGTGAGCGTGATCACCCCGACCTGGCAGCGGCACGACCTGCTGACCGGCCGGTGCATGCCGTCCGTCGCCGCCGCCGCCGCGGCGTGGCCCCAGGTCGAGCACGTGATCGTGTCCGACGGCCCCGACCCTAAGCTGGCCGCCCTGCTCTGCGGCATGTTCGACCCGCCGCCGGACGCCGTCCGCCGGCCGTGCCTCATGCCGCGGGCGGCGTACGTGGAGCTGCCCGCCCACGAGCCGGCCCGGCACTGGGGGCACCTGGCGCGCCTCGCCGGCATCGCCGTGGCCCGCGGCGACGTGATCGCCTACCTCGACGACGACGACGCATACCGTCCTGGCCATCTCGCCGTCCTGGCCGGCGCGCTGGCCAGGACGGGCGCCGACTTCGCCTACGGGCAGATGGTCAGCCACGCGTCCGCCGAGATGACCATCGGCGTCCCGCTGCCCTGCCCCGGGCAGATCGGCACGCCGATGATCGTGCACCGCCGGGACCTGCTGGACGTCGCGACGTGGGGGCCCGCCGACCCGATGGAGGACTGGCAGCTCGTCGAGCGGTGGATGGCGGGCGGCGCGCGGTGGGAGTTCGTGCCGGAGCCGACCGTCGACGTGTGGCCGTCGGAGATCCACCACCACTAGGCTGCCGGGATGGCCGCCGATGACGTCTTCCCGCCGGGGACGCGGATCGCGTTCCGCCAGCCCGCCCGGACGATCCGGGTCGACGGCGGCGCCGCGTTCGCCGAGCGGTTCGCGCCGGCCGCGTTCGACGGGCAGGTCGGCCAGGTCGTCCCGCTCACCATCGCGGCCGTGCCGGGCCAGCCCGCCCGGTACGTCGGCGTGGCCCGGCTGCTCGCCGCCTTCGTCGACCCGGACGGGTCCGCCGTCACCCTGACCTACGAGGTTCTCCCCGGGTGACGCAGGCCGGTGGTATGCTTCCGGGCTACGCCGCGAAGGAGCCTGAGATGCGGCCGGCCGGAGGCGCAAGCCGCCGACCGGAGCGCCGGGAGCTGGCAGCGGCGAACCCCTTGCCAGGCATCCGCGGGCGGCCGGTCGCGGATGGCCCAGCGGTAGGCGCGCGGACCGCCGGGCGAGGTTCCCTGACTGGGCTGCCGGTGGGTTACCCGCGGCGGCGCGGGAGGCGGAACTGACCTGGCGAGGGGTTTTCCCCTGGGCCGGCATTCGCGGCTGTTCAGGGGCGTGCAGACGCGTTCGCTAGCGTTCAGCGCCGTTCAGGTATGGGATCGCGGCGCGCGGGCCGGCGCGCCGCTAGGCTGCCGGCCATGAGCGATCAGGCGGAGCCGTCCTTCCAGTGCCCTCGGTGCGGCAAGGCCAGTAGCCACCCGGCGGACATCGCGCAGGGGTACTGCGGGAACTGCCATGACTGGACCGGGCGGCGCCGGCCG
>Ga0335078_10000166_pt1 | contig 111566 bp, 99 predicted proteins | sample Lox_Sample_32_FD_206711 | JGI IMG/M metagenome (GOLD analysis project Ga0335078, IMG submission 206711) | Soil microbial communities from Loxahatchee National Wildlife Refuge, Florida, United States - Lox_Sample_3.2 | ecosystem: Environmental > Terrestrial > Soil > Wetlands | place: USA... | reverse complement strand
GGCTGGGTGCTCTCTCTGATGTTTCTTTCATGGGGTATCAGCTCGTGGGCATTGGCGGCTGCGCTTTGGCCGCAGGTACCAACCACTGCGGGAAAGGTGGGCCTGTATTTCCTGATCATTACTGGTATCGGCGAAGCCATGGCTTCGGTCTTCGATGTCACGCACGAGGTCGGCCACGGCATCGCCGGGATCCTCGGAGTACTTGGCTTCCCAGTTGCGGCTCTGCTGCTGAGTGCCGCTTTGCGCCGCACCAGCCCATGGCAACAAATAAGCAGAACGCTCCTCTGGCTTGCGAATTTGAACTGGATCAGCATTTTCCTGCTGATATTGACGCTTGTGATTATGACTATGCAGATGTCGCGGGCCAATGGCGGCCATTTGCCTCAGCATGCGCCGAAAACCTTGCCGCCAGGAGTTCTGGGACTGGACGGCTGGGCCGACCGCCTGATCGTGCTCTCAAATTGCGCTTGGGTCATCGTCGCTGCGCGCCATACGCTGCAGCTTCGCCACCGGTGAGAGGCGATAGCTGTCGAGAAATCCCGTGGCTGTTGAACAACTCTTTCGGGGTGTTGCAGACTCGAAATCGCGACCTCCGAAGACGAAGATCATAGCGACGTTCGGAATCGGCCTGATGTTTGAGTCGTGTCAAGTCTCGTCAGGTGCGTGGCGCAATAAGAACACCGTACAAATTGACCGTCTAGTTTACTGCCGGCCTGCGATCCGGAGGGCCGGGCCATTCTGATACGCCGATTCGAGCTAATTTCGAGTAGCAGACGCACATTGGGAGAGCATCCTAAATGGGCGGGTTCGAGAGACAGGCGCTTCGGTACGAGCAGGACGGCGGGATCGGCGCGCCTCATAACGGTTCGCCAGGAGCCATCCGGTTGGAGCTTTTGTGACGTGACTTGTGACGTAACCGTCGCATCCATGCCGGTGCAAGCCAGTACAAACCAGTAAAAATGGAAACAAGAGCTTGAGTGAAAATTTGTGCGTAAAAGATTGCAGCCCTACCACTTCTTGTCATCAGGCTTCAGTCCATCCAATTCAGATTTCATAATTCGCAACGATGAGGTCGTCGGTTCGATCCCGACTAGCTCCACCATCTTTCCGGTGAGATTCGATGATCCGACCCTTGAGTATTTGCTTGCTTGTCTTCTGCGGAATCCTCCTGGCAGCCTCCCCGCCTCAGACCACGGATATGACCGGTGCCCGGGCAAATGTTTCCAACGAAACCATAGAAGGCCTGGTCCGGGATCTGGCCTGCCCGATTCAAAACCTCGATAACCACCCGACGAGCATGGGCAGCAAGTGTGTGCAGGATTGCGTGAAGGGTGGCTCGCCGCTGATTATTCTGACCAAAGAGGATCGGTTGTATTTCCCCATCTCTGCCAGGATGCCCGATAAGGATCAACGGCAGGTACTGATGCCGTTTGTCGGCAAATACGTGCGGGCAAGCGGGATTGTCTTTGAGCGAACCGGAACTCATGCCATCGTGATCACGGAAATCAAGGAAATGAAAGAAGTCACAGTAAAGAATGAGGAATAACTCATCGAGCGCCACGCTCCCCACACCCGGCCGTGCTCAGCAAAATTTGTGTTAATTCCTGCCGTTTGAATCAATCCAGCTTCAGTCTATGCTAGACCTGCCATGCGCAAACGCTGGTTAACCATTCTTTCAGTGGTGCTCTTGATCGCCGCGGCCATGTCGTCCTTACCATCCTTGAGTCAATCTCCCTCTGCCGGAACCCCCATGGCCACCGCCGACCGCGTCCAACTTCCCGGCTGGTGGCCGACCAAAGGGACTCCTGCTCGCAATGAATACGTCGGCCCCGCAGCCTGCACAAAATGTCACGCGCAGAAAGCCGCGTCCACGCAGCAAACGCCGATGGCCCACGCGTCAATGCTGACAGCCGATTCCGACATCCTGCGCGTGCATTCACTGCTCAACGCCAAAATCGGCCCTTACTCCTACGAGCTGAAAACCGAGAAGAGCTCCACGTTCTCGGTGACCGACGGCAAGCAATCCATCTCCACCACGCTTGCCTGGGCATTCGGCATTGGCGAAGTCGGTCAAACCTATGTTTACGAGAAGATAGGACACTTCTACGAGAGCCGGCTGAGTTTCTACAAGAACACGCAGGCGCTCGATTTCAGCCCCGGCCATCCGCGTTCTATTCCGATCAACCTGGACGACGCGCTAGGCCGGCCGTTCTACGCGGGTGAAACGCAACGCTGTTTTGGCTGCCACACCACCGCTTCAACCACGGGCAATCGCTTTGACGCCGCACATCTCATTCCCGGTGTTACCTGCGAAGCCTGCCACGGCCCTGGCGCCGAACACGTGGTTGCGATGACTACATCAGACGGCGGGCAGGTCCCCACGCTGATCATGAACCCCCGAAATCTCAGGCCGGTGGACTCAGTCGAGTTCTGCGGAGCTTGCCATCGCACACTCTGGGACGTAGCGCTAGGCGCATTTAAGAGAATCTACAGCATCCGCTTTCAGCCCTATCGCTTGGAGAGCAGCCGCTGCTGGGGGAACGGCGACAGTCGGCTTACCTGCATCACTTGCCACGATCCGCACCAGCCCCTGGTTCGCGATGACGCAACTTATGATTCACATTGCCTTGCCTGTCACTTGACAGATAAGACCGCCAAAGCGAGCAGAGACCATCCCGGCGCTGCTTGCCCCGTAAGCACAAAAGACTGTGTGACTTGTCACATGCCGAAGCGAGAAATTCCCGGCATGCACTCACAATTCACCGATCACAAGATTCAAATTACAAGGAAAGACGGGACCTTCAACGATTAGGAAACTTGGTCTGCGCAAGCTTCCAAGTAAGTCAGCGGTTCCGTCAGCGGTTCGCCTTTATTCCTTTCCACTGCTTAACCCCGGCCGAAATCAGGTTCGAATAAATGTGCGGATTTTCAGCGGACAACGAGCAGAGGAATGAGCGCACCTGAGTCCTCGCGCCTTCCTTCAAAGAACACGCACAAGGAGTAATCGGGAGCGAACGAGCCGCCGCATAATCGCGGATTGTTTCTTCATCCACATACATCAATGGCCGAATCAGGCGGAACTCACCGCCCGAAGAAGTGGCCACTGGCGGCAACGGCTTCACGGATCCGGTAAACAACAGGTTGCGCAGCATGGCCTCGGCGAAATCATCCGCGGTATGACCGAAAGCGATGACATTGCAGTTCAATCCCTGGGCGAGCGCGTAAACCGCCCGGCGGCGATAGCGGCTGCAAATGTCGCATCCATGCGGCACAGCCTCCCGCACCAGATGGACTGAAGGCGTATCCTCCAGCCGCGTCCAGGGCACGCGCAGTTGAGCCAGATGCTCGGCAAGGCCATCCAACGATCCCAGAAATTTCCCTTGCTCGATCGTAAAGGCATGCAACTCAAACCGAATTGGTGCCCGCCTTTGCAGCGCGAGCAAAGCATGCAGAAGTGTAGTACTGTCTTTGCCGCCCGAGAGCCCGACCGCGATGCAGTCGCCATCGCGCACCATGCCAAACTCGGCAATCGCTTTCCCCGCGAGCTTCACAATCGTTTCCAAAATGGCCTTATCAGTCATGTCTTCTCTCTAGAACCAGTCGCTGCGATAAGCGATCCACCAACTCAGGAACAGGATCGGAATCGTCGCTCCCACCGCCCACCATAACGGCAGCATAAAATCGGCAAGCAAGCCCAGCACCGTAAAACTGAGCCAGAAGATCTTGCGTTCCATTCGGCTATTTTAGCCCGGCCTTTCCTTTCCTGTGCCAAACATATAAAAATGTGCCATGCAACGGCGGGCTAATCCGGTTCCTCTGAAAGATGTGGCCGATCTTGTCGGAGGCCTAGTTATCGGAGACGCAGACACGCCGCTCTCCGGAATCTCGATCATCGAGTCTGCTGTGCCCGGCGATCTGGTTTTCCTCGAAGATACAAGAAGTGTTCCAGCGGCTCTGGTTTCGAAAGCGTCAGCAGTCATTGCCTGCGAGGGCGTCGCCGCCGAGGTCAAGAAGGATTGGAAGAAAGCGATTCTGGTCGCGGCCCACCCAAAGTTGGCATTCGCGCGCGCGGCACGCATACTTTGCCCCGCCACAGCTACGGCTCCTGGAATTCACCCTGACGCAGTGGTCCATGAGTCAGCCATCGTGAACAAGAACGCCGCCGTCGAAGCCCGGGCCGTGATCGGGGAACGCGCGGAAATCGGGCCCAACACGGTGGTAGGCGCGGGATGTGTTATTGGCGCCGCGGTAAGAATCGGGCATGACTGCCACCTATACCCCAACGTGACTATCTATGCCGGCGTGGAAATTGGCCATCGAGTCGTCATTCACGCGGGAGCGGTTCTGGGCAGCGACGGCTTCGGCTATGTGCGTGATGAACAGACTGGCCAGTATGAAAAATTTCCGCAGGTCGGCCGGCTTGTGATTGAAGACGATGTCGAAATCGGCGCCAACACCACCATTGACCGCGGGGCGCTCGACCTTACTCGCGTCGGCCGCGGCACAAAAATTGACAACCTCGTTCACGTGGGCCACAACTGCCAGATCGGAGAGAACGTTGTGATTGCCGCCCAATGCGGCTTTTCCGGTAGCATCGTCATCGAAGATAATGCTGTTCTCGGCGGTCAGGCTGGTATCGGCGAACATGCCCATATCGGTGAAGGTGTCCTGCTGGGCGGCCAGGCGGGCGTTTTGCCAAATAAGGCATTGCACGGCAAAGGCATCGCATTCTGGGGAACTCCCGCTCGGCCTCTGCGCGAGTATCTCAAGCAACTCGCAGCCCTGGAACGGTTCGCGAAGAGAAAGTAGCCGTCATAGGTCGGTCGGACGCTCTAGTCCGACATGAAATTTGTTTATGTCCATCATCGTCATCGGCGGGCATTCGCGGAACGTCGGCAAAACCAGCGTCGTCGCCGGGCTTATCGCTGCCCTGCCCGAGTACAAGTGGACTGCTTTCAAAATCACTCAGTACGGGCACGGCGTCTGTTCGCTAAATGGCAGGGAATGCCAGTGCGCAACCGATGACCACAACTGGGCCATTTCCGAGGAACACGACCGCTCCGAAGACTCGGATACATCGCGCTTCCTGGTCGCCGGCGCGGTCCGCGTTTGGTGGGTGAGGACGGAGCAGGGCCGCCTGGTCCAGGCCATGCCCGCAATTCGTGAGAAGCTTGCCGAATCCGGGAATGCAATTCTTGAATCGAACAGCGTTTTGGAGTTTGTGCAGCCTGATGTCTATCTGACCATTCTCGACCCGGCGAACGCCGACTTTAAGAAATCGGCGCTGCAGTTCCTTGATCGTGCCAGCGCGGTCATTCTTCACAACAACGGCGGCGCCCCAGTCTCGACTCCGCGGTGGAAAGCGGTTTCTTTCGAGGCATTCCCCACCCGTCCCATCTTTTACGTCCGGCCGCCGGAGTACGTCACTCCCGAAATCGTGGATTTCGTAAGACGGAGTCTGTGACCTCGTTCCATTCTTTTTTTCGTGTCAGTGGCTGGCGTACATCCCGACGATGTGCTCGATCGCTTTGCGGCAAACCTCACAGAATGAGGAATACCGTGTGAACATGATGCAGTTTTCCTGTGGCCGGTAATATCCCTGGGATTCGTAGTTCGCGCCTTCAAAAGCCCCGACCTTCGTTGAAAACTTGTCCGAGGCCAGCATCTCCTCTTCTCTTTTTCGCTCATCTTTGAACAAAGCATTCATCTCCGCTTCGGGCCGGTTCTCTGCCCGCATGGTTCGCCGCTGCTCCTGAATCTGTTTTTCCATGGCGTCAAACTGCACCTTGGCCCAGGGCGTCGGAAGCGGCGTTCCTGGCGCAACCAGATCTTTCCACTTAAGATCATTCGGATCGAGCAGCGCCGTCACATTCGGCTCCCAGGGCTCGGTCCGTTTCTCCGGTGGGAGATACGCGACATCCGAGGTGTAATACTCGTCCGCCAATCCTGCAAAGTGGTGTCCAAACTCGTGGACGAAGACGTACGGTGCCCATTCGCTGTCGGCGGCTACCGTGGCGTAAAGGTTGAAGATCCCTCCCCCTCCATAAGTGCTGCTGTTCAACAGGATTTCGATGAATTCATAGGGCGCATAAGACGCAACATCGCGCAGCGCGCGATTTTCAACCGTCAACACGTAACGCTCCGTACCGAACGTGTCATAGCTCGCTCCGAGGGGCGAGCGCACGTGAATTCCACTCGACGGTCTTGAAACTCCCGACTCCGGCGCCGCCGGGCACAATGCCCACACATTGAAATCCTGGCGGTGCTCGCGAAACGGCGATACCTTAAACAGAATTTCTGCGAACTTGCGCGCATCCTGCTCGAACTTCGCGCGCTCTGCCGCCGTGTAACCATCGCCGAGAATCAGTAGATCAGCCTTGGTGGCCGGCTCCCCATTGTTCTGGATAACCAGCAGCGGCCCTGGCGAGGGCGGAAGCGAGGTGTCAATAAACTTGTCTTTGGGATCCACACGGGTAGTCCAGACGTCCTTGAATTGCTCACCCTCACGCTTCTTGAGAACGATCTTCACTGGAGCGGATGGTGCAGGAAAACGCAGCGACTCAGAAAAAGTCCGATCCGCGTGTTTCGCCTCTTCAGTTGTAACCCATTCGCCGTATACAGAATTGAATCCCCGCGAATAGAGCAGTTTCCCGCTGGACTCTTCATGAACCTCAAAACAATAGTTTCCCAGGTTCGTCGAATCGATTGTCTTCGTCATGTCTCCCGGCCACGGCACAGGTTCGATCACGATCCGGTCCACCGAGAAAACTTCATGCGTCACATCGCCGGTATGGTAGTAGTCGAGACGCATGGTAGCCGGAGCGGCAAAGGCCGCAATCGCGGAGAAGAGAAAAAGAACAGTGCCGAGGACAGCGATCGATGCCACCTTTATTTTCATGGCTCGCATTCTACGGCAACGCCTCGTGCACAGGAAAACCAGAGTTCCACGCCAGCGTCCCGATGCGAACCGAGTTCCCTGGGGGAAGGTTGGTGAGTACCCATCGGAAAGCTAGTGATTATTAAAGGGATGTGAAGGTACATCAAATTTCAACTTTTGAGTAACCAAAGTGGTTGTAAAGTCATCACATTCGATAAGGTACGTGGATGGCGCTTGTACGTCATGCCCCGGGCAGTCGCCAGAGAAAACCTTGGCGCAGGGTCGCGCTCGTATGCGCCTTTTTCTTTGCCGTTTTGGCTGCGCGGAATGCCCCGCCACATTTTCCCAAGGCTGGCGCAACTCAGTGTGCAATCAGCGGGGACAATCATCACGATCAAAGACCGCGGTTTGACAGGAGCAGCTCAAACTGGAGCACTCCTGCCGACATCTTTTTACCTTTTCCGCCTATCGCTGAGTCGGGACACGCAGCGCCCGCACCGCAGATATTCTCCACTTTTCAGACCAAGGGATTTCACTACAATCGCCCCCCTCCGCTTAGCTGACTCGTTCTGAAAAGCATTCTTAGCTTATCCCAGCTGAGGCCCGCGCGGGCCAATTGCTAGGACCCGAGCTCTTTTGCCCCCGTCTACATGGATCATTCTCGGGCGCGGCTGGGCAGACTCGATAAGCAAAGCCCTTATTCAAGAAGGCAGGATGAGGCCGAACAAGTAAGGCAAGTAAGCAAGGAGGAACATTATGACAAACCCAAATTCAAAAACCAGGCTGGCATGCGCAGTTCTCTTCGGCACGCTTTTCCTGGCCGCTGGCGCAGGCGCGTCACAAGGCGATTTCTATCAGTCCTACGCAAACGCGAAAGTCATCGCACAAGTGCCATTGCACGACGGAGCACCACAGCAGATGTTTTTGCAGCGGGAGGACCGAAAACAGTTTTTGTACATACAACAGCCTTCCGGGCAGGGTTTCACGGTGATTGATGTCACAAAGCCGGCGAAACCCGCAATCCTCAGCCATGTAGCGGGAGGTAACTTGACTATGGTCGGTTCCGGGCTGGCTGTCACCGAAATGCCCGACCACCGTGCAAGCGCTGGAGGTTATCACTCCGGTGAGAAACCAGAGGGGACTCGCGGAGGAGGCTCAGTTGCTCCTCAATCCGTGCGCATGATGGATGTAAGTGATCCGGCGCACCCGAAAACCGTGCAGACCTTCGACGGGGTAACCAGCATTTTGCAGGATCCGGCACGCAACTTGATTTATGTCGCCAATCAGCAAGGAATCTGGATCATATCTCGTCAGCCGATGTTACGCAGGCACGAGTGCGGCTCATCGGATGCGATATCGTCTGCCATCCCGAACTGCGATTGATGATCAACCCGCTGTCAGCAGGCGCCTCGCGGCGCTCTGAAAGGAGGTTGACTTGCCCAGAAAGAGATTTGTCGATCGCAACTGGGGTCCGAACGGCATAGCGCCAATGCCTAAGAAACGGGCGACGTCATTCGACGAGATCGTCAAAATCATGGGACTTACGCCAGCGCAGTACGCCAACTCGGCGCAGCTCAAGGAGTGGGTCCGAGCTAACCGCGAGCAAAGATATGTTCCGGTGGATCTTCTGACTGCGTGGGGATTCGACGGGGAAGGCCAGTAGTTTAAGGAGCATCCATATGACTGATACGAAGGTTCTCTGCGTCGAGCATCATCCCGAATACATGGAAGCGCTGAAGTACATGCTCGAAGCCGTAGGCTATGAAGTAATGGCAGCGGCAACCGGCGGGCAGGCGCTCAATATCATGAGAGACCAGGAGGTATTGGGAGTTTTGCTGGAGTATGATCTGCCCGACGCCGCAGGCAGCGAAATACGCTACGAAATGAAGCGGATTCGGCCCGAAGTCCCGGTTCTCTTGTTCAACGGCGTCGGCAGCCAGACGCCTTTTTTAGTTCGTTTCTTTGATTCTTACCTCCGCAATACCGAGCGTCCAGAGAATGTATTTAGAGATGCGGACGGTTAGCTTAAGAACGGGTGTTGCGTGAAGATTGAAGTTCTGTTTCTGAGGCGACGGGCGATGACATAATCTCCAGAAGTGTTGCCATGAAAACCAAAGCCGTATTGGGTGCGGTTCTTGCCATCTTCGCGCCTGTTTTGTGGGCGCAGACAGAAATTCGCGCGGGCACAATTCTTCCCGTTGCCCTTAGTTCATCGCTGAATTCGCGAAAACTCAAGCCCGGGCAGGTTGTGAAAGCAAGGGTGATGCAGGATGTCCCCTTGGCGCCACACCGCAAAATTCCCGAGGGAGCGAAAGTCCTCGGAGAGGTGATCAGCGTAAAAACGCCCTCTGGATCCGCCGGTGCGCAAATCTCCTTGCGGTTTGATACCTTGATGCTCTCGGGGCGGAGAATACCGTTGATTACCAACCTGCGGGCCATTGCCTCGATGATGGCGGTGCAAGGCGCGCTGCTTCCCGAAAGTGGCCCGGACCGCGGAACCCCCGAGAATGCATGGACCACAGATCAGATCGGAGGCGAGGTCGTCTACCGTGGCGGAGGCCCGGTTGCACATGGTTCACAATTCGTGGGTGAACCGACTGATGGAGGCGGAGTGTTGGTGCATGTATCTGCCAAACCCGAGGCGCCGTGCCGAGGCCCGGTAGATGGCAACGATCAGTTGCAGGCGCTTTGGGTGTTTTCCTCCGATGCATGTGGGGTTTACGACTTTCAGAACTTGACTATAGTCCATGCTGGCCGTAGCCACCCGATCGGAGAGATCACGTTTGCCTCCGAACACGGTGAACTGAACGTATTAGCTGGCAGCGGGATGCTGTTGCGGGTCAACGCCAGCATGCCCAAGTAGGTTCTTTTATCAGGACTCGTTTATCCTTCCCGAGTGGGAAGTATTCACAGGAATGCCTGGCTGTTGGCGCTGCTGTCAGCGGCCCTCCAGATTCTCATCTTCCCCCTGCCCAATCTCTATCCGCTTGGCTGGATCGCAGTGGCCCCTCTGTTAATCGCTTTACTTCGTGCGCGTCGACCCGCGACACTGCAACTGAGTGCCAGCGTCAAGTTGCTCCCCGCCACACCCATCCAAGGTTTTCTCCTGGGATATGCCTGCGGCATCCTCTGGTATGCCGGGACCTGCTACTGGATCTTCAACACCATGCGTCAATATGGCGGCTTGAACGGTCCTGCCGCCTTCGGCATTCTGATTCTCTTCTGTCTCTATCTCGCGCTCTACCACGGCCTCTTCGGATGGCTTATCAGCTTGCTCGCAGGCTACAGCCCATTCAGCCGCCGGGCCTTACTGCTCTCGCCGGCGGCATGGGTTGCCGTTGAGCTTGCCCGGACTCGCATCACCGGATTTCCCTGGGACCTTCTCGGCATCTCGCAGGTGGACAACATCTCCCTCTCTCGCATTGCGACCGTTACCGGCGTCTATGGTCTTTCCTTTGAAATCATGCTCGTCAATGCCGCGATTGCCGCTGTATTTCTGGTGCGGCGGGAGAAGCGCATGCAACTGTTGTTCGCGAGCCTCGCCGCCGCGTGCGTGTTGCAAGCCGGGGTTCTCATACCGGCGCCACGAATTCCCGCAAGCCGCTCCGCAGTGCTCGTTCAAGCCAACATCCCTATCCTCGAAGGGGCCGATTGGACCAGAGAATATTTCATCAGCACTCTGCATGACCTGATTCGCGTTAGCCAGGATCCAGTAGCCCCTTCCGCGCCCAGCTTGATCATTTGGCCCGAGTCGCCTGCGCCCTTCTATGGCGCTGATCCCATCTTCCGCGCGGCCATCAGCAGTCTTGCGGAACAAGCGAAGACTTGGATCATCACCGGCGAAATCGGAACGCAGAACGCCAGCCAGAACCAGCCTACGCGAATCTTCAACTCAGCCGCGCTCATCAGCCCGTCCGGAGAATGGACGTCCCGCTACGACAAGGTCCATCTCGTGCCCTTCGGCGAATACGTGCCATTCAAGAATTTTTTCGCCTTCGCCGGCGGCCTTACCAAAGAAGTCGGCGATTTCTCCCGTGGCGCATCGCGTCAGCCGCTCGATGCCGGCGAGACCAAGTACGGCGTTTTCGTCTGTTACGAGTCCATTTTCCCTGACGAAGTCCGCGTGTTCGCGGCCAACGGTGCGCAGGCGCTGGTCAATATTTCCAACGACGGCTGGTACGGCGACAGTGGCGCCTACGCCCAGCATTTGAAGCAATCCCGCATGAGGGCAGTTGAAAACTCCCGCTGGCTGCTGCTCGACACCAACACCGGAGTTACGGCCTCGATTGATCCGTACGGTCGCATGGTGGCCAGCGCGCCCCGCAAAATCCGCACTGCCCTTACCGCTCCGTACGCCCTCTCGAACGAAACCACTTTCTACACCCGTCACGGCGACTGGTTCGCATATTTCTGTGCGATAATCTCCATAGCGGCGCTCTTCGGGCGCTTCATCCCTCAAACAGGAAAAGCAAGGAAGGCAGCATGAGCGTAAACACCGAGCTCGAGCAGGAATACTCCGGACTGAAGGAAAAAGTCCGCGAACTTCGGGAGTATCTTTGACGCAGGCAAGCTGCGCCCGCAGTTGGCCGAAATAGAAAAACTGGCCGCCGATCCCAATCTCTGGTCGAATCCTCAGAAATCTCAGCAGGTGATGCGCGAGAAGAAGCGCCTCGAAGACATGCTCGCCACTGAGGCCGATCTTGTTCGACGCACCGGCGACATTTCAGCTTACTTCGACTTGTCCGGCGAAGGCGAAAATGTTGATGCCGATCTTCGCCGCGAAATTGACGCCTTGCGCGAGCTCGTGGACCGACTCGAAACCGAAACTCTTCTTTCCGGCGAAAACGATGGCCGCAATGCGATCGTAACTATTCACCCCGGGGCGGGAGGTACCGAGTCCCAGGACTGGGCTGACATGCTTCTCCGCATGTACCTGCGTTGGGCCGAGCGTCAGGGATTTCAGACCGTACTCTATGATTACCAGCCTGGTGAAGAAGCGGGGCTCAAATCCGCGACCTTCGCCGTAAATGGCGAATATGCTTTTGGTCTGCTGACCAGCGAAATCGGCGTGCATCGCCTGGTGCGCATTTCGCCGTTCGATCAGGCCAAGCGCCGGCATACTTCTTTCGCCAGTGTCTTCGTCTCGCCCGAAATTGACGACAGCATCGAAGTTGTCATCCGCCCGGAAGATATTCGCATTGATACCTACCGCTCCAGCGGCAAAGGCGGACAGCACGTCAATACCACCGATTCCGCCGTGCGCATCACGCACATTCCCACTGGCATTGTCGCCGCCTGCCAGAATGAACGCTCGCAGCACAAGAACAAAGATCGCGCCATGTCGATGCTGCGCTCCAAGCTCTACGAGCACGAGATGGAAAAGAAGCGCGAAGCCACCAAAAGGATCGAAGACTCCAAGCTCGACATAGACTTCGGCTCGCAGATCCGCTCCTATGTCCTCCAGCCCTATCGGCTGATCAAAGACCACCGCACAAAAACAGAGGTGGGAGACGTTGACCGCGTTCTCGATGGCGATTTGCAGCCGTTTATTCGCGCATATTTACGAATGCGCAGAGGCGAAAAGACTTCTTAATCCCGCGTTCTCTGCTAACATACTTTTCGATCTCTCAGGAGGGTCCCATGGGCCGATTTGCTGCTATAGCAGTGCTTATTCTGATGGCTGGCTCTTGCCACGCCGCTAACGCCAAGTCTGCCGCCCAGGGCGCCTCCGATCCGCGCATGAAACATGCCTTCCGCCGTCCCGCGCAAGATGGCTGGACGTTCGTTCATCTCGAAGGCTCCCCGTCCGAAATCGGCTACCAGCACGGCTACCTGCTCGCTTCAGAGATCGAAGACGCATTGAAGGTCACTGAACTTGAGCAGACCCACGGCAGCAAAAAAGACTGGCAATTCTTCCGCGACGCCGCCGAGAACATGATGTGGCCGCACATCGAGCAGGAATATCGCGAAGAAATGCAGGGCATCGCTGACGGCGCTAACGCCGCTGGAATTAAGCTCGATTTATGGGACGTCGTCGCCCTCAACGGCGCCATGGAGTGGAGTTATTACGTCGAGCAATATGACAAAGATCACGGCATCAAGTCCGCCGTTGTTGCCGCGCCGGAGCATTGCAGCGCCTTCGTCGCCACCGGCACCTACACCAAAGACGGCAAGATTGTCATCGCCCACAACAACTGGACCACTTATCTTGAAGGCTCCCGCTGGACCATCATGTTCGACATCGCTCCCAGCAAAGGCAGCCGCATGTTAATGGATGCCATGCCCGGTTTCATCCACAGTGGCGATGACTTCACCATCAACTCGGCCGGCATCATCATTACTGAAACTACCATCAGCCAATTTCACGGCTACGATCCCAATGGCATTCCGGAATTCGTCCGCGCCCGCAAAGCCATGCAATACGCCGCCTCGATTGACGATGTCGCCCGCATCTTCAAAGAGGGGAACAACGGTGGCTATGCGAACGACTGGCTGATCGGCGACATCAAGACCAACGAGATCGCCAGCCTCGAGCTGGGGCTCAAGCACGTTACGCTCGAGCGCAAGAAAGATGGCTTCTTTGTTGGGTCTAATTTCCCCATCAACGAAAAACTTGCCGCAGAAGAAACCGATTTCGACTTGAGTGACATAAGCAAGAGCGCCAACGCCCGCCACGTCCGCTGGAACCAGTTAATGGCTGAGAACAAAGGCAAGATTGATCTCGCAGCAGCGGAGCGCTTCGAATCCGACCACTACGATACATACGACAAACAAATCGAAGCTGATGAGCGCACGCTCTGCGGGCACATTGATCTTTCGCCGCGCGGATCCGAACCCTGGCAGCCGCCGTATGGCATCGCCGGCACCGTGCAAAACAAAGCCACCTCCGCAGCCATGGCAGCGAAAATGGAAATGGCCGCCTCGGCCGGCCATGCCTGCGGCATTGATTTCAAAGCCGCGAAGCACCTTCAGGACCACGCCGATTTTCTCTGGGAAAAGGACCTGCTCCGTGACATGGATTCGCATCCGTGGAGCACATTCACCATCGCGAGGTAACTTCCCGGCGGCCGGTCGATGTATCCTTGGTAACCCCACCTGTCTGAAAACTCTGGCGCAGGCCGCTTGCCGTGCCTGATCCTTAATTGTCAAGGATCGGCCAGGACCAATGCCGCGCATGATAGATCTGGTTCGCGCCTCTGCCGTGCCTGCAAATCTCATGCAGTCGGCGGCACGCGGAGCGCTCGCCATTCCCACGGGCGAGATGATCGAAATTCTCGTTCACCTGGCGAACCACAACAAGGTCTTTGCCGAGCAGGCCAAACTGACATTAGCAGGATGGGATGAAACCTCCTCGAAAGCTGTGGCGGCTGACCCTGCGACACCCGCCGAGGTCCTTGATTACCTGAGTTCTCCTGAAAATCTCCGGCTGAACTTGCTGAGCGCACTGCTCGAAAATCCATCGGTAAAAGATGAATCGCTGTGCCGGTTGGCGGTTGCCGGTTCGCAGCAATTGGCACAGCAGATGTTGCAAAGCCCACGCATCGAGCGCTCGGAGGCAATCTTGAATGCGCTGGCCTCAAATCCGGGGCTGAACGAAAATCAGGTTGCAGGCACAAACGCAAGGCTGTCGCAGTTCCAACACCAGGACTCTACCGCTCCGGTCCTGCTCGCGGCAGATAACGATGCGGGCAACAATCCGCCGCTTGCCAGGAGCGAATGCGATGTGGAAGTAGCTGCATTTCTCAGCGAACACGCCGGTGAAATTTCAGCTGAGTCTGGCAAATCCTTCCAGCCGATCGGGGGAACACAAGAGGGATCCGATGAGACCACGGCCGAAGCCGTAGCAGTGGAACCAGCGTCGGGCGCGGCAGTCGCCCCGGCAAAAGCTCCAGTCAGCATGAAAAAATCCACCCTCAGTGCGGAAGAACAACGCGGCAGCGCCCTCCAGAAAATCTCCAGGCTCGATATCACAGGCCGCATCCAGTTGGCCATGAAGGGCACAAAGGAAGAGCGCTCACTGCTCATTCGCGATGGAACGAAAATCGTGGCCCTCGCGGTACTCGAGTCGCCGAAGATCAGCGATGGCGAAGTCGAGAAATTCGCCAGCCAGAAAAATGTGCTGGAAGCGGTATTGCGCGCGATTCCGCTGAAGCGCCGCTTCATGAAGAACTATAACGTAGTGCGCAATCTCGTTTTTAACCCCCGCACTCCAATAGATCTTTCTCTCACACTCATGAAGAACCTGTTGGTCAATGACCTCAAAAGCCTCGCAGGAAATAAAGAAGTCTCCGACACCATCCGGAAGTTGGCGCTCCGCGTGTACCGCCAAAAGAGCGAAGCCGGAAGGAAAAAAGACTAGCTGGCATCCGTCAGGCATTCGTGGCTAAAATCGCGCTATGCCTCCCCTTGCCGACCCTGATCCCATCACGGATTTACTCAAGCGCGCCCGAACCATCGCGGTCGTGGGATTGTCGAACAACCCGTTACGGCCCAGCCACGGCGTCTCGGCTTACATGCAGGCACAAGGCTACCGCATCATTCCAGTGAATCCGGAAATCCATGGAGCGCTCGGCGAAAAAGCGTACCCTTCCTTGCTTAAAGTTGCGGAGAAAATTGATATTGTGAACATTTTTCGCCGCTCCGAGTTCGTCGAAGAAGTGGTGGAGCAAGCCATTCAGGTGAATTCTCCTGCTATTTGGATGCAGGAAGGCGTCGTTCACGAAAAGGCTGCGCAAGAAGCGCGCAAGGCAGGCATCCTCGTCGTTATGGATCGCTGCATCCTCAAGGAACACAAAGCACGATTTGGTTAAGCCCGGGTCTTCCCCACTGGCTGAGAGAACGAACTCGCCTGGTTGGTCTGGGAGGTATCCAAGCCTGCCGGCTGGTGCCCGCTGTCGCTTTCCTTCGCTTCCGTCCTGGCTTCCATGCGGGGCAGCGAAAGGCGGAAGGTTGTGCCGCGGCCATCAGAGTCGAAGTCAATGGAACCGTAATGCCACTGGAGAATCTGGAAGGTTTGGGCCAGGCCGATCCCGCTGCCCTCTTTCTTAGTGGTGAAGTAAAGTTCGAAGATCTTTTCCTGCAATTCCGGCGCGATGCCAGGCCCCTGGTCACGAATTTCAATGACCGCATTCTTAGTTTCTGCACGGGTGCAGATGGTAAGCGTTCCGCCCTCGGCCATGGCTTGAATGCCATTCAACACTACATTGAACATGGCGTCCTTGATCAAGTCGGAATCGACGTTGACCCACAGGTCCGCGGAGCCGAAAACCCGGTTCAGAGTCACTTTGTGCTGTTCGGCCGGCGGCGTCGCCAGGGTGACGACATCTTCCAGCAACCGGTGTAGGTCGTTTCTTTCCAGCCGCAACTCGCGGGGTCGAGTGAAGTTCACCAGAATTTGAACTACCCGGTCCAGACGGCGGATCTCATTCCCGATCACATCCATATGCCGGCGAGTATCCGGATCGCCGTGTTTCAGCTTGTTCTGGAGCAATTGCAGATGCAGGACGATGGCATTGATCGGATTTTTCACTTCGTGGGCTACGCCGCGAGTCAGGCGGCCAGGGAATGCCATGCGGCGCGATAATTCGATTTCATCGCCGATGCGCTGTACAGATTCGGCGTCCCGAAAAGTGAGCAGAGCGCCAATGGGTGTGCCTCGCTCCTGAATGAAATCCAGCGAAACCTGCACTTGCTTTCCGGTTGGGCTTTCCAGTTCGCGTTGCGCGATCGGGCGTCGCAAGCGAAAACCCTCAAGCACGGCGGACCCTAACGCTGAATCTGTGGAGAAAGCCTCCTGCGCGGCACGGCCCAGCAGATCGCCGCGCGGCGTTCCCAGAAAACGTTCTACCGAAGCGCTCACCAGAACTACCCGCAGTTCGCGAGTAAAGAGCATCAATCCGTCTTGCAGATTGGCCATGATCTGGTCCACGTTGTCCTTCAACGCCGAGAAAATTTCGCGTACGTCACGCATCTGCCGGCCGAGATGCGCGATCTTGAGCGTGACCAGGCCATATTCGTCGCGGGTTGCTTCCTCTTCGGGCACCGGTTCGGCGCGCCCGGCGCTGACGCTGTCCAGGCGCTGGCTGATCTGTTCGAGAGGACCAAGAGCGAGTCGCGACAGCCCCGCTGCAAGAATGAGCGAGAACAAAACCGAAATGCTGCAGAATATAACCGCGGTCCTCAGACGCGGTGTCAGATCGCTTCTCAGAAATAATGTCGAAATACCCAGCCGGACAGTTCCAAAGGGAACGCCGTTCAACTGTAGCGGCATTCTTGTTTCATAAATCGTCGGAGGGTGATACACCATGTGAACCTGTTGCCGGAAGCCGGCCTCCAGCAACTTCTGAAAATCTGGCCGTTCAGGAGCCAGTTTCCCAATCAGATTGGGGTCGGTGTGTAGAATCGTCTTGCCATTTGCGTCCACGATGGCCACGTCATACACCGTCATCCAACTTCCAACCACCGACTGTAGCGCGCTATTCAGGCTCTCGTCGGTTCCGAGATAGTAGCTGATGGCGCGGCGCAGCGCCTCGGGGTCATTGGTATTCACCTTCGTGCTGGTCAGGTCCGGGACCGCGTTGTTGGCAAGATAGCCGAGCTCGGACATCAGGGAAGCAGCCGCGTCATGGGCCGTCAGGATTTGCAGCTGCAGTAGCTGGGCTACGTAGACATAGGAGAAGAACGACACCAGCGCCGTCACCATTAAGGTGATGACCAGTACGATTTGAGTTCTCCGTCGCACGTGCTTTACGAATGACCAGCCCTCGCCTTTCCGGAAGTGCGTCAACAGGCCAGCCGGTTCTAGTCTTCCTGCGCCGCTTCAGCGGGAGCGCTGCCGTATTCCTTCAGTTTATTATGCAGGGTTTTGAGACTGATCCCGAGAATCTCGGCCGCGCGGGTCTTGTTGTTTCCGGTCGATTCAAGAGTTTTCAGGATCAGTAGTTTCTCTGCTTCTCCCACCGTCGTGCCCACGCCGAGGTGCACCCCGTACGGATCTTCGGATGTCGTGTGGCTCGTAGGCTGTCCGAAGCTCTGCGGGAGGTGCCTGGTTTCGATCATCGCGCCATCGCAAACGATCACGGCCCGCTCCAGAGTGTTGCGCAACTCGCGCACGTTGCCAGGCCAGGAGCAAGTCTGGAACAAATGAAGGACCGCCTCGCTCACGGCTGCCACTTTGCGGCCATGTTTCGCACTCATGTCCGCCAGGAGATTTTCGACCAGGGCCGGAATATCTTCCTTGTGTTCACGCAAAAGCGGCATGTGAATGTTAAATACATTGAGCCGATAGTACAGGTCGTTGCGCAGCTCGCCCCGGGCAACCGCCTCTTCCGGGACTTTATTAGTCGCTGCAAGCACGCGCACATCCACAGTAGTCTCCGTCTTGCTGCCCAGGCGCCGCAATTTACGGTCCTCCAGCACGCGCAGCAACTTTGCCTGTGTCGCGATCGGCATCTCGCCGATCTCGTCCAGCAGCAGAGTTCCGCCTTCGGCCAGCTCGAAGCACCCGGTGCGGCGTTCCAGAGCTCCGGTGAACGCCCCCTTTTCGTGGCCGAAAATTTCGCTTTCGATCAGGGTTTCGGGAATCGCAGCGCAGTTGATGGGAACGAATGGTTTGCTGCGGCGGGGACTCAGTTCGTGAATAGTGCGCGCCACCAGCTCTTTTCCCGTGCCGCTGGCGCCGGTGACCAGGACCGAAGCCGTGCTGGGCGCCACCATTTCGATCAGCCGGAAGGTCTCCTGCATTTTTTTCGAGGCCCCAACCAGCTTCCCCAAGGATCCGTTGTCCCGCAACTTCCGGCGCGTGACTTCCAGCTCGATAGTCGTATCCAGATGTTCCGATGCCTTTTGCAGAATCGTGCGCAGACGGTCGGTATCAATCGGCTTGGTGATGTAGTCATAGGCGCCCGAGCGCATGGCGTGCACTGCGCTGTCAATCGTCCCTTGTGCTGTCACCACGACCACCGCGATGGTTTGAGTGCTGTCCTCACTGATCTTTTCCAGCAGCTCCATCCCTCCCATGCGGGGCATCTTCAGGTCGGTCACCACGATGGCGGGTGACCAATGGCCAATTTTTTCCAGCCCCTCAACTCCGTCTCCGGCGGTTTCGGCGCGATAACCCCATGAAGAGACCAGCTCGGCCAGACCCGTGCGCTCGTTCTCCTCATCCTCGACAATGAGTACTTTCTCCTGGCTCATACGGGAAGATGCCCCTGCAAGCATTATTCAAGCTAAAGCTTCCTTACGGCAAGCCGCGGTTGGTCAGCATACGGTATCGCTCCCGAGCCTTCTGGGTATCAATCTGAGACACAATTCAGCCCCTACTTTGTTGGAATCGCTGGAAAAACGCAACTCCGGTGCATTAATATTAAGAAGCTGATTCCACAAATAATTTTTGCCAAGCCGGTCAGGCGGCTGATGACATCTTATGAATTTCCATGCAGTGGATGCCCAGTCTTGTACGCATGCATGGATCACTAGCTAACAGGGAAGTGGAGGATGACATGTTGCGTTACCCCAGGCTTAGAGGGTGTGTACTGTGTTGTGCTCTGTTGTTCACGCTGGCTGCATTGCCGACTCTAACGTTCGCGCAAGGTGATGTTGCCCCGAAGGTGGATGTTTTCACCGGTTATCAATGGGAAGCTCCCGGCGGCACCGTGCCGTCGAATTTGGGCACGTTCAACAATCCGGGATCTCAGCGCCTCAACGATATTCGTTATGGAGGCAATGCCGCTTTAACTTACAACTTTGACAAAATGCTCGGACTTTCGCTGGACTACGGTGTCAGCGAACAGAATTTAACGACTTACCAGACTCTTTCGGTCGGGCCCCGCTTCATGTGGCGCAGGGACGGCATCAATCCCTTCATCCATGCCATGGTCAGCTTGAACCGGCTGACTGCGCCCGGTCTTACTGCTAACAACGGGATCGGGGCAATCGCCGGTGCTGGACTGGATATTCAGGTCAACCGGTTCTTCGGAGTTCGCCTCGCTCAAGTCGATTACGTATGGGGCCACCACGACTATTCTGACCTGGTTGCTCCTCAGTTCCCCGATTTGCGGCGGCCATCCCTGGAAGGCGTGCGGGCAAGCGCCGGTTTCGTATGGAGCTTCGGCTATCCGGCAGAAAAGGCGCCCACAGCAGCCTGTTCCGCGCAGCCGGCTGAAGCGATGGTTGGCGAACCGATTACCGTGACTGCCACCGGGTCCGGCTTCAATCCCAAGCACACGCTGACCTACACCTGGAGCAGCACCGGCGGGAAGATTTCGGGAAACAACTCGACCGCTTCCATTGACACCAACGGGATCGCCGGCGGCTCCTACACCGCGACGGCGCATATAACCGATCCCAAAACGAAAAACGGGGAAGCCACTTGCTCGGCCAACTTCACCGTGAAAGAGCCGCCCAAGAATCCGCCGAATTTGTCCTGCTCGGCGAGCCCGACGACTGTTCAGCCCGGCGGCAGCTCGACCATCACCTGTACCTGCACCAGTCCGGACCACGTTCCGGTTACCGTCGGCAGCTGGACCACAACCGGCGGGAATATCTCTGGTAGCGGCAACACTGCCACGCTGAACACCTCCGGCGCTTCTCCCGGAACCGTGACCGTGAGCGCGACCTGTACCGACTCGCGCGGTCTGACCTCGCAAGCGGCCACCGCGTCGGTAACGGTTGAGGCTCCCCCACCACCACCGCCGACTCCGCAGGCCAGCAAGCTGAGCCAGTGCGACTATCCCAATCCGGTCAAGCCGTGGCGGGTAGACAACACTTGCAAAGCTATTCTGGATGACGTCGCCAAGAACCTGCAGCAGAATGCTGACAGCAAACTGGTGATCGTCGGCAATGCCGAGCCAACCGAGAAGCGTAAGAATTTGGCAGCAGAGCGTGCTGTCGACGCCAAGGCTTACCTCACCGGTGGCGAAGCCAAACAGGGCATTGATCCCAGCCGGATCGAATGTCGCACCGGCAGCGGTGGAACGAAGACAGCCGAGTTCTGGATTGTTCCTGCGGGCGCGACCTTCTCTGGCGAAGGCACCGAGCCAGTGGATGAAATGAAGGTAAAGCCCATACCTGACCATCCGCACGTTACTGCAAAGAAGGCCAAACCCAAGGCTCAGTAATCAGGAGCCCGGGCGAAGACTGCCGGTTGAGCATCAGTGCTCAACCGGCCTTTTTTCTCATACCGCACGGCATTGGCCTCAGGTTAACTGCATTGTTTTAGGTCATCGAGGTCGAGTCCCAAAATGGCTGAATCGCGTTCCCTTCGGTAACTTGAGCCGGTCGTGTTACCCTGTCACTCTATGCCCGCAGATAACTCTTTCGATGGGGGCACAGCGTTCGTATGTCAAATTTGGGGATGAGTTGTTCGGCCAACCGTAAGTTATTGATACTGCTGTCAGTATCGCTACTTTTTGTGACCACTCTTTGGGCGCAACCATGGGTGGCCCTGGGACCGGAAGGCGGCGATGTACGCAGCCTGACCTATGATCCCCATAATCCGGATCGGATTTTCCTCGGAACCAGCACCGGAACTCTTTTCCTGTCCACCGATGGCGGCCACAACTGGGCGCGCTTGGCCCATCTGGGAAGCGGCGATGATTATGTAATTGACCATCTTGCTATCGACCCGCAGAATTCCAGCCACATGTACGCAGCGGTCTGGAGCGTGGAAAACCAGCGGGCCGGCGACCTGTTCCGCTCAGAGGATGGTGGGAAGAATTGGGCCATCATCCCGGACATGCATGGCAAATCCATTCGCGCCATGGCGATGGCGGCTTCCGACACGCGAGTTCTGGTGGCTGGGGCGCTCGACGGTGTGTACCGCAGCAATGATGGCGGCGATTCCTGGCACAAGATTTCCCCCGCGGGTGAGCAGATCAAGAACATTGAGTCGATCGCGGTTGATCCCAAAGATCCGAACATTGTTTATGCCGGAACCTGGCATCTGGCATGGAAAACCGGCGATGGCGGCGTCAACTGGAAGCACATTAACAATGGCATGATTGACGACTCCGATGTGTTCTCTATCATTGTTAACCCATCCAATCCATCCATCGTGTTTGCCAGCGCTTGCTCCGGTATCTACAAGAGCGAAAGCGCCGGCGATTTGTTCCACAAGATCCAGGGTATTCCGTTTACTGCGCGCCGCACGCGGGTACTGAAGCAGGATCCGATTGACCCGATGGTTGTATATGCCGGCACGACCGAAGGCCTGTGGAAGACCAGCGATGAAGGCAAGACCTGGAAGCAGATGACCAAGCCGGAAATCGTGGTCAACGACGTTCTGGTCGATCCCCGTAATTCGCGGCGGGTGCTGCTTGCCACCGATCGCGGCGGAGTGCTGGCCAGCGATGATGGGGCGCAGAGCTTTGCCGCTTCAAACCGGGGTTATGCGCACCGATATGTGACCTCGATCGTCGCTGACAAGAACGATCCCACGACGCTCTACGTCGGTGTCGTCAATGACCGCGAGTGGGGCGGCGTGTTCGTCTCCCACGACGGTGGGCAGCACTGGACCCAGAAAAGCGCCGGGCTCGATGGCCGCGATGTATTTACTCTGAAACAGGCCGGCGATGGCGACCTGGTTGCCGGGACCAGCCACGGAGTGTATGAACTGGGCCGCAACAGCAGCCAGTGGCTTCCCGAAAATGCCGTGATCAACCAGAAGGTAACATTTCGCACCGTGGTGAAGGGCAAGAAGAAGACGAAAGTCGAAAGCAAGAAAGAAGTTCGGTCGGTGCTCGAAGCCAAGGTGAGCGAAATCGAAATCACTCCGAAACGCTGGCTGGCCGCAACCTCGGCCGGTCTGTTCGCCAGCGGCAATGACGGCAAGAGCTGGAGCGGTGGTCCGGTGCTCGGCAAACAGGACTTCGTTTCCGTGAAGGCAAACGGAGATACGCTCGTCGCTTCCACCCGCATGGACGTCCTGGTTTCGAAGGACGATGGCGCGACGTGGGAAAAGGCGAACCTGCCTGCATTCGTGACTGGCATCCGTGCTGTGACGGCAACTCAAAACACAATTTACGTTGCCAGCCGCGAAGGCGCCTTTCGCAGTTCAGACAACGGCGCATCCTGGGAACGGATGCTAAACGGATTGCCTGACACCAATATCACCTCAATCACCTATGACGAGGGCAGCAACCACCTGCTCGCCACCAGCACCGCCACCAGTGTGGTGTTTGAAAGCGAAAACGGCGGCAGCAACTGGCATCGCGGAGCGGACACCGGATATAGTCTTCGCCGCGTCAGCGTGGTGAACGGCCGACTTCTGGCGACTACTCCTTTCGATGGCGTGGTTGTGCAACCGGAAAGCGAGGGCCAAAGCTCCGCAGCCGCAAACTAAGGCAAGCGTACGACAATTAACTGCAAGCCCGGGCCGGCGGCCCGGGCTTTTCTTGTCCTACTCAGTGCTCGCCGCCCACGACCCGGAATCCCCATTTACACACCCGCCCGCGGGTGCGGTATAGCTGCCAGACATTGACCTGAAGGTAGAACCGACGGCCCCATTCATGGTCACGGCTTGGCCGCTTTCCGTAATTTGAAAGGTGACGGTCGTTCCCACAATTTTGCCCGTCAGCGCGGCGCGCATTAGGCAGGGATTATTGTCAAAGTTCACCATCCCTGTCACGCTGCTGCCATTTTGCGTCAGGTTAGCGATCCCTTCGTAGCTCGTGCCCGGAAGCGCAGAGGAAGTTAGAGTGAACTCCCAGGCGCCATTCACGGTTGGGGATGGTGGTGTGCCATTGCCGCAGGCGATCTCAGCCACCATCAAGAAAACCAAAAACGGAAGTCGCAACGCGTCTCTCATACCCCTAATACTTTACGACGAAAGCGGCATCGCCAAGGGCCAGACAGCACAGCATTTTTCTACACGCAACCAGACCCCGCTCTGGTACGCTGCATAGCTATGCGCACAAGCCGGAGATTGTTCGTTCTATTTACTTTAATCAGTTGCGCGTTCGCCCAGGACCTCAAGCCGGCGGCTGACCGGCTTGCCGCCCAGAATGCTCTTTTCGATGAGCAGTACGAGACCGAATTGCGCAACTTTCCCGAGCGTGCCACCGCCTATGGCGACTACCGTTACAATGACCGCCTAGCAGAGCGGTCTCTCGCCGCCATCAACCAGCGCCACAAAACCGATCAGGAATTTCTCGCCCGTCTTCAGGCGATCCCGGCCACGGGATTCTCCGAGCAGGACCAGCTTTCGCACGAACTCATGGTCCGACTCTTGCAGCAGCGCATCACCGATTTCGATTTCAAAGAGTACGAGATGCCGGTCAATCAGCAGAATGGTGTCCACACCGAACTTGCCGATTTGCCGCTTTCCGTGCCCTTCGATTCTGTGAAGCACTACGAAGACTACATCGCGCGGCTGCACCAGATTCCACGCGTCCTCAGCCAGACAACCGAGGTCCTGCGCGCGGGCATGAAGGACAGGCTCATGCCGGTTCGGTTCCTGCTCGAGAAATTGCCGGTGCAGTGCCAGGGCATCATTGATTCTGACCCTTTCCTCCGTCCGACCACTAAATATCCTGCCGACATCTCTCCCCAGGACCAGGCGCGACTGACCAAGGAAATAACCGAGGCCATCAACACCGATGTCATCCCGGCCTACAGGACCTTCGCGGATTTCCTTCGCACTGAATATGCCCCTCAGGGGCGAAACACTCTCGCAGTGACTTCGCTTCCCGACGGCGAGCGTCGTTACCAGAACAACATCTTCGCCCGGACCTCAACGCACATGACTGCGGACGAAATCCATCAACTGGGTCTTCGTGAAGTCGCTCGCATCGAGGACAAGATGACCGCGCTGGCCAAAAAACAGGGATTCTCCGATCTTGCTGCGTTTCGCGCTTCACTCAAGAACAATCCCAGATACACTCCCAAGTCCGCGGACCAGATCCTCGACGATTTCCGCCATTACATTGCCCAGATGGAACCCAGGCTTCCGGATCTTTTTACCTTGCTTCCCAAGTCTCCGGTTACCGTGGAGGCCATTCCCGACTTTCAGGCGGCTGCCGCGACGCACTACGTCACCGGAACCCCCGATGGCAAGCGCCCCGGCCGCGTAGTGGTCGCTACCTCGAACTTTGCCGAGCGCACGCTGATTGGGGACGAGGCCATCGCATACCACGAAGGCGTTCCCGGGCACCACATGCAACTTTCTGTTCAGCAGCGGCTCACCGGCTTGCCCAAGTTCCGCCTCCATAGCCTCGGCTTTAACGCCTACATCGAAGGCTGGGCTTTATACGCTGAGCAGTTGGGGAAGGAAGTTGGCTTCTATCGGGATCCTGGCTCGGATTACGGCCGGCTCTCTTCCGAGCTTCTTCGCGCGGTTCGATTGGTGGTTGACACCGGCATCCATTCGAAGGGATGGACGCGTGATCAAGTGGTGGATTTCATGCGGAGGTCCGGCGCTGTTGACGAACCTACGATCCAGTCCGAAACTGACCGCTACATCGCCTGGCCGGCGCAGGCCCTCAGCTACAAGTTAGGACAGCTCAAGATCCGTGAGCTCCGCGACCGCGCCCAGAAGGAACTCGGTCCGAGATTCGACATCCGCAAGTTTCATGACGAGATCCTCGACGGTGGGACGTTGCCTCTTGACCTGCTGGAAACACGAACTGACAAGTGGATTACCGAACAAAAGTCGCAATGATAACCATCTCAGCCGATTTCCTCATCGAGCCCCAGGCAGTAGGGTTCTGATTTCCGAGAAATCAGGGGAATACCCGAGGCCGAATGAAATGCCCCGCGTGTAATTCTTAGCCAGCCGTGAATTTTGAACTAAGTCGTGGAAGGATTTTCAAAGGTCGAATTTACCGTGGTTCTGTTTCCGAACTGTTCTTCAAGAGCACGATTAAGTTCCTCAGCCAAATCAGTGAAGCGTTCCGGATTCCTTTCTGTAATCAATTCTTGCGCTATTGCACGCCAGGGGCGCGAGTGGTCGGAAGGTACTGGATTTTCTCGCATCGCCAATCTCCACCAAGAGATTAGGAGAGCAACCCGAACGCCAAAATGACGGAAAAACGTGCGCCAAGATGCGCCAGTTGCCGGGCAAACAATCTGCGTTGGCGGACACGATTGAAGTTGCCGCTACTGATTTAATTCAGCATTCCGCTGAGGAATGAACTTTCTTTCCGCGACGCTCAACAAAAGATTGGGGCCAGTGCAAAACGGCGGCCGTTCTGTTTTCCGCACGCAGCGTAAATTCGAGAACAGCGCCGTGCAACTCAGCTATGGAGGACTCCAATCCATCGCTCGTGGTAGCGTCGATCGCGCGCGCACACAGTTTTCGGATGCGGTCTTCCAGGCGCCGCGATGGGAACGATTGAATCATCGATTGCAGAATGATTGTAGAATCAGCGAACTCTACGATGCTCTCTGCAAGCAGAGTGTTCATACAGCGGTCGCCGTAGCGACTTGACACCACCCCTTGCCATTCCCCCTATATTCTGCAAAAATAGTGGCTTGTCTTATCCCTGCCGGAAGGACTAGGAAAGGAAAACAAGTTCAGTGCTAATGATTCGTCTGGCGCGCACCGGTGCGCGCAAACAACCGCATTATCGCGTGGTGGTCATCGAAAAGGAACGCGCCCGCAATGGCCGGCCGGTCGAGGTGGTGGGGATCTACAATCCGCGCACCAGTCCCGCAAGCATCGAGCTAAGGCGCGACCGCGTTGAGTATTGGGTCTCAAAAGGCGCCCAAATGTCGGACCGGGTTAGCAAGATTTTCTCCAAGCCGGCTCCCCCCTCAGCTGAGTCAGTCGCCTGAGCGCCGTCCCTGTACGTCGTTAACTCCACGATCGGAGCATCGTATGGCCGAGCAGAGCGCAGATGTGCGAACCCTTGTCGAACAGATCGCCAGGTCGCTGGTGGATGAGCCCGGCCAGGTTTCCGTGGAGCAGATTGAGGAGGGTCCGGAGACGGTGTTGGAATTGGCGGTTGCGCAGAAGGATCTTGGCAAGGTCATCGGCAGGTCGGGCCGCACCGCGCGCGCATTGCGCGCCCTGGTAAACGCCGCCGGGACAAAGTTGCAGAAGCGTTACGAGCTGGAAATCCTGGAATAGGATCTGCTTCGGGAGATACGGAATCGCAGACGAGTTCATCACCGTCGCGCGTGTTCTGAAGATGCAGGGCCGCCGCGGTGAAGTTGCGGTCGAATCACATAGTGATGCGCCCGGACGTTTTCGCCCGGGGTTGAAGCTGTTCGCAGTGGAGAAAGGCGATTCCCGCCGCGAATTGCAGGTGGAAGACGCATGGGCCCATAAGGGCGGTGTGATTCTGAAGTTTGCAACGGTTGATTCGATTTCAGAGGCGGAAGCTCTCGTGGGCTGTGAGCTCCAGGTTTTGCGGAGCGAACGCGCAAGGCTGGAATCGGGATGGACGTACGTCAGTGACCTGGTCGGTTGCATAGTATTCGACCGGGAGCGCGAAATCGGTCGCATCGCCGATGTACAGTTCGGCGCCGGCGAGGCCCCGCTCCTGCTGGTAAGGGGCAGCGAGGCGGAGTACGAGATTCCGTTCGCGGAAAGTTATCTGAGAAACCTGGATCTCGCGGGCAACCGGGTCTTTATGGAACTGCCGGCGGGATTGCTGGAAGTAAATGCGCCTCTAACCGCCGAGGAAAAAGCTCGCCAGGCTGGTTCTGGGCTTAAACACAGAAGCCGCTCGGCGGGCCGCGGAAAAAACGCCTGATCTGAGTGACTGTGCGGCTCGGCGGTCAGCGGTGAAAGGATTTTTGAAGGTCTCGGCCGGTGCTGAAGATCGCTATTGTCACGATCTTTCCGGAGTTCTTTCACGGCCCGCTGGAATACGGCATCATGCGGCGGGCCCGCGAAGCCGGTCTGGTAACAATGGAAATCCACGATCTGCGGGCATTCGCGCATGATCGCCACAGAACCGTGGATGACCGCCCATTCGGCGGCGGCGAGGGCATGGTCCTGAAGCCGGAACCGATCTTTGAATGTATCGAGGCCATGAACGTGGCGGGCCGTCCGCAGCGCATTGCCGGCCAGGCGAACGAAAGCGTTATTCTGTTGTCTGCGCAGGGTACGAGATTCGAGCAGGATATAGCTCTCGAATTGGCAAAACTCGACCGCATTGTCCTGGTTTGCGGCCGCTATGAGGGCGTGGACGAGCGCGTGGCAGGGTTCCTGGCCGACCGTGAGGTTTCCATTGGAGACTACGTGTTGAGCGGCGGCGAACTGGGCGCAGCGGTAATCGTGGATGCGGTCACCCGGCTGATTCCAGGCGCGGTGGGCAATGAAGCCTCAGCCCGCCAGGAGTCATTCACAAGGCATGCCATCCCGGCTGGAGAAGGCCCCGACTCCACCTGTTCTTCGGGCGGGCTGCTGGATTATCCGCATTACACTCGCCCGGCGGACTTCCGGGGCATGAAAGTACCGGAAGTGCTGGCGGCAGGAAATCACGACGAAATACGCCGCTGGCGACGGCGCGCTGCGCTCGAGAAAACTTTGCGCCACCGGCCTGACCTGTTGCAGAGCGTGGCCCTGGCGGAGGAAGATCAAAAGTTGCTGGCCCAAATCAAGGACGCTTAGAAATTCGCAAGACTTAAAAGCGAAGGGGATACCATCATGTCAAACCTGATCATCGAAAAATTGCTGGCTAAGGCCAAGCGTGCAGACATCCCAAAATTTGTCCCTGGCGATACAGTACGGGTGCATGTGAAGATCAAGGAAGGTGACAAGGAGCGTTTGCAGGCCTTTGAAGGTGTCGTCATTTCGCGCAGCCGCGGCCCACAGGCCAGCTTCACGGTCCGCAAGATGAGCTTCGGGCACGGCGTGGAGCGCATTTTTCCCGACAATTCCCGCGTTATAGACAAGGTGGAACTGGTGCGTTCGTCAAGAGTCCGCCGGGCCAAGCTTTACTATCTGCGCGCATTAAGAGGCAAGGCCGCCCGGCTACGGGATGTCGAGCGTGAACACGCTACCGCGGAAGCGGCTGCCAAGTAATGTGCGGAGAAGCCTGAGACTAAGGCTGGAACTCGAAACTCTGCTCAAACTGCTGTTCCGCCAGCTTGCGCAGAAGAAACCTGAAAGTCTGCCGGTCGACCCTGCGTACATGACGGAAAGCAATTCCTGTCCCTGCGTTTGACGCCGCGTGTTTTACCTCGCCCCTGAAATTCAAGGTGTGGTTGGCGACCTGTAATGCCAGATCCAGATTCATGCCCGGGACCAGAATCTCAGGCTCCTGTGCCAGGACCAGGCAGCCAAACTCTGACAGGTCTCTTAGTTGTCCTTTGGCACTTAGCCCTTCGGCATCCTTGCAAAGCTCGGCCCAGCCCTCTACCCCGAATCGCTCGGCCCGTCTGCGGTTATTTTGGATACCGTTGAAGTTCCAGCCCCGATTGTCGTCCCTGCGGTCGCCGCGGATCTGGTCATAAAACTGGTTCATATCTCGCAATTCGCTTTCCCACATCGCGCGGTCGACCTCAATACACTGGATGCCGATCTGCCCTAAGCGCTGCGAACTCGCATCGCCAATCCACGCGATGCGACAGAAAAACTTGCTGCGTCCCCGTTCCACTGCAATGATTTCACCGGCTTCCTGCACGTTGCGCAATCCGGTGATTCGCGCCCCTCGCGGCGAAATGTCATAGGTGCACGCCAGTTCCTGACAGGGTCTGCTCAGGCTGTCCCAGGAGGTAATGCGCAGGGGCAGTGCAACCTGCACTCGCTTGTCGGATCGTTCGGCGACGGGGCCTTCAATCGGCTCCATGGAGGGCTTTTCAATCAATGGATTTGTCCTGTTTCCCGAAAGTAACAGCGGGCCTGCCCAGGGTCAATTCCCCGGGCGTAACCGACAGCTGAAGTTACTGCCAGGCTATACCCGCTAGACGTTCGGGTGATGCGGACCAGATCTTCACCCAAAAACATCGCAACACAGAATTTGCCGATTTTCCTGCTTGCTCCACAAGCGTTCCCTCGGCGAAGATGGGGTTGTAACTGTCTTCGAGAAGTTCGTGCCCGCCAACATCAAACCCGCTTCGGGGAAACTTTCAGCCGCGGCAGCGAAGCTGCGTCTGCTCAAGCGCCTGCGTTGTACGCTGAAGTTCGAGAAGAAGGCCTGGGCCGGGGGTGCCAAGCTTGTTGCGGGAGTGGATGAAGTCGGCCGCGGATCGCTGTTCGGACCGGTAGTGGCTGCAGCAGTGATTCTTGACCCCGGGTTCCGTATTCGCGGATTACGCGATTCCAAACTCCTTCCCGCCGCGCGCCGCGAGGTTTTGGCCAGGCGCATTCACCAGCATGCCATCGGCTGGGCTGTCGCAGCCGTGGATGCCGCCCGCATTGACCAGATCAACATCTACCAGGCTTCACGCCTCGCTATGCGCGAAGCTGTGTCGCAACTGCAACCTGCTGCGGACCATTTGCTGGTTGACGCTGTCTGTCTCGACTGCGAGTTGCCACAGAAGGCTATCATCCATGGCGATGCGCTATCTGCCTCAATTGCCGCCGCTTCAATTCTGGCCAAGGTGGAGCGCGACCGTCTGGTTTGCCAATGGGACCCGGTCTTCCCCTTATACGGCCTGGCATCCAACAAGGGTTACAGCACGCCTCACCACCTTGCCGCCCTGCGCCAATACGGTCCCAGCCCCTTGCATCGCCAGTCTTTTGCTCCCGTATGGAACAACCCTGTGCCTCAGGAGATGCTCGCCTTCATGCTCGAGCAGGAGTTCGAAGCACCGCACGACGCTTTGCACGCGACCGCGCTTTAGCAGCGGATGCAGGCCATCAGGCCATCCTCCATGCGCCGCGGGGGCATGCAGTTTAGGCACCCGCTTCCAGCTTGTTTTTGATTTCGCGCGCCAGTTCATCCACCGCCTTCATTTTGCCTTCCGCGAGCGGCGGCAGGTTCGGAACTTGCAAGGCCATTTCGCAGGACAGCAGCAAGGCCGTCACCGTATCTTTCAATTCGTTGCGAAGAGCCTGCTGCGCACCTTGACGTGCCCTGATGTTTTCCCGGTTGCGACGGTGCAGAGCGGCGCGGACCTCCGCGACCACGCGCTCGATCCCGCTGATGGCAAAATTCACCGGCACCGGAATCGCCGCCCCCGCATGCTGTAGCGTGGATTCGCCCCCATCCGGCTCGGCTCCCAGCAGCAACTGATCGACCACTACTGCCGAATATTCGTTGGCCCGCAAGAGAGCAGCCGCTTGCCGCAGAGAAGAAGCCGACTGCGTATTTTCTGTGGTTGCGTCTTCGATAGCTTTAACGCAATCTGCGGCTCGCTCGGCGGGGGTCACAACCAGGATCATGTCCCCTGCTCTTGCATCTTGCCGGCCACATCGCCAATGTTGAGAGCACGAGGCTTAGCAGAATCTTTCAATGCGGCCGCGTTTCATTACGGGAATTCGGTTCCTATTCAGTCCAGTTGTTGGCAGGCGTACTCCTTCAACTTGCGATAAAGCGTCGTCTTGCCGATTCCCAGCAGTCGCGCGGCCATGAGTTTGTCGCCGTTGAGCCGCGTAATCGCGCTGATGATGGTTTGCTTCTCCAATTCAGCCATTGGAATAATCCTCGATGAATTCTCAGCTGCCAGGGTCTGGCCTCCCCCGTTCTCATGAATGGCGCTGGGCAAGTCGGGCACCTGGATCATCGGTCCGCTGGTCAGGGCACAGGCCCGCTCCAGGCAGTTCTCCAATTCCCGTACGTTGCCGGGCCAGTCGTAGGCCAGCATCGCCTTCAAAGCGTCGTCACTCAGCGTCCGTTCGTGCCCGGATGTGCGCGACAGTCGTTCAAGAAAATGACCCACTAACAGGGGAATGTCCTGCCTGCGCTCGCGTAAGGCCGGAATCTTCAAGCTCAGAACGTTCAGCCGGAAATAGAGATCACGCCGGAATGCACCCTGCGAACAGCCTGCTCCAGATCGCGATTGGTAGCCGCCAGGATCCGCACATTGATTGGGATGCGTTTGGTGCTGCCCACCGGGCGAATCTCCTTTTCCTGGATTGCGCGCAGCAACTTGGCTTGCAGGTCCGGTAGTTCGCCCACTTCGTCCAGGAAAATCGTGCCTCCCTCGGCGATGGCGAGCAAACCGTCTTTCGACTGGATGGCCCCGGTGAAAGCGCCCTTCACGTAACCGAACAGTTCGCTCTCGATTAGCGTGGGAACCAGCGACCCGCAATCCACCGGAATAAAGGGTTTCTCGCGGAAGGATCCCGAAAAGTGAATGGACCGCGCGACCATCTCTTTTCCGATCCCGCTTTCTCCCAGAATGAGCACCGGATGGTTGCTTTGCGCTGCCTTGGCGATGATGCGGTAAAGCCTCTCCATCTCGGGAGCGCGGCCGACCATGCCCGCAAATCCCTGCTTGGATTTGATCTTCTCCCGCAGCATGCGGTTTTCGCTTTTCAGCTTCAAATGTGCAGTCACTCGTTCCAGCAGGAGCCGCAGTTCCTCCATGCTGAAGGGCTTGGTCACATAGTCGTAAGCTCCCTGTTTCATGGCCTGCACTGCGGACTGCACCGTTGCGTAGCCGGTAATGACGATGACCTCCGTGTCAGGACGCCGCTGCTTGATGCGGTGCAGCGCATCGAGGCCCCCGGCGCCGGGCAGCCTTAGATCCAGCAGCACTACATCCACGGCTTGTGAATCCAGCAGCCGGTAAGTCTGTTCCGCGGAGTCGGCGACCATGGCATTGAAACCGAGGGATTGCGCCACCTCGCGGCAGATCTCGCGGACGGCGCGTTCGTCGTCCACGATCATAAGGTTCAAGAAATTTGCTCCTTCAATTTGAGGCGGGGCTGAATTTAGCGCCGGTGCGGCCGCGGTGGTCATGCTGAATTTCCTCTCCTGCGTTGGAATCTGGTGAATAGGGGGGAGGGGTCCGACCATGTGTCTATTGACTTCGTGGCAATTGAGACAGATTGTCGCTGAGATGACACTTCATGGTTGCAGGCAAGGCGCACTGTCACTCGCGTGCCCTTGCCCGGGCGGCTTTCAACCTGGATGCTGCCTCCATACGTAGTTACGAGGTTCTGCACCGTGTTCAGGCCAAGCCCGGTGCCGCGTCCCGAAGGCTTGGTCGTAAAGCCATCTTCAAAGATCTGCGAGCAGGTTCCCGCGCTCATGCCCGAACCGCTGTCACTGACGCGTAGCTCGACGCTTCGAGTAGCTATGCGCGACCGCGATTCAACCAGGCCGCGATTCCGCGTTGCAATGACGATGGTGCCACCTTCCGGCATGGCGTCTCTGGCATTGAGCACCAGGTTCAGACTGATCTGCTGGGCGTGAGCCGGATTCATTTTCACCATTCCCAGATCGCTCTCCAGATCGGCAGCCAGTTTGATATGTTCGCCCGCCAGCCGGGACAGAAGATCCTGGGTGGTGCGAACCACATCATTGAGCGACATCAGTTGAAGTTCGGCAGGCTTCCTTCTCACAACCGCCAGCATTTGGGCGATGAGGGCTCCGCCATCTTTGCTGGCGCCATGAATTTCTTCTACGTAGTGCCGCAAACGCTCGTCCTTCTGCAATTCACCCAGCAGCAAGTCGCAATACAGCATGATGCCGGTCAGAAGATTGTTGAAGTCATGCGCCACCCCAGCGACCAGGCGGCCGATGGCCTCCATACCGGGGGCATCCGCTGTCGCCAGAGTCCGCAACCGTGGGCTCACCCGATGCTTGACGTTTGGGTTGACCTGTCGTAGAGCGTTCATATCGGCCAGGGGTCACGCGCCCTTTTTGGGATATTGATCCGTTTCCAAACTACATGATCGGCGAGGAAACGCTTCCATCTTAAAAAGGGCACCCCGGAGATCGCATTGCCCGATTGGGCCAATTTCTATTCCGGGACTTGTGGCGCGAGATTGCGACTTCTGTGCTCCCCCTTCGGGAAGTCTCAGCCGCTAACCCGACGGTTGCTAAGGGCATTCGTCACAGCCATTCTGTGACGAACAAACCCTATGGAGATTCAAGCGAAAGAAGGGAACTTGCCGTCCAGGAACAACACGCCAAAGTGTTCTTTTGCATTGAAAACGCGTGGGGTCAATTGGATGGGGATCATCCCAGCAGGGCGACGATACCCGGCTAGCCGTGGACGACGAGAGGTTCTGCCAGACGGAAAACCACGCGACGTCCTGTGGAAAAGGTCACGTCTGGTCCGGATTCGGAATCCGGGATAGTTCGCGCTTCGCCGGCAGCGATCAGGTTTCCATCAGGTGGCTGTCTTTGGCCGGGCCGCTTCAGCTCACCCTTGGCGAACATGCTGGAGGTTTTGAGGCTAAGCCATCTGCCATTAATCGTGATGGCGACCAGGGTCAGACGGAGATAGCCACAAGTGCGGCTACCATGTGCGGCTTCCGCCGCCACCACTCGGCCCTGCAACAGCGCGCCTGGCTCCGCCAGTGTGCCTTCTTGTATAGCGATCGGTTCTTCGAGCACTGCATCGAAAAGGTCTCCGGCATGCATTTTCGCGCTGGACAGGGGTGACTGCAGGCGTACTACGACCGAAGTTCCGGCCGGAGCCTCGTGGGTAACCAGAGGCGCAGTCGGCGAGATGCCCTCTTTTTCAGAGATCCGATTGAATGGCAGCTGAGAGGAACTTGGCACCGCGAGGTCCGATTGCGGCATGGCCGGATGTCGGGAACAGCCTGCCGCCCATACCAGCAAGAACAGCGCTGCCCAATTTCCTTTTTTTCTGCCCATCATTTTGAACCAATCTGGCCCTACACCGGTTACGACACAAGTCGCAAGCAAGATTCCAATCCGTGCCCAATTAGAATCAATGAGTTACAAGGGCGCCTTCTGTGGCGGAAGGCATTTATTCCCTGCCCCCTTAAACTGGCCGTTGCCGTTTTTACGTTTGAAGACGATTGCCCGTTTCACCGGCCCGGCATTGACTCCCATTCCGGCCCGGGCGTAGTCTTTAGCCAATGGTAGTTGCTTGCACCCCGGGCGCGAGCATCTCGCTGGATTCCATCTCCACACAGAGGAAGAGTGTAGTTTGTGCTTACGCAGGACCATGCATACGTCTCGCGTGTGCAGGAATACCCCGACCCTGAATGAAGAAGAGCATTGAGATCAGTCCCAACATCGAGGCGTTATTCGGCACGCGGGATGAAAACCTGCACTTGCTGGAAGACGGACTGAACATCAATATTGATTTACGTTCTGATTCCATCGAATTGGAAGGCGCGGCGCCTGAGGTTTCTCGCGCCCAGCAACTGTTTGCCGATTACGATCATCTTCTGCGCGCCGGCTACACTTTCGGCAACGGCGATTTGAGCAGCATGCTGCGCGTGCTGATCGCCGATCCCAAAGCGACCCTGCGCGGCCTGGCCGAGGCCGGGCGGCAGCGTTCCTTCGGTCGCCGTAGCGTCCAGCCTAAGAGCGTGAACCAGCGGCGCTATCTGGAAGCCATCGAACGTCACGACATGGTCTTCGGCATCGGCCCGGCGGGAACCGGTAAGACCTACCTCGCCGTGGCGATGGCGATTTCTGCCTTGCTGGCCAAGCGTGTGAATCGCATCATTCTCGCGCGTCCCGCGGTGGAAGCGGGTGAACGCCTTGGGTTCTTGCCGGGGACTCTGCAGGATAAGATTGATCCTTACCTGCGGCCTCTCTATGACGCTCTCTATGACATGCTCGATCCCGAAAAAGTAGACCGCTACCTGGAAAAGAATGTCATCGAAATCGCGCCGATCGCGTTTATGCGTGGTCGCACGCTCAATGATTCCTTCGTAATTCTGGACGAGGCCCAGAACACCACCTCGGAACAAATGAAGATGTTCGTTACCCGGTTGGGGTTTAATTCGAAGGCAGTCATCACCGGCGACATAACCCAGATCGACTTGCCGAACGCGCGCCGCAGTGGATTATTGGAGGCCGTGGACGTTCTGAAAGCGGTCGAAGGCCTGGCGTTTGTTTATTTCGATGAGGGGGATGTGGTACGCCATCATCTGGTGCAGCGCATCATTCGCGCCTACGATGAGCATAAGAATCGCGTCGCGGACGAGCAACTTTCGCTGCTAGAAGCTAAGAGCACGGCAGGTGGAAAGACCAACGGAACCGATGATTCTTCGCTCCAAAGAAATATCGTATCGGCTATGGAATCAAACGCAAGGGAGTAGAATGCAAGGGATTAAGCGGGAGGGCGCGGCACCGGCCCTCCTGTTTGTTTTGCGACAGGAGTCCAGTGATCGTCTTCGGAAAGCGGCTGGCCGGCTTGAGTGAGACAGCCCTGGCAAGGTTTGTCAAGCGGGCGGCGCGCTCGGCGGGATTACGAGGTCAGATTAACATCTTGATCACCGGCAATGAGCAGTTGCGCAGACTTAATTGGCGTTTCCGAAAGAAGAATGAGCCGACAGACGTGTTGTCCTTTCCTCCGCTTGCAGAAGCCGGTAAAAGTCTGGCTGGGGACATTGCAATCTCAGCCGATATAGCGGCGCAGAACGCCAGATTCCTCAACCACTCCACGCAGGATGAGATCAAGATCTTGACCTTGCATGGCATGCTTCATCTTGCCGGGTACGACCATGAACGGGACAACGGGACGATGGCGCGGCAAGAGGAGCGGCTGCGACAAAGCCTCGGATTACCGACGGGACTGATCGGCAGGAATGGGCGGACCGGAGCAGCCGGGAGACTTGGATTGCCGCACGACCAAGAGGCACGGCGCAGATCGCGGCCTGCGCGGAGTCGCAAGCTATGAATCTGGCCATCGCACTGGCGTTCGTGGTGCTGCTCGGACTGCTGACTCTCGCTTCCTATGTGGATCGCCTGTACACCGAGATTGGAAAATTCCTCTCCCGCGAATTTCAGGACAATATTGACGCATTCGAGCAGGGGGTCGAGCCCAGGCTCGGTGTCAGTCGCGAAAGGGCGGAGCTCTCCCTGGCCGTTGTGCCGCAGCTCACCATGGCGGCGATTGCCATGCTGGTGGGCTTTACGGTCTTCCGCGACCGCGCCTGGAGCATCTACGAAATTCTGCAGGCGACGTTGAGTTTGATTTTGATTGTCATCATCTTCAACCGTTTCCTCCCCTTTGTTTTCTTTTCACGCACCAGGGGCCAATGGCTGGCGACGTGGGTGCCGTTGCTGCGCATCCTTATTTACATCGTTGTTCCGGTTACGCTCGTGCTCGGCTTCTTGCAGTCGGTCACAGCGCTGACCAAGGAACATTCCGAGATACAACCGGAGAGCCAGGCCGAAGCAGTCGACGCATTGATTGAAGCCGGGCAGGAAGAAGGAATTCTGGATGAGAGCAATCGCGAACTCATCCAGTCGGCGGTGGAATTTGGAGAAAAGACGGTCCGGGAGGCAATGAAGCCGCGGCCGGAAATTGTCGCGGTTCCCGCCAACACGACCGTCGAGCAATTTGTCGAGTTGCTTCGGCTCAAGCCTTTTTCGCGCGTCCCGGTGTTCGAGGGCACCATCCATAACATCAAGGGAATTGTTTATGCCCAGGATGTTCTCCAGGTTCCCGATACCGAAGCCCGTACCCGCACCGTAGCCAGCTTGATGCGCAAGGACGTCTACTTCGTCCCGGAGAGCAAACTCGGCAGTGATCTTCTGCGCGAGATGCAGAGAAGAAATATCCGCATGGCGATCGTAGTGGATGAGTATGGCGGCGTGGCGGGGCTGGTCACGATCGAAGATCTGGTGGAAGAGATTGTGGGCGAGATTCGCGAAGAGCATGAAAAGCCGGAGATCGTCCGTGAAAGCGAGCAGTCGTACGTCGTGCCCGGGAATATGGATGTGGACCGACTGGACGAACTTTTCGGGCAGCGACCAGAGGGGAAAGAATCAGCCACCGTCGCCGGTCTGGTGAGCGAAATGGCGGGTCGCATTCCCCAAAAAGGCGAGATCATCGAGGAGGATGGGCTGCGCTTCGAAGTGCTCGAATCCACTGACCGCCGCGTGGAAAAAGTACGAATCTCAATAGTCCAGCCAAAGCAACTGAAGCTGATATGAACGCTGCAAAGAAGCTTGCTCTCATTATTTCCTTATAGTCCATCGTATGGCCTTCCGCTCAGGATTTGCCTCCATTCTCGGCCTCCCCAACGCCGGCAAATCCACGCTGTTGAATGCGCTCGTGGGAGAAAAGCTCGCCATCATCAGCCCTAAGCCGCAGACCACGCGCAACCGCATTCTCGGCATTGTGCAGCTTCGCGGCCTTCAGGCTCCTGCCAACAAAACCCGCGGTCAAATTGTCCTGATTGATACTCCCGGGGTTCACAAGCCGGGAGACTCGCTCGGCCGGAAGATGATGTCTGAAGTGCGGGAGGCTTTGGACACCTCTGATTTGACCCTCTTGATCGTGGATGCCACCCGCAAATCCTCCGCAGAAGACCAGTTTGTTTTGCACATGGCGAAGAGGCTGGAAACGCCTAGCTTCCTGCTCCTGAATAAGATCGACTTGCTGCATGGAGACAAAACGAAGTTGCTTCCGATTATGGACGAGTACCGCCGGCTCCATGACTTCAAAGAGATCATTCCGCTTTCCGCCCGCAAACATCAAGGGCTGGATCTGCTTCTCAACAAACTGCTCGATCACCTGCCTGAAGGAAAGCCATTCTTCGATGAAGATCAGGTCACCGATCAGCCGGCAAGATTCATGACCGCAGAGATTATTCGCGAGCAGATTCTGCTGGAGACCAGCGAAGAGGTCCCCTACTCTGTAGGCGTGCTCATCGAAAGATTCGAGGAAGGAAAGAACCTGACTCGAATTGCTGCAGCCATCTACTGCGAGCGCGAAGGCCAAAAAGCGATTCTGATCGGAAAGCAGGGACAAATGCTCAAAAGGATCGGCACCGGCGCCCGCCTGCAAGTGGAGAAGATGCTGGGCGTCAAGGTGTTTCTCGAGCTTTTCGTCAAGGTGCGGGCTGACTGGCGGAATTCAGCCGCTATTGTGCAGGAGCTGGACTGGCGGCAATCGCGCGTCCCGCCAGGTCCGGTCTGATCTCATCAGCGAGCCTTTTGATACACGAAACAGTTGTTTCCGAGCGGCGCCGGTTTGAGTTCCCTGGCGTCCAGTAAAGACCCGGTGCACTCGGAATCGGCGGCAGGGTCAGCCACGAACTTCACAGAAAGAGTCACTCCCAGGAAGCTGGTTTTATCGAGCTTCAATTCTTCTTCAGTCTCTTTTCTTTTTTTCCAATGATCGGGATCGGCGACGTACCTGATCTTCCATTCTTTTGCGGTCCACATCACCGGGTAGTAACGGACCGGTCCGCTCTGCTTGTCAATGCACAATTTATGCGTGCAATAGCTGAGGCTTGGGGCCGGAGACCGGGCTTCGAGCGTCCCGCCTTCAGAGTGATCGCCGGGGAGAACTTCAGCATAGCCCGAGTCCGAAACCCATTGTGCGGAAGGTTGGCCCTTCTGCCCTTCGCCGGGAAGCCACAGAATGATCACGAGAAGAATCAAGCACAGCTGAAACCTGATCGGCATATTCGTTTGCTGGGTCCTGAAAGAAATTTTCCCTGAAAAAGAGTGTTTTGACCAGCTCAGGAACCGGAAACGGTAATTGGGCGGCGAGTCGCAAGGATCGAGCCTGCGAAAACTAGGAGTTGGTTACAATCTCCCGCACCGCCCGATGTGCCTGATCAATGGCGCTGTTAGTGTACGCGCTGGCTCCGGCGTCGGAATTCGCTATCGAAATACGGCCGAACCGTTGCCGGCCGATCACACAGGGACGCTCGGCCGCAGGCCATTGCGGATCGGATAGCGGCTCGTACTCGTACGAGTATCCATGCGCCCAGCGGTTCACGGTGATACCCAGAATGTCCCGCGCTGAATCAAAGCCGGAGGGACCTAACATTCGTTGCAATTGGTCGCGGATATTCCGCTCAAAAGTCGAAAACGGAGTTTTATAGAGTTCCCCTCGCCCGGTGCGGTACTGCTCCTGTCGGGCCAGTCCCGGCTTGCAGGGCGTGCGCAGCATGAAAAGAACCATCGGCTCCTCGGGGTTGGCTGGAAACTTGTACTCCCCAATGCTTACTGGAAAATCAAGCGCTACATAGTAGTGATAACCGCCGGGAGCAACGATCTGGTGAATCCCCAGGTCTTTGAAAACCTGCCAATTGCGGATCGCCACTCGCGTGTACACCAACGGCACCTTGACGTTGTACGCCAGCGCCTGCTTCTGTTTCTGGGGCAGATCGGGGCAAATATAGGGAATCATCATGTTGTAGCAGGCCAGAATGCAGTGTCTTGCCTGCACGCTTTTCAGCTTCCCGCCCCGCATGTACGCAACCTCCACAGCCTTCGCTGAAGCTGGAGACCCTGCGTGATTGACCAGCACGGCTGTGCTGTTCAAGCGAATACGAATGGAAGCACCGGCCTCGTCCAGGCGGCTGTAGTCGCAGCGCGCCGTTACTACGTCTTCCATCGTGTTGCCTGGAACAGACCCGGGAATCAACGATCGCACCAGCAGGCGGGCGACGGACGCATTGCCATCGGGGAAATGAAAAATATAAGGGTCTTCCTCTTCCGGCTTGCCCAGGTCCATGCCATCAAAACCGGGATAGGTAATGGCGTCGTAATCGTCAGGATTCTCGAAGCAGAAAAGTGCCGAGACCGCATCAATCCCCACGCCCACTAAATCGTGTGGGTAAGGCTGAAAAAAGGGCAGAGCCGCGGGCGTGACTTTACATCTCTTTGTAAGAAAATCGGCGTAGCTGATCTTGGCCAGCTTGGCGCGTTTCTGCGCGCGGGTCAGGTGCGGCAGATAGTCCACTCTTTCTGTATAAATCCGGGCAATATCGCGGCGAACGGCTTCCGTAAGGGGCGTCTTGGCTAGGAACTCCGGCCATGGAGTTGATCCCATGCCCGTGACCAGCCGGTCCTCGCCAAAAGTTTGCCGGTCGAAAAAGCATCCGGTGCCTAGCTTCGAATAAAGTTTCTGATCGTAATCCTGGTAGAAGCGCTTGACCTCAATGCCAAGCTCACTCAGAAGCTGCCTGGCGGCGGCGCTATAACCCGACGGGTTCTCGATAGATTGCGTCCCGCCATTGGCCAGCAACAGCCGGCCGCCGGCGCGAAACTCGTTGCGCTTCGCGTGTCCGCCGAAGTCATCATGGTTCTCAATGATGAGAATGCGCGCCTTCGGCGCGTGCCTGCGATAGAGATAGGCCGCCGCCAAGCCGCTGATGCCTCCGCCCACAATCGCCAGATCGTAGCTTTCGCCGGTCGGCTGCGCCTTGCCAGCCTTGCCCCAGAACGTGCCGTCGCGGAGGCTGTGCGCCACGGGGAAGGAACCGTCGTGGTTGCCGCGCATACCCATCAGCGCCGGCGGATAGTAACTTGGGTCTTTTTCCGGAGCAACGCTGGAATCGAGGACCCTATACACCCACGGCGTTGCTGAAGCGAGCAGCGAACTGCCGACCGCGGCACTGACCCCGTTCAAAAAATCGCGCCGGGTGATGTCCCGGTTCATTCCCAGTTTCCGGTCGCGGGCGCGTCGCTTCATGTGGTCAACGGTTCAGACCGGCCAGATGGCTGGCTGGCGGAGAGTTTAGCACGGCTTTGGCCTCTCGAATCATCGGGCTTTTGAGTTCTTCGGAAATCCCTGCGCCCGCCGCTGCGTATTTCTTTAGAACCTCGCTGGTCCTTTCTGCATCTGTTACAGCTTATTGCCGTACCTGTGCGCGGCAGCTATGGCTAACCAAGCAGGCAGGAAGATTACCAACCCGTGGTTCATCGCCATCTCTGTCATGCTGGCAACGTTCATGGAGGTGCTGGACACTTCCATCGCAGCTGTTGCACTGCCCTACATTGCCGGCAGTCTCTCAGCCACGAACGATGAGGCTACCTGGGTGCTTACCAGCTACCTCGTTGCCAACGCCATTGTTCTACCGGCGAGCAGTTGGTTCTCGCTGAAGTTCGGGCGCAAACGCTTCCTGATTACCTGCATTATCATTTTTACAGCATCCTCGTTCATGTGCGGCGCGGCGACCAGCCTAGCGGTCATGTTAATCGCCCGTGCCGTCCAGGGCGCTGGCGGAGGCGCTCTGCAACCGCTTTCCCAGTCCATCCTGCTTGAGAGTTTTCCTCCCGATAAACGGGGCATCGCCATGGCAGTGTTTGCCCTGGGCGTGGTGGTCGCGCCGGTATTGGGACCGACGCTGGGCGGCTGGCTGACCGATACGTACTCATGGCGATGGGCGTTCTACATCAATATTCCGATCGGCATCTTTGCGATCTTTATGATCACCCGCTATGTCGAAGACCCTCCCTATATCAAGAACGCCAAAGCTGGCAAAATTGACGCCATCGGGCTCGGCCTGCTGGCGGTATGGCTCGGCTGCCTGCAGATCATTCTCGACAAAGGCCAGGAAGATGACTGGTTCGGAGCCACCTGGATCCGCTGGGCAGCTGCCATTCTGCTGACTTCCTTTGTGTCGTTTCTGATTCGCGAGTTCCGCTCGAAAAGTCCTCTGGTAAACCTGCGGGTGTTTCGCAACCGCAATTTTGCCCTCGGCTGCCTGCTGATTGGGCTGTTCGGCGCAGCCATTTACGGCCTAGTGACTTTGCTGCCGCTTTTTTATCAGGAATTGATGGGATATACCGCGCTCGCTGCCGGCTGGGCCGTAAGTCCCCGCGGAATCGGGGCGATTCTGGCCATGCCAATTATCGGCGTGCTGACCGCAAAAATTGATAATCGCTGGCTCATCGTGGCGGGATTTCTCTTGTTCGCTGTCAGCGGTCTTTGGTTTGGCTTGGCTAATCTGGCGATTTCTCAGTGGACGTTTCTGTGGGCGATCGTTATCAGCGGGTTCGGTTCCGGCTGCATTTTTGTTCCCCTCTCGACGACCACCATGGCAGGTTTGCCCAACGAACAGATCGGCAATGCCAGCGGTTTATACAACCTGCTGCGCAATATCGGCGGCAGCATCGGAATTTCCGTGGTGAACACCATCGTCACCCGCCATGCCCAGTTGCATCGCAACGAGTTGACCCATTCGGTAGCGGCGGGCAATGTGAATTTTCAGACCCGTTTGGGCGCCATACAGCACTACTTGCAGTCGCAGGGAGCATCGAGCGCATTGGCGCTGGACCGCGCAGTAGCGCTGATTAACCGCATTCTCGACGGTCAGGCTCTTCTCTGGTCTTACGTGGACGATTTCCGATACATGGCGCTGGTTTGCTTCGCCTGTATCCCGATTGTCATGATGCTAAAGAAAACTGTCCGTAGCGGCGGCCTGAGCGCGGGCCACTAGTACTCGGCCAACTCTTTCATCGCCCGATACAGGTCTTCGGCTTGGGGCAGAATCTGGTCCTCTAGAATCGGTTGATAGGCGACGAAGGTATCTTTCGCGGCCACGCGCCTGACCGGCGCATCCAGTTGGTCGAACAGCTCGTCCGCGATCCGCGCCGCGATCTCCGCTCCGTAACCCCAACTGAGCATATCTTCGTGAGCAACAATCACCCGGCTGGTCTTGCTGACCGAAGCTGCGATCGCCTCCCAATCAAATGGATTGAGGCAGCGCAGATCAATCAACTCCACCTTCACGCCCAGTTCTCGCTCCAGCTTCTGTGCCGCCTGCAGTGCCCGCGGCACTACTGCACCGTAGGTGATTACTGACAAATCTGTTCCCGCCTGCACGATCTTCGCTTTGCCGAAGGGAACCATGTAATCCGGGCCAGGATACGGCGCGCGTCCGAAAGTCTCGCGGTAGAGGCGCTTGTGCTCGAGGAACATGACAGGGTCGTCGCAACGAATGGCTGTGCGCAGCAGCCCGGCAGCGTCGAGGGCGCTGGAGGGGAAAACCACGCGCATCCCCGGGGTGTGCGTGAAAATGCTCTCGCCGCATTGCGAGTGATAGATGGAACCGCCGGTGAGATATCCGCCGATAGCCACACGGATTACGGCAGGCGAGGAAAACCCGTTGTTGGAGCGCCACCGCATCAGGGGCAATTCGTCACGCAGCTGCATCATGGCGGGCCAGATGTAATCGAAGAACTGAATTTCCACCACTGGCTTGAGCCCGCGCGTCGCCATCCCAACCGCTCGCCCCACAATGTTGGCTTCGGCCAGCGGAGAATTGAAAACCCGGTCCGAGCCGAATTCGCATTGCAGGCCATGAGTCAGCTTGAACACACCCCCTTTGCCCTTGATGAGCTTTTCGTCGAGATATTGCTCGCGGCTGCAATCGGCAACGTCTTCTCCGAACATGACGACGCGCTCATCACGCTTCATCTCACCCCGCAAAGTGGAATTGATAAGGTCAGCCATCGTCTTCGGCGCCGCTTCTTTCCCGTTGGAGGTTGGCGCGGCCACGGCCTGAGTCTCAAAAGCGGACGAGGTCGGATCGAGATCTTCGGAATAGACGTATCGGGTAGCTGAATCCGGCGTAGGCAGCGTCGCTTCCACGGCTTGATCCGCCGCCGTTTGAATTTCCTCCTCAACCTGCTTCTCCAGCTTGTTGATGCCCTCTTCATCCAGAATGCCCTCGCGGATGAGAAACATCTGCATGCGAGTAATCGGATCGCGGGCTACCTCGCTCTGACGTTCGGCGTCCGGGCGGTAAAGGCGCTCGTCATCGGAAAGCGAGTGGGAGTAGGGGCGAATGACGTGAGCGTGAATGAAGGCAGGCCCGTTCCCGGCGCGGCAATGGGCCATGGCGCGAGTGAACGCGGCGTAGCAGACCACGGGATCGGTTCCGTCAAGCTCCTCAAAGTGAAAATTGGGGAAACCGGCCACAAGCTTCGAAATATTTCCCCCCGCAGTTTGCACTTCAACCGGCACCGAGATGGCGTATTCGTTGTCCTGAATCACGAAAAGCACGGGCAGCTTCCGATTGGACGCGGTGTTGAGTCCCTCCCAGAACTCGCCTTCGCTGGTCGTGCCGTCTCCGAGAGAAACGTAAGTGACTTCGTCGCCATAAAACTGCACATCTCTAAACTCGCGATAATCGCCCCTGGCTTTCTTGGCCGCTTCGGGATGGGCGGCAAAGTAACGCCCTGCCTCGGCGCAGCCCACAGCTTGCAGAACCTGCGATCCCGTGGGCGACGATTGCGATACCACGTTCAGCTTGGGAAAGCCCCAGTGCGAAGGCATCTGGCGTCCGCCGGAGCTGGGATCGTCGGCCGCGCCCACCGCCTCAAGAAACATCTCGTAGGGTGTTGCACCAAGGGCAAGACAAAGCGCGCGGTCGCGGTAGTAGGGATAAAACCAGTCGTAAGCCGGTTTCATGGCGAAGCCGGCGGCCACGCCGACTGCTTCATGCCCCGCACCAGAGATTTGAAAAAAAATTTTCTGCTGCCGTTTGAGCAGGATCTCGCGGTCGTCCACCCGCCGCGACATGTACATGATGCGGTAGGCTTCGATCAGCTGTTCGCGCGAAAGACCTTCGTAGTTCTTGCCTTGTTCGGCAAGCCCCGATGGTCCTGCCGTCGTTTTGCTCGCCATCCTCGTCCCATCCCGCAGGCAAAAGCCCGTTAATGCATTGTAAATGGTGAGGGGGCGATTGACATTTTGTCGGAATCAAGGGTAACGGGGCTGAATCATACTCCATCGAACTTCGCCAGCAGCTTGCGGCTGCGAACTTTCATCGCAGGGGTTCCGTTTTTACTGGCCTCAATCAAAAGTCTAAGCACGCGGCCCCGAATGGCTGGCTCTTTCTGAGCCAGTTCAGCCAAGCCCTGAAGGGCAAAGGTCTTGACGATAGAACTTCGGTCTTGCAGATAGCTCAACAGGCTGGCTATTGCGGCGCGCCTTTCTTTGGGAGTGAGCGACAGGCGCGGAGCCATGGCTGCAAGATGCCAACGCAACTCCTGCTGCCGCGCCTCGGCCATCAAGGCCAACAGCTTCCGCTTGTGGGGCTGCAAGAACTGGGGATGCCCGCGGGTAATCTTCTCGCATGCGTCTGCCGCGCGCATGCGCACAACTTCATCCGCGGACCACAAGCCTGCGATTAGATCGGGAAACAGGTTCGGCTGGCACGACACCATTGCGGCTGCCCGTTCTGACAGCCCGATCATTCGGCGGTCGCCGCCCCGAAGAAGGGAGAGGATGTTTTTTCCCGACATCAAACTGCCTATTATGATATGCCCCGTTCTGAATAAGCGGCCAGTTGGGGCGTTGCCTTAAGATGTCGTGTGGTTCGTTTTCACCGCCATTTCGATCCTGCGACAATCAAGCTGCTGATCTTCGACCTCGATGGCACTCTGATTGACTCCCGTCTCGATCTGGTGCATTCAGTGAACGCGACGTTGCGCCATTTTTCGCGGCCCGAACTGCCGGATGAGGTCATCGCATCCTACGTCGGCGATGGCGCTCCCATGCTCATTCGGCGCGCCTTCGGCGATCCTCGCGATCACGCTTTTCTGAAAGAGGCGCTGGAGTTCTTTATCGCCTACTACAGGGTCCACAAGCTCGACCACACCAAACTCTATGCCGGCGTAAAAGAGATGTTGATTGCGGTTCGCAGTTCGAACGGGGTTGCGCGAAACATGGCCGTGCTTTCAAACAAGCCGGTCGTTCCCTCGCGGGCAATTGTGGAAGCGCTCGGGCTGGTGGAATTCTTCGCTCAGGTTTACGGCGGAAACAGCTTTTCCACCAAGAAACCCGACCCGCTCGGCGCCAGGACAATTTTGCGGGAAAACAACGCGAATCCTGAAGAAGCGTTGATCGTCGGCGACTCCTCGGTGGACGTTGTGACCGGAAAAAACGCCGGGATCTTTACCTGCGGTGTAACTTACGGATTTGCCCCGCACACCTTCGTGGAAGCGCCTCCCGACGTAACCGTGGAAACCCCGTCCGAGTTGGCAAAACTGTTTCAGTGATTCCCGTGTCCTCAGTGGTCAATACCGGTTTCTGGACTTTCCACTAAACTGCCTCCAGTGACAACCGACAGTTTCTCACCCGCCGAACTGCACAAACTGCGCAGCCTGAAAACGCCGCATGGCATACAACGCTTTCTCGATGACATGCCTTACCACCTCGCCGATACCGCCTGGTCGCCGCGCCGGGTACTTGCTGAAAGTACGTCCCACTGTTTCGAGGGGGCCATGTTTGCGGCTGCGGCGTTGCGGGAAAACGGATTCCCTCCCTTGGTTCTCGACCTCGAAGCGGAAAAAGACACCGATCACGTCATCGCCATTTACCGCGTGAAGCAACATTGGGGCGCCATTGCCAAATCCAACTTTACCGGATGCCGCTACCGCGAGCCGGTTTATCGCACCCTGCGCGAACTGGCCATGAGCTACTTTGATGTCTATTTCAACTTGCGAGGGGAGCGGTCTCTGCGAAGGTTTTCGCGGCCGATGAACCTTGCGCGCTTTGACCGGCGGCACTGGATGACCACTGACACGCCGCTTTGGTTCATCGCCGAGTATCTTTTCGACGTACACCATTACCCGTTGTTGCTTCCCGGGATGGCGAAGCGTTTGCACCGTCTGGATAGCCGCTCTTTTCGCGCTGGATGTCTCGATCGGGCCGACAAGTAGGCGCCCCATTTGCTGGAACGCGCCGTTGTACACTTCCAGGGTGAACTTCCGGTCGCGCCAGGCCCAGTTACAGCGCTCCCTCGAAGCCAGCCGCCTGGACGCGCTGCTGGTAACGCACTTGCCGAACATACGCTACCTGTGCGGATTTACCGGCAGCGCCGCTGCCCTTTTGATCGCGGAAGACAATTGTGTCTTCTTCAGTGACGGGCGCTACGGCGAGCAATCGCGGGAGGAAGTACAAAGCGCTCGCATTGTGATCGCCCGCAAAGCGCCGCTGCTGGCTGCCGCAGAGTGGCTGCGCTTGAACCGGTCTACGTCTGGTTCCTCGACCCTGGGAATTGAAGCCGAGCATCTCACAGTTGCCGAGAGAAAACGCCTATTCAAGGCGGTCAGTTCCAAGACTCGCATTCGTGAAGCGCCGCCCCTGGTCGAACAATTGCGGATGGTGAAAGATCCGGACGAGATCGAAAAGGTCCGTGCCGCTGTCAATCTCGGGGCCAGTTTGTTTGCGCGATTGTTGCGGGCCATTCGTCCCGGGGTGAAGGAAACGCAAGCCGCCGCCGAGTTTGAGTACGCAGCGCGCAGCGGCGGGGCCGAGGCAATGTCTTTCCCGACGATTATTGCTGCGGGCAAACGCTCAGCTCTGCCCCACGCCCGGGCTTCGGAAGCGAAAATCCCCCGCTTGGGATTCGTGGTTTGCGACTTCGGTGTTATACTCGCGGGCTACTGCTCGGACATGACCCGGACGCTGCACGTAGGCCGTCCACGCCGCCAAGCGCGTCGGCTTTACGAGGCGGTGCTCCAGGCCCAGCTCGCCGCAATTGCTGCGGTGCGGCCGGGGGTAAGGGTTAGAGAAGTCGATGCGGCTGCTCGCAAGCTATTGCAAAAGCACGGCTTCGGGCGTTACTTCACACACTCGACCGGGCATGGGGTAGGATTAGAGATTCACGAAGCGCCAAAGGTCGCGGCTGGCGGAAGCGAAATTCTAAAGCCCGGCATGATCATCACGATTGAGCCGGGCGCATATCTCGCCGGCAGGTACGGCGTGCGCATCGAAGATATGGTTGTAGTTACCAAGCATGGGTGCGAAGTCCTGACTCCCACCCCGAAGGAACTTGTAGAGATTTGAGATAGCTCCTTGAGTTGATTTGCCGGCAGGGCAAGAACTCAGGACCGGTCGAAGATAAGTCGGCCGCGGGAGAAGCTGCAAGCAGTTCCGTCCTTCCAATGAACCAAAAAGAGCTGAAAGAACTCATCGAGTTCTTAATTGAAAAAGACATTACCGAATTTGAGCTGGAGCGCGGCGATGTGAAGGTGCGCATTAAGCGCGGGGTCGATGCCGCCCCAGCTGTAGTGGCTCAGGAGCCCCGCTACTTCGCGGTGCCTTCGGTGCCCGCTGCGTCGCCGGAGATCGCAACCCATGTCCCGGCTGCCGAGCCTGTGCCGGCTGCCAAACCGGGCGCACCGGCGGAACCTGACTTGCACATCGTGCGTTCGCCGATCGTGGGCACGTTTTACGAGGCCCCTTCGCCGGGCTCGCCGCCTTTTGTCAAGCCGGGTGACGTAGTCGAGCCAGGGCAGGTGCTTTGCATTGTCGAAGCCATGAAGCTCATGAACGAGATCGAAGCCGATGTCGCAGGGGAGATCGTTAAGCGGCTCGTGACCAATGGGCAGCCGATCGAGTATGGACAGGAGCTGTTCACAATCCGGCCCCGGGCATGACCACCAGGTTGGTCATTCTGAGTAAGCCGCTTTTGCGCAGCGAAGAATCGGGCGCGGTGCCGCGGCTCTTGCGACACATTGGAACCCACGCCTGGAGCGCTTCCCAAGTGCGTGACTCTGAAATCGGATTTCCATGTTCAACAAAATCCTGATTGCCAATCGCGGTGAAATTGCTCTGCGCGTGATCTGCGCCTGCAAGGAGCTGGGCATCCGCACGGTCGCCATTTACAGCGAAGCTGACCGGCACTCGCTGCACGTGCGCTTCGCCGACGAAGCCATCTGCATCGGGCCTCCCCAATTGGCGCAGAGTTACTTGAACATTCCCACAGTGATCAGCGCGGCGGAGATTGCCAACGTTGACGCCATCCATCCCGGCTACGGGCTGCTGGCGGAGAACGCGAACTTCGCCGAAGTGGCCGAGACCAGCAACATCAAGTTCATCGGTCCACCGCCAGAGATCACCCGGCTCATGGGCGAAAAAGAGAAAGCCCGCGCGGCCATGAAAAAAGCCGGCGTGCCGATTCTTCCGGGGTCAGAAGGAATTCTTGCCAGCGAGGGCGAGGCCCTGGAATGGGCGAAGCAGGTCGGGTTTCCTGTCATTATTAAAGCTTCGGCTGGCGGCGGCGGCCGCGGCATGCGAATCGTCCGCAATGAAGAAGAGCTGCCGGGCCTGTTCAAAGCTGCGCAGTCGGAGGCGGCGGCGGCGTTCGGCAATGGTGATCTCTACATGGAAAAATATGTCGAGCGGCCGCGGCACATCGAATTCCAGGTATTGGCCGATCAATATCGCAACGTCGTAAGTCTGGGTGAGCGCGAGTGCTCGATTCAGCGGCGTCATCAGAAACTGCTCGAAGAATCGCCCTCCACGCAGATGACGCCGGAGTTACGCGCGCAAATCGGGCAGATTCTCTCGAAAACGCTAGGTGAAATCGGATACGTAAACGCCGGCACCATCGAGTTTCTGATGGACGAAGACCGCAAGCTCTATTTCATCGAGATGAACACCCGCATTCAGGTGGAGCATCCGGTCACGGAGATGGTCACCGATGTTGACCTGGTCAAGAGCCAGATTCGCCTTGCCGCAGGCGAGCGACTGGAAAGCGTTCTGCAAGCGCCGGTGGTGCATCGCGGACACGCCATCGAGTGCCGCATCAATGCCGAGCATCCGGAGAAGTTCACGCCGTCAGCAGGCAAGATTACTGCCTTCCATCCGCCAGGAGGCACCGGGGTGAGAATTGACACCGCCGCCTATGCCGAAGGCGTGATTCCACCGTATTACGACTCACTCATCGCGAAACTGATTGTTCGCGGGAAAGACCGCGCCGAAGCAGTCTCGCGCATGTCGCGTGCGTTGGAGATGTTCATCGTCGAAGGCATTTATACGACAATCCCGCTGCACCGGCGAATTTTGGCGGACGAAGATTTCCGCGCCGGGAAGATTAACACGACGTTTATCGAGCGGTTCCTGGCGAAAAACGGAAAACAGAAGCCGGCGGCATGATTCGGCATCTTTATCTTTAATTTACTGCAAATTTGCCTGTCGTTTTGCTTGACGTAAGCATTCTTGATCTCCAAAACCGGCCCATGATAGGTTACATGTAACCTCTTGGGGTAAGCAAGCGCATGCGAGCTCAATCCAAGTCATCCCGCAACAAGGTCAGGGCGCATCGCGAACGCTTGCGCCAACAGGGCTTGCGGCCTATTCAAATCTGGGTTCCCGATATGCGCTCGCGGGCTTTCGTGAGAGAGGCTCATCGCCAATCCCAGGCGGTTGCCCACAGCGCCTTCGCAAGGGAAGACCAGGATTTCATTGATGCCATCTCCGATTAGGCTGACCTGTGAAACGTGGCGAAATCTGGACCGTTGGGGGCGGTAAAGATTACGCCGGTAAACCGCGCCCCGTTGTTGTTCTCCAGGACGACCGCTTTGACCGCACGGATTCGGTTACCATCTGCGCCTTCACGACCGACCCAACGGACGCCCCACTATTTCGCCTGCTGATCGAGCCGAGCGAGAACAACGGGCTCCGTACGGCTCCTCGCCTGATGGTGGACAAGATCACAACCGTCTCGAGATCAAAAATGGGAACTCACATCGGCCGTCTTGCGGCTGAGGATCTCGTCCGGCTGAATCGTGCGGTGCTGGTGTTTCTTGGCGTCGCCGCGCCGAGCAGCAAGAGGTGACCCAAGATGCAGAAATCTTCTGGAGCAACCGTCCAGTGAGGCAGTGCGCGGACATGAACACCCACATTCGGCTGCCGAAGCTGTACGCGATTCTCGACGCCGCGCGCTTTCCGGATACGCGCGCCCTGCTGGTAGCTGCGAACGCGCTCAGCGCTGCTGGCGTCACACTTATCCAATACCGCGACAAAACCGGACACGCCCGCCAAATGCTCGATACCGCGCGCGAACTGAAGAGGCGCTCCGGGGGCTCGGCAAGACTCATCATGAACGATCGTGCCGATCTGGCCGTCGCCGCAGAATTCGACGGCGTGCACGTCGGCCAGGATGATCTTTCTCCCGAAGGCGCGAGAAAGGTCATCGGGGCGAATCTCTGGCTCGGGATTTCGACGCATAATCCTGATCAGGTCGACACGGCCGATAAATCCTCGGCCGACTACATTGCCATTGGCCCGGTATTCGCAACCACGACCAAACTCAACCCAGATCCCGTCATCGGCCTTGAAGGGATTCATCGCGCTCGCGCGCTTACCAACAAGCCATTGGTCGCAATTGGCGGAATTACTCGCGCCAATTGCCGCTCCGTGATCGAAGCCGGGGCCGATTCGGTCGCGGTGATATCTGACTTGTTACCCGATCCGCGCAAATCAGCAGAGGAATTTTTGCGCATCTTAGGGTAAAGTAAGCCGGGTAGGAGGCCCGCTTTCTACCGGCATCTCGCGGGCGAGGCGCCGCGCCACGAATCCTGTGAGTACCGACACCACGTCTCCGGTCTCTCTCCAATCCGCCAGCGATTGGGACATCCATACTCATCAAGACAAAGAGCTGGTCAAAGCCCTCGGGCTGACCAGCGCGACCATGCTGGTTATGGGCTCGATGATCGGGTCCGGCATCTTTATCGTATCGGCCGAAATCGCGCGTGAAGTCGATTCACCAGCTTTACTTATCGGCGCATGGCTGGTGACCGGGTTCATGACCATCGTCGGCGCCCTGTGCTACGGTGAACTTGCCGCCATGATGCCCCGCGCCGGTGGCCAATATGTTTACCTGCGCGAAGCCTTGGGGCCTCTGTGGGGATTCCTCTACGGCTGGACTTTATTCCTGGTCATCCAAACCGGAACGATTGCCGCCGTCGGCGTAGCTTTCGGCAAGTTTCTCGGCGTTTTCTTTCCTTCAATTTCTTCCTCGAACTGGATCCTGCACTTCTGGAAAGTTCCTCCCATTCCGGTCGGCCCTATGGTCCTCGGCAATATGGATGTCGGCCTCAATACCCAGAACCTGGCGGCGATCCTCATGGTCGTCGCTCTTTCGGTCATCAACATTTTCGGCGTGAAGACCGGAGCCGTGATCCAGAACGTTTTCACAGCCGCCAAAGTCTCGGCGCTTCTGGGGCTGGTGCTCCTGGGCATTTTTCTTGGTCGCAACGCGCAGGCCCTCGCCGCAAATTTTCAAGGCAACTTTTGGCACAATGCGAGCCTGGGCGCCCGACACGCCGTTCAAGTCGGTGCGGGCGGCCCGATGGTCCTGGTAGGAACGTTGACAATCCTGGCCGTCGCGCAGGTCGGTTCGTTATTTTCGGCCGATGCCTGGAACAACGTCACATTCACCGCGGGTGAGGTAAAGAACCCGAGCCGCAATCTGCCTTTGTCACTTGCCATCGGCACCGGCGTAGTCATCGCCCTCTATATCGGCTGCAACCTCATCTACGTGAATGCCCTGCCGTTGGATGGCATCAAGAACGGCGCGACCATCCTCGAGCGCGGCATCAAGTATGCCAGCGAAGACCGTGTAGCCACGGCGGTCTTGTCGCAGATGTTCGGGCCTATTGGCGCATCACTGATGGCATTGGCAATTATCCTCTCAGGGATCGGCTGCAATAACGGCCTGATCCTCAGCGGCGCTCGGGTCTACTACGCGATGGCGAAGGACGGCCTGTTCTTCCGCCAAGTCGCGAAACTCAATTCGAAATACAAGACTCCAGCAGCTTCCCTGATGGTACAGATGGTCTGGACCTGCGTGCTTTGCGTATCGGGCAGCTATAACCAGTTGCTGGAATACATCATGTTTGCGGTCCTGGTGTTTTACATCCTTACGATGGTTGGGTTATTTGTGCTGCGCCGCACGCATCCTAATGCAGAGCGGCCCTATCGGGCGGTCGGCTATCCCGTCCTGCCCGCGATTTATATTGTCATGGCTTTGTTCATTGATGTCGTACTATTACGCTACAAGCCGCAGTACACCTGGCCCGGACTGATGATCGTCCTGCTGGGCATTCCGGTGTATTTTGCCCGGAACGCGGCAAATTCCGCGAGGGGTCATTCATGAGTCAGGGACTGTTTGCCAAGAAGGACATTACGACGCTGCTCAAGGAAGCTGATAGCGAGGGCGGGGAACACGGACACGGCCTGCGCCGGGCCCTGGGACCGTTGAATCTGATCACCCTGGGCATCGGCGCGGTCATCGGCGCCGGAATCTTCGTAATTACCGGCCAGGCAGCGGCGCAGTTTGCCGGCCCCGCCATCCTGATCTCATTCGTGCTGGCTGGCGTGGCTTGTGCATTTGCCGGCTTATGTTATGCCGAGTTCGCCTCCATGATTCCGATCGCGGGCAGCGCTTATACCTATTCGTATGCCACCCTGGGAGAACTGGTGGCATGGATCATCGGCTGGGACCTGATCCTGGAATACGCCTTCGGTGCCGCCACCGTCGCCGTCGGCTGGAGCGGCCACCTGCGCGCGTTTCTCCACGACATCGGAATGGATCTGCCGCCGATACCCCACTCGGATTTCATGTTCTTGGGCAGGCAGGTACACCTTACTTACGACTATGTCGGCTTTCTGGTGATCACGGCAATCACCGCCATTCTGGTCATCGGCATTAAGGAATCGGCCAACTTTACCACCGCGATTGTGATCCTCAAGGTCGCTGTAGTGTGTATGTTTATCGCCCTGGCCGGGGCCTTTCTCGCTTCCCATGCCTGGCAGCCAAACCACTGGCACCCCTTCATCCCGCCAAATACGGAGGGATTCGGGCATTTTGGTTGGTCGGGCATCTTTCGCGGCGCGGGAGTCGTTTTCTTTGCCTACATCGGGTTTGATGCGGTTTCGACCGCTGCCCAGGAGGCAAAGAACCCCAAGCGCGACATGCCGTTCGGTATCCTTGGCTCGCTGGTTATTTGCACCATCCTGTATATTCTGGTCTCCGCGCTGCTGACCCATCTGGTTCCTTACAACCAGCTCGATGTGCCCGATCCGGTGGTTGTCGGAATTCGTGTTACCGGCCAACAGTGGGCAACTTTTTTTGTGGAAATCGGCGCGTTGGCTGGCCTTTCCACGGTGATGCTCGTGATGTTGCTGGGCCAGTCGCGCGTGTTCTATTCGATGTCGCGGGATGGCTTGCTCTGGCCGTGGGCCGGCAAGATTCATTCCCGCTTCCGCACCCCTCACATCAGCACCATCGTGGTGGGTTTCTTTGTGGCAATCCTGGCGATGCTGTTTCCCCTCAGCATCCTGGACCAGATGACGAGCGTCGGAACTCTTTTGGCGTTCGCGCTGGTGAGCGCCGGAGTCTGGGTCATGCGAAGAACCCATCCCGACCTGCCCCGTCCGTTTAAGACTCCGATGGTACCGCTGGTCCCAATCCTCTCGATTGTGTTCTCCACCACGCTCATTGTCACTTTGTCGCCCGCAACCCAGATTCGGCTGGTGGTCTGGCTGTTGATCGGCTTTGTGATTTACTTCAGTTATGGCCGCAAACACAGCAAGGTGCAAAACTCGATGCTCAGGCAGAGCGCAGGCTCTCCGGCGCGGTCGATGGCAGACTGAGTGACGGTACCTCGGGCTTCATTGGCTGCCCACGGTTCGCGACTCTCAAAGGGGGCGAACTGTCGTGTGGATGCCTGGGAGTGGCCCGGCTTTCGCCGCCCTTGGGAAGCCTGGCAAAATTATCTCTAAGCAACTCCGTGAAAATCGTTACCGCAGCGGAAATGCGTGAAGTTGACCGCGCCACGAGTGAACGCTATGGCGTGCCATCGCTCACACTCATGGAAAACGCAGGCACCGCGGTGGCCCAGTTTGTCTTGTCGCAGTATCCGGACGCCAAATCCATCGGAGTCATTTGCGGCAAAGGCAACAATGGTGGCGACGGATTTGTGGCAGCCCGCAAACTGCAAAGAGCCGGAAAGGAAGTGCGGCTCCTGCTTCTGGCAGATGCTGCGGACGTGCGTGGCGACGCGAAGGAGATGCTCGGAAAGCTGGCGGCTACTCCCCTGATCACCAGTTCAACTGGAAATTTACACCAGGAGCGGGCAAGAAACGTTTTCGATGCGGAACTCTTGGTTGACGCCATTCTGGGCACCGGGTTTCGTCCGCCGGTAAGCGGAATGTACGCTGAAGCGATCGCAATGATCAATGCTGCCGCAAGCCCGGTGGTCGCGGTAGATATTCCCTCCGGCGCGGATGCCGATGTCATGGGCGAACAAACCGGGGCAGTAGCTCGAGCCGACGCGATTGTGACCTTCACCGCCCCTCGCCCGGCGCATGTGTTCGGAAGACTTACAAAGGGCCCGACAGTGATCGCACCCATCGGTTCTCCCGAGGAGGCGATCGTTTCTACAAGGTCGCTCAACCTGATCACTCCCAGAGATGTCGCGGCTTTGCTTGGTCCCCGCCCCGCCGGCTCCAACAAGGGCAACTATGGGCACGTGCTGGTAGTCGGAGGTTCGCTTGGCAAAGCCGGGGCTGCCGCCATGGCCGGGATGGCTGCACTCCGGGCTGGGGCCGGACTGGCAACGGTCGCAACTCCAAAATCAATCTTGCCAACCGTAGCGGGATTCCATCCGGAACTCATGACCGAACCCGTCGAAGAAACTAAGAACGGAAGCATTTCTTCTCGGGGCCTTACACGTTCGCTGGCGCTTGCGAAGAGCAGGACGGTCCTTGCCGTAGGCCCTGGAATCTCCCGAGTGACTGAGACGGCGAGATTCGTCCGCACGCTGGTATCCAAAACTACTACTCCGGCGGTCCTCGACGCGGACGGCCTTAACGCGTTCGAGAAGCGGGCCGCCTCATTGAATGGCCACGGCCGCGGGCTGGTGATTACGCCCCATCCCGGCGAGATGGCACGTTTGCTGGGATGCACCGTGGCGGAGGTGCAACGCAACCGGCTCAATATAGCCACGGAGTTCGCCGCCGAACATGAACTGGTCGTCGTGCTCAAGGGCCACAGGACCCTGGTCACATCCCCGGATGGAACCGTCTGGGTCAACACGACCGGCAATCCCGGGATGGCGACAGGTGGAACAGGTGACATCCTTACCGGCATGGTCGCGGGATTGATTGCCCAGAATCCCGCACGCATCCTAGAAGCCACACTAGCCGCGGTGCATCTTCATGGTCTTGCTGGTGATGTCGCCTGCGAAAACATGGGCGAACACTCATTGGTCGCAACCGACCTGCTCCCATCCTTGCCGGAAGCCATCCGGCGAGCGCAGAGATCGTCAACCGAGAAGATCACGACCGTGCAAGAGTGAGCTCAGGCGGCGGCACAGCGGAATTCAATCACAATTTCCGGGAACCGTATGTCACAGTGGGAATTGTGCAATGATCTTATTTTCAATAGCTTATTGGTAGCACTCCAGCGCCGTGCTCGCTCGAATCTGGCCATCTGCTTTCGTAATCTGCTCGGCCGGGCAATCCCGTGGCATATTCATAATTGCCATGACCCACTTCCCCCAGCCCAATCCACAGAGGCGTGCCCCTCGCGTCAGACTCGAAAATGCCGCTCCCGTTTTACTCATGCTGGAGGATGGTCAGCGTGCCAAAGGCAGACTGCAGACCCTTTCGGTGACGGGTGGCCTGTTGCGGCTGCCGAAAGCCCTTGAGCACGGCGACTTCGTCGAAGTTTCCTTCCAGACCCAGTCAGGCACCGTTCATGGAATGGCCGAAATGCTGAATCCGACCCGTTCCGTTCCCGATGGGACCCTGCAGCCCTTTCGCTTCATCGCTCTGGCAGATGACGATCATCGCACCGTACGCATGTTGGTGGATTCGGCATCGGACAGAGACTTCCTTCACCGCTCATCGAACCGATGGTCTTCTCTGACATAAGGCAGGCTGTTACGTTCAATACGAAATCCTGATCTCGCTATACTGGATTCGCGCCCTGCGCGGTCCAAATTGACAACCAGAGAATTCGCCACCGGTTCGCCCGAAGAGACCATCGCCCTTGGGCGTTCGCTCGTCTCCATGCTGGCTCCCCCCAAACTGGTGTTGCTGCGCGGCGACCTAGGGGCAGGAAAAACCACGCTAATCAAAGGGATCGCCGAAGGCTTCCGGGCGGCCGAGGCGAATGATGTCACCAGCCCGACGTTTACTCTGGTGCATGAGTACCTCGGACCCGAGGTGGCTCTTTATCACATCGACCTCTACCGGGTGGACACTCCCGCCCACCTGGAAACCTTGGGCTTGGACGATCTCGTCGCTAACAACAGCATCTTACTGATAGAGTGGGGAGATAAGTTCCCACGTTTGTTGCGTGGGTGGGACCTGGACATTGCGCTCGAACGAGTTGGAGAGCAGGAACGGTTGGTACGTATCACGAGCCGGTGAGGCTGAAAATCATTCTTAAGGGATTTTTCCTAGTGCGGAGAAATGCGTGCTTGCTTTTGCTCATATTCTTGATCTTCTTGGCGCTGGCCACCGGATCCGGCCAAACCGGACAAAGCACCAGCATTCCGCAGTCTCCATCCACCCAGGCCGGACAAAGCACTGGCCAACCCGGCGGTAACGCACCGGCACCGTCAACAGATCAGACTGGGAATCAAAATAAGCAGGGGCAATCTGGCACGTCCAATGACCGCCTGTTTTTCGCGTTGCCGAATTTCCTGACGGTTGAGACACAGAATCTTCCCCCCATGACGGTCAAACAGAAGTTCGGGGTCGTCACGCGTTCCTCCTTCGACTACATCCAGATTCCGTGGTACGCGTTCCTGGCTGGAGTCAGTCAGGCAGAAAACAGCGAACCTGGATTCGGCCAGGGCGCTCAGGGCTACGGTAAGCGCTTTGGGGCGTATTTTGCCGACGGCACCATCGAAAATTACATGACTGGCGCCATCTTGCCTTCAGTGCTCCATCAGGACCCACGATTCTATGAAATGGGCAAGGGGAGCTTCATGCATCGCACCGAATACGCGGTAAGCCGCATTTTCGTAACCCGCGGAGACTCCGGCCATAGCCAATTCAATTGCTCGGAGATTTGTGGCAGTGCCGCTTCCGCCTTCATCTCGACTTACAGCTACCATCCCCAGGGAGACCGCAACGTTCCTAACACCATGAGCGTGTGGGGAACACAAGTCGGGTTCGACACCATCACGATTGTGGTAAAGGAATTCTGGCCGGATATCCGGCGCAAGATGTCGAAAAAAGATCAAGTTAAGCCTGCGCCCTCCGCGGCGACAGGCCAAGACGCGCCACCCAGGGACTGAGACTTTCTGGCCAAAAACCGGAATCCTTATGCCCGCAGCTAGCTTCGTCTCAATGGATGGCGGAATGATGAAACGCGATGTCTTCGCCCCATGTTCCAACCGAGGTGGGCGCTGCTAAAAGCCCATGATGTTGTAGCCGCAGTCCACGTAGATCACTTCCCCGGTAATGCCGGAACTGGCGTCGGCTGCCAGAAAGACTCCGGTCGCGGCGACTTCGTTCACATCCACATTGCGTTGCAGGGGGGCGCGCTCGGCGTGGGCTTTGAGCATATCGCTGAAATCGGCGATGCCTCTGGCGGCCAGTGTCTTGATTGGTCCGGCGGAAATCGCATTGACGCGGATTTTCTTCTTGCCCAGATCATAAGCGAGATAGCGGACGCTGCACTCCAGCGCAGCTTTGGCGACGCCCATCACGTTATAGCGCGGGACAACACGCTCGGAACCGTAATAAGTCAACGTGATGATGCTGCCGCCGTCTTCCATCAGCGGCGCGGCGGCCCGCGATAACGCGACCAGCGAATACACGCTTACGTCGTGGGCGATGCGAAAGCCTTCACGGGAGGTCTCGAGAAACTCGCCTTTTAATTCCGCCGCCGGGGCAAAACCGATGCTGTGCACCAGCACGTGAAGCTTGCCATAGCGTTCTTTGAGGTGAGCAAAAAGTTTTCCAATTTCCGCATCATTCGAGACGTCACACATGAAGGCTTCTGCGCCGGGAAGCGAGAGAATCATGTCCTTGGCTTCCAGCCCCAGGCGCTCGTTCTGATAAGTAATCGCCAGCTTAGCTCCGGCCTTGTGCAGCCCGTGCGCGATGGCCCACGCGATGGAGCGCTTATTAGCAACTCCAAAAACGACAGCCACACGGCCTTCGAGGTTGTATGACATGCGGATCTCCGGGGAAGAAACAAGAATACTAAATCAAATCACCACTGAGCCGTAAAAGCCAAGAAAAGTCTTGGCCCCTACATAAGCCGGAAATCAGAACTTTTACTTGTTCTTTCGATTTTCTCTGTGCCTCTGTAGTGAAAACTACTCTGCTTCGCTCACTTCCGCGACGGAGACGGGATCAGCCATCGGCCAGGTTGCGCTGACAAAGGCTACGGCATAGACCAGCCCAATAATCGCGAAGCCAGCAACCAGATTTGCCTGCGCCACAGCGCCGACGGTCAGCGCCAGCACAATTTGCAGCGCGGTTCCGGCAAAATAAAACGTATTCTGCACCCGCCCCATGAAGTGCTGCGGAACCTGCTCCATGATGCTGGTGTTCATGGCCACGCTGCTGATGCCGCGCGCCGATCCCATCACGCCATAGCAAAACACGGCGATGGCCAGCGCCGGGGAAAGGGGGGCGAGGCTCATGCAAATAGCAAGGAATCCCATCGAAATGGCAATCGAGCGGCGCGCCCCAAGAGTCGCGATGAACCATGGCGCATAAAGCGCGCTCAAAAATGCGCCCACGCCCCATCCGCCATTGAACCAGCCGTAGCCGACGGCTCCCGCATGAAATACGCGATCGCTCAATGGTGCGGTCACAACCACGCCGGTCATCATGGCGCCGAGAAAAAGCGCCCAACTGATTCCCAGCATCACCAGGTTGCGCTTCCCACGCAAAAAGTGCAGCCCCTCGCGCATTTCGCGGACGAAGCGCTCGAGCGCTGTCTCCGCGGCGATTATGTCGGCCCGCAATTCGGCCGGGCGCGGCACCACATGGCGTCCTTTGCGCACCGCAAAATAACAGAGAAATGAGACTAAGTAAGTCGAGAAGTCAATGAGCAGCACGCCGCCAAGACCGATCTTGTTATAAACAAATCCGACAATCGCGCCGGCGATCAGCCATCCGCCTTGAATTCCGGCGAGCAAAAAAGTATTGGCGTGAACAAATTCTTCATCCGGAGTCAGTTCCTGAATGAGCGCGGTGATGGTCGGCCAGAACATCCAGAAGCCGGCCGCGACCAGCGTGTTCATGGCGTAAAGTTCCCAGACCTTCGCCTTGCCCGCGAATGCGAGCAGCGAGACACATAAAATAATGATGGCGCGGGCGGCATCGAGCATCATCACCAGACGGCGGCGGTCTTCGCGGTCAATGATGACCCCGGTGAACGGCAGCATCAGCATGGCAGGGAGAGTTTGCAGTACGGCAAACATCCCCAGCGCCATTTCTGAGTGGGTGGCTTGCAGGATGTACCACGCGACCGCAGCGGCGTTCATGCCGCTGCCCAGCATGGAAATCACATTCGCGGCGAAGATGTAGCGCAAGCCGCGCTTCTGCAAAATGGACCGCATAATCCAATTTAAATGATGAAGAGAAGTTCGCCAACCGCCTGATTGTCGTCCTGAGTGAGCATGGCTGCCCCACCCGTCGTGGTGTTCGACGAGCGGGAGTAGAAAAAAGGCCGTCTAAGACTCGGCCCCCCGGCTACCGAATCTGCACCTTTCCCGCCTCCCAGAACAAATACACAATCAGCAGAATCATCTCCGGTTCGATCGGGTGCTTGTAGCGCACAAACGGATTTACCAAGTAGTAGGGCAGCGGGTAAATCAGCAGAAAGCATGAAAGCAGAAAACCGCCGCGGATGCGATTGCGTAGGGTCAGCCACAATCCGGCGAAGGCAAGCACAGCGGCAAGCGCGAAGTTCACGTGCCGGGAGATCATCAGATCGTATCCGTTGATGATCGTCGCCTGGGGCGGAGCGATCCAGAAATATGCCGCGCGTTCGATGGTGAACCACGCGAACCGGCCGGGATACTGACGAATGAACTGCGCAACTTCGCGCTTTTTTCCCTGCATGAAGCGAATTTCGCCCAGCTCCTGAAAAGTCCGCATGGCTTCGGGATCGTTCCCCGGATGCTCATTGCGCGCCCACAATCCCTCGGATTGATCATTATTGGCCTCATGCATTTCAAGCGGCAGATTGTCGCGGATGAACACGAAGGTTCCGAACATCTGATAGTTCCGCACCAGCCAGGGAGTGATCACAAGCGCAGCGACAACTATGCAAAGACATGCGCGCGCTACCTGGCGGCCATCGCGCAGGCGATACAAAATCCAGAGCAAGCAGAATGGCATCATGCTGACGACGGCAGTGTTGGTCAGCATGATGATGCCCCACAGCACGCCGCAGCCAACCCACGCCCGAAGACGCGGGGGAGCGTCAGCCATGCGAAGTGTCATCAGAAGCGCGAGACTCAAGAGAAAGGCAGTGAGGCTGGTTTCCCACACCACCCGCACCGGCCAATAAATCGCGTAGGGGAAAACCGCCCAGGTCCATGCCGTCCCGCGCGCGATGGAAGTGCCATAGATCCTCTCCCCGATGCGGTAAAGACTCCAACACGTCAAGGCACCAAACACACTGTTGAAGGTCAGAATGATCCACCCAGAAGACGCGCTATATACGCCAAAGAGTCTGAACACTCCCGCCAGAATGTAGGGATACAACGGCGGCGCCCATGCGCTTGGCCCGGTCGGAAGATCGGTGGGAGAACTGAATCCTTGTCCGGTGGCGATTGACCGTGCAAGCCGCCCCATCTCCCAACCGAATTGAAAGTGATCGCGGCGCGGAGTAATGCGGTAGGTATGCCCGACGGTGATAACCGCCACTCGCAGCACAAATGCCACGAGCACAATAAAGAAAACGTTGTAGTAAAAAGGCGTGTGCCGGGCTGCTACCGCGTGTGAGGTTCGCGCGCCGGGATCGGCCATTGCGTTCAGAGTACAGCATAGGCGCCGCGACTTCTAGCAACGCCCTTGCATCCGTCTCAATTCGGAGCTACGATTCCCGCGAACGCAGGAGGTGAATGTGAAGCACAGACTCATTCTGCTTTCGCTTGTTCTGGCCATTCCTCTTTTTTCGCAGGCGCAGCTCGACAAGATCGTTATCGCCGCTGGCACCCCCGAGGATCAGGCCCTTGCCGCAATTTCAAATGAAAATGACGCCGCGAAAAAGCTGGCTCTGTACCAGGATTTTGTGCAGAAGTTTTCGGCAAATCCAGCCGCTGTCGCCTACGGCGACTGGCAAATCTCGCAGGCCTATCAGACGGCAGGTGAACTTCAAAAGGCTCTCGACTACGGCGACAAGGCACTCGCCGGCTCGCCGCACAATCTCGACATTCTGGTCTCGCAGGCCGGCATCGCGCAGCAAATGAAGAACGATGCCATGACTCTTGACTATGCCGTCAAAGGCGGCGAGATTTACAACGGTCTGGCGAAGCAAGCCAAACCGGAAGGCATGAGCGACCAGGACTTCGCCAGCCGGATTTCAGAGGACAAGAATGCCGCGAACAGTTCTTACGAATTTCTGGAAGCCGCGGCGTTCAATGCCATTGCCGGCGAATCTGACGCCAAAAAGAGAATGGCGGACATCGAGCGCTTCACGCCTGCCTTCCCCGAATCGCGATTTCAGGAACAGCTCGCCTCCTACGCCATGATCTCGCTCTCGGAACTGAAGGACACGCCGCGGCTGATCGCGTATGCGGAAAAGACCTTGGCGGCCAATCCCAATAGCCTGACCACACTGCTGTTATTAGCGGGCACTTATGCCGACGATTCCAAGCCTGGCAGTGCGGCCAAAGCCGCGAGCTATGCACAAAGGGCGATTGAAGCCGCAAAAGCCGACGCCCCCGACGCCGATCATGCCCGCAAAGTAGGAGGCGGATCGGCCTACTCGATCCTGGGCTATGCCTCGATGAAAGAGGATAAGACCGCTGCTGCGATTCCCCAACTAAAGTCCGCCTGCGCGCTGCTCAAGGGCCAGGACGATCAGCAATACGCAATTGCCGCCTATCGCCTCGGTTTTGCCTATGCCAAGTTGAGCAGGCTGACCGAAGCGCGCGAAGTCCTGAGTGATTCCGTCAAAATCCCGGGACCGGTGCAGCCAATGACCCAAGATCTGTTGACCAAAGTGAATTCAGCGCGGGCCAAAGGAAAATGAGGATGGGTCTCTTCCAGACTAGTGTGCCAGCAAATCGGATGACAGCAAATTCGCCTTGTGAGCCAGGTTATATGCCCGCTGCGAGTCCCCCTCGTCTGCCGCCTTGCGGGCCTGGGCAATGTAATTCTTGATCTCGGTGACTGTTTCCTGCTGCGCCCGAGTAAGCTTGCGCGCGGAAATCTGGTGCAGCCTGTCATTGGAGGTGGCCAGCAACTGATTGGTGCTCTGCAATTCTTTTGAAGCCTGCCCGCCCGAAACGCTGGGCGCGATCGCCACCGAAGGCTCGGTCGTGCTGCCCTCGCGCACTATCTTCTTTCTCGGAGTGGCAGTCGTTTTCGGCGAGCGGGTCGTTTTTCCCCTCGACGTCGTGGAAACTGCGGGTTCACAGCCTTTGCTGCCGCTGGTGTTGGCGTCGCACGGCGGCAACTGCTTTCCCGTTGAGCTTTGGTCCGTACCCGTCTGCGAGCCTGCTTGTGCACCGTCTTGTGATGCAACCGGTGGGGGCGATTCGTCTTTCGCTTGCACAGCGCTCGAAGAGGTCCGCGCGCGGGAAAAACTCTGCGCCGAAGCTATTTCAGGGACAAGCAGCATCGCGACCACGAAGATAGCTGCTCTACGCATATCGCCTTGATTTTATCGCCGCAACCGGCGCGTTTCACTATTCTAAATCGCCTTCGCCACAATGACGGTTGCGTCGTCGCGCAGTCCTGCTCCATTCGCGAAGGTCCGTACGTCCTCGACGATACTTTCGACCGAGGCATGGGGCAGCCGCGCATGCTCCTCCAACCGTGGCCGTCCGTACTCTTCATCCATCGGATTCTCGGCCTCGGTAATTCCGTCTGTATAGAAAATCACGCGAGAGCCCTGTGGAAGGATGACCTCGGTCTCAGAGAAAGTTCCGGAGCCCAGCCCAAGTGGCAAACCATTTTGAGTATCGAGAAACCTCGCATCTCTATGCTGCATAAAGAGCGGCGGTAGATGCCCGGCATTGGCAAAGACGAGAGTGCGCTTCACAGGGTCGAGGATCGCATAAATCAACGTAACAAACCGTCCCGAGGGAAACCCGTCGAGCATCAATTGATTCAATTTGGTCAACACCTCGCCTGGGCTGCACGCCGCTTCGGCCAGTGAACGCAGCATGCCTCGTGTGGCGGACATAAGTAGCGCCGCAGCCATTCCTTTGCCAGCTACATCTGCTAACACCAGTCCCCAGCGGCCATCGTTCAAGGGAATAAAGTCGTACCAGTCGCCGCCGACCGCACCCGCCGGGATCGAAAGTCCAGAGACCGCAAATCCCGGGATGCTGGGAGAACACTTCGGTAGCAGCGCCTGCTGAATCGCTCGCGCTTCCTGTTGCTCGCGGTTCATCTGTTCGCGGCCGCGCTGCTCGTGTTGAAAACGCCGCGCGTTGTTGACCGCGACTGCAACATGACTGCATAGCGCCTGCAAGAGTCTGCGCTGTTCGACAGGAAACCCATCCACTTCAGGGTGAGAAGCGGTGAACACACCCACCAGCTTCCCCTCGACATGCAAGGGAATCGCTACTTCTGAAAGCGTTGCCTCTCCACAGCCTATATAGTAAGGGTCCTTGCGAACATCCGGTGCGTAGCGCATGTCCCCAGTGCCGGCTACATAACCCACCATGCCTTCCTTGCCTACCTTCAGGCACCGACCTTTGTGATGAATATCACAATCAATGCAGCCATGCGCATTGGTCAGTATCATCTCACCGCGCTGCTCATCATGCAGATAAACGTATGAATCGACGCACCCAAACGAGCGTGCGACGTCATTGACTACTTTGTCGATAAGTTGATCGAGATCCAGGATTGAGGTGATCTTCTGCGCCGCCTTCTGCAGTTTCAGCAAGTCCTCTATTTGCACCTGCTCAAGCAACGGGTGTCGCGGACTGCTATACTCCTGTATGTCGGCTCTGGGAATGGTCGCCATGAGGTTCGCCTCCGTGGTCCAACTGCTAGCAGAGAAAGCACTTAGCCTGGGCAATAAGATGCACGAAGCTGCTTGGCCGACTCATTTTTTCCTGCCTGTGCAGTGAGAGACCGTCGCTCTACTTCAACGATGCCATGTCAATCACGAACCGGTACTTGACGTCGCCCTTCAGCATGCGCTCATAAGCCTTATCGATCTGCTGAATCTTGATCAGTTCGATGTCGGCCGTAACGCCATGGTCTGCGCAGAAGTCGAGCACCTCCTGGGTTTCCGGAATTCCTCCAATGCTCGATCCCGCCAGCCGGTGACGTCCCATAATCAGGTTGAAAGCGGCTACGGGCATCGGCTTTGGCGGCGCACCAACCAGCACCATGGTGCCGTCCCGTTTCAGCAAAGTCAGATAAGCATTCAGGTCATGCTCGGCCGAAACCGTATCGAGAATGAAGTCGAAGCTCGCCTCGTGTTTGAGCATATCGTCGGCGTTCTTCGAGATGACGACTTCATCCGCCCCGAGCCGCTTGCCGTCTGCGATTTTGTTCGCCGAGGTCGTAAACAGCACCACATGAGCGCCCATGGCGTGGGCAAGCTTTACGCCCATATGTCCCAAACCGCCCAAGCCGACAATTCCAACCTTTTGCCCCTTGCCGACTTTCCAGTGATGCAGCGGCGAATACGTCGTAATTCCCGCGCAGAGCAGGGGCGCGGTTCCGGCCAGATCCGCATTCTTCGGGACCTTCAGCACGAACGCCTCGTCCACCACAATGCTCTCGGAGTATCCGCCATAGGTGACTCCGCCGAGCAGCTTGTCTTCGCTGTTGTAAGTAAACGTCGCTCCGTTCACGCAGTACTGTTCCAGGCCTTCGCGGCAATTCTCGCAAGTGCGGTCCGAATCCACCATACAGCCGACCGCGGCCAGATCGCCTTCCTTGAACTTCTTTACGGCCCGGCCTGCGCGCACGACTCTTCCCACAATTTCATGTCCCGGCACGCAGGGATAAACCGTGGCCAGGTGTTCGTTCCATTCATCGCGCACCTGGTGAAGGTCGGAGTGGCAAACGCCGCAATAGAGAATCGCAATCTGCACATCCTGAGGGCGCGGCTCGCGGCGTTTGATGGTCGCTGGAGCCATGGCAGAGGTTGGGCTGCTCGCCGCATAAGCCTTTGCGGGATAAGTTGCGGGAGTTGCTGATTTCGTTTCTTCTGGGGCTGTAATAGTGGGGTTCATGATGGGCGGTTCTCCTTATATGCGATTTAGACGCGCGAGCGAACGGCAGGGTTCAGAAAGATCGGAAACTTCATGACGGAGTCACAGAGAAAAACAAAGAAGGCGCAAAACATCGAGCTCGCTGACCCTAGTTTTTCTGAGTCCCCATTTCCGGTTCGGCTAACTTTGGCGCATATTCTTCACCAAGGCGGTCGAGTCTATCTATGAACATCATAAGAAAAATCAGTCCAGTCCAAACTCCGGTTGATAGCCATCCGGGCAGCCACTTAGAGCTTGCGAGGCCTGCAGCAATCAGCATCGCAAAGAGTACGAGCTCCCAAGACGCTGCGTCTTTGAGCTCCCCGAAGATTTTCTCCAGTTGGGAGAATATGTATTTCCGATCCCTGAGCGCCCACACGATTAGAACAAACGCTGCAAGGTAGTCAATGACCTTACCAGGTACCCCAATCACTTTGGTGGCGAATGCAAGGGGAAGTTGGAAGATGAGGAACACTCCGTAAATTATTAGGAATACCACCCCGCACGCCCACGCTTCGGACCATACCTCTCGAACGGGAATGAAACCCACGCAATGCCAAAAATCTTTCGGGCTGGTGCTGGCAGTCATATAAGCTTCTCGTTCGGAATGGGCTAGGTGTGGTTAACCGAGCCCATCCCGTTCCCGAAATCATACGTTCCTGAATCCGAGTGCGCGTAATATTTCTCCAGTTACCGCGTATGGAGCCAGATTGAACGGCGTTGCAATTTCGGCTCCCGGCAGCCCAACAGCATTTAGAGCTTCGATCATTTCCTCCGTGCTGCCGAATTGCACCCCATCGGCACGACTGACGGGCGTGAAGGAGGCAAAGGGATCGTAATGCTCGTATGACAGTTTAGGATCAGCGTTCTCGTAGAACACTACGAACCTGACTTGAAAAGCAATAGATTGGATTGCATTTGACATTATGAATATTTCCTTGCTATCAAAATTCGGGCAAAGAACCGTCCCGTGTCTCAGATCGTAAAGCCACGGCCTCGGCGGTGCAACAATCAATTGTGGCGCCGAGCAGCCACCTGGCGGAACTTCTCAGGGCGGATTCCAATCAATCTCCTTTTCTTGGCTCCGGCGGCTCGTCACTCCCGCCTCTCCTCATCCGCCTTATCTCCTCCAGTCGCGCCTTGATCTTCCTCTCCACACCTTCTTCCGTCGGCTCATAATAAATCCGGTCGCGGAGATTGTCCGGCAAACACTGCATCGCGGTGAGTTTGTCTTCGTAGTCGTGGGCGTACTGGTAGCCTTTGCCGTAGCCCAAACCCTTCATCAATCCTGTGGGCGCGTTGCGCAGATGCAGCGGCACCGGTTCGGCCGCCGTGCGCTCGACATCCTGCTGTACCGCCCCATAAGCGGTGTACAGCGCATTCGATTTCGGCGCCACTGACAAGTAGACCACCGCCTGCGCCAGCGCGAGATTGCCCTCGGGCATGCCGATGAAATCTACCGCATCGCGCGCGGCCATGCACAGCGCGAGCGCATTGGGATCGGCGAGACCGATATCTTCCACCGACATGCGCACCACGCGGCGCGCAATGTAGAGCGGGTCTTCACCGGCTTCGAGCATGCGCGCCAGCCAGTAAAGCGCGGCGTCGGGATCGCTGTTGCGAACGGATTTGTGCAGCGCAGAGATGAGGTTGTAGTGTTCTTCACCGGCTTTGTCGTAGAGCAGAACGCGCTTCTGCAGCGCATCCTGAACAATGGCATCGGTGATTTCTTGCGTTTTCGCGCCTTGCGCCAGGCTGGCCGCTACTTCGAGCACATTGTAGGCGCTGCGGGCGTCTCCGCTCGAGTAGGCGGCGATCTTTTGCAGCACTTCGTCCGGAGCGTGAAGCTTGAGCTTGCCGAGGCCGCGTTCTTCATCGGCTAAAGCGCGCTTGAGCAAAATGACGATTTCATCCGCCGTCAGAGGATTGAGAACATAGACCCGGCTTCGCGAAAGCAGGGCAGAGATAATTTCAAACGACGGATTCTCGGTGGTCGCGCCAATCAGACGAATGTTGCCCTTTTCCACGTGAGGTAGAAACGCATCCTGCTGGGCTTTGTTGAAGCGATGAATTTCGTCGATGAAAACAATCGTCCGCGTGCCGTATTGCCGGGCGCGTTCGGCATCCGCCATCACCTGCTTGATTTCTTTGATCCCAGTCAGCACGGCCGAAAACTCAACAAACTCGGCTTTTGTCATGTTGGCGATGATCTGCGCCAGGGTAGTTTTGCCGCTGCCAGGAGGACCCCAGAAAATAAGCGAGCCAATATCATCGCGCTCGATCTGCACGCGCAGCGGCTTGCCAGGGGCAATGAGATGCTCCTGGCCGACAAATTCATCGAGCGTGCGCGGCCGCATGCGGTCGGCAAGGGGCCGCGTCCGGTCGCCCGGATCTCCCGCGGGGATTGCTTGGAAAAGGCTCACACGGCTATTTCACCACAGAGGCGCAGAGTCACCGAGAGAATCAAAACAAAAGTACTCAAGACCTTGGGTTTACCGGAGGCAAAGAATGAGTTTCCGGTTTGAATCCTCTAACTTGTATTCTCTGTGCTTCCCTGTCTCCGTGGTGAAAAATACTGGTACAGCACAATGCTCGCAGCGACCGCCGCATTCAGGGATTCGACTTTCGGCGAATGCGGGATGCAAACTGTCTCATCCATTTCTGCCAGCACATTTCGCGGCAAGCCCGCGCTTTCACTGCCGATAAAGATCCCCACCGGCCCGGCCAGATTGGCTTCTGGCAAAAGCGTGCCTTTGTGCGACGAAGTTGCAATCAGGCGCAGGCCAGCTTTGCGTAGCGCGGCGAGCGATCCGAGAAGTTTCGTCCGAACCACAGGCAGCCGAAACAGTGATCCGGCCGAGGCGCGGACGACCTTCGAATTGTAGGGATTGACGGTGCCTTCTCCCAGCAATACACAGCCGGCGCCAAACGCTTCCGCCGAGCGCAAAATGGTGCCCAGATTTCCCGGGTCCTGAACCCCGGCCAGAGCAAGCGAAAGGCCGGTCTGCGCTTTTGTCAGTACGTCTTCCAGCGAGAACCGCCGAATCCTTACCAGCGCAGCAACGCCCTGCGGAGATTCGCTGGGCACGGCGCTTGCAAAGGTCCGGTCTGGAAGCAGCAGCGTATCAGTGTGGCCGCCGATTTGCGGCAGCAGCTTCGTCGCCACATCCTGCGCCGAGCGGCTGAAAAACACCGCTTGAAACTTCAAACCGCTGCGAATGGCCTCTTCGATAATATGTACGCCCTCCACGGCGCAGCAGCCGTCCTCCGTGAGCTCGGCGCGGGCGAAGGCACGGCGGAGCGTCTTTACCAGCGCATTATTTTTCCCCTCCACCGGTCGCAAACGGGACAAGTCTTTCTCCATAAGGGCTATCTGCGCAAAATCATACGCGTTTCTTTCGCTGGCAGCGCGTTCGTGATATGTTAGCTTTCGCCATTCCAGCACAACCAGAGCGGAAGGGACTACGGGTGCGCGCGGAAATCGTAAAGATTAATAGTGAGAATCCGGAGATGTCGTTGATCCGTTATGCCGCCGACCAGATTCGCGCCGGCGAAGTCTTGGGCATGCCAACCGACACTTTTTACGGCTTGGCGGCCGATCCGTTCAATCTGCGGGCGGTGGATCGTGTATATGAAATCAAGAGCCGCTCCCGGCACAAGCCTTTGTCGCTGCTCATCGAAAACACCGATCAGGCTGAGGAACTGGCTAAGCCATTACCGGCCGAGTTCTACCAATTGGCCCGCAAGTTCTGGCCCGGGCCATTGACGGTCATCGTCAAGGCTTCGTCCCGGCTGCCGCTGAAAGTAACGGCTAATAGCGGCAATGTGGCTCTGCGCGTGCCAAACGCCAGAATTCCTCTGGCTGTGGTGCAGGCAGCGGGCATTCCCATTACCGCAACGTCCGCCAACCTGAGCGGCGAATCCGAGTGCACGACGGCATTGGCTGTGCGCGACCAGCTTCAAGATCGGATTGCCATCATCGTGGATGGCGGAACTTCGCCCCGGGAAGTCGCCTCCACGATTGTTGATCTCACCGATGACGAAGCGCGCTGGCAGATTATTCGCGAAGGCGCGATTCCTTCCCAGGAAATCTCCGAATTTTTTGCTCAGGGATGATTGAAGCTTCCCAACGCCGCAGGCGCTGGTGGAAGTCGCTGGCGCTGGTCCTGGCGGTAGCCCTGCTGACCTGGGTTCTCACGATCTGCGCAAACATCGTCAGCGATGCTTTAGAGCACGGAAACTATTCGGCCGACGCAATTGTCGTGTTCGGCGCGGCGGAGTACGCTGGCCATCCTTCGCCGGTGTACCGCGCACGGCTGGACCATGCTTTCGCACTCTACCAGCACGGCGTTGCCCCGGTTGTCATTACTACTGGCGGCGCGGCGCTGGACCCCACGTACAGTGAAGGTGGAGTTGGCCACGACTATCTCATGCACCGCGGCATCCCCGAAAGCGGCCTGATTGCGGAAACCCAGGCTTCCGACACTGCGCAGTCAGCCCAGCGCGTCGGCACAATAATGCGGGCCAACTACATGCATAGTTGCGTAGCGGTCAGCGATGCCTATCATGTCTATCGCATCCGCAAGCTGCTGGAGCACGAAGGTATTCGGGTCTTCGTCTCGCCCCGTCCCGATTCCATCCCCCATTCTGTCCGGCAACGTATCGAGGCGATTCTGCGCGAGGCAATGAGCTACATGGCTTGGCGCGTGCAGAACCTTTTTTAAACCCGAACGACTTCTACCATCCCATCTTCTTTCTCAGCTCCGTGATGTGCGCCAGATGATGCTTCCCGTGCCACGCGTAGAGTGCCAAATTCTTTTCCAGCGGCACCACACCGAGCTCGGGATGGCGGAACGTCCGCTTCCATTCTTCCGGCTTGATCAGCCGCAACAGGCGCACGAAGCGGTCATGCAGAGAATCCAGCAACGCGAGGGAAGTCTCGAGTGGCGTAGCTTGAGCATCCGGCAATTTCGCCCAGCGGTCTTCCATATACGGTTTGATCAGCGGCTGGTCCTCGGTGAGCGCCAGCTTGAAACGAATGTAGGCGTTCATGTGGCTCTCCGGCACGTGATGCACCACCTGGCGTATTGTCCATCCCCCTTCGCGGTAGGGAGTTTCAATCTGCTGGGGCGAAAGTCCCTTCACCGCGGCGCGCAGGTTCGCCGGAGTTTGCTCTATTTCGCGGATGAAGCGCGCCCGGTCTTCTTCGCTCGGCGGGTCAGTGTAAGTAAATTTTCCGATGGGATATCGCGGATCAGTCATCGTCTCCCCGTTTTAACCATTGGACGAACGGATGACCAGGAAGCTCCAAGAAAAATGACGGCTATTTCGTCAGGGCGAGAATTCTGACCGGCGCGCCCGAGCCGCCCTCAAGCTTCATGGGCGCGACCACAACGATTGCGCCCGTAGGCGGCGCCTGCGCCAGGCTAGCGACATTTTCCAATTGATAGACGCTGTGCCCCAGTGTGTAGTGATGAACCGGAAAATTCTTCGACGGCCCATAATCTATGCTCAGCGTGTCTATGCCGATCGCCCGCACCTGCCGAGCTTCCACCAGAAATTTGGCTGCATCTTCAGAATAACCGGGAAAGTGCATCACGCCGTTCGCGTCAGCGTTCCTGTACCTCGTGACCGAATTCCATCGGTCATCCCAGCCGGTGCGCACCATCACCACTGCTCCCGGAGTGATCTGCCCGTGAACTTTCTCCCACGCGGCAATATCTTCGACCGAGATTTGATAATCGGCATTTTTTGCAGCGTTAGCGCTCACATCCAAGACCGCCATTGGCCCAACCAGCCGCTCAGGCGGAATCTGGTCCACCGTCCATAAGCCGCCAATGAAGTGTGCTGGCGCATCGAGATGAGTCCCAAAGTGTTCGGGAAGGGAAATGCTACGCGCGAAATATCCATCTTTTGCTACGGTAGCTACGGTTGTGGCTTGAAAATCGGGGGTCTTCGAAAGCTCGTAAGTCGGCACATCCGGGCCGATGGAATGGCTCAGATCAACCACGCGCTGAAAATCGTTCCATTGGGCAGACTCCGGCCGGCGCTGCGCGAACAGAAGAAGCGCCAGCGCCAGGGCATAGCCGAAAACCAGAGTACGAATTTTCATTTGCCTGATAAACCCCGGTAGCGAAACAGGTTAGCCAAGTTAATCAGATGCAAGCAGTTAGCCACTGGCTGCTCTTTTCATTTTCTGATCATGCGGCGAAACCGGCAAGGAACTTGCGGACATGTCCGGCAGACAACTAACGCGCGGCCAGCAACATCGCAACACCCGCTGCGACCGCCGTGCTCAGGAAGTTCACGCCCTCGTTATTAAGTAACTTCCGCCGCTCGAATAGCGCGCCCAGATAGCTGTCAGCAATGATTCCCACCACCGCGCCAGTGACCGCAATCCCCAGCCATCTCGCTGGCAACAGGCCCGTGACTGCACAAACGAGGCTTACCACGCATGCCGCCATAATCCCACCCAGAGTTCCAACTACACTGATGCCTCCATCAGTGCCAGCTGGGACCTGCTTCCATGAGGTGATCAGAAGCACTCGCTCGCTAAGGGCCTGACCCAATTCACTGGAAGCCGTATCTCCCGCGGCCTCCGACAAGGCAGAGGCAACGCCAAGCAAGAGAACCTGTTTCCCGGTGGCGGGGTACAACCCGGCGCAAGCCGCCGCTACCCCGAGGTTCGCAAGAACCTGCTGGGCAGTCCTGCCGTTCAGCGGTTCAGCCGTTCCCATCCGGCGTTTCTTGTGGTATCCCACGCGGGTAGCAAGCCAGGTAAGAACAAAGACCGAAACCAGCCCAGCGAACGCGCCCGGCCCGGCGCCTGCATAAAGAAGGAAGCAAACGACCATGCCGGCAATCGCTCCCGATCGGCTGACCCCGCGTAGTTTTCGCGCTAGAATGCCGAAAAACAGGGTTACCAGCGCCGCAATCGCAGGCCGGGAAGCGGCGCCGTGAACCGCCACAGCCCGTAAGTCTCCCTCGGCAAAGGAAATCCCCATTTCGCCCCTTTGCTGCCCCGAACCTTTCCAGATACTACTACTTATAGCGCGACCATCAGGGCCGGCCCCGTCCCTCGGGTTTCCCGGCTGGGTTACCCGGGTGATGTTCTTAACGTCAAAGTACAGGATGTAGTCTAAACTCACTACGCTGGCGCTGGTGCCGTCTGGTTGTCATCCTGAGCAAGCCGCTTTTGCGCAGCGAAGGATCTGGGCGAGCCGCGCAGGAATGTCTCGCGCATTTTGCGAGACACAAAGCCCGCGCGTTCGGCTCGCTGCCTTATAAGACCGCACCACTGCCAACTCAACAGGTGAAACCATGGCAGCTTCGGTCTGGTCCGGATATCTTACCTTCGGTCTCATTTCTATTCCTGTGCGCTTGCATTCCGGCGCGCGCAGCTCGGGCATTTCCTTCAACATGCTTCACCGCGAGGATCTCAAGCGGGTAAAGCAGCAGTATGTCTGTTCGCTTGACGGCCAGGTGGTTGAGCGCGGAGACATCGTCAAGGGGTACGAGTACCGCAAAGACGAATACGTAGTGATTGAGCCCGAGGAGATCAAGAAGATCGAGCCGCAGACCGCCAAGACCATGGAGATCCTCGAGTTCGTCAAGGCCACCGATGTCGATCCCGTCTATTTCGAATCTTCTTATTACATGATGCCCGAGGAAGCCGGCCGCCGTCCGTACGCGTTGCTCACCAAGGCGCTCGAAGAGAGCGACTATGTCGGCATCGCCAAGCTGACCATGCACAACCGCGAGTACACGGTATTTCTCCGCCCGCACAAAGGCGGAATGATGCTGCACACCATGTACTACGCCGAGGAAGTCCGCGAGGTGGAAGGATTCGGCGCGCCTGAGGTCGAACTGAAAGACGCAGAAGTTAAAGTTGCGCACCAGTTGATTGAAGCCCTTGCCGCCGAGTGGGAGCCGGAGAAATTTCACGACGACTTTCAGGACAATTTGAAAAAGCTGATCCAGACCAAGCTCGAAGGCGGCAAGGTAGTCGAGATTGAAAAGCCGAAGAAGCTCGCGCCGGTGGTGGACCTGATGTCGGCGTTAAAACAAAGCCTCGCCGAAATGGAAGGCCGCAAGAAGCCCGCCGCCGCCACCCGCGCGCCCGCATCCGGGAAAAGGTCACGCGGCGGAGCGTAGCCCACGGCCCCAACCGCTAATTTGTCATCCTGAGGGATGTCTTAGACTTTGTATTGGTCACTATGCCGCGGACCACCCCGATCGTTTGCCAGCGTTCTTCCTCCCGGCTCGGATCTGGAACGCTGCGAGCCAATGGATCATCAAAAACCAGGCAAGCAAGTTCAAAACTGACCTTGTGCTTCGCCAGATTTTCGCGATTCTTGTTCTCGTCCCAGGTAAATTCGATACCTCAGATATCCCCGAGATAAGGGACTGGAGTCACGCCGCTATCGGGAAGTTTTACCGCCCCGTGAAAGAGCCTGTGAGCCTAAGGCTAGATGCGGACGTGCTTGATTGGCTGAAACGGCAAGGGCCCGGCTATCAGACCCGTATCAATAGTCTCCTGAGGAGCGCCATGACTGCCGGTATCTCCGCGAGGCAAATGAGCAAGGGCGCTAACAGGGAGAGAAATGTGAAGGCGGTTCGCCGTGCCAGACCAGCGTCCCATCCTTAACCGAGCGCTCTAGTGCAACTGGTGAGATGCTTGCAGTGCTAATCCATAGGCTGCCGTACTCCTCCGACGCTCGAGCCGGCATCTCCGAGCAAATTACAAAAATCCCGTCCTGCGTTAGAATTCCGCACAGTGAGAAGAATCAGCTTTACTGCGGCGAGCGGGTTTCAGGGATTGCAGGGCGGGTCAGGATTGCTTCGACTTCAATGGGAGAACGCGCCCCTGGCACGCATCGAAGCCAGGCATTAGAATAAGACTCTTCCAGGCCCCATGCCGAAGGATGTGTTCGCCTCTGTGATCATCAAGACGAAATGCCACCGCTGCCTCAGCGCGGCGGGGACAGCTTTTCTCATTATGTTGTGGGCCGGTTGTGGCGACATTTATCGTCCCGTCGCTACCCCGGTTACGCCCAATCCACCGAATCCGAATTTCGCCCATTATGTCGTCATGGTCAGCGATAACGGTCCGAACTATGCCGGGGCCACCACCCGCATAGATACCTCAGGCGACACCAACGTGGGCGTCGTGCAGACGGGCTTATCCCCGGTGCATGGAGCGTTGCTGCCCGATTCCACCCGAATTTACATCGCGAATAGCGGCGACGATACCATCACCGCCTACCTGCCTACCATCTCAACCTCCGTCACGACCATCACCTTGCCCGTCGGATCGGTTCCCGCGTTTGTGCATACAACAGAAAACTCGAACGTATACGTAGCCGAATCAGGAAGCAACGCCGTTTCCGTGATCAATGCATTCGAGAATGTGATCGCGGATCAAATTGGGGTGGGTGTAAGCCCGGTAGCTCTGGCGGAGACCCCCAACGGCCTGAAGCTCTACGTCGCCAACCAGGGGACGAATGGAACTGGCGGGTCAGTGAACAGTATCAATACCATTGACCGGACGCTGAATCCTCCGCTACCTGGGGCCTGGATCTCCCCGGTGTGGGCGGTAGCGCGCTCCGATAGCCAGCGAATCTACGTCCTTGATACCGGAAGCGGAAATGTATCCGCCATTGACACTGCCTCTGACGCGGTTGTAGGCAGCGTGCCAGTCGGCGCAGGCGGTAACTTTCTGCTCTACGACCCGTCGCTGAACCGACTCTATGTGACCAATCCGGCCGCGCAATCCATGAATATCCTTGATGCCTCGACGGATGCGCTCACAGTTTTGGCCACCTTTAGTTTTGCCGCTGGAAGCATTCCCTGTCCCGCGGGATGTACTCCAGTGTCTGTGGCAGCGCTGCCGGATGGCACCCGGGCCTACGTCGCCACCTACGCCAATTCGACCTGCTCCGGCGCACCCTGCATCGTGTCCAAGGTGACCGTCATTCAGACTTTAACGAACTCAATTTCTTCCAAGATTGCGCTGGGATCGGCGACGGTTGATCAGACCAATCCGACCGGCTGCAGCACGGCCCGTTTCCGGCTTTCCGCTGTGGCATCCGCCGATAGTTCTCGAGTCTACGTGGCGGAATGCGACTCCGGCGACGTGGGCATAGTCGCCACCGTCGCCAACAGCTCTCCGGGAGATAAATACGGGGCGGATACACTCATTGTCAACGTTCCTGCGCCCTTGAGCACTTTCCCCATTCCCGCTTCCACGCCAGGCGCAGCTCCTCCGCCGCAGAATCCAGTTTTCATTCTGGCCAGCCCGTAGTGTTTCTTCAGCTTTCTGAAATGGTAGGTCGCTTTGCGGTTGAACTCCGGCGAAGCGCGATCGGAAGTCAAGGATGAAGCGGGATTAACCGCTCACACAACAGCGGCGCGTTGTTCTTGGCGCGAGGCATTGTAGCGCAGGGCAATGTTCATGAAGACGCTGCCGCCGCTGGTCTCGAAGCAAATAACCAGCGCCTCTGTATCTTCCGTTCCCTTGATGCCCTGTTCGGAGGTGTGTATGACCGGAGGATGGACCCGGAAATGAAACCCTTGGTCGTTCAGGGCGGTAACCGCGTTGCCGATGACTTGGTTGGCCAGTTCACAAACCGCCTCCCGCACCAGGTTGTCAGATTCCGGAAGGTCCGCGCCCGCGAATTGGCTGGCCACACGCACCGCGGTTTGCGGATCAAGGTCGAAGATGATCCGTCCCTCGATGTCGCCGGTGATCCAGACCAGGGCAGCCACGCCGCGGCGGCGGTAGGCTTCCTGTTCCATGGTCAGGTTTCCGATCGCCATGGGGGATTGCAGCCCGCCGGCCAGCACGGCATCGGCCGCATTGATGAAAGGCTGAATCAGTTCCATTTTCATTTTTAGTTTCCTGCGCTCGCGGCCGAGCTCACGGTGCCATCCTCGCCCATAACGTACTTGATGACCTCGTAAAGCACCTCCGGCTTGACCGGCTTCTGGACAAAATGCCGCGCTCCGCGCTGCAGCGCGGCCACGATATTTTCCTGATACCCCACCGAAGACACCATCACCACCCGGGCCTCGGGATGCTGTTGCACAATCTTTTCCGCGGCTTCAATGCCCTCCATTTGCGGCATAGTGATGTCCATCAGCACAATATCAGGGTTAGTCCGATCGTATTCAGCGATGGCGGTCAGCCCATCCCCGGCTTCGCCGGCAAGCTGGCCCCCAAACGTCTCGATCATCCGGGCCAGGTTCTTGCGCGCGAAGACGGAATCGTCCACTACCAGGTAGCGGACAGGCTGGCCGTCTTTGCTGCGTTTTACAGGTAAGAACTGCTCCATTTTGCAACCTCCTGCTGACTGAATCCGGCACCGTGTTCTTGCTTGCCGGACCGAAAATTCAACCTTGCCCGGCGCCGGCGGTGGTCCGCCCGGTGTGCGGCGGTCTCACGCCCGCTTTGCGGTCGGACATGCACTGCGCCATCAGGGTGTTGGCCATGGCCTCCAATCCGACCACGCGCACCGCGAATCCGCGCTCGATGGCGGCCTTGGGCATACCGTAGACTACGCAGGACTCCTCGCTCTGCGCGATGGTCATGCCTCCTGCCGCCTTGACCACGCCCAACCCGTGGGCTCCATCTTCGCCCATGCCCGTCATTAAAACGGCAACCCCCTTCGACCCAAACTCCTCAGCCACGCTCTTGAAAAGGACATCGGCCGACGGCCGGTGGCCATTGACCCGCGGCTCATCGCTGAGAATGGCGATGTCACCCAAGGGAAGTCGCTTGACCTTCAGGTGGCGGCTACCCGGGCAAACCAGCACCCGGCCCGCCAACAGCAGGTCCCCGGATTGGGCCTCTTTGACCTTGACCGCGCAAATCTCGTCCAGGCGGCGGGCAAACATGTCCGTGAATCCTTCAGGCATATGTTGCACGACCACGATGGAGCCTGGAAAGTCCCCAGGAAGCTGCGGGAGCAAATACTGCAAAGCTTGCGGGCCTCCGGTGGAAATCCCAATGGCCACGATTCGCGTCGCGTGGTTCTTGGAATCTGGGGATGCCTTGTCCGCCGGGACCGCGGGAGAAGGCATTGCTGGTTCCCTGATTCCACGGCTTTGGGCCGCAGCCTTGATCTTGCCAATCAACTCCTGCGCGATCTCCGGCATGCGCGCGGAAACATCGTTGGGTTTGGCAACGAAGTCAAAAGCTCCCATCGAAAGAGCCTTGAGCGTAACCGCCGCGCCTTCGGTGCTATGCGAACTGACCACGATCACCGGCAGGCCGTGCCGGCGCATGATCTCTTTCAGCATGTCGAGCCCACCCATGGAGGGCATCTCCAGGTCCAACGTAACTACATGCGGAGTTAGCTCTTCTATCTTCTTCAGTCCGAAGTTCCCATCCATGGCCGTGCCCACGACCTGAATGGAACTGTCGCCCTCGAGAATTTGAGGAATCAGCTTCCGCATCAGCGCGGAATCATCTACTACTAGAACGCGTACCGGCCCGGTCATGAGAGTGCTCCCCTTTGGGCCAGGCTGGCTCTTGCACGCTCGGCGTTGGAAAGTAAAAGTCCGAAGCTCGGGACTCTGTCTTCCGCGGGCTGTGATTGTGTGAAACGCTCGACGATGGCGGGCAGGTTCAGGATCAGAACTACACGGCCATCTCCCAAAATCGATGCGCCACTCACTAGGTCGGTCTCGACGGTCTGGTCATCCAGCGCCTTGATCACCAGCTGTTCTTCGCCTTCCAGGCCCTCCACGAGCAGGCCCAGCTTACGCTCGCCGAGAGCGACCACTAGAACGAAAATCTTTCGCGAATTCTGCCCCATCGGCAACCGGCTTCCCAGCCGTACAATCGGCAACACCTGGTTGCGAAGCTGCAGTACTTCGCAGTGATCTACTTGGTGCAAGTCAGATTCATCCGCTCGCGCGATCTCGGCCACGGTGTTCAGGGGAATTGCGTAGAGACGCCGCTCAACCCGGAACAACAGCGCTTTGATGATGGCCAGCGTGAGCGGCAGCTTAAGCCGGAAAGTGGCGCCCCGGCCGGGGCGGTTTTCGATCTCTACCGTGCCTTTCAGGCGATGCAGAACGTTTTGCACCACGTCAAGCCCCACGCCTCTCCCGGCGATTTCCGTGATTTCTTCGGCCGTACTGAACCCGGGACGAAAGATCAGGCCGAGTATGTCCGCTTCCGTCAGTTTCGCCGCTCCCTCCGGTGTGACGAGTTGTTTTTCAAGGGCGCGGGCCTTTACCTTCCCCGCGTCAATGCCCCGGCCGTTGTCGGCAACTTCAATCACTACCTGATTGCCGTGATGATAGGCATCGAGACGGACGGTGCCGCGGTCTGCCTTGCCCTTGCCCGAGCGCTCTGCCGCCGGCTCAATGCCATGACTGACCGCGTTCCGCACCAGGTGGGTCAAAGGTTCTGCGATGGCGTCGAGCAGGCTTTTATCCAGATCCGTGTCATTGCCGCTGATAACCAGATCCACCTCTTTGCCGCATTGCTTGGCTGCGTCGCGCACCATTCGCGGAAACCGGCGGAAGAGTTGCTCGACCGGCACCATGCGCACTTTCATGACGGCCCGCTGGAGGTCATTGAGCACTCGGCCCTGAAAAGCCAGGGCGTCCGCGAAGCGGCCCCGCATGGCCTCCTTGGGATAATTCCGGGCGAACTCATTAAGGCCTTGTTGCAGCATGGATTTGCCGATAATGAGTTCGCCCACCAGGTTCAGAACATTGTCAATGCGTTCGGCTTCCACGCGCAGAATGTTGTCTGTCGCCGCGGCCCCGGTCTTGCCATTTTTTTCTTCTGCAAGCGCCGCACTGGGGACCAGAGAGGACGGCAAGCTCTCAGTAGGCTTTTCCGCCAGGGCAGGGCCTGGCACAGCTGATTCTACCGCGGCGTGCTTTTGCTCTTCGATCTTGTCGGCTGCAACCTGTGAGATGACGGTTGGAATCCGGCATTTTGCGATCAGGAATTCGCTGGTCTGCGCACTGGCCAGTAGCACATGGAATTCCTTTGCCGCCTCCGGCGCATTGGCTTCCGGGCGAGTCCCCAATACTTCGCCTGCGGGGGCAAGAGCGTTCAGCACAAGCTGCCGTGCGGCAATCGGCATCGCGCAATGCGGATCTACGCGCGCCTGGATGTGATACACGGATTTCCCGCGCTGCACGGATTTCTGGATGGCCAGTTTCTCGTACTCAGTCCATTGGACGTGCGTCTCAACAGGTTTTTCCGCCCGCTTGCGAGGCTTACTCACCGGAACGGCTGTAAGGGAGTGGATGAGTTTCTGCAACGCTGCCGTCGAAGGAAGCATCTCCTGATGGCGGTACGCCGCGAGCATAGCTCCAAACGTATCGGCAGCCGTAAACGCAACTTCTACCACCGACACATCGGAGGGCGTTCCGTCCAGAGTTAACGCGTCCTCCAACTCATGTGCCAGTTCGCTGAGTTCCCGGCAACCCGTCGCGGCTGCATCCCCTTTAAGGGTATGCACGATTCTACGGATGCTGCGCATGGACTCGGTGTCGGCCGGGTCCTTCTCCAGTTTCAGCGCCTCGTGGTTGAGGGTTTCCAGCAACTCCTGCGCGCTTTCAAAGAACAGCTCCCGCAACTCCGCGCCCCGTTCGTCTGAGAATTGCGTCATTGCCTCTCCTCAAGCCGCCGGTACGCAGTGCCGGTGTCGCGGTAAATCATTTGGAACTTTTCCGTCAGTCCGAGCAGGGTCTCGGCGTGGCCCACAAACAGGTAGCCGCCGGGGTTAAGGCAGCGGTGAAATTTCTCCACCAGCCGCTTTTGCTCCGCTTCATCGAAGTACATCATGACGTTGCGGCAGAAAATAACGTCGTTGTGCTGGGGCAGGTACTCCGTCTTCAGATTGTGAAAGTCAAAATGGACTATTTCTTTCAGCGTCTTCTTCACCGCGTAGCGGTCGCCGACCTTGTCGAAGTGGCGGAGGCGGTAGCTGTAGTCCACTGACGCCATTTGAGTTTCGCCGTACAGCCCTTCCTGCCCGGCCCGCAGCACCGAATAGCTGATGTCGCTGGCCAGGATTTCAACTTTCCAGGGCGGTGGAATAAGTGGTTTGGGAAAAGGCAATGCCGCGCTGCAAGGCGTGCGCAGGCAATGATAGGAAAGCGCGTCCGCGACCAGCATTGCGATTGTGTAAGGCTCCTGGCCGGTAGAGCAACCCGCGCTCCAGATGCGGATGTTAAGTAACCGGGATTCCTGCTTCTCGCGAAGCATCTCATCGAGCACGTGTTTATGGAACAAATCAAGTTGGGCTTTATTGCGGAAGAAACTGGTTTCGTTGACCGTAAGGTTTTCCAGCAGCTTGCTCAATTCCTCCTTGCCTTCCCGGCTGATCAGCAGCCGGTAGTAGCTGTAGAAGGAGTCCAGTTGGCATTCCCTTAGGCGGCGCTGCAACCGGTCCTGAAGAAAGTGGGCCCGCCGGGCGTCGAAGTGCATGCCGCATTCTTGATAAACGAGCGTCTGCAGCAGCTTCAGCTCCGGTTCCGTAAGCTGTGCCTGCATGCCTGGGCTAGCCATGATCTCTTGTTCCTTCACACACTTTCTTGAATCTATTTCGCCGCCGACGCGCTCCGCGCCGGTGAAGTCTTGCCCTTGCTTGCGACAACACCTTCGTCGTCATGACGACGGTTGCCGAACGACAGCAATTTTTCCATATCCAGTAAAACGATCAAACGCCCTTGGTATTTCCCCAGGCCGGTGACGCAATTCAGGCCGCCCTCCGTGAACTCCGTAGGTGAGGGTTCCAGATCAGAGGCAGGGATCTTGAGCACCTCCGATGCGGAATCCACGATGAGGCCGGCCAATCGGCCGTTGTGCTCGACCACCAGGATCCGGTTGCGTCGGCTGGGCGCAGCTTGAGCCTCTCCGAGCCGTTTCCGAAGATCGAGCACCGAAACGATCTTCCCGCGCAGATTGATTACACCCTCCATGTAATCCGGGGCGTCTGGAACCACCGTGATTTCCGGAACACGCACGATCTCGTGTAGCGAGGTAATGGGCACCCCGTAGGTCTCGCGCCCCACCTGAAAGCCGACGATGTGCAGTTCACGGTTCATAGTCCGTTGCCTAGCCGCGTGTTCCAGCCGTAGCATGCTTTGCGGAGGCTCTGGCGAAGGCTTTTTCTTCCGGATAGGCCGCCACACGGTCCGATTGCTCGAGCACAAAGCGGTCCATTGACTCGATCAGCCCGCGTGACATTTTCGACATCTGCTCTGCCGATGCCGCCAGTTCCGTAGAGCCGGAAGTCGTCTGCTGGACCAGTTCCCGCATTCGCTCCATCGCCTTGACCACCGCGTGCGCTCCTGATGCCTGTTCCTCAACCGCCGAGTTGATCTCATGTGTGATCTCATTCAAGCGGGTGGTGGCACGAGCAATCTGCGATGAGCCATGGGATTGCTCGTTCGTTGCAGCGCCAATTTCCTGGGCAAATTTGTAAACTTCCGTGACTACGTTCGAAATCTTCTTCAGGGCGGTGTTGAGTTCCTGGCCCAGCCCCAGGCCTTCGTTCACGATGTCGGTGCTCTGTTCCATGTTTTCAACGGCCTTGCGGGCTTCTTTCTGAATGCTCTGGATAAGTTCGGAAATCTCCTTGGTGGACTGGGCCGACTTCTCTGCCAGCTTCCTCACTTCATCGGCAACCACGGCAAAGCCAAGTCCGTGTTCTCCAGCCCGAGCCGCTTCAATCGCGGCGTTCAGAGCGAGCAGGTTGGTTTGCTCGGCCAGATCGTCAATCACCTCGATGATCTTGCCGATGTCATCAGCCCGCTGGCCCAGCACGTCGATGATCCCGCTCGAGGATTGAATCGTGGTGTTGATGCGGTTCAGGCCGTCGGTGGCCTTCTCCATGGTCGTGATCCCGTTGTGCACTTCTTCCCGGGAGCGGTTGGAAATATCCAGCAGCACTTTCGCGGTGTCGGCCACGCGCTGGATGGACGCCACCATTTCGTCGATGGAGGCGGACGTTTCGCTCACGCTCGAAGCCTGCACCTGCGTGCTCTTCACCATGTTTTGTACATTGACGCTCATTTCGTGCATGGTGCTCGTGACCTCGTCAATGGCGGAGGAGGTTTGCAGGCTGATCTTGGCGGATTCATCGGACGCGCCGGCGACCTGGTTGGAGGCGCTGGCCACCTGCGACGACGCGTCCCGCACATTCCGTACCAGGCTTCTCAAGCCTTCGATCATGCGGACAATTGCGTTGCCCAGCGTATCGTTCTTTGAGCGCGGGTGGGATTCGACCGTCAGGTTCCCTCCGGCGATGGCTTCCGAAACGCCGGCCATTTCTTTCAGGTACGTGACCATGGCAACAAAGGTCCGCGCCAGTTCTCCGATCTCGTCCTGACGCTGAACGTCAATCTGATGATCAAGATCGCCCGCATTACCGATTTGCTGCGCGACCTTCATCAGGTCGTTGAGCGGCTCGGTAATTGATTTGGCGGTCGAATAGGCGATGGCGATGCCCAGTGCCAGTGCGAGCAAGGTGCTGATCAGGGCAATCACGACAGTTGCGGTGGCTGCCGTTTCATCCGATTTGCGTCGTTCTTCCAGGACCTTCTTGGTCTCCGAATCAGCCACCTCGAGATACTGGGCCGAATTCTTTACCCACGAGGAAGCGTCTTTCTGCAAGTAAAAAATCTGTAGCTCCGCTACCGTGGCATTTCCGGAATCGACTTCTTTGCGTTTCTCGATCAGGGGGGCGGCAAATTCCGTGGACCAGGATTGCTCATTCTGCTCGACCTTGCTCAAGGCCGCGCGCTGTTGGTCATTGTTGGATTTGGTCTGGCTTTTTTGCAGGTTATCGAGAAGTGTGCGCAGGCCGTCGTTGAGCCGGTCCACCTCCCGCGTGTCGCCACTCAGCAGATAGTTGCTCAGGTAGAGCCGGTTCTCCATCATTTGAAACGTGATGTGATCGGTACTATCGGCCATTTCCAGCGCTTGCGACGCGGCCGCCTTGGCGCTGTGCTCGCGCTGCACCGCCACCAGGTTCACCAGGAACAGCACCACGACCATCGCCAGGATGGCTCCGAAGTTCACGTAAAGTTTTTTGCCAATGTTCATTCGCTTTCCTCCGGCCGGCTACGCTCCCTGCCATGTAATGCGTTCTTCCATATCAGCCGATCTTCCAAAGTTATTTGGGGTTCGGTTCGAACTTGAACTCGACGGTTCCCGTGCTTTCTTCGGCAGCCGATTCGAACTTCCAGTGCTTTAAGGCATCCACCGCGGCGTTCACCAACACGGGATTTCCCCCGAGGACCCGGGTGCTCTTCAACGCTCCGTCAGGGGCAACTACAACGACTATCCTCACGGTCCCTGCGATATTCATCCGCCGGGCCAGCTCGGGATAGGCCGGAGCCACTTTGGAGCGCACCTTGCGCGAAAGCTCTTCTTGTGCCGAACTGGGCAAGCAGATAAGCAGCGTGGCCAAGATCGCCAGCGCCACCCCTGGGCGGCGAATTCTCGATCCCCATTTCTGCGTGCTGCCCGAAGACACAACTCCTCCTCGCACAAATACTTGTCTTCCGCAGGTGCAATGCCTCTTCCACGCTATTCGAATCGGCGGCACGAACGAATGATGTAAGCTAACCTATTTGTTTTTAATGTCTTAGACAATTTCGCCGAGGTCCATTTGGGGAGGGGCAGAGGCCTTAAATTCGTCTCACGAAGCTCAGGTCATCTCAGGATGAGATCGGAGAATGAAGGGCAAACACAGCCTTCGCGAGCGCGAGTTCGTTTTCTAGTAACCCCTGGTAAGCCTTATTCCCTTGACTCAAATTGAGATTGCGGTCTATTTTTCCAATAGTTTCAGTTACTTAGTTTTCTAGAGTCGGGCCGGACTGTTCCCGTGCCAAGATGCAGACCCAAGACACCACCATGGCAGAAGCATCGGCTCCTCGCGGGGAGGAGTCGTTTCAAAGGCTGCTGCTTCAGCTTTCGACCGCCGCTTCCGAAGGAACTCCGCTCGCGCCCCTGATTGGACTCTTCTGCAAGGCCACGCGAGGATTTTTCGGCGTGGATGGCGTCTACTTCTGGCAATCAACCGAGGGCGGAGAGTTGGTGGGTGCGGAGGCAGATGGTTTGATGGCCGAGAGCTTCCGTGGCCGGCGGCTGAAGCCAAGCCAGAGTGCAGCCGCTAGTGAAGCAATCCGCCAGCGCAGGACTTTGTACGTGAATCAAGTGGATCCGGCGCGCTACCCAATGGCCGCCGAATTCCACACCAAGTCCCTGATGTCCGCCCCGCTGTTGATGGCCAACGAAATCATCGGGGCCGTGGTTTTTATCAGCGTATCGCACCCCGACTTCTTCAATGACGATCTGGCGGCGAAGGCCACCATCCTGGCCGGACAATTGAGTAGTTTACTGGAGGCCAGTCGTCTGACTCAGCTCTCCCGCGAGGAACAACGGCGAGCGGAGATACTGGCAGAGGTGGCACAGGCTCTCCATTCGGTGCCGGATTCCTCCGCAGTGGCCGAAGCGTTGGCGGACCGGTTGCGCGTTCTGTTGCGCACCCAGCTGGTCTGCATTCTCGTCCGGCAAGGAGCAGGATTCAACCTGCAAACGGTCGCGGGTGAATCACCCCAGTTCGCGGCCTCGGCACGAGCGCGGCATGATCGCAAAGGATTGCAGTTCGCTGCCGGGTTGGCTGCGCGGGCATTGGCCGCGGGAGAACCTGTCGCCTTTGCCATTGAGCCTTCCAGCCATTCCTTGGGAGACCTGGTGCCGGCTGGGATGCTGATTGCGGCCCCGTTCCGCACCTCTCGCACCCAGGGAGCCGTGCTCGTCTATCCTCGCGCAGAGGGCGTTTTCACCGCTCCGGAGAAGTCGTTGGTGGCCGCCGTTTGCGGTTTTGGCGCGGTCGCAATGGCCAATGCCGAGCTTTATGCCACTGCGCGCGCCCAGGCCCATGAGCTCCACCAAATGTTGGAGATCGCCTCGGAATTAGGTTCGATTGCCGACGTCGATGGCTTCCTTCAGCATTTCGTGGTGCGCGCCACTGATTTTCTGGGGTTCAGCCGCGGTTTCGTCGGGCTGACGGAGGGCAGCCAGTTCCACATCCGCTGGAAGTGTAGCGGGGGCGAAAGTGCAATCGCAGCCGCGGTCTTTCCCGAGAGTGTTGCCAGCCGCGCTTTGATGAACCGCCAGGAATTCTGGACGGACAATGCCTCTGATTTGCCTAATGTCAATCCGGAGTTGATTGCGCAGCATCACGTGCGGCAAGTGCTCGCGGTCCCGCTCGTGGGCAGTGACGGGGATGTGCTGGGGATGTTCGGAGTCCTCGACAAGGTGAATGGCGGCGGTATTTCGCAGGAGGACATTCGCCGGGCCAAGTCGCTCGCCGCCCAGGTCGCGGTCGCTCTGGAGGTGACTCGTAATCTGCAACTCTCCGAGCAGCATCGGCGGCGGGCGGAATCGCTGATGGGCCTGGCGCTCGAGCTCAATTACTGCGCGCGCGCTTCGCGCTTCGCGAGCCAGTTCGCGCAGCGGGCCGCCCAGATCATGGGTGCAGAGTCGGCGGCTGTTGTCTTGACGCAGGAACCGGGATGGGAGACCATCGCGCTGAAGGGGGAGGCGGAATTTACTACCGCTCCTTCCTCGTTATCTCTATTCGAGCAAGCCGCGAGAGACTGGCTCAAGAAAGATTCCCCCAACATCGTCTGCGCTCCCGCGAGCGAACTATTCGGGACGCAATTGAGTGAGACTCTGGCCTGGAGCGATTGCACCTTGGTGCGCCTGGGCGCCGCGTCAGGAGAACTCGTGGGCCTGCTTTGCCTGGCCAACCGCAGAAAGCCGCTCAATCATGAGGAAGAACATTTGTTGCAAGCCATCGCAGGCCATGCCTCCATCGCGATTGAGAATGCGCGGCTTTTTACGCGTATGGAACATGCCAATCGGCACTGGATAGAGACCTTCGACGCGATCACCGATTTCATCGTCGCTCACGATCACTCCGGGCGCGTGATCCGTGTAAACCGGTCCTTGTCCGACTTCATCGGAGTCTCGCCTAGCGAACTGATCGGGGTCACAATTTCGGCCATGCTCTCGATCGGCAACGAACCACCGTTGCCGGGGTGTCCTTTTTGCCGGCTGACCGGCGAGGGTTTCGCGGATGAATTTGCTCACCCCGTGTTGGACCGGACCTATCTCGTCTCGACTTCGCAGGTCCACGGGGAGGGCGATGAGGGTTTGCAGACCATCCACGTGTTGAAAGATATTACCGACCGGCGAGAGGCGGAACGGCGCTACCGCGAACTGTTCGACAACATCCAGGAAGGTTTGTTTTTTGCCAGTCCTGATGGGCGCTTCATTGAAGTCAACGACGCTCTGGTGCGCATGTTGAATTATGCCAGCCGCGACGAGCTTCTTCAGTCGGACATCCGCAGCCAGGTGTGCTTCTCCGAAGAGACCTATCAGGAACTCACCCGCTTAATGCAGCAGCACGGCGTCGTACGCAATCACGAGCAAAGCCTCCGCCGCAAAGACGGATTGCCCGTCCACGTGCTGATCAATGCCTTCGCCGTGCGAGACCCGCAGGGAAACATTGTGCAGTATCGCGGCCTGATGCTGGATATCAGCGGGCTCAAGGCATTTCAGGCTGAACTCCAAAGAGAACGCGACTTTTCCGGCAAGATTCTCAACAACACCCAGAGTCTGATTCTGGTCGCCGATACCGCGGGCCTGGTCAGCTATGCGAACCGGCGCTGGTACGAAATGGGGTATGAACGGCAGCAATTGCTGGGCCACCCCTTGGAGGATCTGGTTGCCATCCCCCGCCGTCAGTGGCTCAGCGAAGCCTTTGCGGCCACGCTTTCCGGGCAGCAGGTGGATAACCTCGAGCTCCAGATTCTGCGTGGCGATGGGCGGATGGGGCATTTCTCGGTCAATCTGAGTCCGATGCGTGACGACCAGGGAAATGTCGCCAGCATCGTGGTGGTCATGAGCGACATAACCGACTCAGCTTCTTTGCAGGCCAAGCTGGTTCACGCCGAAAAGATGGCCGCAGTGGGGCAGTTGGTTTCTGGCGTGGCGCACGAGGTCAATAACCCCTTGACCGCGATCCTGGGTTTTGCCGACCTGATGATGGAAAATCCGGAAATGCCGGAGAGCGCGCGCAAGGATCTGCGGGTCATCTTGCAGGAGGCGCAACGCACCAAGCAGATCGTGCAAAACCTGTTGAGCTTTGCCCGCCAGATGCCGCCACAGCGCAAGCCGGTCCAGCTCAATGCAATTCTGCGCCGCACCGTCCAACTGCGTGCTTACGATTTTCACAGCCGTGGCGTGGAAGTCGTCGAACAGCTCGATCCCGAACTGCCGCTGATTATCGGAGATTCGCACCAGTTGCAGCAGGTCTTCCTGAACATCATCAACAATGCCTATGATGCCGTGCGGGACACCGGCCGCGCCGGCCGGATTGAGATCCACACTGCGCAGCGAAGCAGCATGATCGAAGTGGCTTTTCGCGATAACGGGCATGGGATTTCATCCCCTGAGCGTATCTTCGATCCGTTCTTCACCACCAAGGAAATTGGCAAAGGCACCGGCCTCGGCCTCAGCATCTGCTACGGCATCGTCCACGAGCACAGGGGCGAGATCGCATGCTACAACAACAGCGATGGGGAAGGAGCGACGTTTATTGTGCGGCTGCCGATCGCATCCGAATCCGTCTCCATCGGCGCCGCAGCCGGAGTAACGCAACCATGACATTAGCTGCCACGAACCCTGCTGGGTTGCCGGTATTGCTGATCGAGGACGAGCCGGCAGTCATGGCCTATGTCCGCGCCGCCTTGGAACGCAATGGATACGTGGTCGTCTGCTCAGAGTCCGGAGTAGACGGCTTGCGGCAATTGGAATCTGGAACGTTTCTGGGGGTGGTCTCTGACATGCGGACTCCGGGAGGCGTGGACGGCGCTGATGTCCACGCCTGGGTGGCGCAACATCGCCCCGAGCTCGCGGGACGCATTGTTTTTATTACCGGCGACATCGCGAACGAAGAAACCGCTGCAACGCTTCGAAAAACTGGTGCTCCCTGCGTGGAGAAACCGTTTCGGGTACAGCAATTTATTTCTGTAGTGGAGAAAACGATGGGGAAAGCGCTGTGAATGAAGATCTGCGAATCCGCCTACTGATCGTGGATGATGAACAAAGCATCCGCAAGCTGTGCCTCACCGTGGGCGAGGCGCTGGGATTTTCCTGTACGGAAGCGGCCGACGGTGAAACCGCTTTGGCCCTGCTGGAAGAGCAGCCCGCCCACATGGTCCTCACCGACATGGTCATGCCTAACATGTCTGGCCTGGAATTCCTGGAAAAGGTCAAGAAGATGCTTCCCCGCACCGAGGTCGCGGTCATGACCGGCCATGGCTCGATTGAAACCGCGGTACAAGCCATGAAACTCGGAGCCTACGACTACATCGCCAAACCTTTCTCTCCGCTCGAAGAATTGCGCCTTTTCCTGCGGCGCATGGCAGAAAAAGTTCGCCTGGTGGAGGAGAACGAATTTCTTCGCGAGCGGGTGGATGCCGATGCCGATCTGCATGGCATCGTCGGTTCCTCAGCCAAGATACAGGACGTATTGCGCATGATCTCGCGGTTGAAGGACACTCACACCCCCGTGCTGATCGCAGGTGAAAGCGGCACGGGGAAAGAGCTCGTGGCTCGCGCCGTCCACTTCCGCGGTTCCTTAGCCAGCCGCCCGTTTGTGGCCGTGGACTGCGGCTCTTTAGTTCCTACGCTGATTGAAAGTGAGCTCTTCGGGTATGAAAAGGGAGCTTTCACGGGAGCGCTTCGATCCAAAGCCGGCCTGTTCCAGACGGCGAATGGGGGCACGATCTTCCTCGACGAGATCGGCGAATTGCCGCTTGAAATGCAGGCCAAGTTGCTGCGTGTGCTCCAGGAAAAAGAGGTCCGGCCGGTGGGCAGCAACCAGAAACTCAAAGTCGATGTGCGCGTCATCGCCGCCACCAACCGCGATCTCGAAACCGAATACCGCAACGGTACCTTTCGCAAGGACCTTTATTTCCGGCTCAACGTGGTTACCATCCACCTGCCCGCGCTGCGTGAGCGCCGTTCCGACATTCCGATGCTGGTGCATTGGTTCCTCGATCGCTATGTACCAGGCGGTTCCGTGCAAGTCACGAACAGCGCCATGAAATGCCTGTTGCAGTACGAGTGGCCAGGAAATGTGCGGGAGCTGGAAAACTGCATTGAACGGGCGGTTGCTTTGGGTGACCGTAAACTCATCGACCTTGACGATTTACCACCGACGATCGCGTCTGCATCTCCCATCTCAGAGTCAAGCGGCGCGCCTCAGGGAACAGGTCTCTCCGGCACCGATCTTGAAGACATCGAACGCGCGACCATCCAGCGGGTCTTCGAGCAGGTGAAGGGGGACAAAGCGCTTGCCGGCCGCATGCTCGGCATTAGCCGCGCCACTCTGTATCGCAAACTCAAGCGCTACAACATCGGTAGCCGGGATCCTCTGTCGGCGGCCAGCCCGGCCTTGCAGTAGAGTTCTACGTGAGACTACCGTTTCAAGCTGAGACGCAAACTTAAGATCGTTTAACTTAACGACACGCCTGGTCAGACCTATTACCCTTGCCATTCAATGGGTTAGCACTTGCGCCACGACCGGCTTATTTGGCCGCGCTCGTGCAATCTCCTCCTCGATTGCGATCCGGGTGCCTGAGCCGTGCTAACCGGCCGACTTGGGAATCCGGGCCGCATTCGCTGGAAGAAAGGATTCTTGTGTCAAAATCGGCTGCCGGCGGCGCGTATCCGGTTCGCGAGAGCTCCACGACCAAACTCGCGAAGTTCTTTCCCGGAGCAACCCCGGTTCGCATTCCAGTACGTTTGACCCGAATGGCAAATCCCGCAGGAACGCTTACCGAGAGCACAATCATCGAGTTTGGGACCCCGCGTGAAGTTTTGTTCGCGTCGAGCCTGCCGTTGGAATTTGCCGACAAACTCAGATTGCAGAATTCCGACGGCACCCTGGACACTGAAGCTTGTGTGGTCGCGGTGCAGTACAACAGCGGGCATACTGCGGTCGCCGCCCGGTTCACACGTGAAGTCGCCAACTGGATCGTGAAACATGAATAATCCTTCGCCCATCCCGGACTTCGCGGCGGAATGGAATACGTCGCGCGCTCTGTATCCCGTTTACCTCGCTCTGGCTAAGGAATTTGTAATTGAATTCACCCCATGCACGGAATTGGAATCCGGAATCGAAACCCCGGAGCAGGAAACCCTTGAACTGGCCCGGCGCTGGTTCGCGCAAATGGATGAACGCATCCAGGTACATCAGCTCAGGCAATTTCTGCAAACCACCACGCTGGTGGATGATGAAGCTTTGCGCCTTCTGCTGGTGCAGCACTTGCGCAAACCGGCGCACACCGACTCCGATCGCGACAAAATAGACTTTCTCCTGGTCCAGTTTTTTTCTCATTCTGCGCCCTCACGCCTGGAAGACGCCGACGTAGACCTGCCCTATGTTTCTCAAATGCTGGAACCTGTACTGGGCACAGTGACAGAGGAAGTACCGGACTGGATCCGGCCGCTCGACGAACTCATTTTGCAGGCCAGCGAATGCTCCAGCCTCAACGAATTGCTGACCAGCAAACTTCTGGTCAAAGGCAGACAATTCAAAGCCTCCTGCGGAGAGAAGTATTTCGAGCCGGTCGCGATGGTGGCATTCACGCGCTTCAGCTTCCTGATGCGCCGGGTTTTTTTCCGATTAATGCACCAGGATCTGAACACGATCCTCGACGGCCTGCGGGAACTGGAGAGTCGGGGAGTGACCACGCTTGATTGTCGAAAAGCACAATTCTCCGCCGAGGAGCCTGTCGCCCGCCTACGCATGATCTGCCAATCGTGGAAAGTCATGTTTCATGCCGAGTACTCTTCCGGACAGCCCTTGAGCATGCTCGTCGACCTGCGTTCAGTCATCACTGCCGCCTTGGCGAAGACCACGAAACCAGATGGAGCGGGAGCCCGCGCCAGGGCCGCGGCCGCCAACACCGGCACGGTTCATCCCGGGGCGCCGGAATTTGAAGTTTCCAAACCAGAGTGGAACAGCGGAACTGCCACCGAAAATTCAACTCCTCAGAACGACGGCACGTCGTAGTGGGGGAGTCAAACAGCATAAAGACGTGAAACAGCCAACCGTATTAATTATTTCTGACACGGCGGAATTTTGCCGGGCCATTACCGATCGCTGGCAGTCCGAGCCGGTGGCGCCGGGCTTCACGCTGATGGGCGGTGACCTTTGCCGTCACCTCGACGGGGCCGCTTTCGACCTGGCAATCGTGGGATCGGTGCGCAGCGAAGTGCTGGCCAAAGTGCTTGAAGCGCTTGAGGCCGTTGAAAGACCTGTGGTGCACGTTTGCCCGGCGGGGCAACCCGCCCCGTTGCGTCCAGCACAGCGTGTCATGCTGCTGCGCCAGCACGAGGGCTGGCTTGACCTGCTGGTCCTCCTGTCGCAAGAGGCCCTACGCCATCGCGAAGCCGCGGAGCGCGCTGCGCGCGCGCAAGAGACGGCCGCCGCCCTCCAGCGCCAGGCGACTCTCGGCAGCTACATGCTGGAAATGCGCCACACCCTGAACAATACCCTCACTTCCGTGCTTGGTAATTCCGAACTCCTTCTTCTCGAACCGGGATCGCTTTCCTCCAACGCCCGCTCGCAGGTCGAAACCGTCCGTAATATGGCGCTCCGCATGCATGAAATCATGCAGCGCTTCTCGTCGCTCGAAAAAGAACTCAGCGTCGTCGAAAAGCAGGTAGAGAAAGAAAGCCGCGCACAAGCGGCAGGGGCCCAGGCGTAGGTAGCGCTGATTGCAGCGGATGTCTTGGTTCAGCGACCTTACCTCACAGTAATTGCCTCGAAAAGAGATTCATCACTTTAATCCCTCCGAGCTTGGTACGGCTTAGAACCGCACCGGGAGCGACTCCAGGCCTCTTAGTACCGGCGTCGCCCTCCAGCGCAACGATTTAGGCGGCGCTGCCAGTTCGAGCTTCACCGCCCGCCGCAACAAGGTAGTGATCGCAATCTGCCCCTCCAGACGCGCCAAGGCAGCTCCCAAACAAAAGTGTGGGCCTAGTCCGAATGCGACATGCCGGTTACTCTCCCGCGTCAGCATCAAGTCATTGGCATGTTCAAACTGTGCCTCATCCCGGTTCGCCGAAGCCAAGACTGCCAGCACCAGCGCTCCCCGCGGAATGGTCGTGCCTGCAATCGGCACATCCTCCCGCGCAAATCGCGGCGTCGCCGTCTCCAGCGGATTGCAATATCGCAGTAACTCTTCCACCGCCGGTCCGATCAGTGCTGGGTTCTCTCTCAGCCACTTCATCTGCTCGGGGTGGTCTAGCAGCGCCAGCACCCCGGAAGCGATCAGGTTCACCGGGTCTGCCTTGAACTCACGGCTGAGAAGATTGGGTGTAGAGGAGTTCACCTATAAACCCGCATGCAAGAAACTAAACTAACACGTCGGTTTCCGGCGAATGCGATACACCTGCCCCGGGCGATGCCCTTCTCTTACAGCGGTTGTGCAAATCGGCGCCGTCCGGTAAAATTAGGGTTCTTGCATCAAGTTCCCATTCATCCGGAGTCGTCATGGCACGAGTTTGTGATATCTGCGGCAAGGGGCCGCAATTCGGAAACACTATCAGCCACGCGCACAATGTCGCGCGGCGCCGCTGGAACGTGAACCTCCGCCAGGTTCACGCCAAGGTCAAAGGCGCCAACAAGCGGATACGGGTGTGCGCCTCCTGCCTGCGCAGCGGCAAAGTAGTCAAGGCTTAAGTTCTCTCCATCGCAGGAGGGGACCCTCTTCGAAGTCCCTCCCCTTACACCCGTCGCCTTGTTCACAGCGAGAATCCGCGCCCGCTATTGCACGCCTAACAATTCCACATCAAAAATCAAGGTTGCATTGGGCGGGATGACGCCGCCTGCTCCCCGGCTGCCGTAGCCAAGCTCAGGCGGGATGCGGAGCTGGCGCTTGCCGCCGACTTTCATCCCGGCGACGCCCTCGTCCCACCCCTTGATCACCTGGCCGGCGCCGAGGTTAAAACCGAATGGTTGGCCGCGATCAACCGAGCTGTCGAACTTTTTGCCGTCGGTGAGCCAGCCAGTGTAGTGAACTTTCACGGACTGGCCGGCGGTGGCCGTCGCTCCGGTGCCGACCTTGATGTCCCAATATTGCAGGCCGTCCGCGGTTTTCGTGCCTTCGCCCGTGACCTTGGTGGGGGCGCTGTTCTTGCTTTGTGCGAAAAGAATTCCGGTGGTAAGAACTAGTGTCGCCGCGAGAAGAGAGTACTTCAGCATGGTTGCTCCCGGTTTGAGGAATTGGAAATTCAGATTGTGTACTGAAGTTCAAATCTTAAATCAATTTCGTCCCACGCGAAACTCAGTGCGCGCTCATTCAGCCAGCGCAATGACATCGATTTCGACTAGCACATCTTTGGGAAGACGAGCGACCTCGACAGTGGAGCGGGCCGGGGGCGCGACGGTGAAATACCGGCCATAACCCTGATTCATAGCGGCAAAGTCGTTCATGTTCTTGAGAAAAACAGTCGAACGAACGACTTTATCCAGGCCGCTTCCAGCCGCGTCCAGAATTGCCGAAAGATTTTTCAGCACGCGCTCGGTCTGCGCCGCCGCGTCACCGCTGATGACCTGCTGCGTGGCCGGGTCAATAGCCACTTGACCAGAAACGAACACGAACCTGCCGGCCTTGATGGCTTGCGAATAGGGGCCGATGGCCTGAGGGGCGTCCTTGGTGAAATCACTTCGCGCATGAAAATGAATCCTCCTGCTGATTACCGCAGATAGAGAACGCGAAAGTCAAATTGTGATGGTGGTGCGATGCTCCGCTCCTTGCTGCTTTCGCTACGCGGGTACCAGCGATCCATCCTGCCCTTTACAATCGGGACAATGTCCGATGCGCGCCATCATGTTCTTCCCACGCTGGCTTTGGCAGCCGCCGGAACTCTCTGGGGGACCGGGTTTTTCTTCGGCAAACTCGCTCTGATGGAAATGCCGGTCACGACCATGATTCTCTTCCGGCTCTTGTTTGGCGCTTTGGGGCTTCTCCCGATCGTTTTTTATGAACGGCCCCGCTTCGCCGGAAAGGAATGGGGATGGGTCCTGGCAGCCGCAGTGCTGGGCATACCGGTTCTGTTCTATGTGCAGTTCAAAGGGCTTTCGCTTACCACGGTGTCGCACGCCTCGCTGATGGTCGGCACACTTCCCATGTTGCTCGCAGTTGCCGCCATGCTTTTCTCGGGAGAGAAGCTGCATTTCGGCGGATGGCTGGCGCTGGCGGCTTCGTCACTGGGGGCTGCGCTGATCGCATTGTCCAGCCGGCAGAATTCCGGAGCGGCGCACGCGAGTATGGTTGGCGATCTCCTGGTCGTGATGTCAATGTTCGCGGCAATTTCGTGGATTTTGATTTCGAAACGGCTCATGCAGCAGCATTCCGCCATCGCGGTGACGGCCTACGTGGATTGGATCGGCACGGCTTTGCTGGTCGTGTTCGTCGTAGCCGTGTATGGCGTGCCTTCGCTCAACTACTCGTGGCACGCGTGGGCGGCCGTCGCCGAACAGGGAATCCTCGCAACCGCAGTTTCGACGATCCTGTGGAACTGGGGGCTCAAGTGGGTCCCGGCGTCGGAGGCGGGAATTTTTGTGAATCTGGAACCGCTGGTGGGCGCGATTCTGGGCGTCAGCCTGCTGCATGAGAATTTGGGGGTAATGGCACTCGCTGGGGGCGGACTGATTATCGGAGGAGCAGTGCACTTTAGCAGAAAGCCGAAGCGAAGCCAACACTAACCAGCGGGGCGCTCCGGGCCCTCGGTTTATATCTTCTGCAACCTCTGCACGTCATGCACGCCGGGAATCTTGCGCACGCCGGTGATCACATTTTCCAGGTGCTTCAAATCGGCGATATCCAGGATCACGTCAATGTTCCCCTGCCCGTTATACGTGCGGGCTTCGATGTTGCGGATATTTGTCTTTGCCGCGGTAATCACCTCGGTAATCTGCTTCAACATGCCGAAGCGGTCGTCGCAAAACACCGTGATCTTAACGGGATAAGAACTGGGCGCGCCCTCATCGCGTCCCCATTCCACGTCAATGCGTCGCTCCGGCTCGTAAAGAAGGTTAGTGACGTTGGGGCAGTTGATGGCATGGACCGCAACGCCCTTGCCTCGCGTCACGTAACCGACCACAGCTTCACCGCGGATCGGATTGCAACAACGGGCGCGATAAACCAGCAGGTCGCCATGGCCCTTCACGCGGATGGCGTTGTTCTGATTGTCGCCGCCAAAGACGCGGCGCACCACGCTGGCAATGGCGCCTGGTTTTTCTTCCATGCCGGCGAGAGCAGGCTCATTCGCTGCGGGCGTCATGCGCGCCAGCACTTGCCGCGCAGAATATTTGCCGTAGCCGATGCCGGCCATCAGATCGTCGGGCTGTCCGAGTCCATAGTCGGAGGCGACTTTCTGCAACTCCTCCGCCTTGATTTCTTTGAGCGCGATGCGGTATTTGCGAGCTTCTTTTTCGATCAGCTTGCGGCCGATTTCAATGGCGCGTTCGCGCTGATGAATGTTGAGCCAGTGCTTGATCTTGTTGCGCGAGCGTGAGGACTTGACGATGGCCAGCCAGTCGCGGCTGGGCTTGTGGCCGGGCTGGGTCAGGATTTCGACGATGTCGCCGCTATGCAGCTTGTGCCGCAACGGCACCATCCGCCCGTTGACTTTCGCCCCCACGCAGGTGTGCCCGACCTCAGTGTGGATGGAGTAGGCAAAATCAATCGGCGTCGAGTCACGCGGCAGGACGACAACCTTGCCCTTCGGGGTGAAGGTATAAACTTCCTCGGGATAAAGATCAATTTTCAGGGTCGAGAGAAACTCGGCGGGATCAGAAACATCGCGTTGCCATTCGACCACCTGACGCAGCCAGGCCAGCCGTTGCTCGTCCTGGGCGGAAACCGGGCCGTCTTTGTATTTCCAGTGCGCCGCGATCCCTTCCTCCGCCATGCGGTGCATTTCCTCGGTCCGAATCTGAATCTCAAAGGGCGTGCCGTCTTCAGTAATCACCGAAGTGTGCAGCGACTGGTAAAAGTTCGGCCGGGGCATAGCGATGAAGTCCTTGATGCGGCCCGGAACCGGCCGCCAGATATTGTGCACAATGCCCAGTACCGCGTAGCAATCCTGCAAGGATTGCGTGACCACGCGCATCGCGTAGAGGTCGTACACCTGGTTGACGCCGATTTTCTGCCGCTGCAATTTCTTGTGGATGCTGAACAAGCGCTTGATGCGGCTTTCGACCTTCGCAGTAATACCAGCTTCTTTCAGTTTGTCGCGCAAGACCTGTTCCACCCGCGAAAGAAACTGCTCACCTTTTTTGCGGCGGGCTTCAACTTCATCGTGAATCTGCTGGTGGGCAATCGGGTCGAGATATTTAAAGCCAAGATCTTCGAGCTCCCCACGAATTTTTCCCATGCCGAGCCGGTGGGCGATGGGGCCATAAATCTCCAGCGTCTCTTTCGCGATCTTTTGCTGCCGTTCCGGCGGAAGGTGCTCGAGTGTGCGCATGTTGTGCAGACGGTCGGCCAGCTTGATGAGCACGACGCGGATGTCATCCACCATGGCCAGCATCATCTTGCGAAGATTTTCGGCTTGATGCTCTTCACGCGTAGCGAAGTCAATCTGGCTGATCTTGGTGACGCCTTCGACGATGTGCGCGACCTGCTCGCCAAATTCCTTGCGGATGTCTACGATCGTGACGGAGGTATCTTCGACCGAATCGTGGAGAAGCCCGGCGGCGACAGCCGCCGGATCCATTTTCATTTCGGCAAGCACGAGCGCAACTCCAAGCGGATGCACAAGATATGGCTCGCCCGAAGCGCGGGCCTGCCCCGCGTGGTGTTTCTGGGAAAATTCGTAGGCTTTGCGAACTATTTCCAGATCGTCAGCGGGCCGGTTGGCCCGCATCGTTTTCAGCAGCTCGCGGAATTTGGTAACCGTGAGCGCTGTGGTCGCGATCTGTTCGCGCAGCGTAGGCATGACGGATTATAGCGCGGGGAGGAACTGCTGAGGTCTCGAGCAGTGCGGCGCTTTGGCTCGATTATAGCTCTGGAGATCAGACTCGTCTCTTCACAACAGACGCGGGAAATGCGCAGGTTTGCATTTACAATTCGCCCTGTGCATGCCTCAGCGAAGGTCCTTATTAGCGGATCGTCTGGATTAGTCGGCTCAGCGTTGGTTTCTGCCCTATCGGCCAGCGGCTATGAAATCACCCGCCTGGTTCGCCGCGCAGTTGGAGCGAACGCAATTCAGTGGAGTCCGGCGCAGCCACTCTCGCCACCATCTGTCGCCGGCTTCGATGCCGTCATTCACCTCGCCGGAGAGTCCATCATTGGCCGATGGACTGCCGCGAAAAAAGCCGCCATTCGCGATAGCCGCATCGTCGGAACGCGCAACCTGGCCATCGCTCTCGCAAGCACGCAACAGCCTCCGCGAGTTTTGGTTTCGGCGTCTGCCATCGGATATTACGGTCACCGCGGCGATAAGGTCCTTGACGAAACCAGCCTGCCAGGCAATGGCTTCCTCTCGGATGTCTGCAGGGAGTGGGAGGCTGCGACCGAACCGGCGGCGCAAGCGGGAATTCGCACCGTGCAGATGCGCATTGGAGTGGTGCTCAGCTCTCAGGGCGGAGCGTTGCAAAAGATGCTTTTGCCGTTCCGGCTGGGTCTGGGCGGCAACATGGGCAACGGACAGCAATGGTGGAGTTGGATTGACCTTGAAGATCTCGTAGGCGCGGCGATTCACATCATGAAGAGCGATTCGCTGCAGGGGGCGGTCAATATGGTTGCTCCTGGTCCCGTCAGGAACGCCGAGTTTACAAAGACATTGGCAAAGGTGTTGTCGCGCCCTGCGATCTTTCCCATGCCGGCGTTTGCCGCGCGTCTGGCGTTCGGCCAGATGGCCGATGAGCTTCTTCTGGCCAGCCAGCGTGTCGAAGCCGCCAGGCTGCTCGCGAGCGGTTATAGGTTTCTGCGGCCCGAATTAAGGCAGAGTCTGAAAGAAATACTGAAACCTCGATCGGGCCGACCTCTCAGCTTGCACGCGCAATAACTGTGTGGTCACCACTTCCGAGCAAACGCCCGAACCTTGCCGAATGCTTCCACCCGTTCTTTCACGCTGAGAACATGCTTCGGCAACGCCAGACGGCTGCCTTCTTCAAGAATTGGGATCACTTTGTCGAAATCGGGGCCGGAGTGCGAGCCCGTAAGCATCAGGCGAATGGGATGGAATAATTCCTTACCCTTGGCTCCGGTTTCTGCTTTCACCTCATTGACCATCTGCTTGAATCGCTCCGGCGTTAAATTTGCGCCCCGGGCGGAATCGTCGGCGAGAATTTTCGCGGTGAATTTCTCGAACACTGCGTGGGTCGTGGGCCACGCCAAAACCTCGGCGTTATCAGGATTGGCGAGCGCGGCCTGAGCATCGTAGCTGAAAATGAAAGACGCTTTTTCAGGCACCTGCTCCAGGCGGTCCACGTAGGGCGCGAGGAGTTGTGTGACCTTCGCCAGCCAGTCTTTGATCGGCTCTGGCGGGAGCCAGTGAGCGCCGTCGCCTTCGGATGAAAAATCGTTAGCAACAGCGAGATCGCCTACCATCGAATGCTCGTAGTACGCCAGCGCGAGTTTGTTGATCCTTTCGGGCGCGGCTTGTTTGATGTAATGCCGATTCAGCCAGTACAGCTTCTCCATGTCGAAGACTGCTGGCGACGGCGTGACGCGTTCCAGGGAAAATTCCTTGATCAATTCCTTCGGAGTGAAAAGTTCGCGGGTTCCCCCGGTTGGCGCCCATCCCAGCAGAGCCAGATAATTCGACAAAGCTTCAGGAAGTACGCCCATATCGCGAAAGTTCGCAATCGAAGTTGCGCCGTGGCGCTTGGAAAGCCGCTCGCGGTCTGCTCCAAGAATGGTCGAGAGATGGGCGAACTCAGGCACGGGCCAGCCCAGCGCTTCATAAAGCGCAACTTGCTTGGGCGTGTTCGAGAGATGATCGTCGCCGCGGATGACATGGGTGATTTTCATCAACGCGTCATCAATGACGACCACGTAGTTGTACACCGGCATGCCGCTGGAGCGCAGAATAATAGGATCGCTCACCACATCGTTCGAGAACTCAACCTCTCCGTGCACGATGTCGTGAAAGCGGATGGGGTGCTCGGGGATGCGCAGGCGGATGGCGCACGATTCTGCTGCGGAGCGGCGGCGATTGGCTTCGGCGGGGTCAATGCGGCGGCATTTGCCTGAGTAGATTGGTTGTCGCCCTTCGGCTTGGGCCCGCTCCCGCTCCATTTGCAGTTCGTCTTCAGTGCAGAAACACAAATACGCCTTGCCTTCGCTCAGCAGGCGCTCCGCGTGTTCGCGGTAGATTTCAAGACGATCGGACTGGCGATAGGGAGGGTACGGTCCTCCGACATCCGGGCCTTCGTCCCAGTCAAGGCCCAGCCATTTCAGGTCGGCGACCAGCTGATCTTCAAAACGTGCCTGGCTGCGCTCGACGTCGGTATCTTCGATCCGCAGAATCATCGCGCCATGCTTTTGCCGGGCCACGATCCAGTTGAACAACGCGGTTCGGGCATTCCCGACATGCAGATGACCGGTCGGAGAAGGCGCGAAACGGACGCGAACAGCGGAATTCTTGCTCACGAATTGATGGTAACAGGAGTATGGATTTAGCTGGTCTTAGGCGGTTCGTCGCTGTGCATTTCATCCAGCAACTTTGACAGCAACTCCTCGCGTTGACTGGTTCCGAGTTCGCGCTGGAGTTCCTCAAGGGCGAGCGCGACAATGTGATAATGGTGAGCCCCGGCAAACTTGGGATCTGAAGTAATTTTCAGCCAGAGCGAGTGCAGGAGTTCGAGGTCCTGGGTCCGCAGGCGCGGAGTGTGCGGTCCCAGCGAGTATTCACGGACTTGGCCATTGGGCGCGTGCACTTCAAGGGTAAGCCGGGGGCGCGGCTCCGGTAGGCGCTCCCAGGCATCTCCAGTGAGCTTCGCCTGCTCGTCGGTGCTGAGCTTGTTGGAAAGTCCGCAGACGATGCGGCTTGAATCCAGCCGCTGGGCGGTAACTATGATGGCCTCAAACACATCGGTCGCAGGCACAACCAGCAAGGAAACCGGGCGTCCTTCTTTCTCAGCGACCGCGACCGCGGCCGTGAAGAGCTCCTGCTCATAGTGATCGAAGACCTGGCTTGCTTCGACCGAAGCGCTGCCGCTGAAGGAATGCTCACGATGGTAAAGGCGCGCGGTGAGCACGACGACATCTTGCCGGGTAGTGTCCACGGTGCGCAAAACGTCCCGCAGGTAATAAAGATTCCGTGGATCGCGTACGGCCACGAGAATATTTCCCGGACGAACCCCCAGTGCGCCGCTGCCCAGCTCCTGATTACCATAAACACGAAACTGGTCGAGATTTTCGGGTTTGCCATGCCGCTCTTTGGCTACGCGATGCTCGGAATAAGTGAAGACTGCAAAAAAGAATGCGCTGAAGGTGACTCCAGCAATCGTAGCTTCCGACTTGGTAAGCAGGTTCACCAGAGCAGTCATGAGCAGGACCGCTGAAATCGCAATCAAGCCCAACGGCACTTCGCGGCTGCCGATATGCAGGTTCCCCGGAACTTTCCATTGCCGGTTCTCCGGCTCGGTATAGCGCAGCACCAGCACCGCCAGAGATTTAAGGGCAAAGCTCCAGATCACGCCAAAGGCGTACAGGCCGGCCAGCACATATACATTTCCTTTGCTCAAAATGATGGTCAAGAGCTGCATGCCTACAATCAGGTTGATGATGCGGTAGCTGGTGCCGTAGCGGCTGTGGGGCTTCTGAAACCAGTTAGTGAGAACTCCGTCTTCGGCAACCCGGTTCAACACACCGTTCGCGCCGACGATTGAAGTGTTCTGCGCTCCCGCCAGAATCAGCACGCCGACGAGCACGACAAACCCATGGAACAGGAGCCTCAACACCAGTGGTCCGACCAGATACATGGCGATGCCGCCGATCAGGTTGGCGAAGAAATCCGGGCGCACCTTGTCGGGAATGATCATCACGGCAAAGAACGACACCAGCGAAGTGAATAGCAGGCTGTAGATGAAGATCACCAGCCCGGTCTTTTCGAGATTCTTCAGCTTGGGATGCTCGATTTCGCGGTTGACTTGGGCCAGAGTCTCCTCACCGCTCATCGCCAGCACTGAGTGGCCAAAGCCCACAAACATGATGATCAACGTCAGGTTGCTGAACCAGCTGCCGTACAACCAGCCCAGCGATTCTTTGGTCAGAGAAATGACCCCGGCATGGAAGGGATTGGGCGGGACCTGGATGGGCACCCGTAGCACGGTGATGGTGCACCAGGCGATCAGGATCACTACCATCACCGTGGTGACGATCATGATCTGGAGGGCCTTTTCGCTGGATTCGTGGATGCCCTGCGTGTTTTTCCACCAGAAATAGGTCACTACGATGATGGCGAATCCGGCAGAGAAATAATCCTGCGAGAAACTCAGCGGATGATGAAGGTATTGCCCCACGTCCTGAATAAACCCCGCGAGGTATTGCCCTGCCGAGACTGCGCTGATAGGTCCGGTCAGCACATAGTCGAACAGCAATGCCGAGACGGAAAACTTTGCCAGCGTGCCACCCATGGCTTCTTTCACCACGCGATACACGCCGCCGCGCACGAACATGCTGCTGGACTCGATGTAAAGCGCCCGCACCGCATAGCTGAACAGCATGACCGCCAGGATGAACCAGGGAGCGCTTTTGCCGATGACTTTCTCCGCGTCTCCGCCGGCGTAGTAAGCGGATGATGCAAGGTCGGAGAGAACGATCGCCGCCGCGCGCCAGAAGGAGATAAACGTCAGCATCACCGTGGTGGCGACGAAGACCTTTACGGCAGGCCGATGGACGCTCTGGGTGGAAGAGGACATTAACACTGTGCGCCGGATATGAGCGCAAAGTTAAAAATTTAACACAGCCGCGGCAGAGGGCGCTGCTGCTGAGGCTAGGCCGCCGGGGGGACGGGCGCCATATAGGTGTGGGTGATCCGGTCGTGCCAGCAGAGGTGGTCTTCGTCGAGAAAGTACCAGGCGTATCCGAGTCCCAATGATGCTCCGGACAGGACGGAAGCAAACACCCGCCACCGCCGCAGGCGGCGCGGAACAGGATCCCCATCAAAGCGGCTTAGTCGGAGCCGCGCCGCCATCAGGCCCGGCGTGGTGCCAGTATAAACCAGCAGACTATATTGGTATGCCACCCACAGGCCGGCCAGAAAAAGCGGCGCGAACTCTGCCGCTAGCAATAGCGGTGGCACCATCGAGGTGATCTTCCAGAAAATAGCGGCGAAAACGGAGAAAGCCGTGAGCACGATTATGGCGTCAACCGAAACCGCCAGAAAGCGCCGCTTTCGCGCAGCCGGTTGCAGGGGCAACTCGAAGCCCAGGCGCTTTGCGGTTTCAGGCGGCTCCCGTGGCTCAAGGGCGATGCCGCCCAGCGCGGGCGGAGGCGGCAGAGGCTCAGGAACGTCAAGAATGCGTGGACGGTCGAACACGGGTTCGGCCAGCTCATCCCCGCCGCACCGGGCCGCCGACGGTAAAGCCAGCGGCGCGCGTGGAAATTCCAGGATGCGGGCAGATTCAGCCGCTTCGGGAGCCGCCGGGCTGGCCTGGTGGCCATAAAAGGTCGCATGAAGGTCGTTCTGGGTCGTCGTTGAGCTGGCTCCAACTATCGTTTCGCAGGCCGCTTGAACGCCTGCCGCTACGTCCGGACGCTCTGGAATCTGTGGAAGGTCGAATTTCAGCAGCAGGGACGGATAGCGTGGCGCCCGCGGCCGGCGCCGGGCACGGTAATTGTTGACCCGGGCCGCTACCTCTTTTCTCCAGGTATCGGGTTGCGGTTCTTCGAGAAGAGTCGACTGAGGCCCGAGCTGAACCTCTTTATCGTCCGGAGCGATCGAATCATCTACGGGCTGTTTCGCCCTACTCTCAATTTCTAGTTTTATGCCTGCAGTTTCATCGGACGGCGGAAGTATTGGCTCATGGTCCGCCACGAAGCGTGGCGTTAGGGACTTTTGCTGGAGACTGGCGGCAAATTCCTGTTCGCCCGCATCGTATGCTTCAGGATCAATCAGCCGTGAGCTTGTAAGGCTTCTGCCGGAATCGGAATCAGGTCTAAATCTGGGTCTCATGTCGAGAAAATTGTGGTCCGAGTCCGGTTTGCTTCCCGTGCACGGGCGGGTAGAAGTCTTTGCCTGCCGAGGCTGCGGCATGCTAAGGTCTCGGTACCCGCGCGTGGCCCCGGCTGTGGCACGCAAGGATTTACTGCGCTTGCGATGACTTCCCGCAAACGATGTCTTATCACGGCGGCGTTCGGCTGTCATCTGTTACTCGCTCCCGCCCTAGTTACCAGCCAGTTGCTTCCCGCGCCAAACCAGCCTCCCACTCCGCAAAGCCTGCCCAACACACCGGGAACGCGCAACCTTGAGGATGTCACACTAAAAGCGCTCGAACAGGAAAAGAGTGGATCGCTTTACGAGCTGCACGGGAAGGCTGAGGTTCATTACAGCACCTATATCCTTTCCGCCGACGAAATTACCTACAACTCCGCAACCGGCGACACAATTGAGGAGGGGAACGTGGTTCTCGATGGCGGACCCAATGACGAGCACATGCGGGCCAGCCGAGGTACCTACAATATCCGTTCGGAGGCAGGCCGGTTTGAAACTGTGGCCGGAACCGTGGGCATGCGATTGCGGGGAACGCGTGTCCTGTTGACCTCGGGCAATCCGTTTGCCTTCACCGGGAAGGTGGTGGTCAAGACTGGACCCGGCCATTATCTGGTTTACGACGGCACCATTACCACTTGTGAGCTGCCCAAGCCCAAATGGGATTTCAACACCCACCATGCGGAAGTGGAGGTGGGGGGGAATGCCAAAATCTACCGCAGCAGCTTCGATCTGTTTGGGCTTTCCATTTTATATTTCCCCTTCGCCACCATGCCGGCGCAGAGAATTCCGCGCCAGTCGGGCTTTCTGATACCGGACTTTGGCACCTCTTCGATTCGCGGCACCATCTTTGGAGACTCCTTCTTCTGGGCCATCAATCGCAGCATGGACGCGCACATCGGGGCCGAACTTTATTCCAAGCGCGGATGGGCTCCCCAGGGCGAATTCCGGGCTCGCTTCAGTGACACCTCGTTCATTGATGTTACTTCTTACACCGTGCTCGACCGCCTGCCCGGAACTCAGAATCAGGGTGGAACCGACGTCCACCTGCTGGCCGACGGCACCTTTCATGATTTCCGTGCCGTGGCAAACGTGGACTACCTTTCCTCTTACGTCTTTCGTCTGGCCTTCAGCGATATCTTCACGCAAGCCGTTAACTCGGAGGTCAGGTCGCAGGCATTTCTGTCGAAGAGCACTGATGGATTCTTTAATACCGCCTCCATGGAACGCTATCAGAATTTCGAGAGCATCACCCCCGGCGACGACATTATCATTCTTCATGCGCCGAGTCTTGAATCTTCGAGTGTGGACCGGCCGATCGGTCACTCGCCGTTTTACTGGTCGTACGACGCGGCCTTCGAAGGGCTTTCGCGCAGTGAGCCGGGCTTCTCGACTGCACCTCTACTCGGGCGCTTCGATCTGAGTCCCAACCTTTCGCTGCCTTTCCAATTGCACGGATGGTCCTTTCTACCGGAACTTTCCGTCCGTGACACGCTCTACACCCAGCAACTGGTGCCCCAGTCCGGCGGCACCGGGATCGCGTCCTCCGATGTCATCAGCCGCAAGGCGTTGCAGGCTTCGGTGGAGTTGCGGCCGCCTGCTGTAGAGCGAGTTTTCGACGGTCAATTTTTGGGACGCAAATGGAAACACGTTATCGAGCCCCGCATCGTTTACAACTACGTGACCGGCGTGAACAATTTTGACAATATTCTGCGCTTTGACGAGCGCGATATTTTGGCCGACACCAATGAAGTGGAATATGCGGTGGTCAACCGCCTCTACGCAAAGCGCTCATCGAACCACCCGCAGGATTGCGGCCAAACGGGGATGCCCACACTCTTTGTCGGCGGCGCCCCTCCCGTGCATCGCATCCCCTGGGAACGGCAGGCGCCGCCCGGGGAAGCTCCGTGCAATGCAGGCCCGCAAACCAAAGAGATCGTGACTTGGGAACTGGCGCAGAAGTATTACATTGATCCGACCTTTGGAGGCGCATTGACTCCGGGCACGCGTAACGTGTTCACCAATACTGTTGATTTGACCGGCATAGCCTTTCTCACCCAACCTGCCCATCTTTCTCCTCTGATCTCGCGATTGCGCGTCGCGACCAGCGCCCGTACTGATGTGGAATGGGACGTGGACTACGACTTCAAGCTGGGCGAAATGACCGCCAGTACCGCTCTCGTCAATTATCACGTCGGCCCCTTCACCCTCGGAGGAGGAGATGCGGTGCTGCGCACGCCGGGAGAAACCGTAGTCTCCAACTCGCTGCCCTCGCCGGTCTCGTTTAATCAGTTTCGCCTGGTGGGGGGCTATGGTCATCCCAACAAACGCGGGTTGAGCGTGGCCGCCAACATTGGGTTCGATGCCGACCTGAACTCCTTGCAGTACTCCGCAGTGCAGGCCACCTATAACCTGGACTGCTGCGGCTTGACCGTCGAATTTCGCCGCTCCAATCTGAATGTTGTTCAAACCGAGGATCAATACCGCTTTACCCTCGCACTGGCCAATATTGGAACCTTTGGAAATCTGCGCTGGACGCAACGATTGTTCTGAAGCGTTGATCCAAAGCTCGGGGAAACCATCCGGCCTGGCGATTGCTCGGATCCGGGGCGAAAACCGGGCTTGAGCCAGCGGTTCGAGCTAACCCTTAATACGACAGAGCAAACACCGTCCCGCAACCATATGGAGCATAACAAGTGCTGTCTCCGCCCTCGATAGTCACGCCGTAGATTGTGTGAGTTTGCTCGTCCAGAACGAGTCCCGCCTGCGGGCCGCTCCCGTCAGTCCCTCCCGTGAACGTGTAGAGCACCTTTTCCGTCCAGCCACCCTGTCCGTCTGGCGATAGCTCGTAGATGCTCCCCGCATTCGAGATCCCGCCGATGTAGGTGTTACCGAACAGATTTCCCGAGGAATCCTGCACCAGACCGCCGGGGCTCACTCCATCCGCGCCCCCCGCAAAGGAATATAACGTTGTGACTGCGCCCGATGCATCCATCTCATACACAGTGCCGTCCTGCGAGGCGCCTCCACTTCCCGTGATGCCATAGAAACTGCCATTTCCCAGGGGCAGTAGCAGTCCCGGATAAGCGCCATCTGTTCCAGCGAAATTGTGCAGCACGCTTTCTCCATCAGACTTGAGGGTGTACACTACACCGCATCCCAGAGCGAAACCGTTATTGCACTTTCCCGTACCGCCGTAGACGGTGGTCCCGTAAACGCCCTGGGGTAGAACCACCAACTGGCTGTTCGGATGGCCGCCATCGTTCGTCCCTCCGGCAAAGCTGTGGAGCAGTAGATCCTTGCCGCTTGACCCGCTGAACTTCAGCTTGAAGATGCCACCGTCGTTGCTGGCTCCGCCATAGTAACCGGTGCCGAATAGCACTCCATTCGGATCACGCACGACTCCTGCAGTCGGAAAGTAAACGTCGGTGGATGAACTAGTGAATGAATACAAAGCGGTTTCCCCGCCGTTGGCGCTCATCTCAAATACCGTGCCATCGCTATTAGCGCCTCCACTCGACGTTGTGCCGTAGATGGCCCCACCTGCCAGCTCAAGCAAGCTGCTGGGATTGGACCCGTCGGGTCCCGCGAAGCTGTGCAGTATGGTTTCCTTCTCCGTGGTGTCAATTTTGAATACGGTTCCGCAGCCCGGCGGAGTGAAGTCGGGGTTGCAATTGGGATCGCCGCCATAGCCGGTAGTTCCATAAAAGTTGCCGACCGAATCCTGCGTCAGGCCGTTAGTAGCCAGCGCGCCGTCCGTGCCTCCGGTAAACGTGTGAATCACCGTGAGAGTTTGCGCGGAGGCTGGCAGTGTAAGTGGAGTTAACGAGAAGAGCAGGGTTGCTGCGAGGAGGAGGCACGCGGCCGGAACCAGGCCGCCTGGAAGCTGCACTTGCTTAGACATCTGTTTTGACCTTGGCTCATAGATTCGGAAGAGTCCGTCGAGAGCGTTCGCTTCGATTCCAACGGTTGGAAAGTCGTTGCATAAGGTAAATGCCTGGGGTGGCAGGGCCGCCATTAGAGCACGCGAAAACACAGCCCTAACTAGGACGCGGCAGCGCCATTAGGCGAGCTGCTGGTGCGCCAGATTAGGCGAGCTGCTGGTGGCTACCGGCCAATTCCAAGAGTTCTATGTCTTGGGAGGAACTTATGCTACTCAAACTGGCTCTTACGCGATACAGCACGATATGACGGACGCGATCACGAGTGCTGCCGTATGCCAAAGTTACCACTGAGTCCGGTGCTAAGATTGAGCGCACCGATCCAAAACTGGACTGATGCGACCCGAACCGCTTTTTCGTCGAGGGTTTCGCTGTTGACTAGATTACGAAGGCAAGGCGGCGAGCTATTGGTTGCCGTCTGCATTGCTCTGCTAACCGCTGAAGGCTGGGCACAGCTTGAGACGCGGGGCGCGTTTGCTGTGCCGCAGCTTTATCCCCTGGCTGCGGCCTCAGGGGACTTCAATCGTGACGGGAAGCGGGATGTCGCGGTCATCGGCCTCGAAGGTACGCAGGTCGCAGTGATGTCTGGCAACGGTGACGGCACGTTCCGCTCACCGGTCATATATCCACTTGCGGATAATACCAGCGCAATCGCAGCGGGGAACCTAAACGGTGACGGAAATGTAGACCTCGCCGTCGTTGTGGGACATGGATCCAGCGCGGAAATAGGGGTTCTGTTGGGAAACAGGGACGGCACGTTTCAGACACCTATGTATTTCCCGGTTGACGCGGCCACCACAGGCCTCCTTGAGATCGCAGATTTTAATGGCGACGGCTTTCCGGACCTAGCCGTGAATAGTGCGTGCTCTGAGTACTGGTGCGTCGGTGTGATGCTAGGTGTTGGCGACGGCACCTTCCAGACCGCGATTTACGCTGACTCCTCAGGCCCAGCCTTTGCAATAGGCGACTTTAACGGAGACGGAAATCCGGACATAGCCTCAGGCGGATGTACGTCGGTGGGTGGCTGCGCGATAGGAATTCTGCTGGGAAATGGCGATGGCACTTTCCAAAACGGCGCATCCTACTCGACGACCTGGGGTGCGACCTCGATCGCGGCTGCCGACTTCAACAAAGATGGCAAGCTGGACGTGGCAGCGATCAGCGGCGGGACCGTCGGCGTCGTTTTCCTGGGCGACGGGGACGGGACGCTTCAGCCTCCTCTGTCGCTTCCGACGATCACGGGAGGCGGCTCCCTTCAATTCAGTGACTTCAATGGTGACGGCAACCTGGACCTGGTGTTCTCGGGAGACTACTACCCGCACAGTACCGTCGAGGTACTCCTCGGCAACGGCGACGGCACGTTCCGGCCCGAGGCAACCTACCCCGCTGGCGCCACCGCCGCTGGTATGGTTGTCGGCGATTTCAACAACGACAGCCAGTCGGACCTGGTCGTCGCGGACGAGACCGGCGACGACGTCATTACCCTGCTCAACACCGGCGTGGTGAGTTTCTCGCCTACTACACCGGCTTCGTTCGGCACGACAGTCATCGGTACGACCAGCAATCCACAAACCATCACTTTGACCAACGGCGGCACGACCAATCTATCCATTTCTTCCATCAAGGCCACACGCCAGTACGAAATAAGCACCACCTGCGGCGGCGGCGTGGCTCCGGGGGCGAACTGCGCGATCACCGTAACCTTTACGCCGCGGACCATCGGCAACAAAACCGGTACGGTTTCCATCGTTGACAGCGCTTCCTCGAAACCGCAAGTCATCGAACTGACTGGAACTGGCACCGAAGTGAGCCTTTCGCCCACCAAACTCAATTTCGGCACGAACAAGGTGGGGTCGAAAACCACGCTGCCGGTGCAAATGACCAGTGAGGGCACAACTACAATAAGCATCAGCAGCATTTCTATTCCCGGGACTGTCTACACCGAGACCAACAATTGCGGAAGCCAGCTTGGCGCGGGCGCAACCTGCACCATAGAGGTCACGTTCATTCCAGCAAGCAAAGGGAAGATCCCCGGCACGCTCAGCATCACCGACAATGGCGGCGGCAGTCCGCAAACTGTCGGCCTGACTGGCACCGGCGACTAGCGATCCAGGAAGTTACACATTTCGCAGAACTCGCAAACCGAGTACCAGGCTGCTGACACGTCAGACGAGGGTGCCGCAGTTGTGGGTTTTGTTACAGGCTCTAACCTGTTGCAGGAAGTCTCGATTTGAAACTCATCTCAGAAGCAGCGAATGGTTGACCGCCCGGTGCCCAATTCCTTGACTTCACTGCGCATAGTGCGTTGTTGCCGCCTCGGATCCGCGCTTCCCCGGATCTCTGGACGCCTAATTCTGAGAGCTGTCCGGACGGCAGGCTTTGGGGTGCTGGCAGCGGTCGCCATGGCGCAGACGCCGCGACAGCAGCCACCGTCTTTTGAGTTTTCCTTTCGCGAATCGAGCCTTTGCATCCCGGCCGAGATAGTGGCGGGCGGCCTTGTTCTCATGCAGGCAGAAGTGAATGGTCAC
>Ga0335078_10000165_pt1 | contig 111721 bp, 91 predicted proteins | sample Lox_Sample_32_FD_206711 | JGI IMG/M metagenome (GOLD analysis project Ga0335078, IMG submission 206711) | Soil microbial communities from Loxahatchee National Wildlife Refuge, Florida, United States - Lox_Sample_3.2 | ecosystem: Environmental > Terrestrial > Soil > Wetlands | place: USA... | reverse complement strand
ATGTACCTCGATTCCGATGCAGGCTCGAAGGGTTATCACATCTGGCGACAAGCCTTTCCCGGCGGAGTACTTCAGCAAGTAACAGCCAGCTTGGGTGAGGAACAGGGCATCGCCATGGCTCCAGACGGCAGGTCCTTGGTTACGTCTGTTGGCACCTCTGAAAGAAGCGTCTGGGTGCATGACCAAGAAGGAGAACGGCAGATTTCTTCCCAAGGTTATTCTTACAGTCCAAGATTCTCCAGCGACGGCAGCAGAGTGTTCTATCTCGGTGCCGCTAACTCCTCACAAGCCGATCGCGGAGGCGAACTGTGGGTATTAGATCTCGGTACAGGTCTGGCTTCCAAGGTGTTGCCGGGGATCGCTATCCTGTATTTCAGTGTTTCGCCGGATGACAAGCAAGTCGCGTTCGAGACGCTTGATGCCAACGGACAGCATCATCTCTGGTTGTCCTCCACTGAACATCGCTTCGCACCACGCCAGATCCGCTCGGCGAGTGGCGTTTTTTTCCCAGCTTATTCGCACTCTGGGCGCATTTATTATTCGTTTTCCGAGGGCGAAACTTCCTACTTGTACCGCATGCAGAACGACGGCACCCAAGAAGAAAAAGTCTCTTCCCAGCCCATCGCCTATCCTAGTGGGATTTCTCCGATTTCTCCTGACGAGCGGTTCGTGGTAGTGCGTCGTCTACTCAGAAGGGAAGACAGCTGGTGGGACGTTGAGGCGGTGCCGGTAGCTGGCGGTCCGTGGATTCATCTCTGCTCGGGTTGGTGCGATGTCGGTTGGTCTCGCGACAGCAAAGTAATGTACTTCTACTGGAACTCGTGGACGGGCAACTCGCGAACGTATCTGGTTCCAATCATTCACGGCAGTGATCTGCCGCGACTGCCCAAGTCAGGATTTCAATCTGAGAAAGAACTACGCACCGTCGCGACCCAGGTGCTTGAGGGAGCCATTTCTCCCGGCCCCGACAACGCCCGCTACACTTTCAGCAGGGAAACCTCCCACCGGAACCTTTATCGCATCCCACTCCACTGAACTCGATGTTTCAATACCGACACTTTGCCCGTGCCAAGACTTTCTCACGCTCTGGAAAGACGCCGACCCCGACATCCCCATCCTGAAAGAAGCCAAAGCGGGGTACGCGCGGTTGCAATGACCTCATTCAGGCTTTTCCAAACAGGCGGCTGGACTGCTGGACTTGGCGTTGACGCGAAGGTGACTCCTAAAGCCGTTAGAGTGGTCCCGTTAGGCGAGAGGTATGAAAAGATGAGACTCGCTCGCGGTACACTGCCAAGCATAGGATACTGAAAATTCTGAACGGGTACAGCCGTGAATGATCGGCGTTATCTTGTAGAACGGGCGGACGGGTTTACCCGAGACCCGGCGATTGATCGATTTCCGAGGTGAGTTTCAGACTCCTGCGAGGTGTGCCATAAGTGTGCCGTACGCTTCGATTCCATGTGCGCTAAAGCGATTCTTTTCAATACCAGACCAGATTGCTTCCGTGCGGGCTTGGTTGTCGGTAAGTGATTGACTCTGAAAGGTGCTAAGGCATGGAAGAACCGATCAGATTTGCCTACTCTTAATCAGTAGGTTGTAGGTTCGATTCCTTCCGCGCTCACCACTTTTCAATCACTTAGCTAGTTCGGCAACCCACTTGGTAGCACATTTGGTAGCAACTGCTTGCCTACGAGACCAAGTGCATCGCGAATTTCGCTCTGCGGTGCATGGTCGTAGACTTCGGGCGCAAGCTCGACACGCTCGTGACCGCCTGTGCCGCTGACGCCGACCCCGACATTCCCATCCAGAAACAGGCGAAAGCCGGTTACGCGAAACTGCAATAAACTGCAACGCCCCCGTGCTAGACTTTGCCCAAAACCACTCATGCCCTGCCGCTACGTCATCGACATGGAACGAAGGTTGGTCATCAGCACCGGGTGGGATCGGGTCACCTTTGCTGAGATCAAGGCTCACCAAGACCAATTAGTGAGCGATCCCGACTTCAACCCGGAGTTCAATCAATTCGTGGACGCGACGGCGGTGACGACGCTGGACATTTCGGCTGAGGAAGCCAAGACCGTTGTTGGGCGCAGATTCTTCGCTCCTACCGCCAAGCGCGCTTTCTTAGCGAGCAGCCTGCATGTGTTGGGGCTGGGACGGGTAATGGAGACGTACGCCAAGATGGCAGCGGGACGCGAAGAAGTCCGTCTGTTTCACGACCGCGCCTCGGCTCTGCAATGGCTCGGTTTGGAAAACGTAACCTAATTGCAGGCTGAGAGGATGATGTTGCCGATTCAGACCCTTGCAGGAGGATGGGATCGTCCCAGTTTTCCGCGCGACCTGAATGTTGTGGCAAGCCGGAGGCGATTTCGAATTCATTCGGCGCCAAAAATATAATCCATTGCAGACAGGCCACATCAAATGGTGGGAGGCCTTGATGAATAACGATAAAAAGCAAATCAATGCCGCAATGGCCGGAGAGGTTTCGCTGGGACGGGAACTGTCTGTTCATCGGCTTGGTTATGGAGCAATGCGCCTTACCGGCGAAGGCATCTGGGGACCGCCCAAGGATCGGAAAGCCGCGTTGGCTGTGCTTCGCCGAGCGGTCGAACTGGGAGTCAATTTCATTGACACCGCGGATTCCTACGGTCCCTATGTCAATGAAGAGTTGATTGCGGAGGCTCTGTTTCCTTATCCCAAGGGATTGGTAATCGCGACCAAAGGTGGCTGGAATCGTCCCGGTCCGAATCAGTGGACGCACGATGCAACTCCCGGTCACTTGCGTGACGCCGTGGAAGGCAGCCTGAAACGGCTGAAGGTCGACCGCATTGACGTGTATCAGTTGCATATTCCAGATCCGGTCGTTTCATTCGACGCATCGGTCGAGACGCTAGCGAAGTTGCGAGAAGAAGGGAAGATTCGGCTGATCGGGTTATCGAATGTCACGCGCGAGCACATCGAACGCGCCCGCAAAATTGTTCCCATCATCTCAGTACAGAACCGCTACAGCTTTGCCGACCGGGAGTGGGATTACGTGGTGGACTATTGCGAGGGTCATGACATCGCGTTCATCCCGTGGTTTCCGCTGGGCGCGGGCCGAGTGGCCGGTGACGTACTCAACAAAGTCGCGCAGGCGCATCAAGCGAGCCCGATGCAGGTAGCATTGGCATGGCTGCTGCGCAGATCGAAAATCATGCTGCCAATCCCTGGCACCAGCTCTGTGGAACACCTCGAGGAAAACATTGCGGGGGCTTCCTTGCATCTGACTCAGAACGAGTACGAAATACTCGCCGAAGTTCCGGAGTTGGTGGCATCTCGATGAGATGAAGCGAGCAAGTGTGGGCAACCTACCAGGGCTTTGAACGGCCTCACGGCTCGGGCGCGCACCCTGGCAAAGCCCGTGTGGACGCTGGGACTGGATTTAATACCTCCGCCCCACTGCCATGAGTAACGCGGCGGATCGAGCTGCATTTGACCGTTGCCATGCTTATGTTGGATATTGAGGGGGATGGACGCAGAGCAGACCATCTCCGAGATCGAGTGGCTGGAGCGCATCTTCGCAGTGCCGGATATCAGGCCGCTGAGCGCGAGCGACGTCTCGGCTGCCAATCGCAAGCACGACGAGAGGCTCGCGCATAGCCCCTGGTTTCAGCTTTGGCAACGCTATGGAGTCTGCTGCCGATAGCGACCTTTTTACCGCGAACAATTTGGACTCAAGTCGTCTGCTTGCAAGCACCAGGTCCCTCTAGGCGGCCTGGGCAATCCAACTCTCCATCGTGCTCGCATCCACCAGGCCCGCTTGTTGCATCTGAAGATGCCCGCGAGAGAACACGGCGAAGTTAGGAATGCTGCGGACGTTGTACTGCGATGCCAGCGATGGGAAGCGCTCGGTATCCACTTTCAAAACCACGGCACGGCCGGCAAGGTCTCGCGCCGCCTGCGCGACATGAGGCGCGGCCATGCGGCAGGGGCCGCACCAGGCGGCCCAGAAATCAACCAGGACAGGAACCTTGCTGTCTCGAATAATGTCGTTGAACTGCTGCTCATCGACTTCGAGGGGCTCCGCGATGGGAGGCAGTGCCGCCTTGCAGGCACCACATTTTCCGGTGTCGGACAGGTGCTGCGCCGGAATACGATTCGGCTTACCGCAGGCTGGGCAGTTTCGAACGATCGCCATAACCAACCTCGTACGCAGTAATGAGATGCTCCGGGGAGTTTCTACGTCCCAGGTTGTTTTGAGTAGTTTTTTCACCGCGGATCTCCTGAGTCGCGGCGAAGCACGCTTGCTGGATCGGCGAGAGCGGCGCACAGGCGACTGACATCTTCCTGGAGTACTACCGAGCGCTGATATTCACGGCCTTCCGCGGAGCCCATGGACACGCGTGGATTGCGGTAGGACATCGGACTGGGAACGGATGATCGCAGCCCGACGTGGATTTCCCTGACGCCCGTTTCATCCATCAAGCTGCGCGCATTTTCGGGCTTGATGCCGCTCCCGGCCATGACCGCGATCTTGCCCTGCGCTCTCTTGACCAGTTCCGCGATCGTCTTTTGTCCGAGCCGGGCAGTCGGCTCGCCGCCGGAGGTGAGCACGCGATCGATGCCGATAGCGCATAAATCTTCGAGAGCGCGAAACAGGCTGGCGCCCATGTCGAAGGCGCGATGAAAGGTCACCGGTAAAGGCCGCGCCATGTCCGCCAATTCGCGAGTGCGCGGCAGGTCCACGGTTCCATCCGCGCCGAGGATGCCGAAGACAATTCCGTTGGCGCCCATTCGCTTGGCGAGGGCGAGGTCGCGCCGCATCGCCTCGAACTCGTGGGCGTCGTAGAAAAAATCTCCCGCGCGCGGGCGGATCATCACGTGCATCGGAATGGAAATCGCGGCCCGGATGGTTTCGATCAGGCCGGCGCTGGGGGTCACCCCGCCCTCGATGAGGCTGCCGCATAGCTCAACGCGCGTCGCTCCTCCGCGCTCGGCCGCAATCGCGGAGGCGACGGTATCGACGCAGACTTCAACCTGGACTTGATGGCGGGCGACGACCACTATTCAATTCCCAACTGTCGTTGAATCTGCTCCAGCGGTATGCCCTTGGTCTCTGGAACCATGGTGGCGACCCAGATCAATTGCAGCACCATCATGCCGGTAAAGAAGGAGAAAACGTAGCCGGGCGGAAAGGCCGCAACCATCTTGGGAAAGAAGGTGGTGAGCGCGGCAGCGAAAATCCAATGGGTGAAGCTGCCCAGAGTTTGGCCCTCGGCCCGGTGACGATTGGGAAAAATCTCGGAGATGAAGACCCAGATGACCGCTCCCTGGCCGACGGCGTGGGCGGCGATGAATCCGAAGATGCAAACCGGCACGATGGAGAAGTGTTGGGTGAAGAAAGCCCAGGCTACGAGGCCGAGAGAAGTGATGTAGCCGAAAGATCCGATATAAAGCAGGGTGCGGCGGCCGAGTTTGTCGATCAGCCAGAGCCCAACAAAGGTGAAGACGAGGTTGGTGATGCCGATTCCTACCGATTGCAGCAGCGCAGCCTTTGCGGCCAGGCCGGTCAGTTCGAAAATGCGCGGGGCGAAATACAAAATCGCGTTGATTCCGGACATCTGGTTGAAGAATGCGATCAGGATCGCGAGCAGGATGGGTTTGCTCAGCCGCCGGGTCCAGAAATGTCCCGTGGCGAGCTGCTCCGAAGCCGAGGCGGCGGCGATCTCGTCGGCTTGGGCTGCGATCTCGGCTGCGGAAAGATCAGGCTCGGTTCGTTGCAGGATTTGCAGCGCGGCCGCGCGATCGCCTTTGCGGCTGAGCAACCAGCGTGGACTCTCGGGAAGTCCGAAGCAGAAGAGAGCATAAAGAGCTGAAGGAAACGCGGCCACGCCCAGCATCCAGCGCCAGGCGTTGGGGCCGATGCCGGCCAGCAGCGCGTTGGAAACGAAGGCAATCAAAATGCCGAAAACAATGTTGAATTGAAACATTCCGGCGAGCCGCCCACGATGTTTGGGAGGCGCGATCTCGGAAATGTACATGGGCGCGACCACGGTGGAGATGCCAATGCCCAAGCCGCCGATCACGCGAGCGGCAATGAACATCGCGACGTTGGTCGCGAGCGCCGAGCCCACCGCTCCGACGAAATAGAGAACGCCGATCCACAGCAGCGTGGCTTTTCGTCCGAAACGGTCGGCGGGCCAGCCACCGATTAGAGATCCAACTACGGTGCCGTAGAGGGCCGACGCCATGGCAATGCCGTGCACGCCGGGGCTGAGGGCCCAAAGGGTCTGAATGGTTTTCTCCGCGCCGGAGATGACGACGGTATCGAATCCAAAAAGAAATCCGGCGAGTGCCGAGGTGAGCGACCAGAAAAAAATTCGACCGTTCATGCGAGTCGAGGCAGTCCTCGCTACAGCCGAGTCCGTTTGCGGGGCGAGTTTGAGGGCGTCGCTCAAGGTCTGGGCTCAGTCGTTGGTGAGGGGATAGCCTTTTTCCCGCCACCCGCGAATTCCGCCGTCCATGGAAATTACCTTGGCGTAGCCCATTTTCTGCAGATTGTCGGCTGCGAGGGCCGACCGGTAACCGCCGCCACAATAGAGGATCATCTCTTGGTTAAGTTCTGGGACGCGCTCTTCAATGTCACGCTCAATCACGCCCTTGCCCAGATGGATGGCGCCGGGAAGATGATCTTTGGCGTATTCGCTTTCCTCGCGGACATCGACGAGCAGGAACTTGTCGCCGCGGTCCATTCTTTTCTTGACTTCGTCCACATTGGTTTCGCGTATGCGGCTTCGGGCATCGCCCACAATCTTGAGAAAGCGAGGAGGATGTTGGTGGGCCATAGAACTCCTTTGCCGTGTGGTATTCCGCCAGAGTACCGGAACCATAGTATCAAGGGCGAATGCCTAAGTTTGAAAAGTTTCAGAAACCTCAGGCTTACCCTGCACGCGATTCGGTTACGATGAAGCGGTGTGGAACGAATCAGGCCGGGAATCAGAGCGAAAGATTGGCTTGGCGCGTGCATTGTCGAAGCTGGGATATTGCTCGCGTTCGGAAGCCGCGCGATTGATTCGCGCCGGCCGGGTGCGGCTGAACGGCGCGGCGCGCCGCGATCCGGAAACTCCGGTGCGGCTGGGGCAGGATCGGATTGAGGTGGGCGGCCGCGCTATCGAAGACGAACAAAAGATCTATCTGATGATGAACAAGCCGCGTGGTCTAGTCACGACCGTCTCGGACGAGAAAGGCCGCGAGACGGTGTATTCGATTTTGTCCAATACGCATGAGCCATTGCTCTGGGTCGCTCCTGTGGGGCGGCTCGACAAGGCCAGCGAAGGATTGTTGCTATTGACGAACGATTCGGAATGGGGAGCGCGCGTGGCCGCGCCCGCTACGCACCTGGAGAAAACGTATCACGTGCAAATCGACCGGCTGGTAGACGAACCGTTCCTGCGAAGGTTGGTGCGCGGAGTAGGAATCGATCGAGAGTTACTCCGTGCCGCACAATGCCGGCTGCTGCGTTCGGGCGAAAAGAACTGCTGGCTAGAAATCATCCTCGACGAAGGCAAGAACCGCCAAATTCGTCGCATGCTGGAAGCTCTTGGGCTCGAGGTGTTGCGGCTGGTGAGAGTGGCAATCGGTCCGCTGCAACTCGGCAATCTGGCCAAGGGAACGTTCCGCCGGTTAACGGCTGAAGAGAAAAGGGCCGTGGATTCGCGGATGACGAAGGAGCATTCCACCACTAAGGCCACGAAGTCGCACGACGGAAAGCTGAAGTTTTCTTCGTGAATCTTCGCGCCCTTAGTACTTCAACTTTTTGTCATGCTAGACTCGCCTTTCTACAGGCATCCTTCATGCACGAACTCACTTTTCTTCCTGCGGCGGCCATGGCGCAACTCATCCGGGAAAAACAGATATCTCCCGTTGACCTGGCCGAGGCGCACCTGGCGAAGATCGAAAGACTGAATCCGAAACTGAATGCGTTCGTGCACGTGAATGCGGAATACGTCCAACGCGAGGCGAGGCGCGCCGAGCTGGCGGTGATGAAGAATCGTTCCCCGCTGGGGCCGCTGCATGGCGTGCCCATCAGCATCAAGAGTTCCATCGAGGTTGCGGGCATGCGGTGCGAGGCAGGTACCCGGCTTCGCACCGGAGTGGTCGGCGGGCAAGATGCGCCGCTGGTCACGCGGCTGCGCAACGCGGGAGCGAACATTCTCGGCGTGACCAATACTCCGGAACTGCTGATGGCGTGGGAGACCGAGAACCGGCTTTATGGCCATACCAACAATCCCTGGGATGTGAAGCGCACGCCGGGAGGATCGAGCGGCGGCGAGGCGGCTGCCATTGCCGCCGGCATGTCGGCCGCAGGGGTGGGCAGCGATGGCGGCGGTTCCATCCGCGTACCGGCGCACTTCAGCGGCATCTGCGGTCTCAAGCCCACACCGGGGCGGGTTCCGGCGACCGGACATTTTCCTCCCTCGGGTGGGCCGTTCGCTCTGGTTGGAGTCGTGGGTCCGATGGCACGTACGGTCTCCGACTTGAAGATACTTTTCGAAATCATGCAAGGTCCAGACGACGGTGACACGTGCGCCGCTCCGGTTCCTCTGCGCTGGTCCCCAGAGGATGAAGTCAGACGTCTGCGCATCGGCTACTTCGAAGAGGATGGCCGCACGCCGGTCACGCCCGAAATTCGCCAGGCCGTGCGTGCCGCGGCGGACGCCCTGTGCCACGCTGGATTTGAGGTCGAGCCGTTTCGCCCGGAAGGTCTCGAACAGGCGCGCCTGCTGTGGAAGAAGTTCTTCGTGAAGATGGGCGGCATGCTGCTGGCTCCGATGTTCAAAGACCTCGAACAGGATCAGAGTCCGATCATGAAGCAATTCCTGGAGTGGTCCGCGGCTGAAGCGGAACTCACTGCCGCGTCGGTTCTCGACGCCTGGATTGAGCGCGACAGCCTGCGCGCGAGTTTCCTGGCGCAGATGCGGCAATACCCCATTCTGCTGTGCCCGCCCGCCGCGATTCCTGCGTTCCGACATGGCGAGCGAAGCTGGAGGATTGACGAAAAACTCGTGCACTATCTCGATGCGTGGAGTTACACCGAGTGGTTCAACCTGCTGGGAAATCCGGGCGCCGTGGTTCCAGTGAGCCATTCCACGGAAGGGTTGCCGATCGGAGTGCAGATCGTCGGACGCCCATGGGAAGAGGAAAAAGTCTTGGCCGTTGCCGCCGTGATCGAGAGGGAATGCGGCGGATGGAGAATTCCGCCGATTCACTAGCCACGGAATAACGCCGCTAATGCTTTTGTATTATTTCGCTGCTTTGGCGCGCTGTATAAGTTTATCTACGCCGAATTTCAGCCACTGTGGGGCTGAATTGTTCATTCGTCGCTCACGCCTGCCATGCGCGAACCAGGACTATCTCGGGGATTCTTAAGCCGGGCTCTGTTTTGGCTCGTGGTCTTTCTGGTCGTGTCGGCCGCGTATCTTTACACCTTCCCCCAGCCCAATATTCCTTATGCCGCGGTGGTTCTGCTGCACGCGCTCGGCGGGCTGATCGCCGCAGGTCTGCTGGCGCCGGCGCTGGTTCGGTTATTGCGAACAGGGAGCATTTCCTCCCGGCTGGGCTGGCTGCTGATTGCAGCGGGAGGGCTGGTTGGGCTGGTACTGATCAAGACCGGAACGCCGCGCTCGGAGTGGAACAAGCTCTATCTGCATATCCTGCTTTCGCTGGCCGGGGTTGGGTTGCTGCTGGCAGGCTGGCTGGGCAGCCGAACCAGATCCGAGAGAAGTCAGCAGTCCCCATTACTGGCGATTGCCCGAGCCGGCGTTTGCCTCGCCGTGCTCGCCGCTCTCGGTTTCGGTGCGCACCACGTTCGGGAGAGTTGGCAGACCCGCAGCCGTATTCAAAATCCCGCTATGCCGCCGGACAACATGAACGGGGAGGGTGATGGCCCCGAAGGCCCGTTCTTTCCCAGTTCAGCGCAGGTGTACGGCAAGCAGAAAATTCCCAGTAAGTTTTTCATGGAGTCCGACTCCTGCAAGCGCTGCCACGAGGACATCTACAACCAGTGGTACAGCTCGGCCCACCATTTTTCATCCTTCAACAATCAGTGGTATCGCAAGTCGGTTGAGTACATGCAGGATACGATTGGCACCAAGCCCTCGAAATGGTGCGGCGGCTGCCATGATCCCGCCGTCTTATATGCCGGAATGATGGATACTCCCATCAAGCAGATCGTGCACCGGCCAGAGGCGCAGGCCGGTCTGGGCTGCATGATGTGTCACTCCATCGCCAAAGTGAAAAGCACGATGGGGCAGGCAGATTTTTATCTGGAATATCCCAAGCTGCACGAGTTGGCTGCGAGCAAGAATCCCATAGTGCGCGAGTTGCATGATTTCCTGATCAAGTTGAATCCCGAGCCGCACCGGCGCGTGTTCCTCAAGCCGTTCATGCGCAATCAAACTCCGGAATTCTGTTCATCGTGCCACAAGGTGCATCTGGATGTGCCCGTAAATGGCTATCGCTGGTTGCGCGGATTCAACGAGTACGACAACTGGCAGGCCAGCGGGGTTTCCTGGCAAGGAGCGCGCTCATTTTACTATCCGCCCAAGCCGGCGCAGTGCGCCGACTGTCACATGCCCATGACAGCTTCCAAGGATATGGGCAATCTCAACGGCTTCGTGCACTCGCACCGCTTCCCCGGGGCGAATACGGCGCTGCCCACCGCCAATGAGGACGCGGCGCAGTTGAAGGTCACAGAAGACTTCCTGAAGAATGACATAGTCTCGGTCGACATCTTCGCGCTATCCCCGGCCCAGGCGCGGCTGAAGGCAGGCGCGACCACGCAGTCCGATCTATCGACGACGTTTGCAGTAGGAGAGGAAGCGGAAAGCAAAGTCATAGCGGAGTCCACCGGCGAGGCCAGTCCCATCAGCGCCCCGCTGAACCGCGTGCTGCCCTGGTTGCGGCGCGGCGATACCGTGCGCGTAGATGTGGTTGTGCGCACCAAGAAAGTAGGACATTTTTTTCCCGGCGGCACGGTCGACGCCTACGATACCTGGCTCGAGCTGAAAGGCACCGATGACAAAGGGCAAACCATCTTCTGGAGCGGCATGGTCGAAGACAACGGCCACGGCCCGGTAGAAAAAGGAGCACATTTCTACCGCTCCCTGCAGATTGATGCGCATGGCAATCCCATCAACAAGCGTAATGCCTGGGCCACGCGCGCCGTGGTGTACGTGAGACTGATCCCACCGGGCGCGGCCGACACGGTGCATTACCGCATACACATTCCGGAAAACGCGGGCAACAAGATCACGCTGCATGCGCGCCTGTGTTACCGCAAATTCTCCTGGTATGACACCCATTTCTCGTTTGCTGGAGAACCGGATCCCTCGCGGCCCAATGAAGTGGGTTCGGGTTACGATGATCGCCCTACGGTTTTTACAGCGTCGCTAAAAGGGGTTTCGGCCAAGGAAGAGAAAATTCCCGACCTGCCAATCGTGGCTTTGGCGGAAGACGAAGTCACGCTGCCGGTGGTTGCGCACAATGCGCGCGCTGCCGAACCCAAGACGATTGCCCGCAAGGAAGAATGGCAGCGCTGGAATGATTATGGAATTGGATTGTTTCTGCAGGGAGACTTGAAGGGCGCCGCGGCCGCGTTCGAAAAAGTGACGGAAGCCGATCCGAACAATCCCGACGGTTGGGTGAACATGGGCCGCTGCGCGGTGCAGGAAGGCGACATGGCGCGGGCGCGAGCGGTCCTCGAAAAAGCTTTGGCTTTGTCCCCGAATCTTGCGCGGGCGAATTTCTTCTACGCGAAAGTGCTGCGCTCGGATGGCAATTACGACGGTGCGGCCGCCCGCCTGCGAATCGTTCTAGCCGAATATCCGCGTGACCGGGTTGCGCTGAACGATCTGGGCCGCATTCTTTTCCTGCAGCGCAAATACGACGAGGCGGTGAAAGTGCTGCAATCCGTGCTCGCGATCGATCCCGAAGACCTGCAGGCGCACTATAACCTGATGCTCTGCTACAACGGGCTGGGTAACGAGAAACTGGCCATGGAGCACCAGGCGCGCTACATGCGTTTCAAGGCCGATGAGTCATCGCAGGCCATCACCGGTCCATATCGCCAACTTCACCCGGAAGACAACAACGAGCGGCAAGCAATTCACGAGCACGTGTCCGTGCCGCTGCCTGTAACTACCACGACTCGCGTAGGGACGGCCGCCCTCGGCCGTCCGTCCGTCTCAGGAGCGTCGCGATAAATGCGGTTTTCAAAACAATCATTCACCCCAGCGGCGCAGAGCCACAGAGACAAAATCAATTTCTTTGGGTTTGTTTTTCTCTGTGCCTCTGTCGCTCTGTGGTTAATGTTCCTTGCGTACCCTGGCGAAGCGCAGGCGATTCACTTCCGCGATATCACGGCGCAGGCCGGCATTCACTTCACCCACAATAACGGCGCTTTCGGGAAGAAGTGGCTGCCGGAGACGATGGGTCCCGGCTGCGCTTTTATTGACTACGACAATGACGGCTATCCCGACATCATCCTGATCAATGGCGAAGATTTTGCCGGGCATCCCCATGCCGGCCCGACTACGCTTAAGCTTTATCACAACAATCACGACGGCACTTTCACCGATGTCACGCGCAAAGCCGGACTCGCCATCCCGGTGTACGGTTTCGGCGTCGCCGTCGGCGACTACGATAACGACGGCTTCGACGATATTTTCGTTTCGGCGCTGGGCCAAAGCCATCTCTTCCATAACAACGGCAACGGCACCTTCACCGACGTGACCAGATCCGCAGGGATGTGGGGGCCGAACGAATTTTCTACCAGCGCCGCCTGGGTTGACTACGACCGCGACGGCAAGCTCGATCTGGTCGTCGCGAATTACGTGCAGTGGAGCGAAAAGGGCGATCTCTATTGCACCATTGACGGCGCCCACAAATCCTACTGCACGCCGGAATCGTACAAGGGAACGTCAGTGCGGCTGTGGCACAATCTGGGCGGCGGTAAGTTTGAGGACGCGACGCAAAAATCCGGGCTCGGCGATCCCACCTCCAAAAGCCTGGGCATCGCCATTCTCGACTACAACGGTGATGGCTGGCCGGACATTTTGATCGCCAACGATACGCAGCCCAACAAACTCTATCTCAACAAGAAAGATGGCACGTTTGAAGAGCGCGGCGTGGCGGCGGGCATCGGCTTCAGCGAGGACGGCGTCGCGCGCGCGGGCATGGGCGTCGATGTCGGCGACTACGACCGCAGCGGCCATCCCAGTGTGCTGATCAGCAACTTCGCCAACCAGATGGTTTCGCTGTATCACAACGAGGGCAACGGATTGTTTGTGGACGAAGCCCCGCAATCCGAGGTAGGCCGGGCGACCTTGGTCACGCTAGGATTCGGCTGCTTCTTTTTTGATTACGACAACGATAGCTGGCCCGACATTTTCGTGGCGGACGGCCACATCGAAGATCAGATCGAGCGCGTGCAGAAGCGCGTGAGCTACGCCGAGCCGCCGCACCTGTTTCGCAATTTGGGTGGAGGAAAGTTCACCGAAGTGACGGCGCAGATGGGAAAGACATTCGTCGCTCCAAAAGTGGCGCGGGCCGCGGCTTATGGCGACATTGATAACGACGGATTCCTCGACATCCTGCTCACCACAAATGGCGGACCGGCGTACCTGTTTCACAACGAAGGCGGAACGAATCACAGCCTGCGCGTGAAACTAGTTGGAACCAAATCGAATCGCGACGGCATCGGCGCCATAGTGCGAGTGAGTTCCGGTTCTGATAAGCAATGGAGGATGCTGCGTTCGGGATCGAGTTACATGGCCCAGAGCGAACTGGTGCTCACCTTTGGACTGGGCTCGCAAGCCAAGGCCGACTCCATCGAGATCCAATGGCCCAGCGGTCAGGTCGACAAACTCTCTAACGTGAATGCCGGCCAGACGGTCACGGTGCAGGAAGGGAAGGGAATCGTGAGCGCGCGTCCCTACAATTCCACGCACGTCTACCGTGCAGTCATGCAGGCGAAGCGGTGAGGCCCTTTTTGTTTCCTTCGTGTGCCTTCGTGTCCTTTGTGGTTAAATTCCTAACGAAATGAATCTGAAAATTTCAGCCGTTCTCTTCGCCGCACTTCTTGCGGGGGTCAGCCTATTTTTTAACGCGGCCGAACCGGATCCCATTGAAGCTGCTCGCCTGAACAATCTCGGCTGCGCGTATATGAATCAGCAGCTGTTCGAGAAGGCGCTGAAATCGTTTCAGCAGGCGCAGCAGGCCGATCCCAAGTTTGTAGTTGCGCGGCTGAATGAAGGCGTGGCCTACCTGAACCTGCAAAAAGTGGACGAAGCCAAGGCCGCCCTCGAAGACGCGCTCAAACAAGATCCAAAAACTCCGAACGCCTGGTACAGCCTGGGCCTGTTGGCGAAGAACTCGGGCGATGCGCAGGACTCGATTAACGCGTTCAAGCGTGTGACTGAAATTGATCCCAACGACGCTGACACCTGGTATTTCCTGGGCTCAGCCTATATGCAGGCCAAGGAATTTCCGCAAGCTATCGAGGCTTTCCAGCACGCGCTGAAATTGAATCCCCTGCACGCCTCAGCCGAATTTGGCATGTCGCGCGCGTACCAGCAATCCGGCGAAACCGAGCAAGCTCGCGAGCACCTGAAACAATTTCAGTACATCACGCAACACAAAATCGGCGCGCCCATGAGCCTGGCCTACGGCGAGCAGGGCCAGTACTCGCGCGCAGTGGAATCGCCGCAAGAGCAGCTCAAGCCGCCGCCACAGATTAAAGTGCGGTTTGTGGATGTTACGAAGGAAGCGGGGATCATCTCTAAACTGGCGCCCGTTAACAACACGGTCAAGCACGAAGGTCCGGGAAGCGGGGCCTGCTTTATCGACTACGATGCAGATGGCAGGCCTGACCTTTTCCTGGCTGACAATGGCCCAGAGGGAGGCATGGTCCTCTACCACAACTTAGGCAATGGTAAATTCGAAAATGTCACAAAACAAGCCGGGCTAGACTCGACCACTCATGCTCATAGCTGCACAGCAGGTGATTACGACAACGATGGTTTTGTTGATCTAGCCGTCAGTGGTGACGAAGGGGTGTCGTTGCTACACAATGAGAAAAACGGAACTTTCAAAGACGTGGCTGCGGCAGTGGGAATCAAGTCTCGCGACATCGCAAGCCTCACATTCATTGACTACGACCACGACGGCGACTTGGATCTTTACGGCCCCGGCGGCATGTGGGAGTGCATGGGTAACTGCAAAGGTTCGAGTGTCGTTTGGCGGAATAACGGCGACGGATCTTTTTCGACCGTCGACATCGGCGTTTCGGCATCAGGCTGGTCAAGCGCTGCAATTGGCACCGACTACAACAACGATAGGGCTGTTGATCTACTCGTAGGAGACGGGTCGGGCGGGACCATGTTCCAAAATCCGCGTGAAGGAAAGTTTTTGCCTTTGCACCTGTTTGCTCCGGCGGAGACGAGCAACAAGGATCCGGATTCCCTACCGACTGTCGGTGTTACAGCGCTTGACTTCGATCACGATGGCTGGATGGATGTCGCATTGACTCGGCTGACCGTCCCAGCCCTCAGCCTCTGGCGCAACAATCACGGCAAGTCCTTCGATCAAGTGAAGCTGCCTGAGACCAACTGGGTCCGCGCCTACGGCGTCGCTGCCTTCGACTACGACAACGACGGCTGGGTCGATCTCGTTGCGGTCGGCGAAACCAAAGACGGTAAAGGCGAGATCAAACTCTTCCGCAATCTCGGCCCCGATGGATTTAAAGACGTCACTGCCGATGTCGGACTCGACAAGATTCATCTCGAAGAACCCCGCGCCATAATCACCGGCGACTACGACAACGACGGCGCAGTCGATTTGCTGATCACGCAAAATCACGGGCCAGCCGTTCTCCTCCGCAATGAAGGCGGAAATCAGAATCACTGGCTGCGCCTCGCACTGAAAGGCCTGAACGACAACAAATCTGCCATTGGCACCAAGGTCGAAGTCTTCTCCGGCGGCAACCGTCAGAAGTTTGAAATCTACGGATCGAACGGCTACCTCGGCCAGAATTCTCCGTATCTCACCGTCGGCCTCGGCGATGCCAAAGAAGCCGATATCGTGCGCATGCTGTGGCCGACCGGCGTGCTGCAGGATGAAATCAATGTTGCCGGCGACAAGCAGCAGGATTTTCTCGAAATCGATCGCCGCGGCAGCTCCTGTCCCACGCTGTTTGCCTGGAACGGCGAGCGCTATGAGTTCGTCGCCGACATGCTGGGCGCCGGTGTTGTCGGGCACTGGATCGGCCCGGGACAGCGCGACATTCCGCGTCCGGTGGAGTACATCAAAATTCCCCGCGGTTCCATCCGCGAGAAAGAAAGAAAGCTCAGTTTCCGCTTTATGGAGCCGCTGGAAGAGGCCGTCTATCTCGATCAGGTGCGGCTGTTCGCGGTCGACCATCCTGCCGGCCTCGACGTTTATCCGAACGAATACTTTGCGTCGAACCCGCCGTATCCAGAGTTCAAAGTTGTGGTGAGCCGCAATGCGCGTCCGCCTGCCGGCGCCTGGGATGAGCACGGTCACGATCTGCTGCCAGATCTGCTTGCGCATCGCTACGTCGGAGATTTTGGGCTCACGCAATTCCAGGGATTTGCCAAGTCGCACACCCTGACGCTCGACCTCGGCGAGACTTATAACGGCGGGCCGCTCTGGCTCCTTCTGCATGGCGAAATCGAATACTTCACCGCCAACAGCATGTACGCCGCATCCCAAGCGGGACTCGAGCCGATAGCGCCCTACGTGGAAGCTCTCAGTGCAGATGGGAAATGGAAGCGCGCGATGGACGACATGGGCTTCCCCGCGGGCGGCCCGCGCACCATGACTGCTGACCTAACTGGCAAGCTGCCTCGTGGCACGCGCAAGATTCGCATTACCACGAATCTGCAAGTCTACTGGGACAGCGTTCTGATCGACCGCACCCCGCAGCCCACTGCGCACGAGATCCCTCGCCCCTCTGGTGAAAGCGCCGGGCTTCGGGATGACGGCGTCGATAATCCAATTGGCAATCAATTAGAAGGGCGTCATTCGGAGCGGAGCCGCAGTTCAGGCGGAACGAAGGATCCCGCGAGCAGCGAAAGGGAGTTTCGCCTCACCCCGGTCGCTCTCATTCGCGCCGACCTCGAGTTCCACGGATATCCCTTCAAGATCGAGGGCACGCCACCGGGCAACGTGCAGTACATCTACGAAAAGGCCAGCGCGACCGGCCCGTACACGCGTCCGATGGGAACCTACACGCGCTACGGCGACGTGCTGCCATTGCTGACTGCGACCGATGACAAGCTGGCGGTTTTCGGATCGGGCGACGAAGTGCGGCTTGACTTCGATCCCTCGCACCTGCCGGCGCTTCCGCCTGGGTGGGTGCGCGATTATTTCTTCGCCGCTAATGGCTACGAAAAGGACATGGATTTCTATGCAGCGGACGGCAACTTTGTCGCGCCGCTGCCGTTCCTGAGCATGGGCGAATATCCTTATCCAGCTAAGAAGTCTTTCCCGCTTGACGATGAACACCTGCAGTATTTGCTCGAATACAACACGCGCCACATGTCCGGCAACGAGCAGCGGGGATACTGGTTCGATTATGGCGAGAAGCGATGACGGATCTGAACTAGAACTGTCCGGGCCATTTGCGGGATCCGTAGAGTAACGCGAGCACCTCGATTTTGTCCCTACGGATGCGATACGCCAGGACAAAGGGCATGGGCGTCAGCACCAATTCCCGCGTTCCGGCAATACGCCCGGGGCGTCCTAGTTCGGGGTTCCCCACCAACAATTCAACTTGTGCGAAAATTCGCTCCAGCATCGCAGCGGCGGCCTCAGGCGAACTCTCGCGACCCCAGTAATCGCACGCGGCGCGTAAATGCCGTGTGGCTCGCCGGGTCCAGACAATTTTCATTTCCGGCGTTGCCAATGGGCAGCCATCGCCTTAACTTTGTGATGCTCGACCACCTCGCCCGCATTGGCTTCGGCAATTCCTGCCTGGATCTGTTCTAGCTGCCAACGCTGTGTCTCGAGGTAGGCATCCACCGCCTCACCGAGAAGATAGGTGCGGTCACGGTCCAAAGATCCCGCGAGCGCATCCAGCGCTGCAACCTTCTCAGAATCAAGCCGGAAGCTCACGGTTTGCTTTTCCATCTGTATATTCTACTGTAATACCACGTATTATTGCATATCTTGTTTCGAAACATCGTGCGGAATCGTTTTAATAATTGACATTTTCCCGCCATCCATAATCCAATAGCCGTTCTCATGGAAACTCAAACCGCCTCGCCCGCTTCAGCCGCCGTTCCGCGCCTGCGCCGCACGCTGACGCTTTGGGACCTCATCTTTTACGGGATCGTCCTCATCCAGCCCATCGCCCCCGTGCCGCTGTATGGCGTGGCGCAGAAATTGTCGGACGGACACTTCGTCACCATCATCCTGATTGCGCTATTCGCCATGCTGATCACCGCGGTGAGCTACGGGCGCATGGGCACGCTCTATCCTACGGCGGGATCGGCTTACACCTACGTCGGCAAAGGCTTAAACCCGCATCTGGGATTTCTCGCCGGCTGGGCGATGATTCTCGACTACCTCCTACAGCCGCTGATTAATACGGTGTGGATTTCGACCGCGTTGCACGAAAGATATGTCCATCAAATTCCGTTTGTGATGTGGGCTTTACTGATCGCGGGCATCATGACAGTGCTGAATCTGATTGGCGTCAAGGCTTCAGCCAATGCCAACAAAGTGCTTCTCGCAATCATGACCGTGGTGGTTGCCGCTTTCATCGTACTGGCTTTGAAATACTTGTACGGCGGCCAGGGATGGGCCGGGCTGTTTTCGTTGCAGCCGCTGTACGACCCGAAAACTTTCAATTCGCACAAGATTCTTACGGCGACTTCGTTCGCTGCCTTGACCTATATCGGCTTCGATGGAGTTACGACCCTGGCCGAGGATGTTGAGAACCCCAAACGCAACGTGCTGCTGGCCGTGGTGCTGACCTGCATCTTCGCTGGCGTTTGCAGTGGTGTGGAGGCATACCTTGGCGCTCGTGTATGGCCCGACTGGCGCTCGTTCCCGAATCTTGAAACCGCATTCATGGACATTTGCAGCCGCGTCGGCGGGCGGTTCTTATTTAATGCCATGGGCGCGATTTTGATCGTCGCGGCATTTGGCAGTGGACTGACCGGGACGCTGGGTGCGGCTCGGCTGCTGTTCGGCATGGGTCGCGACAACGTGTTGCCGAAGAAGTTTTTTGCCAAGCTCAAACCGGGAACCAGCACTCCCACCAACAACATTCTGCTGATCGGCGCCTTGGCGTTTACCGGCGCGGTGATGCTTTACCACATTGGCAACGCGTATGAACACGCGGGTGAGTTGCTGAATTTCGGAGCGTTCTTGGCCTTCATGGGAGTCAACGCCGCTTGCTTTTGGCAATTCTCCGTCGGCGCCAAACCGACATATGTGCGTCGTTCGGCGTCCCTTCTCGTTGCACTGGCAGCGTACATTTTTATTCTGACCGCCGACTTCGCCTCCATCTTCCACTGGTTGCGCCTTGATGGTGTTTATAAGGCATTGGCGGCATCGCCCTTCCTGAACCTTCATTGGTTCGCAGTGATCGGTGGGATTGCTCTGGGCATCGCTGTCGTCTTTATAGCAATTCAAACCTGTGGCTTTGGCTGGAGGGCGTTCGTGGATGCGATATTTCCATTTCTCGGCTACGGCTTTTGTGCAGTGATCTGGTTTAACCTGAACATCATTGCCAAAACCGTGGGCGGCATCTGGTTCGCGATTGGAATCCTCTACGTCGGCTACAAGACGAACTGGTTCCGCTCCGCGCCGGTGATGATCGACTTCAGCGACTCCTAACGGATTGAGTGATTGAGAAATTTGTAATTGGGAGATTGAAACCCCAAAGCATCGACGAACGCTTTGGGGTTTTTCAAATTGTTCAATTACCAAATTATAAAATTACTCAATCCCCCTCACTCCACGTTCCACCCACTGATTTCGACCGTGGGCTTCGCTGTGCCCAACCCGCTGGCGCGATAGCTCGCGCTGACGGTGCGCTTCTGGCCCGGCAGCAGAGAAATGTAATTGTCCTCCCAGATGACCGGAAGAATCTCTTCTCCCTTGGCGCCTTTGTTTACCTTGAGCCGCACAAAGAACGCCAGGCTCTTGCTGGGATTCTCGAGCGTGACGTGCGTGATCTCGTCTTCACCCTTGCGCTCGCTGCGATCGGCAACTTTCAGTTTCACTTTCTCCAGTTGCGAAATCGCAGTGTAGTCCGCATAGGATTCCGTCGGCGTCATCCACCACGTCGTCTTGGTCCAGTCGAGCGTCTCCGGCTTGGTCGAGAGCCAATAAAAATTCGAACCGACCAGCTTGCCGCTCGAATCTTCCAGGCGGAGCACCAGGAAGTATGTCGGACTCAGTCCCGCTACATCCGGCAGCGTGAAAATCTTCGCAGTGCTGTCGGCCGCGGCATCCACCGGGTTGTCCTGTGTGAACTTCTCGGTCATATCAACGTTGTAGATTTTTGTGGTGAGCTTCAGACCTTTGACGTCGGTGTACTGGCTGCTGACCACCCAGATGGCATGATCGTCGTAACCGTAGATGGGATGCAGCGCTTCCATGGCCCGCTTAGCGCCGAAATATCCGCCGCCCGGACGCAGATAGTAATCGTACAAATGCCAGATCATCGAAGGCCAGGCGTTGTTGAGCATCCACTGAATCACGCCCGTAGCTTCGTACTTGTTGCGGCTGTAGGCCTCATACATGGCGCGCACGCCTTCGTAGGTCTGCATCTGCGACTTGATCGCGTAGTCCTCAACGTTGTCCGATTTGCCATAGCGGTTGGCCAGCGCCTCGGTGAAGGCATCAATGGTTTTGAATTCGCCGCCCCCGGCATGGAAGTTCCACACGTCATCGATCGGCCACATATGATCTTTGCCGACCATGGCGCGAATGCTCTCCACCGGCGGAACTGCCTCTCCCATGCTGGTTTCGGTATTAAACCCGTACGCTCCGCCGCAGCCTCCGGCATTGCACTGACGGCGTCCCGGCTGGCCCTGCGGAGTATCTTCCTCCCAATACTCGGGCGCAATGTATCCGTAGGGCCCGGTCATCTTGACGCCGCTGTCGCCGGTCACACTGGTTTTCTTTCCTGTAGCGGACGACACCACGGGGTTTGGCCAGAACAGATCCTTTTCCACGTTGAGATACATCTGCTCCACATCGGGGGGTGGAGGATTGTCGCTGCCATTCAGCCACATGACCAGGCTGGGATGGCTGCGCAGGCGATAAATCTGATCGCGCAAGGACTCCTTGGCAATCTCGAAATCCGCCGGCTTCCAGCGCGGCCAGCGCTCCCAGAAATCGCAGCAGCACCAGCCCGCCATCACCAGGATGCCCTGGCGATCGGCAAGATCGAAAAATTCCGTCGTCTCCAGCTTACCTTCCTGCCGGATCGTGTTCAGGCCCATATCGCGCACGTAGCGGAATTCATCCCGCAGCCGTTCGGAGTTTTCCCGCAGCATCATGTCGGGACTCCAACCGCCGCCACGAATCAGGATGTTTTTGCCATTCACATGGAACTCGCGCCCGCCCACCGAGTTGAAGTCGGAAGTGATCTCGCGGATGCCGAACTCGGAAGTCGACCGATCGCTCACCGAGCCGTCCACGATAAACTCCATTCCGAGCTTGTACAGATTGGGTGTGCCCATCTGCGTCGGCCACCACAGGCGCGGATTAGTGAACACGAGCTGGCTGAATGTATCGGGAGTGAAAGTGACGTCCTTCGCCTCGTTGGGGCCGAGTTCCACGTCCTGCTCGAAACTCACATCCTCGATCTGGCCTTTCAGCTTGCCCTTGACCGGCTGATTGGTGCCGTTCTTCACCTGCGCCGTGACGGTTAGCTGAGCACTGTCATTGGCCGGCGTATTCAGCTTTGAGACCACCGTGGGATACCGCAACGCGACCGGGCCGCTCGCCGTGAGATAGACTTCGCGCCACAATCCCATGTCCTTGTCGGGAGGTGCGGGATTCCAATCCACAAAGGTGACGGCGAGATCGTGATCGGTGGGCGCGAAGACCTGCACCGCCAGCACGTTCTGCGTGCCCGGTTTGGCCGAGTTCGTAACATTAAACTCGTAGGTCCGCCACGCTCCGGCGACATCGTCCGAGTTGGCGACCTGCTTACCATTGAGCCAGATGTTGGCGCGATAGTTGATGCCGTCGAACTTCAGCCAGAGCGTCTTTCCCTTGAACGCTCCTGGAATGGCAAACGATTTGCGATACCACCAGGAGACGGCATAGGGACTGTCGGGCGCCATCGGGATGTTGGAGAAATTGGAGCCGATCGGATAATTCACCCCCGGAAAACTTCGCAGGTTCATGGCAAAGTACGGGTCGGGAAGAGTTTTGTCTTTCACCAGCGCGGCCACGACCGTAGTCGGAACCGTGACCTCATGCCAGCCCTTGGGAGTGAATCCGGGCGTGGAAATGACTTCCCCTTTAGCATCGACCTTCGCTGACGTCTGCAAAGACCAGCCTTCGTGCAAGGGAAGGCGCGCTTCGTTGGAATGAATCGCCGGAGCGGCGGCTGCGGACTTATGTTCCGGACTCTTGTTTTGCGCGGTTAGGAACGAAACCAGAAAGAAGGGAACGAGAACAAACGAAGAAATTGCCAGCTTGCGTGAGTTCATGATGCTCCTCGGCAATGCGTGCCTCTCGGGTAGCTGCCAGGGCAACGACGGGAAAACGCCCAGCAGAATGGATAACACTTCTATTAATTCGTTTCAATAGCGGAAATTTTCACCTGTCGAATTCGCACCGCCGCCGTTGCGCGTCCACCGCCGGCGCTACCCTTACCGGCAAGCCGGCAACCCACACGCCATTCGTTTATAATCAAACATTCGCCCCCTACTCCTGGAGTGATAAGAACATGATTCGTTTTTTGCAAACCCCTGGCCCGGTGAAGAAGTATCTTCTCGGTGGCCTGCTCATTTTAATCACGATTTCCATGGTGTGGTACCTGGTGCCGAGCAGTGGAAACTCAAGCTACAACTTCGGCGGCGGCAAGCAAGGCGTGGTGGCCCAGGTCGACGGCGGAGACATCACCTCCGATGAAGTACGTACCACCGCGCGCCAGATGCTGCAGCAGCAGATGCCCCAGGGCGGCCCCAACATGAGCATGCTGCTCCCCTACTTTACGCGTCGTGCCGCCGAGCAGCTCATCGAGAAGCAGGCGCTGCTCGCCGAAGCATCCCGCATGGGTCTGCACGTCACTCCTGACGAGATCAAAGACGAACTGCAACACGGTCGCTACGCGGCCACGTTTTTTCCCAACGGCAGCTTTGTCGGACAGCAAGAATATGAAGACATGCTGCAGCGCGCCAATTTAACCCCAGCGAAATTTGAACAGGACGTAGGGGACGAGATACTCCTCACCAAGCTGCAAGCACTGATCGCGGGCACGGCTGGTGTGACCGACGAAGAGATTCACAAGGAATTCGTCAAGCAGAACACGAAGGTCAAGTTCGACTACGCCGTCTTGAAGCAGGACGACATTAAAAAGGGTCTGCACCCGACCGAGGAAGAACTGAAAGCCTACTACGAGAGCCACAAGGCGAGCTACGCCAATTCCATCCCGGAAAAACGCAAGATCAAGTACGCCGTAATCGATACCGACAAAGTCGAAGCGAATGTTCAGGTCACGCAAGACGATCTGCGATCGTACTACCAGCAACATCGCGACGAATTCCACGTGCCCGAGCAGATCAAGGTCAGCCATATCTGGATCAAAATGCCCCTGCCAGCCGACAACGGACAGGTCGATCAGAAAAAAGTTGCCGAAGCTCAAGGCCGCGCCGATGACATTTTGAAGCAGCTGAAAAACGGCGCAAGCTTTGACGAACTGGCCAAGAAGTATTCCGAAGACACGGGCAGCGCCAACGTGGGCGGATCGCTGGGTTGGATCGGCAAAGGCCAAATGACGCCAGAATTCGAGAAAGCCGCATACTCTCTTTCCAAGGGGCAGATCAGCGATGTGGTGAAAACGCCCGATGGCTTCCACATCATTCGTCTCGACGATAAGCAGGAGGCACACACCAAGTCGCTGGACGAGGTAAAGTCGCAGATCGAGCCGATCGTGAAGCACCAGAAGGCGCAGCAGATGGTGCAACAACAGGCCGAACAGTTGCTCAAGCAGGCGCAAGCCCAGGGCCTGGACGCTGCGGCCGCGGCGCAGAGTGTTCCTGTCATCACCTCCGATTTCTTCTCCCGCAAAGACATGCTGCCCGGACTGGGGCCATCGCCGCAGTTCATGGATGCGGTCTTTTCCGCCCAGGAAAAGTCTCCGCCCGATGTGGCGCAGGCGTCGCAGGGGATCGTCGTGTTCCAGTTGATTGGGATTAAGCCTGCGGCCACGCCCACGTTCGACGAGATTCGCGCCCGGGTCGAGGATGAATTCAAGAACGAGCGCTCCAAAGGACTGCTCAATCAAAAGGTGCAGGAACTTTCTGATCGCGCCAAAGCAGAGCATGACTTGAAGCGCGCTGCCAAAGAGCTGGGCGCGACCATGAAGACCAGCGACCTGGTGTTACCCGATGCGCAGGTTCCCGACATTGGCTCCATGTCCGGTCAGGCTGCCGTCGCCTTCACCATGAAGCCGGGAGAGATCAGCGGGCCCATCAACAATGGAAGCGATGCCGCGGTGCTGCAGTTGCTCGAAACGCAGCCGCCTTCCGAAGCGGATTACGCCGCCAAGCGCGACCAGATTCGCGAACAACTGATGCAGGCCAAGCAGCAGGAGCGCTTCGGCCTGTTCGTCTCGAACCTGCTCGACGAGATGACCAAGGCGGGCAAGATCAAGCGTAACGAAGAAGAATTGAAAGCGCTCAGCCGCACCGGCACCGAGTCGGGAATGTGATGGCGGTACCATGTCCTTCCCCCGTGCTGCAGGAATTCTGTTGCATCCCACGTCGTTGCCTGCGTGCGGCGGCGTCGGCGATTTTGGCCCCGCGGCTTACCGCTTCGTAGATTTTCTCGCCTCTGCCCGCATGGGCATTTGGCAGGTGCTGCCGCTCGGTCCCGTCGGATACGGCAACTCTCCGTATTCGTCGACCTCGGCCTTTGCCGGCAATCCACTGCTGATCAGCCTGGAACGTCTCGCCGATCATGGATGGATTGAGCGGGCCAAGATCGAGCCGCTCTCGGCGAATTCCGGTCCGGTCGACTACGAACCGGTCTTCGCGCAGAAAATACCGCTGCTGTTTGAAGCCGGGCGAAATTTTCTTCAGACCGCATCCCCGGATGCGTTACGCCAGTTTGCATCGTTCCAGGCGCAGAATGCCTGGTGGCTCGACGATTTCGTGCTCTTCGATGCGCTGCGCGCCCGGCACAAGCTCGAGCCCTGGAATCGCTGGCCCCAGCTACTCGCGCAACGCGATCCCGCCGCCCTCGAGAAGGTTCGTAGTGAGCTGGCCGACGACATCCGCATCCGCAGCGCGTTGCAGTTCGCCTTCGCCGAACAATGGCGAGCCTTGCGCTGCTACTGTGCCGAGCGATCGATCCGCGTCGTGGGCGATGTCGCTATCTTCGTTAACTACGACAGCGCGGACGTCTGGACCAACCGCGAGCTCTTCCGCCTCAACGCCGATCTCGAACCGGAAGTCGTGGCCGGAGTTCCTCCTGATTTTTTCAGCAAAACCGGGCAGCGCTGGGGGAATCCGCTCTACCGCTGGGACGTGATGAAGGAGCGCGGTTATCGGTGGTGGATTCAGCGCCTGCGCTGCGCCACGCAAAACTGTGATTACATCAGGCTCGATCACTTCCGCGGTTTCGACCAGTTCTGGGAGATTCCCGCCGCTGATGCCACGGCCGTTAGCGGCCGCTGGGTGGATGGCCCGCGCGACGACCTGTTCCTGAAGCTACGCGAAGCATTAGGAGGCCTGCCCTTCTTTGCCGAAGACTTGGGCTATATCACTCCCGAGGTGCACGCGCTGCGCGACCGCCTGAAAATTCCCGGCATGGCGGTATTGCAGTTCGGTTTCGGCGACACCGGCGCTCACATGTATCTGCCGCATCGCGCCGAGGGCAAGGTGATTTACACGGGCACCCACGACAACGACACCGTGGTAGGCTGGTGGACTTCAGGCGCCGCCGAGCACGAGCGCCGCAACGCCGAATGCTACCTGGGCCGATCAGAGGACGGGATTCAATGGTCGTTTATTCGCGCCGCGATATGCTCGCCCGCGAGCCTGAGCGTGATTCCGTTGCAGGACGTGCTCGGGCTGGGCAGCGAGGCGCGCATGAACACTCCTAGCCTCGACGGTGGAAATTGGCGCTGGCGTTTTGAGGAAAATCAGCTCAATGGCAATACGGCTGCAAAACTCGCTCAGCTGGTGGAATTGAGCGACCGGCTTCCTCAGCCATTCCAGGCGCCCATGTGCGAAAACTCTTTCGCGTAATACAAATCAGCGGGATGAGGCGTGTTTCGGCGGGTTTATTTTGCCGAACGAAGACGGGTTTTCGGGTTCGGTAAGAGGCAGCTTTCCGCAGATTTTTTCAGCGCATCTTCAAGCTTTGGCCCCAGAACAGCCATCTGCTCGGGGCTCATCAATTCCTGCATCCGTTCGAAAAGCTGGCGCTCCTCTTTCCGGATGTGCCCCGAGAGCCGTTGCGCGAGCTCACGCACTTCCGCCGAAGAAAGTTGGTGAACCTGGGCGAATTGCTGCCGCAGCCAGGCGTGATCGGCCAGCAATTCATGCACCAGGGAATTTAATTCGGAGAAGATCTTCGCGGCCTGGAATACGATCTCTTCCTCGACGGCAAAATGAATCGCAATCTCCGTTTGAAAGATCTGCCCGATCTCGGCGTGCCAAGCCGGCAAATCGCTTTCCACGATGGGCGAAGCCCGGTCAATCCGCACGCATAAGGCCAGCGCGCGCTGATGCTGGTGCGATAACGGAATCAGGCTCTTGTCACGCAGCATGTTCCTCTATCACGAGCTCGCGGGCACGGCCGTTTCTTCTGTCGGCGATGGCTCGGCCGCGCGCACCGTCAGCCAGTCCGTGCGCACTCGCTCCCATTCCTGGATCAGCATGCCGTTGGCTTCGAAGAAGCCGCGAATGCGATAGCGCGGCCAGCCCAGCACTTCCTCGAGAATCGGCGCCAGCACCGCCAGCGCGCTGCTGCTGAGCACGGTGCGCTTGGCAACCTGCGAGACGTGGCGCGATTCGGAAACGGCAATGGTCAGGCCGTCGCGCGCATTGATGTGCAGCATCACATGAATGTCAGAGCTGCCGTCGCCGGTATATATCACATGATCCGGCCCAGTCACCTGCTCGACCAGCAAATTGTCGAGCACCGCGACCTTCCCATAGCCGGCGGTTGCGCGCACAATCGTGTCGATTTCGCCCGAGTCGCTGTAACGAAATTCGGTTCCGTAAATGTGATCCGGCGGCACAATATCCTCCAGCGCCGATCGCACAATCTCGACTGGCGCCGCCGACAGCACGTAGAAATCGAAATGGTGCCCGTCAATGCCTGAGTCCAGCAGTTGGTACAGCAACTTGATATCGCCCTTCAGCCGGATGCGTTTACCGACCTCGCGCAGATGCTCCTTGCGCACCTTCTCCCGAAACTCGGGATCGTGCAGCAGAAGATAGGCCAGTTCCGCTCCCTGCTGCACCAGATTGATCTTCGCCATCCCCTTCGCCTTGCGCTCGAACTCCTCGGTGGGAATGCCGACCAGTTCAGCCAACACATAGCCGGAATCGTTGAAGGTGAGCGTCTGGTCAAAATCGCTGGCGAAGATGTAACGTTTCAATGCGGTGTCTGCCATAAGCTATTCGATTCGCGCCACCCGCGGATGCCCCATAAAAAGAATTGATTGCGATTATATGCCCGCATCGCTAACTCGCTGTGAACAAAGTCGCGTCGCAAAGCTGCGATCCCCTGCCGCAGCTTTACTAAATTCACCGGCGCGTCCAAAATAGATGGTTCGGCTCGCAACGACCGAATTCGGTCGCGCCAGGCGCATCGGAAATCGTCAATCGAGAAAAGAGGAGTCTCATGGTAGTGGCAACGGGTGAACTGATTCGAGCAATGAATTACGTCGAGGACATGACCAACACCCTGCGGCGCATTTGCATTTACATTCCCGGCATGAATGCCGAGGAGCGCAAGCGCCTGGCCGAATCCCTACGCGGTGCCTCCAGTTCCATCAACGCCGCCATCGCCGATCTGGAAAAGGCGGAGAAGTAGGTGGCGCAGGTCCAGACGATTGCCGTTATCGGCGCCGGCATCATGGGACGCGGGATCGCTCACGCCGCGGCGCTCGGCGGATATCGCACGATTCTCGAGGACTTGCTGCCCAACGCTCTGCGCAAGGCAGAAACAGAAATCCGCACCAATCTCGATAAAGCCGTAGAACTGGGAAAGGTCACCGCTCCGGATGCGGACGCCGCCTTTCGCCGTCTCGAGTACGCCGGTTCGGTGGAAGAAGCCGCCCGCGAGGCCGATCTGGTCATCGAAGCCGTGCCCGAGGAGATGGAATCGAAGATCGAAATCTTTACCCTGCTCGACAAGATCTGCCGCCCCACCACGATTCTCGCCTCCAACACGTCCTCGCTCAGCGTGACCGAAATTGCCAGCGTCACCTACCGCGCCGGGAAATGCCTGGGCATGCACTTCTTCAATCCCGTACCCAAGATGAAGCTGCTGGAGATCGTGCGCGCGCTCGAGACCGATGAAGACACTCTGGCCACCGCGGCGGAAGTCGGCAAACGCATGGGCAAAGAAGTGGTCGTGATCAAAGAATCGCCCGGCTTCATTACCAGCCGCATCAACGCCATGGTCGGCAACGAAGCTTTTTATATGCTGCAGGAAGGCATCGCCTCCGCCGCCGACATCGACAAGGCGCTCAAGCTCGGCTTGAATCATCCCATGGGTCCCTTCGAACTGGTCGATCTCGTCGGCCTCGACACGCGACTGCACATTCTCGAGTACCTGCACAGATCGCTTGGCGAAAAGTATCGGCCTGCGCCGCTGCTGGTGCAGTATGTGAAGGCGGGACGGCTGGGACGCAAATCCGGTCGCGGCATCTACGAATATCCCGAAGTCAAAGCCCAGTAGCGCAGGCATTCCGCCGGTGGTGGCGAAAGCGTGCTCGCCCTGGCACGCATCGCCCAACCAGATTTTCTTCAGCGCAACAAAGGTCTTCATCTCTTCCCGAACCCCAGCCCTGCCATCGCCGACATCTTCTCCTCTTCGATGCCTTTGCTCGCCAGCAGCACTTGAAAACTCTCACCCATCCCTGCCGGCGTGACCAGGTGCTTGAGTTGCAGCGCAACCTTGGCCCGCTCCTGCGGGAGACGGCAATCTTCAAAAGCATCGGCGAATTGATTCGCTTCCCCGATGCCCATCAGGAATTGCGACTGGGTGATGAGCTTTTCCGCGCGCAGTCCTTGTTTTTCGGCGGTAGCCGCCAGAGCGGTGAAGTTCACGTCGGCAGTCAGGTCCTGCTCGCCGGGAGCTTCATAAGGGCTCGTACTCACCGAATGCTGCCGGATCGCTTTGAGCGTCCCGCGATGCCGGCCGGCGAGCTGCTCCTCGCGCGTGTAACCGTAGTCGACGATGATCAGGAATCCGCAGCCCACATCGGCATCCTCGCGCGCCAGTTCCTGCGATTGCAGCGAAACTTCAACCCGCTCGCCTGCTTCCGGATGAATCGAGTAGCGATCCAGGAATTCAAATTCCTCCGCGGAAGACGGAACCCAGCTTTCTACGAATCGCCCCTTCTCCGCTCCGATGCGCAACGAGCCCTCGGCGCTGACAATCTCAACAGGAATCGAATCGAAGAATTCATTGGCGAATACGATCGTGGGAAAGTTGTCGAGTCCACCACTGCCCGTGTTTTTTGTGCGAAGTGGGGCTCTTGCCTCGGCGAGGGTCGCTCTCCCCGACTCCAAATGACGCTTCAAAGTCTGGCAGATCCGCTCGCGCAGCGCAGGCGATTGTTCCACCAGCACATAGCGCAAGGCCCGGAAGAATTCTGGGAACTTTTTCTCTGCCCAATCGAGCACGTCCTGGGCGAACAGTCCTCGCCCCGGCCCCAGCTCCTTCAACGTAACGGTCGCCGGAGACCCCAGCGCGCGCCACATCTCATCAAACTGACGCGCCAGTAATCGCCCGAAGACCGCATGCACGTCGCTGGAAGTGTAGAAGTCCCCCGCCTTCCCAAACTGTCCGGCATGCCGCGAGTAGTAACCGAGTTCGGGATGATAGAGACACAACTCCATGTAGCGAGAGAAGGGAATTGGCCCCCGCTCGCGAATCTCCTGCTCAATGATCTGGCGGAGTTCGTTCACAAACCCTTTTTCTGGCGGTCGGCGCGATCCTGTGGCGTCCGAATGAACATCTCGACAAAGTAATCGTGCAGCGCGTCGTAAAGCTGCCGCTGGAAGCTCCATTCGAACTGCGGATCGTCGAGATCGCGGGGATGAAGGTCAAAATAGTAGGTATGCACAGGAACAGAAACGTCCTTGAATTGGATGATGACTTCAACCCCCTCGCCTTTTGTGCGCGCCGAAAAATCGAGCAAGGGATGCTCATACAAGCGAAGCTGCGCCAATACCCGTTCCAGCCGAGCCTGCGACGAATCTGGCATCCGCAGGATTGTAGAACATACCTGGTTCAGTTTTTGTGCGTGCCCGGTCCCCAAAAATCATGCCCCCACGCCTCCGGGGAGGAGCGTGGGGGCACCCGGGTAACGTTTAGGCGAGGGGTCTCAATCCCGCCCAACCATCTGATCAGAAATACGCAGATGAACTCGTGAAAGTTCCCCTGCTCACTTGTACTTAGTTAGACCCCGGAGCCCGCCAAAAGGTTAGCCGGACATGCCTCTGAGCTCGTGCGTACCAAAGTCATATAAGGTGACATGCCAGATTGCCGATGTCTTTTACAAGCTGGTGATCCGGAGGCAATTTTGTCCACCATCGGCAACTTGCATCGAGAAAAGCTCGCTCAACGGCGCGCGATTAACCGCGCCAGCGGCTCGAGTTTCGTTCTATACGCCGAACAAAAGCTGGTGGTCCTCACGCTAGGGACCCGGATCACCGTAAACGACCTCGTGGAATATGCCAGGCTGCTGCGAGAGGATCCTTCGTTTCACCCTGGGTTTTCGGAAATTGCCGACATCCGGGCGGCGGAAGACGTGGCTCTCGGCGCCGACGACATGATGAAGATGGCCGATGAGATCGATCCGTTCGCTCACGACGCAAAGCGCGCCTTTGTCGTGCGAACGGCTTCTCAAGCCCACGCGGCGCGCATGCATAAGATCCTGCGCATAGAGCGCAATTTCCAGATATTCCGTTCTCTGGAAGCTGCCCGCCAATGGATCGAGGCCTAACGCCTTACTGCTGCGCGGTTTGTTTGGGCCGCTCGTACGCCTTCTGCATATACTTTCGGGCTTCTTCAAGAGCGCCAAAGGTATTGTCGTTGGTTTGCAGGGCCTGGCGGTATTCGTTGACCGCGCGCTCGCGCTGGCCCGTAATATCGAAAATCTTTCCCAGCTGAATGCGGCTCCAGACTTCGGTCCAGCGCGGATCGCCGTCCCCATTCAGCGCGGACCGGTACGCGTTGGCGGAGGACTGGTAATTCCGCTGCAGGAAGAAAACTTCCGCAATGCGATAATGCGCCAGCGAGCTGTTCTTGTTGAGATCGAGAGCCTTGTTGAATTCGGTGAGAGCGGCGGAAAGATCTCCCTGCTGCTGCAAAGCCTGCCCGCGCAGAATCGAAGAGCGCAGCTTGATGTCGCTGGAATTGGTCAGCACGTGATGATCGGGATCGAGCGAGATGCGGCGCGGCCGCCCGAAAGTCTCAATCGAGAAGGGCGAGTCGGTGCCGACGACCTCGATCGTCTTGTTCTCGGTTTTGCCGTCGGTATCGATGCGCAAGTCCACCGGCATGCGGAACAGGTCGAGATCCTGGGAAATCTCGCCCGTAATGCGGAATCCGGGAGCTTTGTCGCTGGGATTCAGCGCGGCGGCACCGCCCAGGCGGTAGGTTGTGTACTTCACCTTGAACTCGGGAGCGCCGGTCGAATCCAGCCACTGGGAGAAGAACCAGGTAAGTTGCTGGCCATAGTTTTTTTCGGCAACGGCCTGGAACTCGTCAGTGGTGGCCGATTTCCCCGCGTAGTCGCCCGCGAACTCGCGCATCGTCTTGTTGTACTTGTCTTCGCCCATGACCCAACGCAGCATGTGCAGGATCATCGCTCCCTTATCCGTGGTGAGTGACTGAAATTCGGTGGAGAAGATGTCCAGTTTGCTGGCACTCGACAGGGGCACCGTGTCATACGCCAGAGCCCCCACCGACATGTCCTTCACCGCCTCTTCCATGCCCGCCTCGCCGGCTGCGTTCTCCACGTACATGGCTTCCGAATAGCGGGCGAAACCGTCGCTGATCCACCAATCATCCTTCGTAGCGGGGCTCACCGACGCTCCCCACCACTGGTGGGCGATGCCGTCCGCCAGCAAGCGGTAATTGGTCTTTTCCGTAATCGAAGGGCTGGCCAGCCCCACGATCTCCGGAGCCCAAGTGTAGGGCAGCGTGTCGCCGGGAATCTCGACCAGGTTCAGCCTCTGCGAAGGCGCCAGGCCGTAAAGCGTGATGTAGTAAGTAAATTCCTGAACCGCGGTGGTCGTATAGGCGGGCGCGACGTTCTGGTGGGTGGGCTTGAAGAAGACATGCAGATCCATGCCCGCCTCGTCGCTTTTGTATTCCTGGAAAACGCCGGCAATAATCGTTCCCGGGAAGCTTGGCTTATCCGAGACGAAAGTATAAGTCTTCGTCGGCAGGACGCTCTCGGCGGCCTTCTTCGGCAGGACAACATCGGAAGCCGTGACTTTGCCGCTGCCAATGACCAGCATGTGGGCGGGCACGGTCACGCTGATGGTTGAGGTGAATCGGTTCAGCCCGAAACCGCTTACAGGAAACCAGCGTCCCGCATATAACAGGTAGCTCGTATCGTCGCCGATATAGGCCAGGCTGAGGCCGGGAACCGGGCTGTTATCCGCATTTTCAAGCTGTCCTTCGTACTCGAATGTCAGCGTGGTGGATGCATCTTTTGCTAAGCCGGCCGGCAACGCGACCCGAATGGTCGAGTCCTGGGTAACCCGCTCCGCCGAGAGCGGCTGGTTCTTTTCGTCGAGAACTTTCGTGACCCGCAGGTCGTTATGCAGCTCGAAAACGGCGACGGTGAGATCCTGAAGGGCGGTGAACTTTACCTTGGCTTTGGCCGAGATTTGATGGAGATGGGGCTCAAGAGTCGCTTCGATCTGGTAATCGTCGACCCGCAGGTGTGCTTTTTCAGGGGCGGCCCACGCGGGCAGCGCCAGCAACAGGATTAGGGTCAGGGAACTGGTGAGGACGCCCAGGCGGCGCCGCGGGTCAATCGGCATTCAGGAGAGTCTCCAGGAAATGATAACTCATTTTCTATGATGAGGATTCTGACGCAAAAGATGCTGGCAGCACAAGGTTAAGGGCCCCCGGCTCCCGCTTTCCGGCTGCCAGATCTCGAGGCCAGCGCAAGGATGATCTCTGCCGCGTGGTCGGCCGGACTCCGGCCGGGTTGCGACCCGGAGGGAGCCCGCAGTCGGCCTTTTACCCGCCGGAAGCCTTCGAGCATGCGCTCCCGGGCAGGACCGTCGGGGAGAATCTGGTTTAGCCGGGCAACCACGTTTTCTGCGGTGAAGTCTTCTTGCACGAGCTCGGGGACGACTTCTTCTTCGGCTATCAGATTCACCATGGCGAAGCGGGGAACTTTCACCCGGGGCTTGCCCAGCCGGTAGGTCAGCGGCGAGACGCGGTAAACCATCACGAACGGTGTATTCATCATGGCGGCCTCGACGGTTGCCGTGCCGCTCGCCACGATTCCGGCGCGGGAATGGTGTAGCGCCGGCAGGGCTTCGGGGGCGAGCGTAACCTTGTGCCGGCCAATCAGGCTGCGGAGAAAGTTCTGGTCGAGTGTGGGCGCCACCGGAAGAACAAATTCATAGCCCGATCCCAGCAGCGCCACCGATTCGAGGATCGCCGGCAGGTTCATGCGCACTTCTTTGACGCGGCTGCCGGGCATCAGCGTGATCCACGGCTTGGCGGGATCGAGTTGGAATTGTTTTGCGTACTCCGCGCGCGCAATGGCGGGCTGCGGCAGTTCTGCCAGCGGATGGCCGACAAAAGTCGCATCCACCCCGCGCTCGCGATAGAACTTTTCTTCAAACGGAAAAATCACCAGGGCCTTGTCAATGTATTCGCGAATCAGCCGCACCCGTCCCTGGCGCCACGCCCAGAATTGCGGCGCGACATAATAAACGGTCGGGGTGCCGCGCCGCTTCATCTGGCGCGCAACTCGCCAGTTGAACGCGGGCGAATCGATGACAATCGCGAGATCAGGCTTGCGGCGGTCCGCTTCGCGGATGAGGTGCTTGTAGAGGCCCAGGATCTTCGGCAGATGGCTGAGAATCTCGGTGATGCCCACGACGGCCAGGTCATTGGCGTCGACCACGGTGTCGCATCCAGCGGCACGCATGCGCTCGCCGCCCACCCCGAAAAATTGGATGGAGGGATCGAGGCGGTGCAGCGCCTCAATCAGCTGCGCGCCGTACATTTCCCCGGAAGCCTCGCCGGCTGAGATCAGGATGAGCACAGAGCATTGTAAGAGAACGTGCTCGATTTGGCGGAACTCTCCTGGCTAATCGTCCGCGCTAACGGTCGACTCGTCGGCGTTCGCCGACGAGGTCCGCGCCACGTCCACGATCTCCTGATCCTTGTATTGCAGTTGATAAAGCTTATAGTAAATCCCGCGCTGCGCCAGCAGTTCCTGGTGCGTCCCTATTTCGCGGAGCTGACCCTTGTGCATGACGAGGATCTTGTCGGCGCGCTGAATCGTAGACAGCCGGTGCGCGATGATGAGCGATGTGCGTCCTTCCACCATGTGGGCGAGAGCGTCGCGCACGCGGAACTCGGTTTCGGTATCGACGCTTGAGGTCGCCTCATCGAGAATCAGGATCTTCGGCTCGTGCGCCAGCGCTCGCGCAAACGAGATGAGCTGCTTCTGTCCCGTCGAGAGCGTCGAGCCGCGCTCGCGGACTTCCTGGTTGAATCCGTTGGGCAAGGCGCGAATGAAATCGCCCAGATTGACATCTTCGGCGGCGCGAGCCACATGCGCGTCCTGAATGCGCTCCGTGCCCAGCCGGATATTTCCGCCGATGGTCCCGCTGAACAGGAACGGGTCCTGCAGCACGACCCCGATGCGGCTGCGCAGATCGGCGATGTCCATATCCCTGACGTCCACGCCATCGATGCGGACCGCTCCTTTCTGCACATCGTAGAAGCGCAACAACAGCGAAATCAGCGTGGTCTTGCCGGCGCCGGTGTGCCCGACCACGGCGACGGTTTCTCCCGGCTCAATCGCAAAAGTTACGTCTCGCAGAACCCAGTCGGGCGAACCGGAGGGTGCCCCACCCTTCGCGTCTTTCGAAGGGTGGGCTGAACCATTGCCAGGGACCACCGAGCCGATCTCTGAATGTTCCGTGCCGGACTTACTTTCCTCGGGCACCTCCCGATATGCAAACCAGACGTGGTCGAACTCGATCCGGCCGGGACCTGTAGGCTTCTGAGTTACCGCCGGTGAGACGACCTCCACGGGAGTATCCAGCAGCTTAAAGATGCGTTCGCTGGCCGCCATTGCCGATTGCAGGATGTTGTACTTGTCGCTGAAGTCCATGATCGGGCGGAAGAAGCGTTGCGCATACTGGGTGAAAGCGATCAGCACGCCCAGCGAAGCCGCCGTGGCCACCAGGTGAACCGAAATCAAGGTCGAAGGATTGAACTCAATGCTAACGCTGCGCGAGATAATGCCGCGAATGACATCCTGCCCGCCCCACCAGATCACCGATGCAATCGCGATGGACGAGAAAAGATCGACCACGGGGTAATACACCGCATAGGCCAGGATCGCGTCTTTATATGCGTCCATGTGCAGGCGATTGATTTCGGAAAAACGGTGATAAGCCTTGCGCTCGCGATTGAAAAGCTGCAGCACCATCATGCCGCTGACGTGCTCCTGCAGGTAAGCATTGATGCGGGCAATGGCGGTGCGGATGCGGCGATAAGAATCGCGCACCCGGTCGCGAAAAATCTTGGTCGCCAAAACGATGAACGGCAGCACGGCGAAGGTGATCAGCGCCAGCTTCCAGTTCATGCACAACATGATCCCGAGAATACCAACCAGCACGAAGAGATCCTCGAAGATCGAAACCACCCCCGAAGTGAACATGTCATTGAGCGCATCGACATCGGTCGTGACCCGCGTGACCAGACGCCCTACCGGATTCTTGTCGTAGAAGGCTACATGCATGCGCTGCAGATGCCGGAAAATCTGGCTGCGCAGGTCAAACATTACCTTCTGCCCGGTCCACTGCATGAAGTAAGTCTGCAGGAACTCGAACACAAACGTGAGGAACAGCAGGCAGAGATAGATCCCGGAAATCTGCGCGATCCCATGCAGCGGTCGCGGGCTGAGCCAGCTCCACAGCCCCGAGAGCGACGCATGTGTGGGCGCGAGATAACGGTCGATCGCGACTTTGACCAGATAAGGCCCCATCACGTCGGCAAACGACTTCAGCACGATTGACCCGAGCGCGATGGCCACTTGCCAGCGGTAGGGACGCAGGTAGGTGAGCAGCCGCCGCATCAGCCGCCCGTCATACGCTTTGCCGAGTACTTCCTCTTCCTGGGGCATCAGTCTCGATCCGTAACAGAGTTGGCGCGCGAAGGCAGCGCCAGCCTTCCGCCGGATGGACCCTCCGGTCTCGCTACACCCATTCAGACTACCCCAAATAGATGGCTTTGACCGCGCGGAGGATGGAAAACGTTTGCAATGGGATAATGGAATGCGTGAGCCTGGGAATCTATGTTTCCGTGCCATTCTGCCGCACCAAGTGCAGCTACTGCAACTTCGCCTCCGACGTATTTTCCCGGACGGTGTTCGAGCGCTACGTGGATCGAGTGTGCCTGGAGATTGCCAACGCGCGTTCCACTGCGAAGGAGATGGGCGGGCTCATCGAAGGCGACGTGGACTCCATTTACCTCGGCGGCGGCACACCCACCGTGCTCGAGCCGGCGCAACTGAAGCGGATTTTCGACGCGGTGCGGGCGGAATTCTCGGTGCAGAAGGGCGCCGAGATTACCGTCGAGTGCGCGCCCGGAACGCTGTCGCCCACCGTGTTAGAAACCTTGCGGCAATGCGGGGTCAATCGCGTCAGCCTGGGAGTGCAGTCGTTCGTTGACGCTGAGGCAGCAGCGGTCGGCCGTCTGCACAAAAGCGCGACCGTGATCGAGGACATAGCGCGGCTCCGCGCAGCAGGCATCGCGAACATCAACATCGATCTGATCGCCGGCTTGCCTCACCAGACTGCAATCAGCTGGCAGGAGTCGTTGCAAAAAACCATCGCCAGCGGGGTTCCCCACGTCAGCGTTTACATGCTCGAGGTGGACGATGAGTCGCGCCTGGGCCGCGAGTTAATAGCGGGCGGCACGCGCTATCACGCTCATTTCGTCCCCAACGAAGACGCGGTTGCCGATTTTTATCTGGCCGCGTGCGGATGCCTGGAATCGGCGGGGATCGCGCAGTATGAGATTTCCAACTTCGCCCGAGCAGATCTTCAATCATGCCACAATCTGAAGTATTGGACACGGCAGCCGTATCTCGGGTTTGGCGTGGATGCGCATTCGATGTTGAGAGCCGCAGACGAAAAAGAAGAAGCCGTCCGATTTGCCACCGCGGATGTTCTCGATAAATACGTTTCCGGCGGACCCTTGCAGCGAACTGAAGTCTCCAGGAGCGCCGCGCTGGAAGAACATTTCTTTCTCGGCCTGCGCCTGAATCGCGGCATTGAACTGGGATCTCTGGCCGGCAAATTTCCCGCGCTGGAGAATCTGCAGGCCATAATCGCGGAACTTGTCGAAGGCGGACTGCTGCACAGAGAAGGCAATTTCATTTCGCTTACCCCGCGCGGTCGCCTTCTTTCCAACGAGGTTTTCCAGGCTTTTCTTGCGCCCCGCACGGCTTTCACACGCGCCTGACCACCCGGAGTATAATGCCTTCGGACTTCGAGCGCTGGTTCCAGAAGAGCGTTTGCGGGTCAATTTGCCAGACCATCCGGTCGGTTGGGTGGCGCCAGGAAATACGCAGAATCGCCAGTGTTCATGCCTGTTCCGCCATCTCTCTCCTTTCGCCTCCGGACGTAACTTCTTCCTCTTCCAGCGCTATGCTCTAATCAAAGTTTGGGCTGAGGCGGCCCGGGTGCGGCGCTGGCAGGTGCGGCGTCTGCGTGTGCTGGAGGACCTTTGGATTTCCTACTGAACGAAGAGCAACTGCAATTGAAGAAGAGCGTGCGCGAGTTTGCCGAGCGCGAAATCAGGCCCAATGTCATGAAGTGGGACGAGTGCGGCGAGTTCCCCATGGCGACGATCAAAGAACTGGGCAAGCTGGGCATGATGGGAATGATTTTTCCTCCCGAGTACGGCGGCGCAGGCATGGGCTACGTCGAGTACGTCACCGCCATCGAGGAACTCTCGCGCGTGGATGGCTCGGTCGGCATCATTGTGGCGGCGCACACGTCGCTGTGCTCGAATCATATTTTTCTGGCCGGCAACGAAGGGCAGCGTAGGAAATACGTCAGCAAGCTGGCCACCGGAGAATTCATTGGCGCTTGGGGATTGACCGAACCCTCCTCCGGATCAGACGCGGGCAGCGCCCGCATGACCGCCGTACGCAAGGGCAACAACTGGGTGCTGAACGGCAGCAAAACCTTCTGCACCAACGGGCACTATGCGGATGTCGTCGTGGTGCTCGCGGTAACCGATAAGACCGCGCACACGCACGGCATTTCCGCTTTTGTCGTGGAAAAAGACACCAGGGGATTTCGTCCCGGGAAAAAAGAAAACAAGCTCGGCCTGCGGGCCAGCGATACCGCCGAATTGATTTTCGAAGATTGCGTCATTCCCGCGGAAAACCTGTTGGGTGCGGAAGGCCAGGGATTCCCCGACGCCATGCGTGTGCTCGACGGCGGCCGCATCTCGATTGCTGCCCTGTCTTTGGGCATGGCCGAGGGCGCGTACGAAGCCGCGCTCAAGTATTCCAAACAGCGCCGCCAGTTCGGCAAGGCCATCAGCGATTTTCAGGCCATCCAGTGGAAACTGGCCGACATGGCCACCGAGATCGACGCGGCCATGTTGCTCACCATGCGCGCCGCCTCCATGAAAGATGCCGGGCTGAAGACCACGCAGGAATCTTCCATGGCCAAGCTCTATGCCAGCGAAGTCGCGGTCAGGTGCGCCAACGAAGGCGTGCAGATTCACGGCGGCTACGGGTTCATCAAGGATTATCCCGCCGAAAAGTTTTATCGCGACGTGAAGCTCTGCACCATCGGCGAAGGCACCAGCGAGATTCAGCGCCTGGTGATCGCACGGCAGTTGCTGAAGGACTAGCTGTAGCCCGAGCCGACCAGATTGTGCCCGCCTGTGGGTCTCAAAAAACTCGCTTCCGGAACCCGCGAGTCCGGATTTTGCTATTGACCCATGCCCGCATGCCGGGCTGCGTCTTGCATCATCGCCAGCCTTTGTTTCTGCTGGTCCAACATCCACTGCATCCGTGCCAGGCGCTGCATCTGATTCGCCTGATAGCGATTCGCCGGGGTGTAATACTGAACCGTCCCGGCCGAGCCACGGCTCGTGGCATTCGCTCGGTCGATGCGCGCCTGCAGATCGGCAACACGGTTTTCCTGTTCCAGCAGGCGGTTTTTCCACTGCTCACCCCCGCGCTGCCCGGGAACCATCCGATTACCCATGCGTGGTTCCGAATACAGGTCCGCTTTTTCCACGCCGGATACGGTGGTCATGGGCGTCGATTCACTCGATTCCGGCACTCCGGGCGGGTCCGCAGGCAGATCCCGATTGGTAATCACCTTGGGCATCGTCCCGGCGGCTTGCTGTGCCTGCTGTTTGGCACGGTTCGCGCGCGCCACGTCGCCCAGCGACGGTCCCGGCTGGGACTGCGCAAAAGGCTGGGACTGCGCAAAGCCAGCCCCACTCAGCAGTAGTGCGATGATGAAACTCCTCGATGGCAGTCGGTGCATAATCCCTCCCGCAGTTACGTCCGCCGGCATTGCAGCAGCGTAACCGCGCTGGATTCGTGTCTGTAATGAGAACCCAAGCGGCTGCTCTCTGTCGTGCCCCGAAGGTGTAACTCGGCTGAGCGAAAGGTACCAACCCCCGAACCGGCCAAAGGGACAATCAGGACGATGACGGAAACGATGGTTCGCCTGCCGCGCATCGGCCCACGCCGAACGGATGAGTTTCTTCTTCTCGTGTTTTACACTGGACCAGATTGAACGACAGCTACTCACCCCTGATATTGGCATTGCGCTCGGGCGATCCCCGGGCTTTGGCCCGCGCCATTTCCACCGTTGAGAATCGCGCACCGGGCTGGTCCGATCTGCTGAAGGCTTTATTCCCGCATACCGGCCAGGCGCGGGTTATCGGGATGACCGGGGCGCCCGGCGCGGGCAAGAGCACGCTGGTCGATCAACTGGCGCGCATTTACCGCAAACACAATCGCACCGTAGGAATCGTCGCCGTCGACCCGACCAGCCCCTACACCGGCGGAGCCATTCTCGGCGACCGCATCCGCATGCAGGAGCACTTTGCCGATCCGGGCATTTACATTCGCAGCATGGCCACGCGCGGATCCCTCGGCGGACTCGCCCGCACCACCGCCGATGTCACCACGGTGCTCGATGCTTCCGGGCGCGACATTATCCTGGTTGAAACTGTCGGCGTCGGCCAGGACGAAGTCGATATCGTTCGCGTCGCCGACATCACGGTGGTGATTCTCGTCCCCGGCATGGGCGATGATGTGCAGACCATCAAGGCCGGCATCATGGAGATCGCCGACATCTTCGTCATCAACAAAAGTGATCGCGAAGGCGCCGAGCGTGTCGAGCGCGAAATTCGCGCGCTGCAGACTTTAGCCACGCGCCACGATGGCTGGACTCCTCCCATTGTGAAGACCGTGGCCAGCGAAGGCACCGGCGTGCAGGAACTGGCTGGCGCGATTGCCGACTATGAAAGCTATCTTCAGAAGGAGAATCGCGCCCTGAAAAAGAGCGTCCAGAACTGGCAGGAGCGGCTGATAGAAATGCTCCGCGATGCCATGCTCGAGAAAGCGCGTGCGCAACTCGGAGACGGCAGCGTGGCGCGCCTGGCGGCGGAAGTCGCCGAGCACAAGCGCGATCCCTATTCGCTGGTGGAAGAAATCGCCGCCAAGATCTGAGATTGGTATCAGCGCACGCCTTCAGCCGCTGGCCATCAACGAATCCCATGGATCGCCGTGGAAGAGCGGCGCTTCAGCGCCGCGTCAGGTGTTCCATACGGTTCCGGCTTCAGCCCTGCTGATGCACAACCGTCCCGCAGGGACGCTTGAACAGCCGCAAAAGTTTTCCACAGGCGTGCAGCATTCTGATGTGACGAACAACCTTTACTCAGAAAATTGAAAAGCGCAGAATTGAGCATGATGGAAACCAAAACCAGAATCTGGATCAAAGCGTTACGGCTTGTTCACGCGTTCGCTCGTTCGCAGCTAAGTCCTTATTTTTGAAGATTTTGCCTGTAACTTGTGTGGAATCAAGATTTTGCACTCGTATGACCGCTTGCAGTGCTCGTAACTCCAATGAATTGAAGATTTTGCAAAAAAAACACATCAAAAAATAAATTCAGCATGTTCCAGATTGACCATCTCGGTATCGCGGTGAAATCACTGGCGGCGGCCAAGGGCATCTACGAAAAGCTCGGCCTCGCCGTGTCGCCCGAAGAAACTGTCGAACAGGAGCACGTCCGGCTCGTGATGGTCCCGGTCGGTGAGAGCCGCTTGGAGCTGCTCGAGGCTACGTCCGAAAACTCGGCCATTGCCAGGTTCATCGCCAAACGCGGCGAGGGACTGCACCACGTCTGCCTGAAAGTGCCCGACCTGCCCGTAGCCGTCGAACGCCTTAAAGAAGATGGTGTGCGGCTCGTGTCAGAAGAGATCAAGACTGGCGCGGGTGGCCATAAATACATTTTCGTGCATCCTTCGAGCACCGGCGGCGTGCTGCTGGAACTGGTGCAGGCATAAGATCGGCCACGGATTTGCGCGAATCTGCACGGATAAGTCTGGAATGCTTCTTCTAGTCACCGACACCTCGGGTAAGAACGGCAGCGCGGGTCTGGCGCATGCGGACACTTCGTGCGATGAAGTTCGCGTGATCGAATCCGTCCCGCTCGCCGGGGGAACATTTTCTGCACAGCTTGTCCCGCAGATTGCCGCTCTGCTGCAAAAGCACGGATTCAAAAAGACCGACATCGGGGCATTCATCGTGGTCTCGGGGCCGGGATCGTTTACCGGCCTGCGCGTGGGCCTCGCAGCAATTAAGGCTCTGGCCGAAATTCTGCGGAAGCCCATTGTGCCTGTCTCACTGCTGGAAGCACTCGCGCTGGCGAACGGAAAGCACGGCGAGGTTCTGGCTGCGCTGGACGCCGGCCGCGGCGAAGTTTACGCCGGTGAATACGAAATCGACGGCGAGTCTGCAAAACTTCGCCGTGAACAGTTGATGGCAAAGGAAGATTTGCTTTCCGCTGCTTTGGGCGTATCGGTGTTCACTCCAGACTCGCAGCTGGCTGATTTCTTGCGGCAAGCCGGACGCAAGGTTTCCCAAGTCGAGATCATCGGCGCGGCAATGATCGCCAGGCTGGGCTGGAGAAAATTGCAGGCGCAACAAACCGTCACGCCGGAGCAGTTGGAGGCGAATTACATTCGCCGTTCGGATGCGGAAATTTTTGCCAAGCATAGCTCCTAGCGTACGAACCCGATCCACCCAACATGATCCAGCTGAACATGGTCCAGTTGAAAATTCGCAGCGCAACTTCCGACGACATGCCTTTTATGATCGATCTGGAACGCGCCGTTGCATCCGCGGCGCACTGGAGTGAATCGCAATATGCCGGGTCGCTCTCGTCCGGTGCAAGCAGCCGTCAAACTCTGGTGCTCGTGGCCGAAGCAGCCACCGACCAAACAACGGGGCCGCGATTGGCCCCTGTAGCATCCTTGCTGGGTTTTCTCGTGGCACGCCAGATCGCGCCAGAGTGGGAACTGGAAAACATCGTGGTTGCCCCTTCCGTGCAACGACGGGGAATCGGCAAGCAACTCCTGCAGGCGTTGCTTGATGCCGCAACCGAAACAAACAGCAAAGCAGTGTTTCTGGAGGTACGCGACTCCAATCGTGCAGCTCGCGCGCTCTACGAGAAATTGGGATTTCGGCAGGTTGGTCGCCGCAACTCGTACTACAGGAACCCCGAGGAAGACGCCATTTTGTACCGATTCGACCTCGGCTAAATCGTTCTCATCCTGAGATCGAACCATGTTTTGCACCACTTTTTTGGCATTGAACCAGTTTTGGGGCTGTGCTACCGTGAGCTTATATCGCGGTTGGAGGTCTGCTGGATGCTGACTTCAAGAGACCAACTCCTAACCAGTCATGAGGAATTCCGCCGGCTGGCTCAGGAGCATACGCAGTATGCGCAACGTCTCGATTCACTCACCCAAAAACGCTATCTCAGCGAAGACGAAAAGCTGGAAGAAGTCCGTCTGAAAAAGCTGAAACTCCGGCTCAAGGATCAAATGGAGTCCATTGAGCGCGAGTATCGGCTGCAGTATGGCGTAAACGTAGCATAAGCTTCCCATTGCCTGACCTGCGGGCGGCATGCCGCCCCCGGGGCAATGTATCTACAACAGGGCGCGATGAAGCGCCTTTTTTTATTTATACTTACAAGGACCTCGGCGGAACGCTGCACTGTTGTCGCGGCCGCGGCAGCTATAATGGAAATTACTCCCCTATGGTTCGTGATGGCTATTTTTACGGTATATTCCTGATCGCCGCCGGCGTCCTGCTCGGCTGGCTGACCCGGCCGGCCTGGGCGATCCTTCCTATTTTGCTTGCCGTGTTTTTCCTCTGGTTCTTCCGCGACCCGGAAAGAACAATTCCGACCGAGCCGGGCGCGGTGGTCTCGCCCGGGGATGGGAAAGTCACTGACGTTTGCACCTTGGCCGATGGCGATCGCAAGCAACTGCGGGTGAGCATCTTCCTGAGCGTATTTGATGTGCACGTGAACCGCTCTCCCATTGCCGGCATCCTTCGCGAAGCGCGATACCAGCGCGGCAAATTTTTCAACGCGATGAGCCCGACCAGTGCCGAGCAGAACGAGCAAAATATCGTCACCGTCGAAGGCGACGGACAGAAAGTGGTCTTCAAACAGATTGCTGGCCTGCTGGCGCGGCGGATCGTTTTCTATCCTAAGATCGGCGATCGCCTGGAGCGCGGGCAACGGGTAGGCCTGATCAAGTTTGGGTCGCGCGTGGATGTGCTGCTGGATGCCTCGGCCCGGATCAGCGTGAAAGTTGGAGATCGAGTGAAGGGCGGCGCCAGCGTGCTGGCGTATTTGCAGCCGGGAGTTCCGGCAGTGATGGAGAGCGTTTCCGCGGGCGAGAGGGCGCGCTGAATGGACCAGACCAGCCCGAAACCGCGACGCCGGCCAAGCAAGGGAATGTACATCCTGCCTTCCATGTTCACGACCGCGAACATGGCCCTCGGTTTTTATGCCATGCTTGAGGTCCTGCATGCCACGGCGGTCGATTTCTGGCATCTGGATAATGCCGCGATTGCGATCGGATTTGCGGTGCTGTTCGATGGCATCGACGGCCGCATCGCGCGCATGACAGGAACGAGCAGCGACTTCGGGCGGGAACTGGATTCCCTGGCTGATGCGATTACCTTCGGCGTTGCGCCGGCTTTGCTGGCCTGGACCTGGGGTTTTCACCTGATGCCTACGGTGCTGCTGACGCAAGGGCAATGGCAGATCAAGCTCACACAACTGGGAGCGGTTGCCAGCTTCCTGTTTCTGATCGCAGGGGCGAGCCGGCTGGCGCGTTTCAACATCACAAGCAATCCACAACCTTCGAATCCTGGCCGGCCAGGAAAGAAATATTTTGTGGGCATGCCGATTCCGGCTGGCGCCGGAGTGATTGCAGCGGTCGTGCATTACGATGGGGGCGATCCGCTGGTGTCCATCTATACGGCGATTGCCTGGCTGGCGATGGTGACGACGGTGGGTTATCTGATGGTCAGCACCTGGCGTTTTTATAGTTTCAAGGACATCGATTTCCGCTCCCAGCATCCTTTCCGCCTGATCGTGCTGCTGGGCGCGGTGTTTGCCCTGATCTTTTTCTTCTCGCGGAGAGTTCTCTTTGGAATCGCGCTGCTCTACATGGCTTCAGGAGTGTTCTGGCGATTGCAATGGATCTTCCGCAAACGCCCAGGATCCCCTCCTCCTCCGTACCGGGAGGCTACGCACGCATCATGAGCGAGATGGCAAAAACGGCAACTTTGTCTCAGCCGCACGCCACACGGGGCAAATTGTATCGCGCGGCGATCGTGGGAGCAGCCTCGTTGAAGGGGAAAGAAGTTGCCGAGGTTCTGAACGAGCGGAATTTTCCCGCGGCCGATATTCGCCTGCTGGACGATGATGAGTCTCTGGGCCAGCTGGAGGCCATGGGGGACGAGATCAGCTTCATCCAGAGAGTGCGGGCCGAGCAGTTCGAGAAGGTGGATTTCACGTTCTTTGCCTCCGATCAGGAGAGCACGCGCCGGAGTTGGAAAGACGCGAGGGATGCGGGCAGCGCCATCCTCGACATGTCCGCCGTCCTCGAGGATGTGGCGGGCGCAACCGTGAGATCGCTATGGATCGAACGGGAGCGCGGGCAAGCGGTGCGTCCGGAACTGCAGCCCGGACCTTGCGTCACGGCGCATCCGGTGGCGGTGACGTTAGCGTTGCTGCTGTTGCGGGCGAAAAGAGCGGGAACCATCCGGCGCGCGGCGGCGACCATTTTCGAACCGGCCTCCGAGCACGGACAGCGGGGCATGGATGAATTGCACCAGCAGACGGTGAATCTGCTGTCGTTCCAGCCCCTGCCAAAGGACGTGTTTGACGCGCAGGTGGCCTTCAACATGGTGGCGCGTTATGGACCGAAGTCCCAGCCAGCGCTCGATTCAGTGGAGGCGCGAGTGCTCCGGCATTATCGCAAGATCGCCGGCGACGAAGTTCTGCAGCCTGCGCTTTTTCTGCTGCAGGCTCCCATTTTTCATGGGCACGCACTGGCAGTATTTGTGGAGATGGACTCGGCGGTCGATGTTTCCGCATTGGCGTCTTTTCTCTCCGGCGATCACGTGACCATTATCGGCACGGAGCAGGATGCGCCCAGCAATGTGAGTTCAGCGGGACAGGCGGACATTCAATTGCTGGTGAAGGCCGACCCGGTGCAACCGAATGGGGTCTGGTTGTGGGCTGCAGCCGACAATCTTCGCCTCTCGGCGCTGACCGCAGTCGAATGCGCCGAAAGTATGGCAACAACTCGTCCTACGGGAAAGATTCAATGAAGCGGCGCGGTCTGGCGGCAATCGTGCTCGTCGGCCTCACGGGATGTGGATATCACACCGCTGGGCACGCGGTTCAGCTTCCCGAAAGCGTCAAAACCATCGCCGTTCCAGCCTTCAAGAACGAGACGCTTACTTACCGCATTGAGCAGATGCTGACCGCGTCAGTGGTGCGCGAATTTACTACGCGGACGCGCTACCGCATCGTGAACGATGCGGGCGCAGACGCCGACGCCACTCTGCGCGGGACCGTGCTGTCGACGGTGGCGTCTCCGCTGACGTATGACACGAATACCGGCCGGGCTGCCAGCGTGCTGGTGGTAGTGAGCATGAAGGTGACGCTCATCGACCGGAACGGAAAAGTTTTATATCAGAATCCGGCGTATCTGTTTCGCGAGCAGTACGAGGTTTCTCAGGACCTGGCTAGTTTCTTCGAGGAAGATTCCCCGGCATTCCGCCGGCTTTCACAAGACTTCGCGCGCACTCTGGTTGCGAATATTCTGGAGGTCTTCTAGCAGTGAAGCGGCTGGTTGTGGCTTTACTATTGGTGGCGTGCCTGGCGGCTGCCGGTTGCTATACAGGATCGAGACCGCCGCGTGTGGGCTCTGCGGCCAAAGACTTCAGTGTGCAGGATTCGGATCGAAAGGTGAGTCTGGACCAGTTCCGCGGACAAGTGGTCGTGCTGAATTTTTGGGCAACATGGTGTCCGCCGTGCGTGGAAGAATTGCCTTCGATGATGAATATGCAGGATCGTATGCGCGGACGGGGCGTGGTGGTGCTGGGCGTGAGCATCGATGTGGATCAAGATGCCTACCATCGTTTTCTCAAGCGGCGCGGGGTCAACTTTCTCACGGTGCGCGATCCGGATCAGAAAGTGGCCGCGATGTACGGCACTTCAGGTTGGCCCGAGACGTACATCATTGACCGCCAGGGTGTCATGCGCCGCAAGTTTGTTGGTCCCGTGGATTGGAATTCGCCTGAGGTTCTGCAGTTCCTGAGCAGGTTGTGATGTTCACGACCGGGTTACTATGCGAACTGTCGGCTCAATGCTAGAGTCGAAGGCGGCGGTTTTCCTGTGGAATAAAAAATCTGATGCGCGCTTTTGCCCAAGCCGAACGCTTCGTCAGCGAACTGGAATCGCGCAAGATGCGGGCGGCCTATGTGTTCGTGGGCGACGAGGCTTTCTTTCGCAAGCGCTTTCGTGACGCCATCCTGGAGCATCTGGTTCCGGCCGATCTGCGGGACTTCAGCCTGTTCGAATTCGATCTGGCTGAGAACGACGTGGCCGAAATTCTGGACCGTGCCCGCACGCCGTCGCTGATGGCGCCATTTCAAGTGTTCTTCGTGCGCGGGGTGAAGAATCTTTTTGGCCGAGGGTCCAATGAAGAAAAACTCGCGGCCATCGAGGAATACTGCAAAAATCCCAATCCCGACGCGCTGCTGATTTTTGTTGCTGACCACATCAGCATTCCCGCCGACGTCCGCAAGATGGAAATGCAGGACAAGGAACGCTACCAGCGCATTCGCGACACCATGGGCCAATACTGCGGGATCGTGGAACTGGCGCGGGTGGAAGAGGGTGAGGCGGTGCGCTGGATCACGGATTACTGCACTGGCCGCGGCGTAAAGATGGAGGCCGATGGCGCTCGTGAGTTGGCGGACGCGCTGGGCGGCGACATGATGATGATCTCCAACGAACTGGAGAAGCTGATTCTTTATGTCAGCGAGAAGAAGCGGATCACGCTGGGCGATGTGGAGACCATGGTGCTGGCGGCCAAGCAGCGTTCGCTTTACGAGCTGACGGACGCAATCTCGAGCAAAGACCGGGTGCGGGCGCTGGAAGTGCTGGATGCGATTTTAGCCTCGGGGGAAGGGGAGGAAGCTTCTATCGGGCACGTTTACATGCTGGCGAAAAGTTTCCGGCAGATGCTGGTAATTCTCGAGCGCAACGTTCGTGACCAGCGCATGCTGTGGGCGGCGCTGTGGCAGGGCTTTCGCGTCCCCCCATTTGCCGCCGACGACATCATCAAACAGGCGCGCCGCTACAAATCTCGGCGCGAATTGACACGGGCGATCCGTCTGGTCGCGAAAGCGGACCTGGCGCTGCGCTCGAATCCGGTGAGCAAGCGGATGGTGCTGGAGCGGCTGGTCATGGATCTGACCACAGAGCCAAAGCTGGAGACGCCGGGATGGATGCAGGAGCAGTTGCCGGTGTGAAGGGCAGCTCCCAGCTGCCAGCCGTCAGCTTTCAGTTGCTCTCATCATGGACGTAGCTTCTTATTTCGCCCGCATCGATTATTCCGGTCCGTCGACGCCCACCAGCGGAACTCTTCGGGAAATTCATCGGGCGCACCTGCTGGCCGCGAGATCCCAGGGTTACTTCATCGCAGCTACGCGGGCGCCGAGGCGGGATTTGTAGCGCGAGGCGGTGTTCTCGTGTAGCGTTCCCTTCTGGATGGCCTTATCCAGGGCGGAGACAGTCTTGCGATACGTCTGCTCGGCGGCCGGCTTATCGCCTTTGGCGATGGTCTCGCGCAGGTCGCGCAGTTGCGAGCGCAGGCTGGAAGTATTGGCGCGGTTGCGCACGGTGCGGCGTTCGGTTTGACGGGCGCGCTTCAGCGCCGAAAGATGATTTGCCATGGGTGGTTCATTACCTTCGTGTACTCAGAGAGTTATTCGGGTGGGTCCGAATTTCTTATTATAGGGGAGCGATTCCCGGCGGGTCAAACAGATGTGGACGGGAAAAGTGCAAACCCTTAAACCACTGAGGGCACGAAGGTCCACGAAGGAACCCACATCATGCAACGTTTTCTGGAATCTTTGGCGGGCTTGCCCGACATAATTCCCGACATAATTTATGACTGACGGACTGGATCGGCTGAAAGTGCTTATCAACTCCTCGACGCCCATCGTCGTGATGGAAACGTCGGAGGAGATGCATGCGGTAAACATGGTGCGCGCGGCATGCGCCGACCTGAATATGGCCACGTTCGAGTGGAGTATTGCCGATGGTCTGCTGCGGACCGGATCCAGCGGAGTTGCCGAAGTACCGAAGCCGTCGTCGTGGAACCAAGGCGGGAGAATCCAGGCGCCCACCCGAACGGCCCTGAGTCCATCGAGTGGAGAATCTGAGCGGCTGACGCGTGCCGTGATGGCGTCAGTGGGCGCTGAAGGGGCGGCCGCTGCGGCGGGAGGGTCGCTCTATAACACACGCGAACCGGTGCAGGCTCTGGCCAATATGGAGTCGATGACGGTCGAGGCGGTGTTCATTCTCAAGGATTTTCATCGCCACATGGACGATCCGGTGGTGGTGAGGCGGCTGCGCGATGTGGGGCAGAAATTTTCCGCGAACCGGCGAACCGTCGTGATCACAGCGCCGGAACTTTCCGTGCCTGCGGAGTTGACGACGCTGGTGGAATATTTCGATTTGCCGCTGCCGGATCGCGAACGCTTGCGCGAGATTGTGCACGAGACCTTCACGCGACTTTCAAAGACTTATACGCTCAAACTGCAGTTGGATGCCGCAGGTGTGGATGCGATGGCGGCCAACCTGCGAGGGCTTACTGAAGAAGAAGCGGAGCGGGCGATTTCGCAGGCTTTGGTGACAAGGTACGCTCTGTGCGCGGAAACCGTGACAGATGTCCTCGAGGCCAAGAAGCAAATGCTGCGGCACTCGGGAATGCTCGAGTTCGTCGACGCGTTCGACAACATGTCCAGCATTGGCGGGCTGGAGCATCTGAAACATTGGCTGGGGCAGCGCAAAGGCGCGTGGGAAGATTCAGCCCGCGAGTTCGGGCTGGAAGCGCCGAAGGGAATGATCATATTGGGCGTGCAAGGCTGCGGCAAGTCGCTGTGTGCCCGCGCCGTAGCCGGAGAATGGAAGTTGCCGCTGGTGAAGTTCGATACGTCGGCGGTGTACGACAAGTACATCGGGGAAACGGAGAAGCGCATTCGCAAAGTATTCCAGGTGGCCGAGGGACTGGCGCCTTGCGTCCTATGGATTGATGAACTGGAGAAAGTGTTTGCCGGGAGCAGTCCGGATTCGGCTTCGGCCGACGCCGGAGTTTCCTCGCGGCTGCTGGCGTCGTTCTTGTCCTGGATGCAGGACCGAAAAGCGCCCGTCTTTGTGGCAGCGACCTGCAATAATGTGACTGTGCTGCCGCCGGAGTTGATTCGCAAGGGGCGGTTCGATGAATTGTTCTTTGTAGATCTGCCGAATCAGGCGGAGCGGAAGCAGATCTTCTCGATCCAGCTGGCGAAGCACAAGCGGAACCCGGCAGAGTTTGATCTGGAAAAAGTCGCTGCTGCCGCAAAGGGATATTCCGGAGCGGAGATCGATGCTGCCGTACAAGGGGCTTTATACGCCGCCTACTCGGAAAAGAGAGAATTGAATACACAGTTGCTGACGAATGCCCTGACTCAAACGGTTCCCCTCTCGACCACGCGTGCCGAAGAGATTGCGGAATTGCGCGAATGGGCCAAAACCCGGGCGGTGCCCGCATCCGCTCCCGAAGTAAATATCGCGAAAGCCTGAGGATTTCCTCTTATTGACGTGCCCCTTGCGCCGGGGTACGCTGTCATTTAATGGTAGTGAATTGCCCTCTGGGCATCCTCATTCCGATTGACCCCGTCTCCCAGCAGAATCTTGTTTCGCATGTTTCGCACGAGAACTGGAACCGCTGGCCGTGTGTTTCTTGTGGAAGGACCGCGGGACGCTACTCCTCGTCATTCGAAACTGAAGTCCACACCTTTTTGAACCTACACGCATGAAAAAGAGCATCGGGGTTAGCCCCAACATCGAGACGCTGTTTGGCACGCGGGACGAGAATGTGCGTCTGCTGGAAGACGGGCTGAACATCACCATCAACCTGCGGTCGAACGCGATTGAACTCGAGGGCGCGGCGCGGGATGTGGCGCGGGCGGAGCAGGTTTTTGCCGACTACGAAAGCTTGCGGCGTTCGGGCTATAGCTTCAATAACGGAGATCTCAACAGCATGATGCGCGTGCTGACGTCCGATCCGACCTCGACGCTACGCAGTTTGGCCGACGCGGGACGCCAGCGCTCCTTTGGGCGAAGGACCGTCCAGCCCAAGAGCAGCAACCAGCGGCGTTATCTGGAAGCGATCGAAAAGCACGACATGGTGTTCGGCGTCGGTCCCGCCGGAACGGGGAAGACCTATCTGGCGGTGGCAATGGCGATCTCGGCATTGCTGGCCAAGCGGGTGAACCGGATCATTCTGGCCCGGCCCGCAGTGGAGGCGGGCGAGCGGCTGGGATTCTTGCCGGGGACGCTGCAGGATAAGATTGATCCCTATCTCCGGCCTTTGTACGACGCGTTGTACGACATGCTCGATCCGGAAAAAGTGGATCGCTACCTGGAGAAGAATGTCATTGAGATCGCGCCGATTGCCTTCATGCGCGGACGAACCCTGAACGATTCGTTCGTGATTCTGGACGAGGCGCAGAACACCACCTCCGAGCAGATGAAAATGTTCGTGACCCGGCTGGGATTCAACTCGAAGGCGGTGATCACCGGAGACATAACCCAGATCGACCTGCCGAACGCGCGCCGCAGCGGTCTGCTGGAAGCAATTGATGTTCTGAAGAACGTGGAGGGATTGGCCTTCGTGCACTTCGACGAAGGCGACGTGGTGCGCCATCATCTGGTGCAGAGGATCGTCCGAGCCTACGACGAGCACAAGGCACGAATCACGGAAGAACAAATGCTGCTGCTGGCCGAGCCGAAGGCAGAAGACGCGTCCAGTGCGGGCGAGAGGGCGCCGGCAACAGCTGAGAGGGCTGCTCGGCCTGAATCCAAGGAGTAGTCTTGAGGGATAAAGCGGGAGGGCTGCGGCCCTCCTCTTTTTTCGGCAAGGTTTTTCCGGAACGTGTTGCGGTGAGCAGGAGATCCCAAGCGTGGTGATCTTCGAGAAGAAAGTCGCAGGATTGAGCCGAAATGCGCTGACGCGCTTTCTGCTGAGAGCAAGGCGGGCCGTGGGCCTGCGTGGAAAGGTTGACGTGCTGGTGACCAGCAGCACGGCGATGCGTTCGCTGAATTTTCGCTTCCGGGGAAAGAATATGAGCACGGATGTTCTGTCTTTTCCCTCGGAACCCACATTTCGAGAGCCAGGTAAGCGAACGGGTTGGGCGGGCGAAATCGCGATTTCCGCCGATATCGCGCGGCAGAATGCGGTCCGGTTGGGGCACTCCGCGGCGCTGGAAATTAAGGTTTTAGCCTTACATGGGATTCTGCATCTGGCCGGCTGGGACCATGAGCGCGATAATGGTGCAATGGCGCGGAAGGAAGCGCATTTACGAAAGCTGCTCAAGCTGCCCACGGCTTTAATCGAACGCAGCGGTTCTGCAAGCGGCGGGGCGAGGCCGGCGCGTGCCCGCAGAATGCGTAAGAGGACGGCATGAATCTCGGCGTCTTCTTCGCGCTGTTTATTTTGATGGGCCTTCTGACGCTGGTCTCGTACGTGGATCGCGTCTATCAGGAGGCTGGCAAGTTTCTCTCCCGCGAATTTCAGGACAACATCGACGTCTTCGAACAGGAGATCGAGCCGAAGCTGGGCATGAGCCGCAGCCGGGCTTCGCTGGCCATGGCCGTCCTCACGCAATTGACGCTGGCGGCGATTACATTCCTGGTCGCATACCTGGTATTCACCGATCCGGTGTGGAACATCTACGAAATCCTGCAGGCGACCATCGTTCTCGTACTGATCGTAATCTTGTGCAACCGTTTTCTCCCGTTTGTGTTCTTCTCGCGGACAAGAGGCGAATGGCTGACGCGGTGGACGCCGTTCCTGAAGATTCTGATCTATGGGGTGCGACCGGTGACTCTGGTGCTGGGGTTCCTGCGGTCTGTTGCCTCGCTGACCAAGCAGAACACGATGGAAGAACCGGAGACCTCGGCGGAGGCAGTGGATGCGCTGATCGAGGCGGGACAGGAAGAGGGAATTATCCAGGAAGGAGATCGCGATCTGATCCAGTCGGTCGTGGAATTCAGCGGGAAGACGGTGCGGGAAGCGATGAAGCCGCGTCCGGCGATGTTTGCCGTGCCTGCCAATACCACGGTAGAGCGCTTCATCGAAATGCTGCGCAGCAAGCATTATTCGCGCGTGCCGGTATACGAAGGCAGCATTCACAATATCAAGGGGATTGTTTACGCGCAGGATGTGCTGCAGGTGCCCGACAGCGAGGCCCACGTGCGCACGCTGGACACCATCATGCGGCGGGATGTTCATTTTGTCCCGGAGAGCAAGCTGGGAAGCGATTTGCTGCGCGAGATGCAAAAGCAGAACATCCGCATGGCGATCGTGGTGGATGAATACGGCGGAGTCGCGGGACTGGTTACGATCGAGGACCTGGTGGAAGAGATCGTGGGCGAGATCCGCGATGAGCGCGACAAACCTGAGGTCGTGCGCGATGGAGAACGCTCGTTCATTGTTTCCGGCGCAATGGATGTGGATCGCCTGAACGAACTGTTCGGGACCCGCCCAGAGGGGAAAGAATCGGCGACGATTGCCGGGCTGGTGAGCGAACTGGCAGGCAGGATCCCGCGCCAGGGCGAAGTGATCGAAGATGACGGCCTGCGTTTTGAGGTTCTGGATTCTACGGATCGCAGGGTGGAACGCGTCCGAGTCACGGCGGTGCAGCCGCGGCAGCTGAAACTGATTTGAGCTGCGAGCTACGAGCTGCGAGCTATGCGCAATGAACAAACCGCCCCGTAGCCTGGGTCGCGGCTCGACATCTACCAGAAACGGATCGCAAGAAATTCTAGTAAGCTCATAGCTCACGGCTCATGGCTCACAGCTCTCCATTCCGTTCCGGTTTCGTCTGCATCCTTGGGCGCCCTAACGCGGGCAAGTCCACTTTGCTGAATGCGCTGGTGGGCGAGAAGCTTGCGATCATCTCGCCCAAGCCGCAAACCACGCGCAATCGCATCCAAGGCGTGGTTCACATTTCAAAACGAAAAGGGAAAGGCAGCGGCGGGCAGATCGTGCTCATCGATACGCCGGGCGTGCATAGGCCCGACAGTTCTCTGGGCCGCAAAATGATGGTCGAAGTGCGCGAGGCAATGGAAGGCTGCGACCTAGTGCTGGCCATCATGGACGTCACGCGCAAGATCGATCCCCGGGATGAGTTCGCGCTGGATTTGCTGCGGCGGGCGGGCACCAAGGCTTTCTTAATCCTGAACAAGATTGACCTGATCAAGGAGAAATCGAAGCTGCTGCCGCTGATCGAGCAATACCGGCAGCTTTACGACTTCGCCGAGGTCATCCCGATTTCAGCCCTGAAGCGGAAGGGACTGGATGTGCTCCTGGATCGCGTGCTCTCGGCTCTGCCGGCGGGTCCGGCATATTTTCCCGAGGATCAGGTTACGGATCAGCCGGCGCGGTTCATGGCTGCCGAGATTATCCGCGAACAGGTGCTGCTTAATACCAGCGACGAAATTCCCTACGCCACTACCGTGATGGTCGACAGTTTTGAAGAAGGCGAGCGGCTCACGCGCATTGCAGCGACGATCTATTGCGAGCGCGAAGGGCAGAAGGGAATTCTGGTTGGCAAGGGCGGGCAGATGCTGAAAAAAATCGGGACCGCGGCGCGGTTGCAGATCGAGCGCATGCTGGGGATGAAGGTTTTTCTGGAGCTTTATGTCAAAGCAGAGCCGGGATGGCGCGATTCGCGGCGCTTTGTGGATGAACTGGATTGGCGCCGGCAGTTAGAGCAGCGCATGTTGGAGCAAGGGGCGGAAAAGCGCCAAAGGGAGTTTTCTGCCGATATGGCCCCCACCGAAGACTGACGTTGTGATATGGTATCGGGGCTTCAAATCAGCCCCGTTGCCCACTTTTAGTCTTTGCCAATAGAATCGAGAAGTCGACAGGCAAGGGGCCGAACAAACGGGTAAACCATGCAAGCTGGGGATTCTCCCGAAGAGCACTTTCCGGAGTACGATTTCGATCCGCAGAAGTTGAATCTGCGGGTGCGCGTTACGTTGGCGGCGGATCGCAACGCCGTCGATCCCGTGGTGGCGCAGGTGATGCAGGCCGTCCGCGAAATGAAGTGCGTGAACGGCAAGGAAGACGCCATCGAACTGTCCCTGCACGAGGCTCTGGCTAACGCGGTGGTTCACGGAGCGAAAGAAGATCCCAGCAAGACCGTCGAATGCCTGGTGGCCTGCGACGAGCAGCGCGGCATTCTCATCATTGTGCGCGATCCCGGTCCCGGTTTTGATCCGGGCGCGATTCCCACTTGTACGGTGGGCGAGAATCTATATTCCAATCACGGGCGGGGAATTTTCCTGATCAACCAGTTGATGGACGAGGTGAAGTTCCACAAGAACGGCACCGAGATTCACATGGTGAAGCGGTAAGCATTGGGCCGGTAATTCCATCCTCACTCTTTTGCGGCAATCCCTAAAGCTTTCATCTTGCGATAAAGATGGCTGCGCTCAAGCCCGAGGACTTCGGCAGCGCGCGTAACGTTGCCGTGGTTTTCATCGAGCTTCTTGAGGATGTAATCGCGCTCATAAGCGTCGCGCGCCTGGTGCAGCGTGGAGAATTCACTCTTCGGACGGCGGCTGCCGTCGCGGTAGACCAGCGGGGGCAGATGCTTGCTGTCGAAGCGCGTGGTGGTGGGATTCATGATCACGATGCGCTCGATCACATTGCGCAGTTCGCGCACATTGCCGGGCCAGGAATAACGCATCAGGATTTCGATGGCGTCGTCGCTGATCTCCCGCGGGCGGCGGCCATAAGTCACCGCCAATTCCTTGAGGAAGTGCCGGGTAAAGAGAGGGATGTCTTCTTTGCGTTCGCGTAGCGGCGGAACAAAAAAAGGAATCACGTTGAGCCGGTAGAAAAGATCTTCACGAAAGTTGCCGCGGGAAATTTCTTCTTCGAGATCTTTGTTGGTAGATGCAATCACTCGCACATCGACCGTGATGGTTTCGTTACTGCCGACGGGAGTGAAGCGTTGCTCTTCCAGCGTGCGCAGTACTTTTGACTGCGTCTTGAGGCTCATGTCGCCGACTTCGTCGAGGAAGAGTGTGCCTCCATGGGCTTGCTGGAATTTACCTTCTTTGTCGGCGGCGGCGCCGGGAAACGATCCCTTGTGGTGACCGAACAGTTCGCTTTCGATCAGGTCTTCGGGGATGGCGGCGCAGTTGACCTCAACGAAGGTTTCATCCTTGCGGAGGCTCTGCGCGTGGATGGCGTGGGCCACGAGTTCTTTGCCAGTGCCGGATTCGCCATAAATCAGGACGCGCCCATTGGTCGGCGCCATCAGACCGATTTGCTGGCGGAGAGCTTTCATGGGAATGCTGTCGCCGACGATGAGGCTCTTGGTCTGAAGCTGCTTCTTCAAATCGACGTTTTCCCGCTGCAGTTTCTTCGATTCGATCGCGTTCTTCACGACGATCAGGGTTCGCTCGATGCGGAGTGGCTTTTCGAGGAAATCGTAAGCGCCAAGCTTAGTGGCGCGCACGGCGGTTTCGATGGTGCCGTGGCCCGAAATCATGATGACTTCGGGAGGGTTCTCCATGTCGCGGATCCTGGACAAGGTTTCCAGGCCATCGATTCCCGGCAGCCAGATATCGAGCAAGACCACATCGAAAGCGGTCTTGCGCACGAGATCAAGGGCGGCCTCGCCACTGTCGGCAGCCGAGGCCGAATAGCCCTCATCGGCCAGAACGCCCGCGAGCGAATCGCGAATGCCGGTTTCGTCGTCAACGATGAGGACGTTATGCATGTTGAGGAATGGCAGCGGCGGTTGCGGCCTCGGGCACAACCGGCAGTTCTACGATGAAGCGCGCGCCTACGGGATGATTCTCTTCCACGCGGATGGAGCCATGGTGATCTTCCACGATGCGGCTGACAATAGCGAGGCCAAGGCCGGTGCCGCGTTTTTTGGTGGAAAAGTAGGGCAGAAAGAGCTTCTCTTTGAGTTCGCGTGAGACGCCGTGACCGGTGTCGGAAACGGTGATCTCGACGGCATCGCGGCTGGCGACCAGGGCCGTGGAAATTTCGATTTCGCGAACCACGGCGTCCTGGGAGGCTTCGGCGGCATTGTCCACAAGATTAGCGACAGCGCGCTTGACGGCCTCGTGATCGGCCATCACCTTGGGCAACTCGGGAGCGAGCGACTTGCGCAGGGAAATCCCATCCAGGCGTCCGTTGAACATGGACAGGGCGTTTTCGATAATCTCGTTGATGTTGGCGGGTTCCGGCTTGGCGATGGGAAAGCGGGCGAGAGTTGAAAATTCATCGACCAGACGGCGCACGGTCTCAACCGCTCCGGCAATGGTTTCCGCCGACGATCGGACGACGCTCAGCGACGCGGGATCGCCTGGGGTCGAGCGGTCGAGGTGGCGCTGGATGCGCTCTGCCGAGAGCGCGATTGGGGTCAGCGGGTTCTTGATTTCATGCGCCACGCGCCGAGCCACCTCTCGCCACGCAGCCTGTTTTTGTCCCTTCAGCAAGTCGGAGAGATCCTCGAAGACTACGACGTAGCCGGAGCGTTCGCCCTGATGCCGCAGGGTTGCGACGGTGACGGCTACGTTCAAAGTTCCGCGGGGCAACTGAATTTCCATCTGGCTCGTGGTCATTCCCATGCGATCGCCGCGGCGCAGCAGAGGCTCGAAATCTTCGAGAACCTCCGGGGGAAAAACTTCCGCCAGTGGCGCTCCCAGCAAAATCTGGGGCGCGGCGTCGCGTCCGGAGTCGGGATGAAACATGCGCAGCAATGCCTGATTCACGTGCGTGACCCGGCGATGGGCGTCGAGCGAGAGCACGCCGGTGGGAATGTTCTCCAGAATGGTTTCCATGTGCCGCCGGCGTTGATTGAGTTCCGTATTGACTACGCTCAAGTCGCGAGTCGAGGTCTCGAGTTGCTGGCGGCTGCCTTCGAGATCCTCGGCCATGCGATTGAAAGAGCGCACCAGATCGCCGATCTCGTCCGCCGAACTCACGTCCACCCGGTAATCCAGTTGCCCGCGCGAGATGGCCTGGGTGGCTTCTGCCAACGCGGACAATGGACGCGTCACAATTTTGGAGAGGAACAAGGCCAGCCAGGTAGTAACGAACAGCACGATCATGGTAAGCAGAAGCAGCAGGCCCATGTAGGTGCGGCGCACCACTCGCCGGTCGCGCGCCAAATCGTAATAGCGTTTTTGACTCGCCTCCACTTCGTGAACCGTCTGCGAGAACTCGCGCGGCAGCGGTATCGCCACCAGGATCAGGCCCCCGCCTTCCGCGGCCGCGCTTCCCAAGGTGTAATCCGTCTGGCCCCAGGCGAATTGGGCCACGCGGCCGGCTTCCGCGTCGGCCAGCGGTAGAGTTCCCTTGAGCACAGGCCAGGGCGCAGGCGCATTGAAAGCGGCTTCTTCGTTTCCGTCGCGCACGGCCAAGGCGAAGCCTCCCTGCAGAGTCGGTTCGTGACGCTGGAATTCGCTCATCACTCCGGAGAATCCCTGCCCGGAAAAAGCGCGTGCGGTCTCCGGAGATTGCGCGATAGAAAACGCTTCCGCCCTGGCGTTTTGCATGGCGTATCCCGCCAGCAGGGTGGCCATGGCATGCGTGTCCGCTCGTACTTCTTCCACCGGCGTGGAGAACCACTTGTCAATTGAGCGGTTCATCAAGCCATAGGCGAACCAGTACATCACCACCACCGGCAGAGACGACAGCAGGAGGGCGCCGGCAACCATGCGCGTGCGGAATTTGGAGCCCAGCACTCCCAGGCGGCGTTCCGCAAAGAGCTTCAACAGGTTGCGCATCAGCACGAAGGTGAGGGCAACGAACAGCAGGAAGATCAGCGCTGACAGGGCCGCGAAGACGACAATGTCCTGATTGTTGCCGGGATGCAGGAAGTTGAGATCAAACGCAGTTTCAGAAACCAGAATAGCGAGCAGAGCAAACACCGCGACGGAGAGCAGGATGATGACCTGCTTACGGTAGGAGGTGTTCGATCGGACTGCGCTCGATTCTGCCACTGGTTTGTGCCTGGTAGCCGCCCGCAACTCATTATAGATGCGGGCAGATGCGGCTGGGCTGTAGGGTTCGGACCGGAGCAAACTTGGTCAATGCGGGTGCGAAGTGGCGAGATGATGTTTCGCGGAAAGTCCCTCGCGCATGGCGGTGTAGGCCGGCTTCGGCCGGTAGAAGCGATCGAACAGCAGCGCAGCACCTTGAGTGCCGCGGGAATGCGAAACGATCCAGGAGTATTTGTCGGAGAATCCCCAGGTTTGAATGGCAGTGCACCCCGGGTTTTGCGTGCAGGCCCTGACTACGCCGCGGTAGACCTCGGCTTGCTTCTGCAGATCTTCGGTTTGAGCCTGCCCCTTCGAATCCGTGGGCAAAGCGACGTCCAGTTCCGTGATGTGAACCTGCAGGCCTAATGCGGCGAGGCGTGCAATGTTGGCAGATACTGCCGCGGGGGCGAAATCGAGATGCGAAATGTGCATCTGCAGGCCCGCACCATCAATCGGCACACCGCGCTGTTTGAAGTCTTTCAGCATGGCATAAACGGCGTCGGACTTGCGGTTGAGGCTCTCTGCTCCGCCGTCGTTGTAGAAGAGCAATGCGTGCGGATCTGCCTCGCGGGCCCAGCGAAAAGCTTGCTCGATATATTCCGTCTGTTTCCCCGCGAGCCCGATGCCGGGCCGGTTGTACCAGATGGAATCTTTCACCTCACCTTTTTCATCGAAAGCTTCGTTGACCACATCCCAGGCGAACACCTGGCCGGCATAGTGCTTCATCACAGTAGTGATGTGCTGCTTCATCAGGTCTGCGAGTTGAGTGGGCGTGAAGTGAGATTGGGCAAGCCATTGCGGATTGTCGTTATCCCAGACCAGGCAATGGCCGCGAACCTTCATGTTGTGGGTGCGAGCATAGGCAACGACCTGATCCCCCTGGCGAAAATCGAAAGCGCCCGGTACCCGCCGGACCACCCACCACTTCATCACGTCTTCGGGTTCGATCATGTTGAATTCGCGCGCGAGCGTTTCTGAGTAAGCGGGTTCCGAGAATAAATCCGGACGAACGGCCGTGCTCACGAGCATGCCACCAGAGTTCGCGGCATCGCGCAGGGTCGGCGGACCGGCGGCAACCAGAATTGTCCCGAGAAGCCAGATGGAAAACCGCAAACAAGGCTGGCAGTTCATCTCATGATCGAGCCTCCAAAGGGAAGCCGCTGCGGAGCAATCCTTCGAGCGCTCAGGATATTTCTTCTGCTTGGGCGACTGGGAATTGTAGGTCCGCAGCGAACGCCCGTAAAGCCGTCAAAAGTGTACGTCGCGCGCGAGGAGCAGGGAGGACGGTCACTTTGGTAGAAATGGCTGCAAGGGGCAACCTTCGCAGGCAGCTTTGGATTTTCGGCAGTACTGTTTTCCCACACCAACGATCAGGCCATGCATCTCGTTGTAGACCTGCACCTGGGCAGTGCGGTGCGCCGTACTCACCGCGGATGGGGGATGAGCAGAGCCAAGAAATCCGGACTCGAGATGCGCTTCGGCTTTGGCTGATTTCATTTTCTGGCGTTTACCCACCGGCGCCAACGAGCGCTGAAAGAATTCTCGAATTTCCTCATAAGGCGCTTTCTGGGGCAGGATTCCGTGGCGCTCGAGAATGCGTCGCGTGTAAGCGTCGACCACGAACACAGGGTGATTGCCGGCATAAAGAAGAATCGAATCGGCGGTCTCGGGGCCCACGCCATTCAGGGCAAGAAGTTGTTCACGCAATGGTTCTGTAGGTTGAGAAAACATCTTTTCGAGCGAACCGGAGTACTCCTTGTCCAGGAAGGCCACAAAAATCTTGAGCCGCTGCGCCTTTTGACGGAAATAACCGGAAGGCCGAATGAGGCGCTCCAGTCGCGTTTTGCGCACATTTCGGATCCCCACCAGGTTCAGCAAGCCTGCGTCGCGCAGATTGTTCAAGGCACGTTCCACATTGGTCCAGGCGGTGTTCTGTGTCAGGTAAGCGCCGACAATCACTTCAAATGAGGATTCGGCCGGCCACCAGTGCTGCGCTCCCCACGCGCGATAGAGCACATTGTAGTAGCGGCGGATTTCCTTTTCGCTGGAAGCTTGCGGCAAAACAGCAACTCCTGCTTCGAGTGTAATCGAGGTCCCAGTCAGCCGATGTAAAGCTTGCTTCCAACGGGAAGTGACTACTTACTGAAGTGCATGTACCCGAGCGGAGAGTCCGCTTAAGAAATGTCAAAAATGGGCACTTCTCGGGCTTTTTGCCACGGAGAAGCCTTAACCGCGAGGCTTTCCGTCAGGTGCAAGTACCAAAGTAAGTGGTGCAGTAATCCGCCTGCGCTGACAATTTATGTCAACGCGAATGAGCTGCGTTTCTCTCCCAACAAAATGGGCAGCTGTGCGCGTTGTGCCTGCATGCGAATGAAGGCATCGTTCTATCCACGTGGTTAGGAGATCTGCGTATGTCTCAACGGCTGGGTGACCTTCTCGTCAAAGAGAAGATCATTACCCCAGAGCAGTTGGAACAGGCAACGAAGGTGCAGAAAGAACAGAGCTGCCGCCTGGGCTCCGCCCTGGTGAAGCTCGGCTTTCTCACGGATGAGGACGTCACCAACTTTCTCTCCCGGCAGTACGGCGTTCCCGCCATCAACCTGTCTTACTTCGAAATCGATCCCGCGGTGGTCAAACTGATTCCGTTTGAGACTGCGAAGCGCTACCAGATTCTTCCTCTGAGCCGGGTGGGGGCATCGCTCACGATCGCCATGGTCGATCCGACAAACGTGTTCGCCATGGACGATATCAAGTTCATGACCGGCTTCAATATTGAGCCGGTCGTGGCCTCGGAAAGCTCCATTCTGGCGGGTATCGAAAAAGCCTACGGCTCGACTAAGGAAGAGGAGCTCGAGGCGGTCATGCAGTCGATGTCGGAGATGAGCGACGAAGACGTCGAACTGAATGAGCAAAACGCGCAGGAGTTGGCGCTGTCGGAACTGGAGAAGGCTGCCGACGAAGCTCCCGTGGTGAAGCTGGTAAACGTGGTGCTGGGGGACGCGGTCAAGCGCGGAGCCAGCGACATTCACATTGAGCCCTACGAAAAAGAATTCCGCGTCCGGTTCCGTATCGACGGCGTGTTGCAGTCGATCATGACTCCGCCCTTGAAGTTGAAAGACGCGATCACGTCGCGGTTGAAGATCATGGCGAAGCTTGACATCAGCGAAAAGCGGCTACCCCAAGACGGCCGCATCATGCTGAAGATGAATGTGGGCGGGCGCAAGAAGCAGCTCGATTTCCGTGTCAGCACGCTGCCTACGCTGTGGGGCGAAAAGATCGTGCTGCGGTTGCTCGATAAAGAGAACCTGCGCCTCGACATGACCAAGCTTGGCTTCGAGCCCGAGTCGCTGGTGAAATTCGAGAAGGCCATTCTCAAACCTTACGGCATGGTGCTGGTCACGGGCCCGACGGGATCGGGCAAAACCAACACTCTTTATTCCTCGATTTCGCGCCTCAACCAGCCCGACACCAACATCATGACGGCGGAGGACCCGGTCGAATTTCAGTTGCAGGGCGTCAATCAGGTGCAGATGAAAGAGCAGATCGGATTGAACTTTGCCGCTGCCCTGCGATCGTTCCTGCGGCAAGACCCCAACATTATTCTGGTGGGCGAGATCCGCGACTTCGAAACGGCCGAGATCGCCATCAAGGCCGCGCTGACCGGTCACCTGGTGCTGTCCACGCTGCATACCAACGGCGCGCCCGAAACCATCACGCGACTGATGAACATGGGTATTGAACCCTTTCTGGTCGCGACTTCGGTTCACCTGATCTGCGCCCAGCGACTGGTGCGGCGAGTCTGCAAAGACTGCATAGAGCCCATTGACGTTCCACCGCAGACTCTGATTGATGCGGGCTTTACTCCGGAAGAGTCCAAAACCATAAAGATTCAGAAAGGCAAAGGTTGCGGGGTTTGCAACAACACCGGGTACAAGGGACGCTGCGGTCTGTATGAAGTGATGGAAGTCGACGATGAGATTCGGGAGCTGGTTCTGGTGGGCGCCTCAGCTGTGGAGTTGAAGAAAAAAGCTATCGAGCGCGGCATGATTACCCTGCGCCGCAGCGGACTGATCAAGGTCGCAGCGGGAATGACCACGCTCGAAGAAGTGGCACGGGAAACGATTCACTAGCGAGTTGCGAGTCCCGAGTCGCGAGTCCTGAGTCTTCGGGGCTGCGGCGACCAGCGGCTCAGGACTCAGGACTACGGACTAAGGACTCACGAAGGGGAACTTTGCCATGGGTTTGTCGTTAAGCGATCTGCTCAAAAGAATGCTGGAGATGAACGGCAGCGATCTGCACATCACCACCAATTCGCCGCCCCAGATTCGTGTGCACGGCCACCTGGTGCCCCTGGATCTGCCCCAGATGACGCCGGCCGAGACCAAGCAGTTAGCCTACAGCGTAATGACCGACTCGCAGAAGCACCGCTTTGAAGAAAGCCTGGAGCTGGACTTTTCGTTCGGTTTAAAGGGACTGGCCCGCTTCCGCGCCAACGTTTTCAACCAGCGTGGCGCCACCGCCGCCGTGTTCCGCGTGATTCCCTTCGAAATTAAATCGTTCAACCAACTCGGCCTGGCGCCGGTAGTCAGCAAGCTGTGCGACAAGCCGCGCGGCCTGGTGCTGGTCACGGGTCCGACCGGTTCGGGGAAATCCACGACCCTGGCGGCGATGATTGACAAGATCAACAGCGAGCGGCACGACCACATTCTGACCATCGAAGATCCCATCGAATTCGTGCACATGAACAAGAACTGCGTGGTCAACCAGCGCGAGCTCCACGCCGATACCAAGAGTTTCAGTGACGCGCTGCGCGCCGCGCTCCGCGAAGACCCAGATGTCGTGCTGATCGGCGAAATGCGCGACTTGGAAACCATCGAATCGGCCCTGCGTATTGCGGAAACAGGCCACTTGACCTTCGGCACCTTGCATACGAATTCGGCTACGTCGACCATCAACCGCATCATCGACGTCTTCCCGGCCCACCAGCAGCCGCAGATCCGGGCGCAGCTTTCGCTGGTGCTGGAAGGCATCATGTGTCAAAGCCTGATCCCGCGAATCGACGGCAAAGGGCGGGCGATGATCATGGAGATTCTGGTGCCTAATGCAGCCGTGCGCAACCTGATCCGGGAAGACAAGATTCACCAGATTTATTCGTCCATGCAGTCGGGACAGGAAAAATTCGGAATGCAGACGTTCAACCAGTCGCTGGCCACCGCCTACTTCCAAAAGCAAATTGCTCTGGAAACCGCGATGGCGCGTTCCAGCAACGTAGACGAGCTTACAGAAATGATCAACCGGGGCGCCAGCCTGTTGAGCCGGCCGACCACAGCGGGAACGACGCTGGCCCGGGGGGCAGCTCCTTCCAAGCACTAAGCTCGCCTGGAGCCAACACGATTTTGAACCAGCACGAGTTTTACGCAGGAGCAGCGATAGTCAGGAGAAGCTAAACCATGCCAGTCTTTACATTTTCAGGGAAAGATGCCTCGGGCCAGAAGGTTTCGGGCGAACGGATGGCGGTCAACAAACAATCGCTGGCGCAGACTCTGCGCCGAGAACGCATCACGCCAGGCGCCATTCGCGAAAAGGGCAAAGAATTCTCGATGCCGACGTTCGGGTCGAGCAAGGTCTCGACCAAAGACATCGCCATCTTCTTCCGCCAGTTTTCCGTCATGATCGACGCCGGCTTGCCACTGGTGCAGTGCCTGGAAATCCTGGCCGCGAACCAAGAAAACCAGGCGTTCCAGAAGACCTTGACTGGCGTGCGAACCACGGTGGAAGGCGGCGCCACGCTGGCCAATGCCATGCGGCAGTATCCCATCGTCTTCGACGACCTGACCACGAATATGATGGAGGCGGGCGAAACCGGCGGTATTCTCGACATCATCCTGCAGCGCCTGGCGACCTACGTGGAAAAGGCGGTCCGGCTCAGGTCCGCGGTGAAGTCGGCATTGATCTACCCTGTCGCAGTCGTCGGCATGGCGGCATTGATCGTAGGCGCACTGTTGAAGTGGGTCGTGCCCATTTTCGCCAACCTGTTTGCCGGACTGGGCGTCGCCCTGCCGCTGCCCACCCGCATCGTGATGGGACTGAGCGCGTTCGTGCAGACCTTCTGGTGGGTATTCGGAGTGGCCGGCTTCGGCATATTCTTCGGCATCAAGCAAATCCGCAAGCATCCGCGCGGAAGGTACTATTTCGACAAGCTGCTGCTCAATCTGCCGGCAGTCGGCGGGCTGCTACGCAAGATCGCGGTCGGCCGCTTCACCCGCACCCTGGGAACGCTGATCACCTCGGGCGTGCCGATTCTCGAAGGCCTGACCATCACGGCCAAGACCTCGGGCAATGCCGTGCTGGAAGAGGCGCTGATGAAGGTTCGCAAGGCCATCGAGGAAGGCCGCACTATCGTCGATCCCCTGCGCGAATCCGGAGTCTTCCCCAACATGGTGACGCAGATGATTGGCGTGGGCGAGGCGACCGGCGCCATGGACGCCATGCTGCAGAAGATTGCCGACTTCTACGAAGAAGAAGTGGATGCGGCGACCAAAGACATGCTGGCCATGTTGGAACCGATCATCATCGGAATCCTGGGCGTCTCCGTCGGCGGAATCGTCATTTCGCTTTACATGCCGCTGTTCGCCATGATCGCGAAACTCGCAGGATAAAGGCAGGTTTCAAAGTGAAAAGGTTTCAGAGTTTCCTGGCGTACTTGCGAAACTTTGAAACCTTGGACTTTGAAACTTTGAGATCTTGAGCTTCTCCATGCAATCGACGTTCGACGAGCGCAATTGGCTTACCTGGCTGGTGCGAGTCCGGATTTTTATTCTGACCTTGCTGCTGGCGCTGGAGCTGGCAGTCGCGCAGATCAGTCCCGCGCCCGTCCCGTTACGGCTCTTCATCGCTACCATCTTTTTCTGGTTCACCCTGTCTCTGTTTTATGTGCTGTTGGTTTCCTTGTGGCAAGAGCACCAGTTGCAGGCTTCGTTGCAGGTGGTGACCGATCTGTTGATGGTCAGCCTGGTGGTACACGAAACCGGAGGCTGGGACAGTTCGCTCAATTTCCTCTATCCGCTGGTTATTATTGTTGCCAGCGTGCTGCTGCCGCGGGTCTGGGCGTACCTAGTGGCGGCTCTGGCTTTCATTCTCTACGGCACGGTGCTCGAACTGAACTACTACGCGGTTGTGCCTTCGTATTGCACGACGCATCCCGGGCTGAAGACGCTGCAGGGAATTATTTTCGTCAATCTATTCGCCTTCCTTGCCGTAGCGTACCTGGCGAACCTGCTCACGGCCAAGCTGCAGCAGGCGCGCGTGCAGTTGAAAGACACCAGCGGTGCGCTGGAAAGCCTGCAGGCGCTGCATGAAAACATCATTCATTCAATCAGCAGCGGGTTGATCACGACTGGTCTGGACGGGCGCATCACGCTGGTAAATGCGGCCGCACAGCGCCTTCTGCAGCGTGTGCCTGGCGAACTGCTGGGGGCTCCGGTGGCGGAGCTCTTTCTGGATGCGCTGCCCACGGTGGAGTCGCCGCACGCGCATGGAGAGGTTCGCTGCGAGGTTCCCGGCAGCTTCCGCCGCACCGTGCGGGTGCGCGTCTCGGCCCTGACCGTGCCGGAGCGCGGAGATCTGGGCTACGTTTACGTTCTCGATGACCTCACCGAGATCCGCCGCCTGGAACGCGAGGTTCGCATGCAGGACAGGCTGGCGGCGGTCGGCCGCTTGGCTGCGGCCATCGCCCATGAAATCCGCAACCCGCTGACCTCGATTGCCGGATCGGTCAGCATGCTTTCCGGCCTGCCGGAGATGAACGAGGACCATCGCCGCCTGCTGGACATCGTGACCCGTGAGTCGCAGCGGCTGAATGCCATCATTACCGATTTCCTAGCTTATTCCCGCACCAAGCAATACCGTTTTCAAAAAGTCGACCTGATCCATCTGGTGGAAGACACGTTGACCCTGATAGGGCATCGCATGACCGCAGAAAAGACGGGCATCCGCATCGAGCGGTCCTTCGCCGCCGAGCAGGCCTGGGTGCTGGCCGATGGCGACAAACTCAAACAGGTGTTCTGGAACCTGTGTGAGAATGCGGTCCGTGCCATGAAAGGCGGCGGCAGCCTAACCGTCAGCGTTGAACCCCGCGGGCACGCCTGGGAGATCGGGTTCACCGACACTGGGCCGGGAATGACGCCGCAGCAAACCGAGAAAATTTTCGAGCCCTTCCAATCCAATTTTGAGGGCGGAACTGGTCTGGGCCTGGCCATCGTCTACCAGATCATGCAGGCGCATGAGGGCAAGGTCTGGGCGCGTTCCAAAACCGGGCAGGGAAGCACGTTCGTGCTGAGATTACATCGGCTGGATGCCGCGCAGACTGCCGCGCTCGATACCAGGGCAGCGGATGAGGCGTTAGCGGCGACCCAGCAGCCCGCTGCTGCCGCGGCCGGAGGAGGTTCGCATGGCTAACATACTGGTCTGCGACGACGAGCGCTCCATTTGCGAAATGCTCGACATCTCCCTGCGCCGCGAGGGACACAAGGTCGAAACGGTTCAGTCGGGACAGGCGGCCAAGAGCAAGATCGATGGTGCCCTGTACGACGTGATCATCACTGATATCAAGATGCCGAACATCGACGGGATCGAAGTGCTGCGCCATGCCCACCGCGTCTCTCCCGACTCCTCCGTCATCCTGATCACAGCGGTCGACGACTATGAAGCCGCGGTCGAAGCGGTAAAGGCTGGAGGCGCATCGGACTACATCCGGAAGAGCCCGGGGCTGGTGGACGAGATCAAGCTGGCAATCAACCGCGCACTGGAAAAGCTGGTCCTCAGCAAACAGAACTTTGCCCTGCGCCGCGATGCCGCCACGCGCAACTCGTTGGACAACATCATTGGCTCGAGCCCGGCGATGGAGAAACTGAAGCAGACGGTCCGAACCGTCGCTGCGACGGCCAGCACCGTGCTGATCCACGGAGAAAGCGGCACGGGAAAAGAACTGGTGGCCCGCGCCGTTCATGTCTGCTCGCCGCGCGCGACCGAGAGTTTTGTTTCTGTCAACTGCGGAGCTTTTCCGGAAACCCTTCTGGAGAGCGAGTTGTTCGGCTATGTTAAGGGCGCGTTCACCGGGGCCAACCAGAACAAACGCGGGCTGTTCGAGGTCGCCGACGGGGGCACGATCTTCCTGGACGAGATCAGCGAGATGACTCTGGCCATGCAGGTGAAGTTACTGCGTGTGTTGCAAGAGCGGACCGTGCGTCCCGTGGGTGGCACCAGCGAAATTTCCATCGACGTGCGCGTGATTGCCGCCACCAATCGCGAACTGGACAAGGCAGTTGCCGAAAATTTATTCCGCGAAGATCTGTATTACCGCTTGAATGTCATTCCCATTCGCGTTCCGCCCTTGCGCGAGCGCCACGAAGACACACCACTATTGGCTAATCACTTTCTCAAAAAGTACGCCAGTGCCGCGGGGCGCAGCATCCTGCGGGTGCATGCTCCGTCGCTCGACGCCCTCTGTGGTTACGAGTGGCCCGGCAACGTGCGGCAATTAGAGAACACGGTGGAGCGGGCGGTAGCACTGGAAACCACCAACGAACTGCATGTGGAGCTTCCTGCCGAGCGCCCTAAGGCGAGAGCGGCCGCTGCTGCCGCGAACGGCACGGCCCTGCCCGAAATCGGCGGCGATTTATCTCTCCCGGACGGTATAGGCATGGAAACCTATGTCGCCGGGATCGAACGGTCGTTGCTGCAGAATGCTCTGACTCAAAGCGGCGGCGTCCAGACCAAGGCTGCCGACGTACTTGGGATTTCCTACCGTTCCTTCCGCCATCTCATGAAAAAATACGGGCTGTAACGAGGCCCACGAGTTGTGCCTGCGTAGCGCTGAGGAAATGAACTACTCAGATTGGACGCAGGTATGCAGACCTCAGGGGAATCGTGTAATTTATGCCGAAATTCCACGTATTGCGAGAAGTTTCGTCTAAGGTGTTTACCTGAAGCTGTCATCGCCCGCAGTCATTGGAAAAACACTAGCTTTATTTTTTTCGAGCAAATTCTCCCGAATTGGAACGCCGAGGCTGGCCAGCATTGACAGTGACGACCTGTAATGATCTCGGCTTCGGAGCACTGCCTTGGGGCGTGATTTCGCGCAAGGCAATATGTGGAATGGCCGAATTGCAGTTTTTGCAAACGGAGGTTCGAGGGTTTCCCAGGCACCTCAGATCTTTGCAAGTTGCTGTGGAAAATGCTTTTCGGCTTATCCACGGTTTGCGACGACACTATGGCACTGTGGATGCTATGTACATTGGCAAAGTAAGACCTGGCCTATTCGGCGAAAACAATTCCAAGAAAGAGGGGGGACGAGATGAAGGAACCGACTGTTCGGCTCGGTCCGCGCGAACAGCAAATCGTTGACCTGCTTTTGCAAGGTTGTGACAATGCCGAGATTGCCACCCAGCTCAGCATGGCGCGGCGCACGGTGAAGGCCCATTTCAACCGGCTGTTTTTACGGTTCGGAATTACCGGCGGTATCAAGCGAGTCAAACTCGCAACCCTGTTGTACCGGAGACAATCATGTCTACAAATGGACGCTTTGGGAACCGCATCCCAAGTGAGCGTGAACACCGAGTCATCCAACTCGTTGCCGAAGGCCTGAAAAACCGCGAAGTGGCGCAAGCGATTGGAACCACCGAGCATGTCGTGAAAAATTATCTGCGCGTGATCTACGACAAGCTCGGGCTGTGGAACCGCGTCGAACTGGCGCTCTGGTACGAGTCGCGGCGCAGTCCCTCGGTCCTGTTAACCCAGTGATTTTCTAAGCAGTGAGGCTGTCTCGCACTCCAACGCCCGGATTTTTGCGGCGTGGAGTGCGGGTGCACACTAGGAACACACGCCCGTATCATCATCCAATCTATTGGCAGCCAAAGGCCTGGAGATTGCGTAACCTTTCTCCAGCTCCGCTCACTCCCTTGCTGGCTGCAGAATCCAGCAGCACCCGTGCCTGATCGCAATTCTTAGAGACGCCGTCGCCTTTCATGTAGAGATCGGCGAGAAGCACTGTGGCCTCGCCGTTGTGCTTCGCAATTGACTTCCACAGCCACTTTGCCGCTTCGACGCTGTCGCGGCCCTGGCCGTTCGTGCCATTGAGATAGCGTTCTGCGATAGCGAGTTCCTCGCCTCCATTTCCGGAACTTGCATTTGCCGGCGCAGTCTGAGTGCCCGCTCCTGCATTACTGGACTGTAGAGCAGCTCCAGCCGCTTTCTCATTCCGGGCGGGCTGGGATTCGGCCTTCGCAGGCTGAGTTTCTGCCGGATCGTCGGTCGTTTCGTGGGCCTTTTTCGTGGAGGCTGTCTGGTTGGAGGCGGCCTGCTGTGATTGCTGGTCAGGGGTTTGCGGCCGCGGCTGTTCGTCGTCTGCTTTCGGCGCGGCAGCGGCAGGCTCATTTTGTTTCGTAGCGGCGGGCGGAGGCGGCAGCGGGCTATCAGATGCCGGCGAAGTTTGCGCTCCGTGCCAGGCAAAGTATCCCAACCCCAGAATTACCAATGCCAGCGCTATACCAAAGTAAATTCGGTACGGCGGCGATGAGGCCGGCTCATCCTCCCAATCAGATTGGTAGTCATATGAACGCTGATCGTCCGAGCGATCCTCGTAATTTGTTCGGCCTGCGTTTTGAAAAAGCGATAATCCGTTGTCGTTGTTGGGCACGTAGTGGTAGGGCTCAAATTCCGACTGCGGAGGTTCTGGTTCTGCAATGGCTTGGTTCTCTGCAAAGGCTGCCGGAGCGACAGTTTCGTCGTTTGCGGGCGTCCACACCTCGTCTTCAGCCAATTTTGTGCCGCACAAGCCGCAGAATTTGTGATTAGCGGGATTGTTGTGGCCGCAGGATGCGCAATGAACAACAGCCTCCTCGTCTTGGCTTTCCATTGCCGGCATAGGCGACGATTGCGAAGACAAGTGGGTTGGTTCGGAAGCCGCATGGCCAGGGGCCGAATCTAAAATGGCCGCTGTGGTGGCGGGCTGGATATCGCCCGCATGGTTGGCTTCCAGTTCGCGTAATAGTTCGAGCACCGCTTGATCGCGCTTGTCGGGTGGATTGGTGAAATAAACCTCGGCCCACCGCCCCATATTCTCCGCTAAGAGTGGATTCAGCAGAGGGTTTAAGTGCGCGGGCGGCAGCGTCGAGGCACTCTGGGACTGGTCGTTTGGATTCGACAATGGAGCCTCCGACTGCAATGCTACTCGACGATTCCCGCACCAACAGTGCTTTATATGATTGCACTCCGGCGAGGTTAGGTTGTCAATTGTAAGACTTGTGGAATGTAGGGGAAGCGGAGGCTGGACTCAGTTGCAGGTCTTCCGGTAGGCGGGCTCGAACTGGTCTAATTGCGCTTCGCGCTGCGACGTGTATTTTCCGGTCGGAGTTTTTCCGTAGAGATCGGCACCCGGGCAATAATACAGAGCCGTGTGCAGGTCCACCCAGACTTGGGTGGAAGGATTGCCCTGGTCCTCAGGCGCGGGGGGCGCTTCGGCCAGGCCCAAACTGATGAGCATGCGGTCGAACAGCGGCAGATCGGCATCAGCCGACTTGCGATGCGCGGCAGCGGCGGTATTGGGCGCGGCCGTGGCCACGCCATGATCCGACCAGATCCCCCAGCGAATCGCGCAGCCGACTAGGACGAGCGCGATGGCCAAGTAAAAGTCGCCGCGATGTGAATTCCAAAAGCGCGCCAATGCGCCGGGGCGATTTACTCCGGCGAGTTGCTCAAAGAATTCGCGCGCTGACTGGGCGGAACTCCAGTCTGCCGCAACCGGCGTCGCCAAAGCGAGCTCTTGGGCGGGCGCACCCTCGACTTCCTCGTCGGGTTCGGCATGATTCCCCGAGTCGAGTACCGAAAGCGGGGTCGCGTCCGCCTGCGGAATGCGGGATGATTCCGATAAGTCACCGATCTTCTCGGCGGGCAGATCAGGAGCCATGAAGAAATCAGGCATCTCCTCTTCCAGAGAATCTGCCATTACTTCCAAGGCCGGGCGATCAGAAGCGTGCTTTGCTTCGTTCGCAGGCTGCTTCGAGTCGGCAGCCTCTTTTTGCGCCGCCTCCTGCATGTGCCAGAGCGTGGCCACTTTGCTCTGCATGCTGGGAACCTCTTCCTCGCTCTTGCTTTTGCGCGGAGTGCCGCATTCTCCACAAAACTGTTCTTCGCCGACCAGCTTGTGGCCGCATTTCAGGCAAAGGTAGGTGCTGGCGCTCGAGGCCGGGCTGGTTGAGACCGCGGCTTCTTTCGCGACAGGCTTTTCGACCAAGGCCGCCAAATTCGGCTTCAACTGCTCCAGTGCCTGCAGCATTACGGCGCGTTCGTTGGCCAAAGATTTCTTCCAGTTGATCTCTTCCTCGCGAGCCAAGGCCTCAGTAATCAGTCCAGCCATCAGTTGGCAAGTGTGGACATCCTGCTCGGTGAACGCGTGTTGCGCGGAATAATACAATTCCAGTCCCCCGGCGACTTTGCCCTCATGAAACACCGGAACCGCAATCAGGGACTGAATGCCGCGACGCCGGCAGTCCTCACTATCGAGCAGGACTTCCGGATTCACGTCGACGCAGCGAAAAACCTGGCCTGTGCGGATACAGGGAATGCAAATTGCTTTATCGAGCGGAATTTCGGTTCCTGCGGCAAGAGTTCCAAAGCCAGCGCCGGCGCGGTAGCGGACAGCGTCGCCCTCGACGATCGCGATGCCCGCGCCACGCGCGCGCGCAATTTCTACTACGCGTTCGGCAACCAGCGAAAGCGCCCGATCAAGTTCAAGATTGCGGACCTGAATCCGATGCTGGGTTTCCACGATCTGGCCCAGCGTGAAGGTGTAGTCGGCTTCAGGAGAATGGGCGGGCGTTAAGTGGCCCGACGGTGGCGGGGACGCGAACGAGCGTTCCTCACTCTCGATGCGATCCCGCTTTAATTCGAATCCCAGTTCCAGATTTCGTAATTCCCGATTGTGTTCCTGCAACACATAGGCGGCCTCCAGTAGCTTGGCGAGGGTCTGCTCGTCGAGAACCAGTTTGTTTTTCGCCTCGGACACGATTCCGTCTCTCACTGCAGGAAGCCCCGCCTGACCGCCCGATTTCGCGAATCAGGCTGGAGTGCGAACTATTCTATTGCAAATTCTGCACCATACAGAGCGCCAAGGGCCAGAACTAGCGGGGGGTTGAGAATTCGATGCACACTGGCACTTCCGGCTACCCGTTGGGTAGCGGCCTAAATATTGCAATAGTTTATCCCCAAAGGGACTGCCCGGCAGAACAAATGTTGGCAGCCACGCATGGCCCTTCGGTGCCAACCGAATGCAGGTAACCAGCATTTGGTAATCGGGGAGGGCCACAGGAATGTGCAACTTCTTGCGCTGTTTTTCCTATGCCGGAGAGCCTTCGTGAGGGGCCGAGCCCTCATTCTTACCGCTCAGGTAATAATGCACAGCCGGTGTAATGATCAGAGAGAGAACCATCGAAATCAAAACTCCTCCGATCACTGCAATGGCTAGTGGCTGCAGCATCTGCGATCCCGCGCCGAGAGCAAAGGCAAGAGGCAGCATGCCGGCCACGGTGGCCAGGGCGGTCATCACGATGGGACGCAAACGGCGGCGAGCAGCTTGCAGCATGGCGTCTTCCAGAGCGAGCCCGGCGCGGCGCATCTTTTCATCCGCGTCGAGCAGCAAAATGCCGTTTTTGGCCACGATCCCAATCACCATGATCATCCCCATGAATGAAGAGATGTTGAAGGTGGTTTGCGTGATGAGCAGCGCAATGAAGACGCCTGAGGTGGAGAGCAGCGCCGAGGAAAGAATGGCGACGGGAGCCGCGAACTTGCCAAATTCAAAAAGCAGAACGATGAACAACAGCAGAATGGCGAGGATCAGCACGACAGCCAAATCATGAAATGACTGCTGCTGTTCTGCATAGGTGCCCCCGTATTCCACGCGAATGCTGGAGGGGATTTGCAGAGCTGCGACCGTCTTTTGCACGTCCGCCATTCCGCTACCGAGGCTTCGGCCTTCCAGGCGGGCCGTGACGGCCACGTCGCGTTGCAGGTTTTCACGGAGGATCTCGGTTTGACCGGGATTTTCCACCACGGATGCCAGCGCCCCCAGAGTCGCGGTGTGTCCGCTGCTGCTGACCAGCAGGGTATCGCGCATGGCCGCGAGGGAAGCCCGGTTTGCGGCTGGAAAACGAACCCGGATGGTGTAGGCGCGGTCGTTCGAGACGACGGGCGTGGGCGCAGGTTCGCCTTCCAAAATTGCCGAGGCATCGAGCGCGACCTCTTCGGCTGTGAATCCAGCTCGCGCCGCCACGCTGGGATCGACCTGAAAAGTGACAGCGGGGCCGCTGATGGTATTGTCGATTCCATTCAAAATGTCGACGACGCCATTGATCTTCCCAATCGCGTCGGCCACCTTGGGCGCCCATTCCTCCAATTGCTGGGGATCTTGCGAGAACAGCTTGATCTGAATCGGTTCAGGAGCAGAGGTGAGGTCGCCGATCATGTCCTGAAGAACCTGGGTGAACTCGATGTCGAGAGCAGGTTCTTGTTGCTTAACTTCTGCCCGCGCCTCGGCGATGATCTCCTCGATGTCGCGGCTGTGCTTGTCTTTCAACTTGACCGAGATGTCGCCGGTATTGGCTTCGGTCACGGCCGCCAAGCCAAGCTGCAAGCCGGTGCGCCGCGATGTGTTCTCGACTTCCGGAATTTTGTGCAGGATTTGCTCAACGTGGGTAATCACGCGATTGGTTTCGGCCAGCGAACTCCCGGCAGGCATGATGTAGTCGAGAACAAACCCGCCCTCATCCATCTCCGGCAGCAGGTCCGAACCGGAAAAGGTGTAGCAGACATAAGAAATCACGACCAGACCGATGCTAAAAAGAACCAGCAAGCGCGGGTGATCGAGCGCCCGACGCAGCCAGCGTTCGTGGAAGTTCACAACGCGCAGGAAGAATCCGCCCAAGTGTTTTTCTTCCGCTGCTATTAATTTTTGGGGGTCGGCCTCTTCGACTGGAATCGACTGATTCTCGACTTTCGCATGACCGTTTTCCGCTGCCGAATCTGGCGCGCCGTCTGCCTTGCGTTCGCCCTTAATCAGATATTGGCTGAGAGTCGGAGTCCAGGTGAGCGCCAACGCCAATGACGTCAACAGAGCCGCGGTCATGGTCACCGCGAGGGCGCGAAAGAAAACTCCAGTCACGCCGGTGATTACGATCAGTGGAATGAACACCACCACCGGCGTGATGGTTGAGCCGATCAGCGGGATCGTGATCTCTTTCAGTGCGCTGCGGACGGCCTCCAGTCGTGACTGGCCCAGGTCGCGATGCAAGACGATATTCTCAACCACTACGATGGCATCGTCGATGACCAGGCCCACGGCCGCCGCCAGTCCTCCCAGCGTCATGAGGTCGAACGTCTGCCCCATCAACTTCAGGGCGATGAATGAGACCAGGATGGTCACGGGAATAACCAGTCCCGCCACCAGCGAAGTTCCCCAGTCGCGAAGAAAGACGACCAGGATGATAGAGGCCAGAATCAATCCCAACAGGATCGCGTCGCGCACGCTCTTAATCGAATCGGTGACCAGAAGCGACTGATCATAGAACGGATTAATTGCGATTCCCGGGGGAAGGGTCTTGCGGATCGCCTCAATTTCGTCATGGACTTCCTGCGCCACCTGCACCGTGTTTCCATCAGGCTGGCGGTTGATGTTGAGCAGGACAGCCGGTTTCCCGTTGGCCGTGACAATGGTGTAGACCGGCTTCACGCTCGGTGCCACGCTGGCCACGTCGCCGATGCGAACCGGAATTCCCGCGGAGGTGTTCTTGATGACTGCGTTCGCGATCTCTTCCGGCGTGTGGACCTGGCCATTAACCAAACCGAGATAGAGCTGATGATTCTGTTCCAGCAATCCCGGCGAGTCGATTAGATTGGTGCGCCGTACCGTCTCGAGAATGTCCGAGACAGTGATGCTGGCGGCCAACAGCTTGGCCGGGTCCGGCATGATCTGAAATTCGGGTTCCTGCCCTCCCTGCACGATGACCGTCGAAACGCCCTCCAGACGGTTGAGGCGCGGCTTCATCTGGTAGGTAGCCAATTCCCACAACTGGGTCTGGGGCATGGTGTCGGAAGTCAGGCTGTAGCCGATGATGGGAAACGCCGCGAAGGTGAGGCGGTGCGCTTCAATCTTGGCGGTGGGCGGAAGTTCCGGTTGCACTCGCGAAAGGGCCGCGTTCACATACTGCAGAGTCTGGAACATGTCGACGTTCCAGTCAAAGTAGAGATCGACTTCCGCAGATCCGCGGCTGGTAATCGAGCGGACGGTGAGCAGACCGGGCACGCTGTTGACCGCTTCCTCGATGGGACGCGTGACCGTGACCATCATCTGATCGATCGGCATAACCCCGTTATCCACGCCAATCAGCACGCGCGGAAAATTCGTCTTGGGAAACACGGAAACAGGAATCGTGAAGGCGAGATACGCCCCCAGCAGGCCTATGGTCAGAATGAGGAAAATGATGGGCCGCGAGTGTTGAGCAATCCAGTGCTGGCCCGAGCGGGCCTCCTTTGGTGGGTTCACGCGGCTGCTCCGCGGCAGCTATTTTTCATCGGAGTCCCCCGCCTTGGGCTTGGCTGCGGCAGCCGGTTTGGCCTCCTCGGACGATCCCTCCCTAGGCGCTGGCGCGGCTTCAACCTTGATCTTGGTGTTATCTGGCAGCCCGAAAGCGCCGGAGGAAATGACCTTATCGCTGACGCTCAGGCCTTCCGTGACCTGTACATCGTTTCCATTGCGAACATCGGTCTTAACCGGCTTCTGATGGGCGCGCCCGTCTGAACCTGCCAGCATCACGGTGGTCGATCCGTCCGGCGCGGTGAGGATCGAACCTACCGGAACGATGAGGGCGTCTTTCACCGTTTGCGCGGTCAACGAAAGCTGAACGCTGGTGCCGGGCTTCAATTCGTGCTTGGGATTTCTGGCCTCGAACCAGACTTCCACGGTGGTCGAGTTGGGATCGAGGGCCGGGCTCACCACCGTTACCTTCCCCTGAATCGGGTGTTCGATTCCTGGGACGGTCATGGTACCGGGATCGCCAACCTTCAGAGCCGCCGCGCCGTTTTGGGGAATGTGGGCTTTGGCAATCACAGACGAGAGGTCCATGACGGTCAGCAACGGCGTGCCCGCTGAAGCCATCTCTCCGGGATAAAGAGGACGATCGGTAACGACGCCGCTGATGGGGCTGCGAATCTCGGAATAGCCCAGTTGCGCCTCCGCGCCCAAATACTTGCCCTTAGCCGACTCCAGTTGTCCGGCAGCGGCTTTGAGTTCCTGGGTTTTGCCGATGGCCAGAAGTTTATCCAGATGTTGCTGCGCGATGGCATTTTGATTCCGAGCGGCGGTCAAATCGACGCGCGATTGATCGAGTTCCTTGCGCGGCAATGCTCCCTGGTCGAATAGTTGCTGGCGGCTTTCGAAGACTTTCTCTTGAGCATCCAGTGTCTGCTGCGCGGTTTGCGCGTCGGCTTCGGCCTTTCGGATTTCCTCGGGCAGGCTGGCGGCAGTGGTGGTCTCGTAAGTGGCCTGAGCCTGGTCGAAGGAGCCTTTCGTATCTTGCGCCGCGGCGGCCAGGTCGCGATTTTCCAACACGGCCAGCAGTTGGCCTTCGCGCACCGCGCTGCCGCGCTTCACGAGAAATTTTTGCACCGGCGCGCTGATTTTGGGTACGAGAGCGGACTGCTGCCGGGGAAACAGGATGGCCTGGGCCGTGATCGTGCGTTGGATGGTGGTTTTTTCCACCGCGGCGACTTGCACTGTGACCATCGGCTCGGGCTCGCCCTTTTCGGACGAGCACCCCGCGCCGGACAGCAAGGCCGCCATGACGATGGCGGTGATGGTGAGCATCCGACGCCTGGGGGCAGAGATGTGAATTCCTTTTAGAGAGTTTTTAGTGCGGTTCATTCGTTCTAGAACGTTCCTGTCAGAGTCTGTAAGTTTGCCACCGCGACTCGATAGCGTGACTGGCCATCGTCATAGGCATTGCGCGATAACGTCAAGGTGTTCTGGGCGTCTACGACTTCGAGCACCGTGGATTCCCCCGCCTGGTAGCGCAATGTGGTCAGGCGCAGGCTGTCGGCGGCCATCTCGGCGGAACTGGCCAGCGATTCCATTTCCGCGCGCGCGGTTTCGGCCTCGCTGTAAAACTCACGTAATCGCGCCAGCAGGTCCTTCTGCGCAAAGGTTAATTCCACATGCGCCTGGTCGCGGCGCAACTCCGCTTGTTTGAGCCGGCTGCGGTCTGCGCCCCAGGTGAAAATCGGAATCTGCAGCGTTGCCACTCCGGAGTAACCCAGGTTTCGGAAACCGTCGGTGTGGATGGCGAACTTAGTGGCATCAATTCCGTAAAAATAATCCACGGTCAGGGCGGGCAGTAGGCCTCCCCAGGCAGCCGTGACTTCGTGATTGGCAACTTCGTAAGCGGCCAAGGCGGCGCGCAGATCGGGATTATTTTTCTTGCCCGCCGCTTCTATCTCCGCGAAGGTAGGCAACGGTTCGGGGGTCTGCAGATCGTCGACCACGGCGAAATCCTGGTTGAAATCTGGGAAGAGCAGGACCGCCAGATCGAGGCGGCTCTTTTCCATGGCAATCTGAGCCTCCGCGAGACCTCGCTGTTGTTCCTGATTCTGAATTTCGGCCTTCAGCACGTCGGCATGGGCGACCTCGCCGCCGTGTTCCAGTTTCTGGCTGATATCGAGAAAGCGAGCGGCTTCGGCGGCGGCTCGTTGTGCTGTCGAATACTTACGTTGCGCGACCACTAGGCCGTAGTAAGCCTGCGTGACCGTAACCACCAGCCCGCGGGCGGCGATTTCCGCCTTGGCTCTGGCTAAAACCAGGGCCGCAGCCGATCGCCGGTATTGGGCAAGATTTGTCAGCGACACGGCCTCGTGCACGTCCCCCTGGCTGACGTACTCGTGCACTCCATTATTCGCGACGTAGCGCGAATTCGGGCATCCCAGCACGCTGAGACGGCAGTCTGCCGGCAGCGGACCGACCCCCTGGGTGTAAATGAAGGAATTGTCGAAATTGACATTAGGCAGGAGTCCAGCCCGCGCCTGCACGCGATCCTCGCGGGCCACGCCGAGATCAGTGACCGACGCGCGGTATTGGGGATCATTGAGCTTGGCGCGTTGCAGGGCGTCCTGCAGCGTGATCGTCAAGGGGGCTCCGGGGGATTGCGCAGTCAAAGTCGCCTGTGCAAAACCGGCGCCGACGCCAGCCCACAGGACCGAAATGAGAACGCAAGCTGTGGGGCTGGGGCCAATGTGGGACTTGCGCTCACGTCGCGAGACAGGCTGATTGTGAAATCGTTTCATGAATTACCTCAGTCCGCAGATTAACCCCGGCACCCCGGTAAGTCGCTCAGTCACCAGCAGGATGCGTGGAACCAGGAACATTGCTTGCAGGCTAATCTTGCCCTCAGCGAGCCTTCATTCCCAGTCGAACGTGCGCGCAGTCGGGGCAGGCGGCGCGCCATTCGGACCAAATTGGAACTGGCACAGGCTACCACGCTCATCCTGAAAGCCACCTGAAAACCCTTGGTCGCAATCCCTAAGTGCACTGCTGGGCTGCACTTGGAAGAAAAGCCTGCCCGCTGCGAAGAAATGGCGAAAGCCGTGCTCTTGCTCAGAACGAGTTCGATTTGATGATTCAGGAGGGAGCCACAGTGATCGACCTGGAACAAGTGAAAGTCACCCCTCGCGATCAGCAGGTGTTGAATCTGCTGGTGCAAGGCTGCAGCAACAAAGAGATCGCGGGCCAGCTCAACATCAGCCCGCGTACCGTGAAACAGCACCTCCGAACCCTGTTCTTGCGCGCCGGCATCCGCGAAGGCCGTAAGCGCGTAAAACTCGCCATCGCCATGTTCAGCAAGGAGGGACAGCAATCATGACGCCGCGGGAACGCTTGACCCCGAAGGAAATTCAGATCGCGATTCTGGTCTGGGAAGGCATGACCAACCGCGAGATCAGCAAGATCGTCGGCACCACCGAACAGGTCATTAAGAACCACCTGCGCAGCACATTCGACAAGCTGGGCGTCTGGAGCCGTCTGGAACTGGCGATGTATGTTGCCAGCCACGGGGGCAAGCAATGGCCACTGTCGGACGAAGTGGAGGCGCCCTACCCCCAGGCTGTGGGGGCAAGCTAAGCCTCCCATCGAGCCCCCGAAGTGGCGGATCCGAACCAGGCCCATCACCCTGGCGGACGAGCTGGGGTATGCTCAAAGCAATGCCGTGGCACCTGGGGCGCGAGTCCGTCGGGCTTGAGCTCTTGTATCAGGCAGCATGCGCAGCCGGGAATGCGAAAATCTGCAAAAGTTTTCTAGCAAATGGGCAGAACACGCAAGGCGAATCCTGTAAATTGCGTGCTTTCAGCGGGTTGCTTTGTACTGCAGCGGCCCTGCAATTGCACCATCACAGTGGACTTGCAAACAGCGGGCTCAAGCAGCCACGAGCCGGCTTCGCGACCCCGGGGCGAAACCTGCGATGGCGTACAAAGAAACTTTCTGGATGGCGTGCGACTCCACCGAACAACTGCGGGCCGAATACGGTCCTTTCCATACTCGAACCGAAGCGGAAATTGAAGCCAGGAAGCTGGGATTCGGATATCTGCTGCGTTACGAGCACCTGCTGGCAGCGAACGAAGAGATCGAGGAGGTTCGCTGCATCTTCGTCGAACTGCCGGGATCCACGCCGATCGGGATCGACTGCTCGTCGGTGAGCCTGCATACCCGCTGCGCCACCTGCGGCGAATCCGCCGTGCACGAGAAGGGCTGGCAAGCCGAGGTCTGGGCCGATATCCACGAGTTCGAACACTCGCGCCATCGCGTTCGTTTGTTCGAACACGCTCGCGGTAAAGGTTTGAAAGAAATCTGCGGCTGGCGCGGGTAAATCGCCCGTGCGTCGACTTTGCTGTCTCCAACCCCACTAGCAGTTCCGGGCTCCGCTATTCGTGTCGTAGCGCGACCATCACGTCGATTCCCGACGCCCGTCGCACGGGGATGTAGGTGGCCGATAACGCAACTGCCGCCAGAAGAATGGAAACTCCAACGTAGGTGAGGGGGTCGGTGGCCGTGATCCCTACCAGAAAATCACCAACCAAACGCCCGATTGCGAACGCCGCGGCCAGCCCCACACCAAGCCCAATGGCGATGGTCGTGAATCCCTGCCTTCCGATGACTCGAAGAATGTCGTTGCGCTTCGCTCCCAAAGCCATCCGTAGGCCAATCTCCCGCGTGCGCTGGGTCACGGCGTACGACATGAGGGCATAGACTCCCACGACGGCCAGCACGAGCCCAAGGAAGCCAAGGCTGCCCGCGAGAGCCGCTCCCAGTTCGAAGAAGAGCAAGCCATTTCCTCCGTGAAGCGCAGCGATCATCGTACGCACACCGTAAATCGGCATGGCCGGCGCAACCGACTCAATGGTCTGCCGTACCTCGGGGATGAGTTCGTGTGGGCTTCGTCGCGAGCGGATCTGCAGCGTCTGCACCGGTTCGTAGCTCTGTGCGGCGGGCCGGTAATAGACGGGGTTGTATGCCCCGAACAACTCGCTGGCGCGAATATTGCCAACGATTCCTACAATGACAGTTGGATGACTCCGATCCGATGCCATCGCGAACGAGCGCCCGATGGGATCCTGATTGGGCCAGAAGCGTTCCGCCATCGCCTCGTTGATGACCGCAACCGCAGTGGAACGTTCGTTGTCAGCCGCCGTGAACTCACGGCCTCGGAGTAGCGTGATCCCCATGGTTTCTAAATAATCGATCGAGATAGCGTTGTACAGGGCGTGAGGCGCGGGTTGGTTTGTCACGGAGGAATAGCCGGAGATCTCCAGGTCATTGCCGGAGACGTTGTCGCTCAGCGGAACCGCCGAGGCCAGACTCGCCGATTGCACTCCCGGCAGAGAGCGGGTGCGCTCAAGAATCGCGGAATAAGAAGCCCTTCCTTGCGCTTCGTTATAACCGATCTGATTCGCATCGAGCGTCAGATTGACCACGGAGAGCGGGTTGAATCCCAGATCGGCGCTCTCGACACCGCGCAAGCTGCGAACAAACAGTCCGGAAACGATTAGCAAGGTGAGACATGCGGCAACTTGGCCGGCAACCAGAACGGCCTGAAGCCGCTGCCGTCCTCCGGTGGAAGTGCGCCCACCCTCGTGCAAGATTTCGCGCAGATCGCCGCGCCAGACACGGACTACAGGGGCCATCATAACGAGAAGGCCTGCGGCTGCGGCCACCAGAAATGCGTAAGAGAAAGTGTGCCAGCTGAACTCAAAGTCGAGGACGAATGGCAACTCGCTCTGCATGGGTACGGCGCTGAGCATGCGTGTTGCAATCAGGCCGAGGAAAACCCCGACGGCACACCCAAGCGAAGACACTACCAGGCTTTCGGTGAAGAGTTGCCGCGTCAGGCGACTGTTTGCGGCTCCGAGAGCGGCGCGGACGGCCAATTCGCGCTGACGCCCGGAGGCGCGAACCAGGAACAGATTCGCTACATTCACGCAAGCCAGTGCTAGCACCAGTTCGGCCAGTGTGAATAAGAGTGCGGCTAGCTTGGGCAGGGGATTGGTTTCTCCGCTGATAAGTCCCGGCGGCCGCAGCGGGTTGGCGCGCAACACACCGATCGCTCCGGCCCTGGGAAACTCTTTCAGCAGCCTCTGACCAATCGTTTCCAACTGGGATCGAATCCGGGACGGGCGAATGCCAGGTCTCACTCGGGCGAAGGCCACAATGCTGCGCACCTGGGGATTCGTTAGAAAATCGCTCGCGACTCCTCTCTCGATCGAATACATGCCGAGGGGAAGATATGCTTGCGCTTCGACGAGCGGAGTTGGCCCCAGAAACCCTTTGGAGCTTACGCCCACAATCGTCACCGAGTGCCCGTTGATGAGGGCAGCCTTACCCACGATCGTGGGATCTGCGTCGAACCGAGACTGCCAGTAGTTGTAGCTGAGAACAACCACCGGGTCTGTGCCTGCCTGCCCGCCGTCAGTGGGCAAGATGAGTCGTCCAGTCGCTGGAGCGACGCCCAGCAGCGGAAAGAAACTGCCGGACACGTAGACTGTCTGAATCGGCTTCGTCACTCCATCGACGGTTAGTCCGTTTTGCGAGTTCTGCGCGCCTTCGAGGCCGCCAAAGATGAATGGAGTGATTCCCGAGAAAATGCCTCGTGTTTGTTCCTCAATTGCAGTGAACTCCGGGTAGGAGAACTGAACGTCGTTGTTTCCCGACGGCCGCGTTACAACGAGAAAGTGCATTTGCTCGGGGTCGCGAATGGGCAAGGATCGTAGAACCAGCCAGTCCACCATGCTGAAGATTGCCGTGTTGACGCCAACCCCCAGTCCGAGCGTGAGCGCAATAATCGCGAAGAATCCCGGACTCTTTCGCAGTTGTCGCAGCGCGTAGCGGATGTCTCGCACAAGAGTTGACATGGCCCCTTTTCCCCTAAGACGCACACTAGCCCGACAAGCGGGAGGAGGTGCAATTGCTTTGCCAGCGGTGTTCTTGCGCAAGTCCTTGAAAGTGAAGCGGCAGATTTCGGATCGGACGGGCGAGGGCGTGCGAATCCGCGAATGCAATGTTCGGAATCGGACAACTTCGTTCAATTGTCGGACGCGGAGTCGGTTCTATTCGCCGGCAGCGAGCTCGCTGGCGGCGGCGCGATCCAGGAACCAGATCAGCTTGCCCGAAGCTGGATTCACCAGCTTGGCCGGATACTGCTCTGCGGGGGCATTTTCTTCCAGCACAGTTTTCAACACGCCGGCCTTTTCCATGCCGCTCACCAGGAATGCGACACAACGAGACGCATTCAAGACGGGAAACGTGAAGGTGAGCCGGTTGGTCTTGAGCTTCTCGACCCAATTGGCGACCACCAACCGCGATTTTTCCCGCAACGCAGTGGTCCCGGGAAAAAGAGAAGCCGTATGTCCGTCTGGTCCCAGGCCGAGCAGGATCAGGTCAAAACGCGGAACCTCGGTGGCGGACAGCTGGAAGAAACTTCGCAGCGCTTTTTCATACTCCTCCGCAACGCGAGCCGCATCGGGATTCTCGGTGGGCATGCGGAATACATTTCCCGCCGGAACGGGAACCTTCGACAGCATCACTTCGTTGGCCATGCGGTAATTGCTTTCCGGATGTGTCGGGGGCACGTGGCGCTCGTCCCCCCAGAAGAAGAACATACGGTCCCAGGGGAGAGCGTTGCGCGCATTCGTGGCCAGCAGGTTATAGAGACTTTTGGGCGTGGATCCGCCCGACAGAGCGATGGTAAAGCGGCCGCGTGTATCTTCGGCTTCCTTCGCAGCGCAAATTACTTCTTCCGCGGCGGCTTCGAACAACTCCTGCGGCGTAGTCAGGATGCGAATTTCTGCGGACGAGCTCAAATGGATTCCGCTCCTGCCGGTTCAACCCTTGCTCGCCCGGACGGCTGCGCAGCGCGCCGCTCCCAGCAGTCCGGCTTTTTCGTTGATGACGACCTGAACCGGCATCGATTCCACTAGCCCGCGCATCCGGCCCTTCCCGAGAAAAGCTTGCATGAACAGTGGCCCTTTCAGCTTGGGCAGAATCTTGGGCGAGATGCCTCCGGCCAGGAATAATCCTCCCGTCGCCATTGCCTTCAGCGCCCAGTTGGATGCCTCCGCGCCATAAATCGAGATCCACAAATCCAGAGTCTGTTCCGCCAACTTGTCGGTTCCGGCTAATGCTGCCTGCGAAATAGCAGCTGCCGGATCGCGCTGCTGCATCGTGGCTGCCAAGGTTGAAGATTCTTTTTCGCGGCCGCTATCGCGAAGGAACTCATAGACGTTCACCAGTCCCGGCCCGGAAAGAATGCGCTCATAACTTACGTGTCCAAATCGCGCCGCCAGAAAACGCAGCAGCTCGATTTGCAGCTCTCCCTGGGGAGCAAAGTCGGCGTGGCCGCCTTCGCAGGCAAAAACGTGGTGACAGCTTCCGTCCCAAAACAAACCGGCTTCGCCGAGGCCCGTGCCGGGAGCAATCACCGCCTGATTGCCAGCGGAGCCGCTGGCCGTGTTCAGCGGGACCAGGTCCGCCGCCGTAAGCGCTCCAATCCCCCAGGCGCTGGCTTCGAGATCGTTGATCAGCAGCGTGGCGGGAAGATGAATCTGTTTCGCTAGACGCGATTGTTCGATGACCCAGGGAAGGTTGGAAGTCTCGACTCGCCCATTGCGCACCGGGCCGGCAATTCCGAAGCAGGCGGCTTCCGGGTGCGTGCCCGAATCGTCGAGGAATTGGGTGACAATCTCTCCCAGTTCGTTGTGCTCGCGGCTGGGAAAGACGCGCTCGGAGACGAGGCGCAGATGTCCATTCTGGGGTTGAAAATAAGCCAGCCTGGCATTGGTACCACCAATATCGCCGGCCAGAATCATTTCTCGAAGTTCCTCCAACGGCGGCCGTCCCGTTCCAAAAGCTCTTCGGCCTCTTTGGGCCCCCATGTGCCCGAAGCATAATTGGGGAAATTGCGGGGGGGCAGCGCGTGCCAAAGATCGAGCACAGGGTTCACCACCGCCCAGCCCGCTTCTACCATATCCGCGCGCTGAAACAGCGTCTGATCGCCGATCATGCAATCGTGCAACAGGCGCTCGTAACCAGTGCTGGGCTGCTTGCCAAAGTACTCCTGATATTCAAAGTTCATATCGACCGTTCCCAGGCGCATCACCGGACCGGGAACTTTGGCCGCGAACTGCAGCGAGATGCCTTCCTCCGGCTGGATATGCAACACCAGTTGATTGGGCATCAGGTGCTCGACCGGAGTATCGCGGAAAAGCACAAATGGGGCACGACGAAACTGTATCACGATATGTGTATTGCGAACCGGCATGCGCTTGCCCGTGCGCAGGTAGAAGGGCACGTCGGCCCAGCGCCAGTTGTCGATGGAAAGCTTCATAGCGACGAAGGTCTCCGTGCGCGAATCCGGCGGCACGTCAGGCTCAGAACGATAGGCAGTGACGCGTTTTCCATCCTCGGTGCCATCGCCGTACTGGCCGCGGACGGTGCGGCTGAGCACTTCCTCGTCGCTCATGGGTTGAATGGCATGCAGAATTTTGGCCTGCTCATCGCGCACCGCGTTGGCGTCGAAGGAAATCGGCGGCTCCATCGCCGTCAGGCTGATCAACTGCATGATGTGATTGGGGACCATGTCGCGCAGCGTTCCGGCATGATCGAAATAACTGCCGCGGCCTTCCACTCCTACGGTTTCTGCCACCGAGATCTGCACGTGATCAATGTAGCGCCGGTTCCAGACCGGCTCAAAGATCCCGTTGGCAAAACGGAAAGCCATGATGTTCTGCACGGTCTCTTTGCCGAGATAATGGTCGATGCGATAAACCTGCTTCTCGTCGACCACTTTGAGCAGTTGCTGGTTCAGGGCCTTGGCCGACTCCAGATCGTGCCCGAACGGTTTCTCGACGACCACCCGGCGCCAGTGGCTATTGCTCTGATCCATTAACCCGTTGGCTGCCAACTTCTCCACGAGGGGCCCGAAATAGCGAGGGGCTACGGCCATGTAGTAGAAGAAGTTCTGATGGGTGGAATGCTCCTGATCAATCTTCGCGAGAAAATCCTTGAGCTCGGGATAGAGCTTGTCGTCGTTGAAGTCCCCCGCCAGGTAATAAAAGCGCCGCACGAACCATTCCCAGAGGTCGTTGTCGATGCAGTCCCCGCAGTACTCCACGACATCGTCGTGGACTCTTTTGCGGAAATCATCGTTCGACAAAGGAGCGCGCGCGACGCCCACCACGGCGAACTCGCGGGAAAGCAGCCCGGCCCGAGTCAAGTTGTAGAGCGCCGGAATCAACATGCGCCCGGTAAGGTCTCCAGCGGCGCCGAAGATCACCATGACGCAAGGGTCGCCTTGTTTCCCGATGCGGGGCGGCGCTGCGTTCACTTGTTCTGCTAATTCAGCCATGAGTCATCCTCACAACGTGCGTAACCCTTAAGACGAACTCTTCAGCTCACGCGGGAACGCTTGCGGCGCACCGACTGCGCATTTCGCGGCGCCAGCGCAGGCTTCCGGGCTGGAGCCGGTTTCGTGACCGCCGCAGGCTTAGCTGCGCCCGCTTCGATATGCCCGCCGAATTTCTGCCGCATGGCAGAGAGCATCTTTTCCGCGAACGTGTGCTCCTGCCGCGAGCGGAAGCGCACGAACAGCGCGGCACTCAGTACATCGACGGGAACCGCTTCATCGACGGCCGCCTGAATTGTCCAGCGGCCTTCGCCGGAATCCTGCACGTAGCCTTCGTATTCGGAAAGCGTGGGATTTTCTACCAGCGCCATCGCGGTCAGATCGAGCAGCCAGGAACTGATGACGCTGCCCCGCCGCCAGACTTCGGCAATGTCAGGCAGATTCAGGTCGTAGCGGATGTTTTCCGGCAACTCGTTGCTGGTGGCGTTCTTGAAAATGTCGAAGCCTTCGGCGTAAGCCTGCATGATCCCGTACTCGATGCCGTTGTGCACCATCTTCACAAAGTGTCCGGCGCCTGACGGGCCGCAATGAATGTAGCCTTCTTCTGCGGTACCGCCGAGCTTTTCGCGGCCGGGAGTTCGCGGGATATCGCCCCTTCCCGGAGCCAGAGTTTTGAAGATGGGATCGAGCCTCTGCACGGCTTCCGTGGGACCGCCAATCATCATGCAGTAACCGCGTTCGATGCCCCACACTCCGCCGCTGGTACCTACATCGATGTAGTGAATGCCCTTGCGTTTTAGCTCGGTGGAGCGGCGGACGTCGTCTTTGAAGTAGGAATTGCCGCCGTCGATAATCGCATCTCCGGCCTGCAGTTGCTGGGCAAGGTTTTGCACCGTGGCTTCGGTCGGCCCGCCTGCGGGAACCATGATCCACACTGCGCGCGGCGGCTTCAGTTTGCTGACCAGATCTTCGAGTGACGACGATCCGGTCGCGCCTTCGGTGCTCAATTGCTTCACCGCGTCGGGGCTGAGATCAGAGACCACCAGCGAATGCCCTGCGCGCATCAGTCGCCGCGTCATGTTCGAGCCCATGCGGCCCAATCCAACCATTCCTAATTGCATGTCTTCCTCCTATAGCGCTGGCTAGTGGCGCCGGTCTCCTCGCCGTCTGTCGCGAGGGCCTCTTGCTCTCGTGGCGTCTATCGATGAAATCACTGGAGTGCCTTCTGCACTGCAGCCTGTAGCGTCGCCAGCCCAGCTTTCAAATTGCTTCCCAAGTGCACGCGCAAGGCGCGCCGTCCTCTCTCCGCCAGTACTTGAAAATCTCCCCGGGCTTGGGCTGCTTTCACCACCCCAAACGTATATTTCTGTCCGGGAACCGGCAACTCCACCGAATCGTCACAGGTGATTTGGAGAAAAACCCCCGAATTTGGACCGCCCTTGTACGCCTGTCCTGTCGAATGCAGGAATCGCGGACCGAATCCTAAACAGGTGGCGACGCGCTTCTTGTCGCGCACGGCCAGCCTTACCTTCTGCAGACTATCCTCATGCTCCCCATTCATCTGTATATAGCCGAGCACGGCAAAATAATCGCCGGGCTTGATTCGACTGAGATGAGCTTTGAGATATCCGGCCAGCGAATGATCAGCGCCTGCGGCCTTCGCCAATTCCGCGGCATTCCTTTCATCCGTGAACAGCTTCACGTGGCCGTCTTCGAGGACGGGCTTCTCTGCCGGCAATGAACCCGTCTTCTCGTATTCCGAAGTCAGATTGCGAGTGACCACTTTACTGGCCTCGACATCGGGCTGATTAAACGCGTTGATGCCGATGATAGAGCCGGCGACGGCAGTGGCGATTTCCCAGCGGAAAAACTCCGCGCCCAAGTCATAAATGTCGGGCATGGTGATGCGCACGACCGGCTGCCCGGCTTTTTCCAGTGCCGCCACGTGAGCTTCTTGAGCCGAATCGATGCCAGTTTCCAGCCGCACATAGGCAAAGACGCGATCGTTGCCATAGACGTCGGGTAAGCCGAGCGTCTCGCGGTCCACCGGAATAATCCCTTTGCCGATTTTCCCCGTAGATTCGGCGAGCAGCTGTTCCAGCCATGCACCCAAATCCGCATTTCCTGGAGAAGTGATGATCGTCACTTTGTCGCGCCCGGCGACGGCGGCGCTGCCAAGAATAATTCCTAGCACGGCTCCGGGATTTTCTTCCACCGAAACGCTGGGCCCGCAGGCTTTCTGCATCTCCGCCGCGCGGGAGAGAAATTTCCTGGTGTCGAGTCCCATCACCGCCGCCGGTACCATGCCGAAATTCGATAGTGCGGAGTAGCGGCCTCCGATGGAGGGGCGCCCGAAGAAGACGTGCAGGAAGTGGTCCGATTCCGCGACCTGTTGCATCTTCGACCCAGGATCAGTGATGGCAATAAAGTGGCTGCCCACCGTGCTGGCGCCCACATTCTGCTTGGTTCGTTCAAAGAAATACTGTTTGAAAATGTTGGGCTCGAGCGTGCTGCCGGATTTGCTGGAGACGATATATAGCGTTTTGGAAATGTTGATTTGATGTTCGAACGATTTCACCTGCGCGGGATCGGTGGAATCGAGCACATGCAACGTCGGAAAATGCGGAATCCGGCCGAAGGTCATGCGCAGAACTTCCGGGCACAGGCTGGATCCGCCCATGCCCAGCAGCAGAATATCTTCGAAGCCGCGAGTCTGAACTTCTTTGGCGAACTTCTGCAGTTGATCGTGTTGCGCGAGTTGCTCGTCAACAATGTCGAGCCATCCCAGCCAGTTCGCTTCATCGCTGCCCGTCCACAGGCTGGCATCGCGGTCCCACAGGCGCTTTATTTTCCCGCCTGATTGCCAGTCGGCGATCGTCGTTTTCACCGTTGAGGCCAGCGTTTCGGGCAGGGAAGTCTTCAGTCGGCTCACGATCTATCCTTTTTGCGCAGTACTTTTCTCAACTGCAGCCAGCAGCTTGTCAAACGCATCGGCGAACAGCTTCACGCCGTCTTCGGTCAGCTTGTCGGTGACTTCCTCGATCGAAATTCCCGCGCGGGCCAGATCGTCCATGACTTTCTGCGCGCCCGGAACATCCTCGGTGAGACTGTTTCGCAGGCGGCCGTGATCGCGGAAGGCATCAATGGTGGCCGGCGGCATCGTGTTCACCGTGTCCGGTCCGATCAATTCTTCCACGTAGATAACGTCGCGATAGTGGGGATTTTTTGTGCTAGTGCTGGCCCACAGAACGCGCTGCGTTTGTGCGCCTTTGGTCGCCAGCGCCTGCCAGCGCGGTCCACTGAAGATGCGCTGATAACGCTGATAGGTCAGCTTGCCATTCGCAATCGCGGCCTTGCCCAGCAGGCTCTTCAGCAGCGCTTGCTTACTCACGTCCCCAGTGTTCTTGAGCTTCTCATCCAACTGAGAGTCGATGAGGGTGTCGATGCGGCTGATAAAGAAGCTGGCGACGCTGGCGATTTTCTTCAAATTCCCGCCGCGCGCTGCAATTTCCTCGAGGCCTGCGATGTAAGCTTCGGCAACTTTCTCGTACACTTCCTGCGCGAAGAGCAGAGTGATATTGATGTTGAGCCCTTCGCCGATCAGTTGGCGAATCGCGGGCAATCCCTCAGCCGTTCCCGGAACCTTGATCATGACGTTGTCGCGCTGTACCGCTTTCCACAGGCGGCGTGCCTCGTCGATCGTCTCTTTGGTTTTTCGCGCCAGGTAAGGAGAAACTTCCAGGCTGACGTAGCCGTCACGGAAGTGCGATTCTTCGTAGACTCCGCGCAGCGCGTCGGCAGCATCGCGAATGTCGCGGATGGCGATCTGTTCAAACTTGCCCGTCGCGTCGAGGTCCTTCCGCAAGGCAAGCTGCGCGAGAATATCGTCGTACAACGAGCTGTCGGCGATGGCCTTTTCGAAGATCGCCGGATTCGAGGTCATTCCCCGCAAACCATCGTCGGCGATCATTTTTTTCAGCTTGCCGGTCGTGAATAGATCGCGCCGGATGTAGTCGAGCCACATCGACTGGCCGTAATTCAATAATTCCTTTAATGGATTCTTGGTGGCTTTTTCCAGAACTCCCGTAGGTTGCATGAAGGCCTCCATAGTTGTTGGATGACAATGAGTTAATGGCCGGCGCAGCGAAATCTGCGTATCCCGATGGCCTAAGGTACCAGGTCACTTGCCAGAAATCGCCGCATGCGCTTCGTCGACAACTTTGTCGACGGTGAAGCCGAAGTATTTCAGCAAATCCTTCAACGGCGCCGACGCTCCGAAGCGATGCATGCCAATGTTCCGCCCCTTGCTGCCGGTGTAACGTTCCCAGCCAAAGGTCGCCGCCATTTCCACCGAAACGCGGGCGGTTACGTCCGATGGCAGCACGCTCTCTTTGTAGGCCGCGTCCTGCTGTTCGAAGATCTCCCACGAAGGCATGCTCACCACGCGCGCCTTGATGCCTTCGCTCTTCAGCTTCTCATACGCGTCCACGCACAATGAGAGTTCACTGCCGGTTCCCATAAGGATCACATCCGGCTTTCCGCCCGGCGCGTCGGCTAAGACATAAGCGCCTTTTGCCAGGCCAGACGCGGGCGCATATTTCGAACGATCCAGGGTCGGCATGGCTTGTCGGCTCAAAACCAACGCCGCCGGAGAATGCTGCAGCTGGGCAATAATCTTCCAGGCTTCCGTGACCTCATTGGCATCGCCGGGGCGCAGCACGATCAGGTTCGGCATGGCCCGCAGCGAAGCCAGTTGCTCGATCGGTTGATGCGTCGGCCCATCTTCGCCCAGTCCGATCGAATCGTGTGTATAGACGAAGATGGAAGGGATCTGCATCAATGCCGCCAGCCGGATGCTGGGGCGCATGTAGTCGCTGAAGTTGAAAAAAGTCGCGCCGAATGCGCGAATTCCCGAGACCGTAAGCCCGTTTACGCTCGCGCCCATCACGTGCTCGCGCACGCCAAAGTGCAGATTGCGTCCAGCATAGCTGCCGGGCTGAAAGTCTCCCGCACCTTCAAATTTCAAAGTTGTCTTGTTCGAGGTTGCCAGATCGGCCGAGCCGCCCATGAGCCACGGGATATTCTGCGCCAGCGCGTTCAGCACCTTGCCGGAGCTTTCGCGGGTTGCCACTCCTTTCGCATCCGCGGGGAACGTGGGAAGATTCTTATCCCAACCTGCCGGCAATTCATGATGCTGCATTTCACTCAAACGCCCGGCCAGTTCAGGATATTGCTGCGAATAGTCAGAAAACAGTTTGGACCACTGGGCGCGCGCTTCCCGTCCGCGCTTGCCAATACCGTCACGAAAGTGCTCGCGTACGCCGTCGGGCACGAGGAAATGGGTATCTTCTGGCCATCCGTAGAATTTTTTGACCAGCCGAACCTCGTCCTCACCCAGCGGTTCTCCGTGAGCGGCATTCGTGTCTTGCTTGTGAGGAGATCCGTAACCGATGTGGCTGTCCACGATGATGAGCGTGGGCTGTTCTTTTGTTTTGCGGAAAATCCCAAAAGCCCGCGCCAGCATCTGCAGATCATTGGCATCGGCGACGCGCGTGACGTTCCATCCATATCCTACGAATCGGGTGGCTACATCTTCGCTGAAAGACCAATTCGCTGGTCCGTCGAGCGTGATGGAATTGTGGTCGTAAATCCAGCAAAGATTGTCCAGTTGCAGATGCCCTGCCAACGACGCCGCCTCGCCCCCGATTCCTTCCATCAGGTCGCCATCCGAGCACATGGCGTAAACATTGAAATCGAAGATCTCCAGGCCGGGCCGGTTGAAGGTCGCGGCCTGCCACTTGCCCGCAATCGCCATGCCCAGGCTGTTGCCCACGCCCTGCCCGAGAGGTCCAGTAGTAGTTTCGACGCCGGTTGTGATGTGCGATTCCGGATGTCCGGGCGTGCGGCTACCCAGTTGCCGGAAATGCTTGATGTCGTCGAGGGAAACCGCCAGTTCCCTGGTGATCCGTCCCTGCTCGTCGACTTGCCGAACTTCGGCGAGATGCAGCATCGCATAGAGCAGCATCGAGGCGTGCCCGTTGGAGAGCACGAATCGGTCGCGGTTCAGCCAGGTAGGATCGGCGGGATCGTAGCGCAGGAAATCTTGCCACAGGCAATAGGTAACCGGGGCCAGTCCCATGGGCGCACCCGGATGGCCGGAATTAGCCTTTTGCACCGCGTCTATGGCCAGGGTTCGAATCGTGTTGATGGAGAGAGTATCCAGTTGCTGAGCTGTGGCCAAAACCGGTTCACTGGCTACCATGCGATCCGCTCCTCCCGCCGGCTCACCTTGCCGGGCGCTTGATCGGTCCTTCCGCGATTAGAGTTCCCTAGTTGCAGAAAGGGTTCAGCACGCAGAAAGTGTACCAATTTTCTGCCGACCCATGGATTGAGATGCGGTGAAAAGCCGATGGGGTGAGGAAAAATGCTTACTTCAGCATTTGAATATAGCCGTTCTCATGCGCCCCCCGCGTCGTCTCATGCACGAATTTGAGAAACTGACGCAGGTTTTCGCGCTCAGGAGGGGCCATGTTATCAAAGCGGACGCGAACCCCATTGGCCGGGGCGCTGCGCGTGACCACGCCGCTCAAAGCGAAACCTTTGACCCATATTTTTCCATTCGGCACCCAGAGTCCGATTTCGACTTTGGCGCCGGGCTTGACGGGGTTGGCCGCCTCGACCAGACATCCGCCCGCGCTGGTGTTCGAGAGGTTGCCCCAAATGGGAGCCGGGCTCTCATCCACCCGGAGCTCTACCGCGACGAAGCACTTGATCCGAGGATGTCGGCGGCGATCGGTCCCCCAATTTGTGCTGAAGAGATCTGGCTCAAAAGGAGGCGTTGCTGAAGGTGGCGTGGGAACCGGATGTAGGACGGCAGGCTCTTCGACGGGCGTATCCGCATGCTTTGAACTGGTTCCTGCTTTAATCTGACGCATGGCCGCAAGCAGCGCTTCCTCGCGCTTTCCCACTGGAGCTTCGCGATACGCTTGCAGCAGCTTTCCCACCTGCCGAACCAGGTCCGGGTCAGACAGTATTCGGGTCCAATCAGTTCCGGTTGCCGCACTCATGCCATGTACGTCTTTCTTCTTGGAGAAGTTAGCTGCTACGCTAGATTGAACCGTGGAGTACTCCGATTCAAGATGACCTAAGTCATCTGCTTCAGAAGCCTCCAGTACCTGAATCCGGCCGGTCGGGAAAAACGGATATTTGGCGCATGCAAGCACGAACCCGAGCTATTGCTCATCGAACGTGAGCTGGACGACTTCAATGGTTTCGCTTGGCGCGGCTTCGAATTTCCACTTTCCCACTGCATCCAAAGCAGCTTCCACCAGCACCGGGTTTCCACCCAAGACGCGTGTAGACTTAACTTGGCCATTAGGACGAACCGTCGCCTCCACTTTTACGGCCCCGTGGATATGCATCTTTCTGGCCAGTTCGGGATACACTGCTGCCACGCGCGAGGCAACCTTCCGCTCTCCGTGAGCAGTTTGTGAAGTGGTCTGGGCGGCCACCACGGTTACCGTGAGCGCGGTGAGTATAGCCGCGAACCATAGGACACCCTTGCGCATGAACCAGGTCCTCTTACGCTTTCAGATTACTGGGGTGCCGTGCGCCGAGCAATGCACGGAAGGCATGGCACTTCGGGGCAATTCCTTAACTTTGCCGGTCTGTTCCTTAAGCTGCCCAGGCAAACCCGAATTCACCGGGCAACTTCGGTTCGGGCCTGAATCTTTGCATCGCCAACGCCTGTAAGTGAATCGAACATTGGCAGTTATGCTTATAGGATAGAAAGGATCCCCGGTTCCCGCAGGGCCGCCGGGCGCTTCCAGAATGAAGGATGGAATGCTCATTGAAAATTAGGTTCGCATTAATTTTCAGTCTTCTAACATCTCTTGCTCCATTAAGCCTGCGAGCTCAATCTTCAGGATCTTCTCCCAATCCGAGCATCACTCTTCCTGGGACTCAGAACCCGTTTCTCGGAAGCGCAGCGGAAGGGAAAGCTAGTTCGGAGGTCCTGCAGATCGATTTCAAAGAGGCTATCGATCGCGGATTGCGCAACAACCTGGGGCTGTTGCTGGCGGGTGATCAGGCCCAGACGGCCCGCGGGGAAAGATGGAAAGAATTGGCCGAATTGTTGCCTGATGTAAGCGCCCGAATCATGGAGAATGCCCAGACGGAGAGTTTGACGGCGCTGGGTTTCGAGAAGCTGGCGCCGGTGCTGAGCCCACCGGGCACAAGCAGCAAAGCATTCCCGGCAGTGATCCCGGCCTTCAACTATTTCGATGCGCGTGCTTCGCTCAGCGAATCGCTGTTTAACTTTAGGAATCTGGAGCGTGAACGGGCTGCATCGCAGAGCCTGAAGGCGGCCGAACTCAATTTCAAAGATGCTCGCGAGGTGGTGGTGCTGGCCGTGGGCAACGGCTACCTGCAATCGATCGCCGCCGCGGCTAGAGTGGAAACGGCCGAGGCCCAGGTGAAAACCGCGCAGGCTCTCTACGACAAAACTGCCGATCAGCAACGAGCCGGACTGGCTCCGGCGATTGACGCATTGCGTTCGCAAGTGGAGTTGCAAACCCGCCAGCAACAGCTCATCGTCGCGCGCAACAACCTCGCAAAGTCAAACTTGAGTCTCGCGCGGATCATCGGCTTGCCTCCCGGCCAGCCCTTTGTGCTGACCGAGAAGGTTCCCTATCAACCATTAACGCCGCAGCCGCTCGAGACCTACTTACTGCGTGCCTACGCTGGCCGTTCCGATTATCAGGCAGCTGTGGCGCAGCTCGAGAGCGCCGAACTGTCCAGGAAGGGTGCCGCGGCCGGACACTATCCCACCTTCGACGTTGCTGCGAACTACGGTGACGTCGGCATCACTCCTGCCCATTCGAATGGGACCTGGCAAGTTTTCGGCGGAGTCAACATTCCCATCTTCGCCGGCAACCGGGTGCACTCCGACGTTCTTGAAGCGGATGCGCAATTGAAGCAGGCTCGTTCTCAGCTCAGCGACCTGCGCGGACGAATCGATTACGAGGTCCGGACGGCTGTGCTTGATCTCAACGCCGCCGCCGAGCAGGTCGAGGTGGCACGCAGTTCCGTCGATCTGGCGGAGCAGACCCTTGCCCAATCCCGGGACCGCTTCACCGCCGGAGTCGCGGATAATCTGGAAGTCGTGCAGGCCCAGGAATCGGTTGCCGCCGCTCACGAAAACTACATCGAAAGCCTCTATGCTCATAATCTCGCGAAAGTAGAACTGGCCTATGCCATCGGCGATGCCGAACAGGGCGTCAGGCGATATCTGAAAGGCAATCAATAAGCTATGGAGCAAACCACCACGCAGAGTCCCCCCTCTGGCGCAGAAAATCGAACTACCGCCGAGAACCATGAATCCGCCAACCGGCCGCTGCCTTCGACGGAGAGGGACTTTCACACCCGGCCCTCGCGCACCAACAGCCGCGGTTTCCGCATCGGGCTGGTGATTGGCATTATCGTTCTGCTGGTCGTGGGAATTTTTATCTACCGCTATCTCATCAGCTACGAATCGACCGATGATGCCCAGGTCGACGGCCACATCAATTCTGTGAGCGCCCGCATTTCCGGTCACGTCATCAATCTCGATGTTCGCGACAACCAGTACGTGCAGGCAGGGACGGTGCTGGTGGAGATCGATCCCTCGGACTACCAGGTCGCCTATGAGCGAGCCAAAGCCGACTATGAAGATGCGCAGGCGGCCGCGATTGCGGCAGGAGTAACCGTTCCCATTACTTCCGTGAATACCACCAGCCAGGTTTCCGCGACCGAAGCCGACGTCAACAGTGCGCAAGCCGGTATTCAGGTCGCGCAACAACAATTAGCGGCGGCCAAGGCGCAACTACAAGAGGCCGAGGCGAATAACATGAAAGCGCAGAGTGACCTCGACCGCTACAAGCAACTGGTGCAGAAGCAGGAGATCTCCGAACAGCAGTTCGTTCAGGCCACTGCCGCCGCACAGGCCAGCGCCGCCGCCGTCGAAGCGGCCCGCGCCAGCGCCGACGCCGCGCAGCACCAGGTGACCCAGGCTCAAGGCAGGCTCGTCCAGGCGCAAGCCAACTGGGCCAATGCCAATACCGCGCCCAAACAGATGCGGGTTTCGCGTGCCAAGGCTGCAGAAGCTTTGGCGGATGTGCAGCGCAAAAAGGCCGATCTCGATCAGGCCGAATTGAATCTGGAATACACCAAGGTTCGAGCTCCCGTGAATGGAGAGGTCAGCGACCGCACCGTCGAGGTGGGGCAGAATGTGGCTCCCGGCCAGGAACTCATGAAGGTCATTAACCTGGATGATGTATGGATCACCGCCAACTTCAAAGAAACCCAACTAAAAAACATGAGACCGGGACAACCGGTCACGATCGAAGTGGATGCCAATGGCCGCAAATACAACGGCAAAGTCGACAGCATCGCCGGCGCCAGCGGCGCGCGCTTCAGTTTGCTGCCTCCGGAGAACGCCACCGGAAACTACGTGAAAGTCGTGCAGCGCGTTCCGGTAAAGATTGACCTGGATCCGGGAGAGAACAAGGACCACCAGCTACGTCCCGGCGAGTCGGTCACGCCCAAAGTCTGGATCAACAAATGAGTGCTGCCACTGCCACGATGGACCAGGCCGAAGCCTGGCGTCCCGCGGTCAATCCCTGGATTATCGCGCTGGCGGTCACGCTCGCCACCTTCATGGAGGTGCTCGACACTTCCATCGCTAACGTAGCCCTGCCTCACATCGCCGGAAGTCTTTCCGCGGGGCAGGATGAGAGCACATGGATTCTCACCTCCTATCTTGTCTCCAATGCGATCGTGCTGCCTCTCAGCGGCTGGCTCTCGTCCATCATCGGACGCAAGAATTTTTATATGGGCTGCGTGGCGCTGTTCACGATCAGTTCCTTTCTGTGTGGGCTTGCGCCCAATCTCACGATCTTGATCATTTGCCGCGTTCTGCAGGGTGCGGGCGGCGGCGGGCTACAGCCTAGCGAGCAAGCGATTCTCGCCGACACCTTCCCGCCGGCCAAACGCGGCATGGCGTTCGCGGTTTATGGAATGGCAGTAGTCACGGCGCCCGCGATCGGCCCAACTTTAGGCGGCTGGATCACCGACAACTTCACCTGGCGCTGGATTTTTTTCGTCAACATCCCGGTTGGAATTTTATCCATCCTGCTTACCTCGCGCCTTATCGAAGACCCGCCCTATTTCAAGCGCCGCAAGCTGAGTGAAACCCACATCGATTACGTCGGTCTTGGCTTCGTCGCCCTGGGGTTGGGAACTTTGCAGGTGATACTGGACAAGGGCCAGCGCGACGACTGGTTCGAGTCCCACTTCATCGTTGTTTTTTCCCTAATCAGCGCGGCGTCCCTGATCTTCGTCATTTTCTGGGAGTGGAAAAACAAAGATCCCATCATTGATCTGCATTTGTTTCGCGACCGCACCTTTGGCGTCTCCAATCTTTTGATGTTCATGCTGGGATTTGCACTGCTCGGCAGTACGCTGTTGCTGCCCTTGTTTTCACAAACGCTGCTGGGATACACCGCGGAGGAGGCGGGCCTGGCATTGATGCCGGGTGGGTTTGCGATCATTCTTTTGTTGCCCCTGGTCGGGTTCCTGCTCTCTCGCTACAGCCCGCGTTGGCTGCTTTTGTTTGGTCTGAGCGTCCTGTCGTTCTCGCTGTTTCACATGACCAACTTCGATCTTGAAATGAATTTCGGAACCGTGGCCGAGGCGCGCGTGCTTCAAGCTGTGGGCATGGCCTTCTTGTTCGTTCCCATCAATACGGCGGCCTACGCCTTTCTGCCGCGGGATAAGAACAACGCAGCCTCCGGATTGATGAACCTGGCGCGCAACATCGGTGGTAGCGTCGGAATCTCGGTCGTGACGACGCTGCTCGACCGGCGGACACAAGTTCATTTGACAGACCTGTCGCACAATCTGACTGCCTCGAACCCGGCGCTCCAACGTATGTTAGCCGGCGCTGCCAAAACTATGCAGGCCCATGGTGCCAGCGCCGCCGGTGCCACCCAGCAGGCCTATGCCCTCCTACAATTTACAGTTTTGCGGCAGGCCACCATGCTCTCCTACGTCGATTGCTTCTGGTTCCTGGGAGTGGCTATTTTGCTTATGATCCCGGCCGTCTTTCTGATCAAAAAAGCCAAGCCCGGCGGACAAATCGCAGTACACTAGAAATAGGCCATGTTCCGCCTCATTACCATCGAGCGCGAATTCGGCAGCGGCGCCGCCGCCATTGCCGCGCAACTGGCCAAGCAACTGGGATGGAAGCTGTGGGACCATCTCTTAACCGAAGAAATTGCCCGCCTTGCTAACGTCGATCCTTCCGCCGTCCATCGCTGCGACGAGCGCATGGACAGCTATCTGCATCGCCTTTCCAAAACCTTCTGGCGCGCCAGTTATGAACGAAGTTCTCCGCTAGGCAGCCAGATATTCGACACCGATCGCATGATGTCCATGGTGCAGGAGATCATGAACAAACTGGGGCAGGAGGGCAACGCGGTAATCGTCGGACGCGGCGCACCCTACTTCTTGCGTGAGAATGCCGCCGCGTTTCATGTTTTTCTCTATGCGCCGCGAGCGGAGAAAATCCGCCGTGTCATCGCCGACGGACATTCCGAAGAGGAAGCCGAAGAGATGGTGGATTCCGTGGATCGGGAGCGAATTGCCTACGTGAAACACTATTTCAATGCCGACTGGCCAACTCGCTCGCTCTATCACATGATGCTCAACACTGCGGTCGGCAATGAGCCGGTGGTGATGACGATTCTGGGTACGATGCGCCTCGTCGAGGGCAGCCCCAAGGCTACCGATTACGAGAAACCCAACGCACAACCTGTGCGCGGATAAAACGATCTCTGGAATCAGTTTTTCGCGGCCTGCGGTCGTGCCGGCCGCTGCGGCGCTGGACAGCAGTCTTCCGCGCACACATCCGGCCGCGGCCCAAGGGATCCCATCGCCTGCCGTTCGGTTCCATCGGTCCGCTCGAGCACCAGTTCCCGAATCATTGCGATGAATCTGGGATGAACGCCCACCGTCTTCGCCCGTGCGATGGGCAACTGGAGCGAATCGCAAAGCTGCCGCGCCTCGATATCTAGGTCATACAGAACTTCCATATGATCGGAGATGAAACTGATAGGCGCCAGCACGACTGCGCTGGCAAGATTCCTGGTTTTTACCTCGCGCAGGTAGTCGAGAATATCGGGCTCTAGCCAGGGTTGCCCCGGCGCTCCACTGCGGCTCTGGTATACGAGCGCATCCTTCGCGATGCTCAGCCTGGCCGATACCAGCCTGCGCACTTCTTCCAGTTGCTTCATGTAATCGCTGGTGTTGGCCATCGAGAGCGGGATACTGTGCGCGACATAAATGACTTGAATGTTTTGGCGCGCAGCGGGTGGAATCTCATTCAACGCATCGCGCAGTCGATCTTCCGTTGCCTCGATGAATCCGGGATGGTTAAAGAACGGCCGTAGTTTGTCGATTTCGGGAGCGCCCGATCCGACCTCGGCCTGCGCCCGGGCAATATCCTCGCGGTACTGGCGGCAGCCCGAATACGAACTGTAGGCAGAGGTCACAAAAGCCAGCACCCGCCCAATGCCGTCCGCTTTCATTCTCCGAACGGTGTCCGCAAGCATGGGATGCCAATTGCGATTTCCCCAGTACACGGGCAGCTTCGGGCCGTGCTGCGCAAACTCAGCCTGCAGGGCTGCGATCAGGTCGCGGGTTTGCTGGTTGATAGGGCTCTTGCCCTCAAAGTGATAGTAGTGTTCGGCGACGGCCAGCATGCGCTCGCGCGGGACATTTCTTCCCCGCAGCACGTTTTCCAGAAAGGGAAGTACATCCTCGCGCGATTCGGGGCCGCCGAACGAAACAACCAGCATGGCGTCGAAGTTCATTCCAAGTGTGGGCGCGTTATTTTGCCGGCACCGCCGTATTCGAGGCCGTGACCTCGGCCTTATGCACAGACAATGGCCGATCCAGTGAAATATCCATTTCGGTGAACCGCGGCAGTACGACATCCCTGCCGTGGCGAGTGGCCACATAGATCGCCGAGACGCAACTGGAAACCAGACGCGCGGTTCCCGCGGTTGATGCGTCCGTCGCGGTTGAGACAATCGCCTCAATCACGAGTTGCACAGTGTCATCCGCTTCTTTGGCAATTCCACTCGTCATTCCCAAATTGATAGCCATCCACGCCTTGCCCGGTCTTTCCCCATGCAGCTTGCCTTCGGCATCGATTCTGGTGTGGGAGCGTTCGTCCAACTCGGCGCCCGCCAGCGAAGCGGTTACCGGCAGCACATTGCCGTTCGGCAAAGTAACCTCAGTAAAATTGAAATACAGCGATCCCGACCGGCTCAGCCATCGCGGCGGAGTGGTCTTGACGATTTTGCCTTGGAAATAGCTGCCGGCGGGCAGGATCACTCTTGCGTCCAGAAGAACCGGTTCCAAAAGGCGCGCGCTTACGACATCTCCCGGCCTACTCTTCGACGCGCTCACGTTACTGAGGAGAACAATCTTGCAGCGCGTTCCGATGGGCAGGGTCTCCGGGCCGCTTGCATCTGAATTGGAGATACCAGGCTCCATGGGACCGGAGTCCTTATCTGGAGCCTCCGCCTGGAAAGCTTCCATCACCATGATCGGTGTTTCCGAGTTCTTCTTCCCACCCGTCGCGCTCGACACGACGGAGCTCTGCCCGTTCGAATTGGTCTTCTTCTTAAAACCGGCCTGCACCTCGCGCAGCCGGCTCATCGCGATTACTGAAACCTTCAGCGTCTCCTCGCTCCCGCCTCGCTCCACCACAGCTTCGCGGAAGATCGGATACTTTTCGTGCCGCGGCGTGAACGCCTTCACCACCCAGGGCCAGTGGTCATTCGGAGTTCGCTTTCTTTTTTCCAAGTGATCGACCGACAGTCGCACGTGGCTTCCCGCGGAGTACACTTTGCGGTCTGCGGAATAGACATCTCGTGTCAGGCTTCCTTCGACGATTTCGCCAGGCTGCAGCTTCGAGAATTTGACCCTGTGGGCCAGTTCCACTTTGACGTACAGACCGGCTTGGTTCGGCAGAGAAGACGTGGCCGATGCTTCGTCAGCACGGCAGAATGGCGTGCTCGCAATCAGTCCTAGTGCCAGCGACCATACTCCGACTAACCCAACGTTCCAAACCAGCTTTTTCACGGCATTCCTTTGAAGACGATTCTTAAAGCGGGCAAACCCAAGCTGCGCCCACTCGACGGAAACCGGCAAGATATGTTCTTGCGCGCCTTTGGGGGGATTCTGGTGCGCCCGGAGAGATTCGAACTCCCGGCCTGTTGCTCCGGAGGCAACCGCTCTATCCAGCTGAGCTACGGGCGCATAAATTTAATTTTCACTATATACGCGATTCCTTGAACCTTCAATCTGCGCTCCAGACGCGCACCAAGTTGGGGGTATGAGACAAGAACCTCGGCGGCGACTCGCCAGGAGGTGATTGCCTGGTAGTGGACCAGTTTCGTTGAAACTGGTCCATTACCGATTGCCTCACGATTGCCGGTAGTGTCCTAACAGTGCGGTCTTAGGACACTACCCGATTGCCTCACGCCCTTTCGTGTTTCTAAAGAAGCTGTTAGGATTGTTTGCTGACGACGATCTGCTCAGGTTTTGTTGGCGGCTTATTAGCGGGTTCGGCCCGGTCGCAGAGGCGTAGTGAACCCGGGTAGAGTGGCAATCTATGGAAATCGCGCAAAGCCGCATAAACACTGGCTGTTTCGTATCTAGTTGATTTGGCAAGTGGGGACGTAGTTCAGTTGGTTAGAACGCTGCCTTCTAACCGAATGCCTTTCTTTTCATACCTCTAGAGCGCTTACTGTCCGTCTTACTGTCCAGTCCCCGGCCCCGATCTGGGTGGGCCATGCCCGTTTGACCGAATCCGTGCGCTGAGCAAAAATCCATCGCCGTTCCTGGAGAATGGAGATGGTTGAAGCAAAGCAGTATGGAGAGCGTGTCAATATCGTTAAATACGTCCGAGTCGAAAAGAAGTGGCGATTTGCTGCCGTTGTCGAAAAGAGGGGCAGGGTCATTCGCGACCAAGTCTGGATTGCGCGCCGTAAGGAGCATCACCCGGAAGGCAGGTACTTCCTAGAATGGTACCAAGGCGGGAAGCGGCGCAGGCACTCGGTCGGCGGGTTTGAAAACGTCGTTGATGGGGCTCGCCGCAAAGCGATCGAACTGGGGGCCATCAGAGCCGGCCTCATTCGTCCCCAGGAAGAACCCGCCCGTGACGACGAGAGTCGCATCAGAATCGCCGCGGCCATCGATTCGTATCTTGATCTCATAAAGCACCATCGCAGTCTTCGAACCTATCGGACGTATCGCTACACCTTAGACACTCTGCTGCGCCAATCCTATGCTAAAGAGTATGTCGATCAGGTGGAACGCCAAGACATCTTGAATTTCATGACGGACTGCTACAAACAAGGACTGGGCAGCCGCACGGTATATGACAAGCTAGTTGTCGTTCTCCAACTTTTCAAACGTCACGGAAAGACCAAACTGATTGAGTCGAACGATTGGCCTGATTACGTCGACACAATCCGCCCCATTTACGAAGCGGACGAGATCGCCACGCTGCTCGAACACGCGGACCGAGATGAAGGTGTATTTCTGAAATTTCTGCTCGCGTCTGGTTTTCGGGATAGGGAGGTTCGTCATGTTACTTGGCGTGACATGGATTTTCGGAACAGTTTGGTGCGCGTGACTGCAAAACCGCTCTGGGGGTTCGGGCCGAAAAACTGGGAGGAGCGGGCTGTGCCGCTACCCACCGCGCTCGTTGAGCAGTTGCAAAAACTCCGAGAACGCCGGAATGCACTACCTTCACAATTGATGTTTCCAAATTCTAAAGGAAATCCCGACAGCGAAAATGACATGATCGTCAAACGCGTGGCCGAGCGCGCAGAATTGAACTGCGGACAGTGCGTCACTAAACACGGAAACAAATGCGCCCAAGGGCCGTACTGCCGACATTTCTTCCTCCACAAGTTCCGCCACACTTTCGCAACAGAGCATTTGCGACACGGCGTCGATATTCGGACATTGCAAAGCTGGATGGGGCATCGCGACATTAAGTCCACTATGGTCTACCTGAAAGGAGTGCAATCCAAAGACGCACTTGCCAAAGTCAATGCTGGAGCGTTGGCCCAATACGTTGCGTGATGAGGTCAGGCAGCAAAGCACGCTTAATCCGACCTGCACTTGTCTCTGGGTTTCGCGACACCGCCGTTTGACGGAATTCCTGGACTGCTCTAAACAATCGAGAACGCCCTTGTGCCAGAGGGGAAGCGTCTTCTGTTGAGGTGCACAAATATGAGTCTGATCTCGCAATTGGAAAAAGAAACCAGGGTTTTACGCGCACGCGACGTAGCAAAATTGTTCCAAGTGACACCACAACACGTCTATAAGATGGCGGCAGGCGGGAGGCTCCCGTCTTTTCGATTGGCCGGCGCAATCCGTTTCGACCCACATGAATTGGCGAACTGGCTCCGAAAAGCGCAGCCAGTTCCGTATCGACTGGAAGACGACAACCAATTGCGTCGTAGCGCATAGTTCGCGCCTGCGCCGTCACAGCCAATGTGGCCGTCGGGTCAAACAGGCGCAAAGAGTCACCACCCGAATTGTTCTCAGTTCAAAATTCTTGTGTGTAGGCCCTTCACGTGACGATATCTAGGCTCCCATATCAATAGCCGCATCAAAATAAGAACTGATGCGGTCGAAGCAGTCTGCAACCAGGCGAAGCAGGCTGATGTAGTCCGTGCGATGCCAATTACCCGGCGGCAAGCCCAGTTGCGCCGCTACTGTCCCAGCCTTCTGCCTGTTCGGCGGATGGGCCAACCCACCGAAGACACGCAGGTCGTACAGGAAAGCGAGGGGCGCGAACTCATTGTGAACTCGAATATGTAGATTCTTCACTTCGTCCCTGAGATCAGGATCGAACCCTGCAGCATCTTTACCCTCCGCTACACGGGCCAGTTTCAACAGCATCGAATCTTTTGGCTGAAGTTCCTTCATCAATGACGTAACGAAGGCTGCCCGTTCTAGCAGTTTGCGTGAGCCGAGAGGCTTCGGCGGTTTATCAAAGGTCCCATGCAGCTTCGGGTGAATCGTCCCGAGGAAGGACCGCACAGGCGCAATCTGTAGGCCATCCAAGAACAGTGTAGAGGTGAGGGTGGCTCTCTTCAGGAACTCGTCATCGTCTGACGTTGTTGGATACACCCATTTCAACTGACGTCCCGCCAGGCTATCCAGGGATCCCTGCCAAAGAGGGGTAACCAAGATGACATTGCGGGATTTTGCCATCTCCCAAAATGATGTGTTCAGCCTCCTTAGCGACATAAACAGCTTATTCACTGCTTCCGGAATGGGCGACTCCTGCCGAGCAGCCGTGAGCGCGTCCTGATTAGGCGGTTCACTCGCGTACTGCAACCAATGAGGCCACTCTTCGAACGGCACTCCTTCGGCAAAATCTCCAATGGCTGTATAAACCAGTTCGTTGCCGATGCGTCCGGTACTTCGGTTCAAGGCCCAGTAGTCTCGACAGGAGACCGACCCGTCGTCCTTGAGTTCGTAGCCGGACATGACCTGGTATTTCAGCAATACTTCCTGACGGAAGTAGACCAACTCCATGAAGTCGCAGTTAACGCCATCATAGGTTCTTCCCTCTGCGCGTCGCGAATGCCGCCACCGAGCCGGCGCAACCGGACCGACCTTTGTTGGCAGGGTAAAGGCGCAGGGATCGAAACCCGGCTCCACTGTCCAGGGATCTTCGATATCGATCGAAGGTGGTGTCACCTCGAACCACAGATGTAGCCGCCTTTGGAGATATTTATCCCCTCGGCCGATCCCCTGCTGCAATCCCCAGTTCTGGAGCAGCGCTTTCGAGCCCTGTGTCGGGGTGCCGATAGTTATATCGCCGGTTTGAAATGCATCGATTTGGTTCTGAGTGGGCCTGAACAACAGAAGTTGGCGATAATGCCCAACCACAAGGCACATCTGGCGAGCCTGAAGATACTTCAAAAGATAGTCCGACCGGATGTCGATCGTTTGCAGTTTGCCATCGATCGTCCTGCGTACCATCACGTCAATGACCCGACGTGGATCCCACCATATACCGCTTCCCATGCTCTTTTCTTCCAGCCCGAGATACATCCACAGATCCGGATTGATGTACAGCCCAACATGCGAGACTTGCTCATGCAAGAAGACTAGGGGCTCGCCTACGACATCGGTGAAAGGCATTTCGAAGCGGTGGAAGGGTTCGTAGAGGTAGTCCTTCCGGCGTCCGTCTTGCCGAAGTGATCCACCAGGCTTACCAAGACTGGAGAGCACATTGCCTACTGAGTCGAGCTTCGAAAAAGCTTTCGCAAAAGCCCCAGGCGGCAAAAGAAGACTCTCCCTGAGAATCTCATCCTTCACGCGGCGAGCGTCAGGGGTAGCGCCATCGGTTCGCGCGCCAAGGCGAACCCAGGGACCGTCAATGCGGTCTGCTAGAAGATCTGCGGTGAAGTCCAATTCTGAAACGCTGGACAGATCGTCAGGAAGATCGCCGCGATTGAAGATTTCCGTCAGATGCCTACCTCACACGAATCGATCTGGAGTCACCCAAGCAGCGACGAAGGCCTCGAAGCGCAGCGCGAGTTTGGCGCGATTCGACAACGGATAGGATCAAAACACCCGAATGGGATATCGGGCCCACTCAAGACTAGGCTGTCGAACTCCAAGAGAATATACGCCCTGCCGTACACCACTGAGGTCAACATCAACCCGCAAGTCAGTAATGTGATCGTGCAATTGCGCCGTCCCCGTAGCGCGCAAAATCTGACCACCCGTTTCTGTCAGGAGACCCACATCGTAGGGCCCTTCGTTGCTTCCGACCGGAAGTTCAAGGACCAGGTGCTTAGTTGTTCGCGAGATTTGCAAAGGTGCACTCTCAGATGGCGTTTCCCCACGGGCTACCGAGCGCTCCCGAAGGTCCAAAACCGCTGTGTCAGTCGCTTTTACCGAGTGTCGAGCTCGCACCCACCACAACGATCCCCCGACTGCGAAAAGCAGAACGGCAGCAGCGGCCATCAAAGTCACCACACGTCGGCGCTGGCTTGTCGATTGCCTGCGAAACTCTTTGAATTCCTGGAAACACGGACTGCATGAGCCGAGGTGGTCGAGCCACGGCTCTGCTTCAGTGAGGGATACCTTTCCTTGTGCTATGCCCTTGAGCAGAGAGCTCCCCGGACAGCCGATTCTCTCGGGATTGGGGAATTCCTTCGCTAAGCCCCGCCCGAGAATATCGAGCAAGCGCTTGTCTGCCGTGTTGGATTGGCTTTCGTTGCTCAGAGAGAGTCAACTCGCTAAACACTTCAATCTCAAAAACAGGCCAAGTGTAACTGAAAGAGGGCCAGCACACATTGGCATTTCATCTACCGCCGAATAAACGTTCCCGTAAAATCTTCATGCGGCGTCGGAAGCGAAGCATAACGCTATCGCCAGGAGTTCCCAGAACGTCGCCAATCTGCTTCCAGGTATACCCATATTCGCGCGCAATCCACACTTTGCGGCTCCACTCGTCCATCCGATCAAGAATCTCCCGTGCGTGAACCTTTCCTTCAATGTCGTCCTGCACCCCGCGACTTGTCTTGTCGAGAAGTTCCAACTCCTGGGCTGAAGACACAAGGTGGATCGTTTCCTCGCGGCGTTCTTCCTTCTTGAGAGCACGCCCAAGCCGATGGTAGAAGCTTCCGAGAAGGTAGGCCTCCAGATCCCCAATCTCACCGCGCCTTCCGTTCATCCGATTGAGCGTCCCGGAAACAGATTGAAGAACGCTCTCCCACACTTCGGCTACCAAGATTCCGTCGTCATCGAATGGATCTCGTGCTTGAACCTGCCGGACATGGGCCAACGCCTTTGGCCACGCTGATCGTGCGGCTTTCGAGAGTTCGCTTTCGGTGGCCGGATCTAAACGAGAGTTAGCGCCTGAGAGCACCCACTCGGGACCGGGTTCGGGGGCTGGCATACCAAGCGCCTCACATCAGCTATTGCGTGGTACCCGGCCAGAGGGATTACGCAAGCCTGCCATCCGACAGAAAGGGATGTCAAGACCAACCCGCCCGCGAGCAAAAAGTAGCGAAAATATTTTCGATAGGTTCGGTACTGTTTTGGTTCCTTTTATCAGTATGGGGCGACTGTGATTCTCAGAAGCCGGAGCCAGATGCAGGGCCGATTCGCTATGGAAGATGGAATAAATCCCCAGAGAAAGAAGCAAAGCCAGTCCTTCCCTTGGTTCGAGGAGATAGACCAGATATTAGTTGTCGGGATGAAATACGGCCCGAAAGGCACTCAGGAGGCAGTCAAAAGAGTGCGGCAGCTAACCCCGCAGCTAGTGCCTGCGCAAGTCTGGCACCGAATGCGACACCTCGCCGATGGAGAGCTGAAGATAATGGACCCTTCGGTGACCGACCGAGCGTTCGAGACATTCTGTCGCCAGCACGGTTCGGAATTGAATTTGGGCCTTATGGAGCCAGCCCTCGCGAAGTGGCTAATCGACGAGTATGGTCTCGAAACAGTGACGACGAAGCGAACCTGCCCAGTGGCGTCTTCGCAGAAACAGGCGCTGGTCGTTAGACCTTGCCCTAAGTGCAAGCGCAGTATTCGAGGGAACGGATATTTTGGACATATCCCAGCGTGTCGTGGAGCAATGTCGCAGGGCACTCCCGGACAGGTGGGCGTTGATCAGCAAGCAAGTTGAGACGGGCTGACAACAGCGCCGCAATCACGACACGGTTGATGATGAGCCAACTTGCAGGTTGAATTCGATGAACATCCCAATCTAAAACAGCAGTTGACTCTGAGTCTGGACGGGTTGCACAGGTGCGGAACATTCTTCATCGTCGTTAGCCACTTGGTTGACGCGAGTGCTCACGGGATAAGAACGCATAATCCTTGGATTGCAGGGCTTCAACAATTTGGAAACTAAAGCCACATCTTTCATCCCCGGATCGAGCCACAGATCATAAGAATCGAGATCAAGGATGACTGGCATACGGTCGTGGACAACAGCGGTCACGGCGTTTGGCGTCGTGGTCAGAATCGAGCAGGTTTCCACTGAGTTGCCGCTAGCGTTCCTCCAGCGGTCCCAAATCCCCGCGAAAGCGAACAACTCGCCTTCGTTAACCTCGAAACAATATGGCTGCTTCGACTTCCCGATCCTCTTCCACTCATAAAATGCGTCCGCAGGAATCAGGCACCTGCGACATTTCAGTGCATCCCGAAACGCCGGCTTGATGCTCGCAGTTTCGGATCTCGCATTGATCATCTTTGCCGCATCAGACGAGTCTTTAACCCACGATGGAATGAGTCCCCAGCGAACATATGACATTTCCCGGACAGGTTCCTTCGGATTTTGGCGAATGACAAGGACATTTTGAGTAGGGGCGATGTTGTATCGCGGATTCCAACCTTCCTCCCCTGGAGCGGTGTCGAAGTACTCTTCAAGGACCTGTTTCCTCCGCGATAGACGATAGCGTCCACACATAAGAAAATTATTACAGATCAGAGTCGCATCCTCCATTTTCTTCCGCTCGAAGATCGAATTGACCGAGGACCGAGCCATACCTGTCACCACCCGTAATGTTCTCAGGGGAAAAAACCTGTGAAGCTTTGCCTTGTGACCGCCAAGACCGCGTGCAGAGCCATCTCAAATGCCGTTGTCCTTAATTGCGAATTGTTTACACACTGCTCTCACGCCCACGTGCGCAACAACTCCTTCCATAGAGTCGCTCTAATCCTCGTAGACGTTCTTCCACAGGACAACTGATCGCAACAATGCCGTTGGACTTGTTGATTGGGTGAGGTTAGTTTTGCGCGAAAGGCAGCCCATTATGGCTCTGCGGAGGTGAACATGTCACGTTTAGTAAGGTTTCGTTTCCATCACCCTATCACGCCCCTTCGACGGTTGAAATCGGGGCTTATAACTGCCGCTGTGCTCACCCTACTCGTTTTCATGCCCATAAGAGCACTGGCACAGGGTTCACCATTCGATACCGGGTTTAACGCTATCCAAAGCCTCTTCACCGGGACCATTGCGAAGGTTGCAAGTCTGGTCGCAATCGTGATCGGCGGCTACGGCTTCGCCCATGGCGAACCCGGCGCAAAAAAGGCGCTCGCTGGTGTTGCCGCTGGGACGGGCATTGCAGTGCTTGCGGTGAATGTCCTGAGTTGGCTATGGGGCGTATAGCGAAATTCCCAACCACGTTCGATCCCCGATGCGAGGGAGATATGCCAGACAAACTACAGCAGAAGCGCCGTACAAATCGAGTCTTCAAGAGCCTGCACAAGCCGCTGACCTACTTGGGCATAGAACGGACGCTGTTCTACTTCGTATGCGTCGGCGCAGTGGGAGCGTTTACGACCTTCGGGAAGGGACCTACATCATTCCCAAGATCATGGACAGCGGATATGTGGAACTCGGCAAAAAGAAGATGGAATTCACGCGCAAGGGATCACCGTCATGACCGAGAACGTCTTTACCTCACACACAGAGCCGCAGCCCGAGCCAACGTTGCGTCGCAACCTGGAACTACCAAAAGGGGTCTTGCAGAAGAACCTGAAGACCTTCGTTTATCTGGGTGCTGCCTTGCTCGTGATTGTGGCGGCGCTTTTCAGTTCGTCCGGCAAAAAGACTCCCGCGCAACAGGCCAGCGCGAAAGGGCAACCACCGCAACCAGCCTTGCAGGACAACACCGACAGCAACGTGCAGGAGTGGAAGAACCAGCTTCAGGCCGAACGTCAGAAAGAACAGCAGGCGACAATGGCCGCCGCTGCGATGGGAGATTCAGCGCTCGCGTCTGCGACTCCCCAGCAGCGGGCTGCAGCCGCGGCCTATGGGCCGACCGGCCTTGCCGCACCCTGTATTCCGGGCCAGCCCTGCCCGCAAGCGCAGCAGGGCAACATGCAGATGCAACTCACGCCGGTGCAACAGCAGGCGCAGTTGATCGCTGCGAAAGAACGCGAGCGCGCTGACAACTCCCGTTTCGCTTCCAATCTTG